>Ga0137313_1000004_pt1 | contig 86640 bp, 65 predicted proteins | sample EasRivERMZT166_2_FD_102287 | JGI IMG/M metagenome (GOLD analysis project Ga0137313, IMG submission 102287) | Soil microbial communities from meander-bound floodplain in the East River, Colorado, USA - East River MetaG ERMZT166_2 | ecosystem: Environmental > Terrestrial > Soil > Floodplain ...
CGCCACGCGGATCAATCCGGTCGAGGTGCTGAGGCAGACGTGTCGCGCGTCGCCGCGGGTGACGACCTCAGCACGGCTAGCGCCTCAATCGTTCGATCACAGCGATGTCGACCCAGAACACGTCGGCGTCCTTGGTAGTCGCCCATGTTCCTCCGCCGTATGTCCGCGAGAAGAAGAGGTACCGGCCGTCCGGGGTCACCATCGGGCAGAACTCGTGATCGGGCGTGTTGATTGCTGCACCGAGGCTGACACCGGGCCCCCAGCTCCGGTCTGAAGTTCGAAACGACACATAGAGATCGCCGAAGCCGGCCCCACCCACACGTCTCGAGGTGGAGATCAGGTAACGCTCGTCCGGCGAGACGAAGGTGTCGCCTTCCCCTTCGCTCGAATTTGGCGGGCTGCCGATGTTGACGGGTGCGTCGAAACGACCGTTGGGCCGGCGTTGCGCGCGGTAGATGTCGCTCTGCCCGTGGCCGCCGGGCCGATTGGACGTGAAGTACAGACTGCCATCAGCCACGACGACTGGATAGACGTCGGACACGTCCGAGCTCACGTCGGTCAGCAACTCGGCGGTGGCCCAGCGTTGCTCTTGCCGCCGAGTCACCCAGATATCAATCGGCGCCTCCAGCGGCGGAACGCCCGGCTTGAAGCGGCCCATGAAGAACAGCTCTCGGCCATCCGGCGCGAACGCCATGTCTACGGCGACTCCCGGTGCGCCGCCCGGAAAGATCGGCAGCGCTGCCGGCTCGCTCCACCTGCTCCCGTCAAGCGTCGAGCGGAACAACGTGAAAACGCCGTCCACCTGGCGCGAAAAGAAGAACTCGCGAAAGTCGGGTCTGAACGCCGCATTGATTTCAATCGCCCCCGTGCTGACGATGCCCGGAGCGAACCGGGCCGGTGTCAGCCCCGGCGGCGGCTGACCGAGGTATCGCAAGATGGGCGGAACGGTCTGGCCGATCGTCGCCAGAGCCACGAAGGCGAAGCCGACTGCACACGTTGGGTTCATGGTCGCGTAGAAGAATGCGGAATTCCTGCCTCTGGATCAACTCCGTTCGCGCGCTGCCATTTCACGGGTCGTTCCCCCCCGTTGACTGCCTCCGGGTGTAGCATGATCCGGTTCGGCGCCCCGGCTCAACGAAGAGGTTCCGTGATGAAAACGCGCTTGATCGCTGCCGCGTTGGTTCTGGTCACGGCCGTAAGTGCATGCAGCGGGGACTCGAAGCCGAAGTCGCTGAAGGACATGGGCAGCGTCGAGCAGCTGCTCGCGCCCATCGCGCTCTATCCGGACCAGCTAATCGCGCACATCCTGATGGGCGCGCAGGAACCCGCCAAAGTCACCGAGCTCGACAAGTGGCTGAAAGCGAATAAGTCGCTGAAAGGCAGCCCGCTGCAGGATGCCGCCGTGAAGGCGGGCTTCGAACCGAGTCTGGTCGCGCTGACACTCTTCCCGACGGTCGTCGCGCGAATGGCCGACCAGATTTCCTGGACGACGCTCGTCGGCCAGACGTTCACGAAGGACAAGGCCTCGGTCTTCGATGCGATCCAGCGGCTGCGCAAGCAGGCGGCGGATGTCGGAACGCTCAAGACAACACCACAGCAGGAGGTCTCAACCAAGAAGACCTCCTCGGGCAGCGATGTCATCGTCATCGAGCCGGCTAATCCTCAGGTCGTGTACGTGCCGGAGTACAAGACCGAGGTCGTGTACACGCAGGCGCCCAGCACTACCGTGGTGGTGGTTCAGGAGGAGGACAACACCGCCGAGATGGTTGCGGCCGGCATGATCGGGTTCACCGCGGGCATCGCCATCGGCGCCTCGATGAGCAGCCCGTACTACTACGGTCCCTACGGGTGGCACGGCGGCGGCGCGTACATGTACCACGAGGCGTGGGACGACTATTACGACCATCGAGAAGACGCACGCGAGGACTGGATGGATCACCGCGAGGACATCGTCGAGGACCGCGGCGATCGCGCGCGTGACCGGCAGGAGAACACGACCGACCGCCGGCAGAACACTCAGGAGCAGCGGACGGACCGCCAGCAGAACCGAACCCAGAACCGGCCCGAGGGCACGCAGCAGCGCGCCACGGGCCAGCGGACTGAGGGCGCCGCCGCCCAGAGCGCAGGTACTCAGCGCACCGAACGTCAGGGCAGCGCCGCCTCCCGCGGCTACGGCGAGAAGAGCGCGACCGCCGGCAGCCAGAGCGCTCAGCGGAGCAGCAGCAGCTCGAGCGCCTTCTCCGGTTATTCGAGCGGCTCGTCGCAGCGCGCGTCCAGCACGCGCGGGCAGCGAAGCGTGAGCAGCTCGCGCGGCGGCAGCGGGCGGTCCCGGGGAGGCCGGCAATGACCCGCCACCTGCGATTGATCACCGGCGCACTTCTCATCTCTGTCCAGGTGACGACCGGCGCACAGGCGGATCGTCCGCGCGCCTTCGCGACGCCGGACGAAGCGGTCAAGGCCCTCCTTGCGGCGGCGAAGAAGGCCGATCTCGATCAGCTGCTGGCCATCTTCGGACCGGATGGCCGGGAGCTGGCGTCAACCGCCGATCCGGCGACGGCTCGACTGAACCTCAAGGTGTTCACGGTGGCCGCGGCGGAACGAATCCAGCTGGAGGATCAGGGACCGAACCGGAAGATCCTGGTCATCGGCGGCGAAGAGTGGCCGTTTCCGGTGCCGCTCGTCAAAGCGGCGGGCGGATGGCGCTTCGACACGGCGGCCGGCAAGGAAGAAATCCTCGCGCGGCGCATCGGACGCAACGAGCTGGCGGTGATCGACACGTGCCGCGCGTACGTGTCGGCGCAAAAGCGCTACGCGAAGGAGGGGCACGACGGCAGGCCGGCCGGTGCGTACGCGATGACCTTCGCGAGCGATCCCGGCAAGCAGAACGGACTCTACTGGCCGGCGGCTCGGGGCCAGAAGCTGAGTCCGCTCGGCGAGATGGTCGCGCAGGCGGCCGAAGAACGCGCCAGGGCGGCGAACTCCGGGCAGCGGTCGGCCTTTCAGGGGTACTACTTCAGAATCCTGACGTCGCAGGGCCCGGCCGCCGCCGGCGGCGCGAAGGACTACGTCGCGAACGGCGTGATGTCCGGCGGCTTCGCGCTCGTGGCCTGGCCGGCGCAGTACGGCGCCACCGGCGTCATGACGTTCGTCGTCAATCAGGACGGCGTGGTCTTCGAAAAAGATCTGGGCAAGGACTCCCATGCCGCCGCGGAAAAAATGGCGGCATTCAATCCCGACAAGACCTGGCAACGCGTGCAGTAGCTGGTGCCGTCGTGGTCACTGACGCGAGAAAGACACCTTTACCGTCATGGACACTTCCGTCGGCACGCCGTTCAGCGTGGTCGGCGTGAAGCGCCACTGGCGGACGGCCTCGAGCGCCGCCGTGTTGAGCAGCGGCACGCCCTGGACGACGCGCGCACCGGCGACACTGCCGTCCCGGGTGACGACGGCCTCGATGTAGATGTCACCCTCCAGGCCGGCCGCGTTGGCGTCCGCGGGATAGACGGGTTTGACGTCGAAGATCTTGCGCGGTTCGCGAATCTCTCCGCCGACCCGTATCGGAGTCGCGACAGTGGCGTCTGCCGGCCGCGGCGGCTGACTCACGGCAACCGGAGCTGGCGCACGCACGTTCACCTGCTCTGCCAGCGAGCCAATAGCCATTTCGAACGTGACCGCCGACTTCAAGCCGGCCTTGACATTCACCGATCCTCGGGCGGATCTGAATCCAGGCAACGAAAGCGTCAAGCCGTACTCGCCAGCCGCAAGCTGGGCGAGCTCGAACTGACCACGCGCGTTCGATACGACGTTTCGCGGCGCGGCTGGCGCAGCCGCTGACACGGTGACGGTGACCCCGGGGAGGACGGCCCCTGACATGTCGGTGACGCGTCCTTCAATGGTTCCGGGACCGGTTTGAACGACCCCGGGGACCTGCCATATCGCAACAACAGCGAGCGCACCGAGCAGAGATCGCATGGGCTCCTCCGTCGGGATTAGACACCACCAACCTCAGACTGACCTATTCGGCCCGCACCCGAATCGTCACCGGCGAGAGGAGCCGCACGGTCGCCGCATAGCCGCGTCCCAATCGAACGTCTTCGCCCCGCGTCGACAGCACAACCGCCGTCCCGCCGCCGGCGCCGGCTGCCGCGCCGATCGCCGCGCCCTTCTTGCCGCCCACAATGCCGCCGACCACGGCTCCGCCCGCGGCGGGAATGCCAATCGTTGCCGCGTCTCTGGCCTTCGTCGCGCGACCCACGCGTGAGACCGCGGACGTGTTGATCGCCAGATGCCGGTTCGATCGTTCCAACGTCAATTGATCGAAGCGGAACGCGATGTGCGCCCGTCCCTTGACGCGTCCGGCTCGCTCGGCTCGAGTGACGTGGCCGACCAAGGCACTGCCGGCGGGAATCACCGTCGTGCCGTCGATGACGACGGCGTGCCGGACGTGCGCTCTGACAGGACTCTCGATGCGACTCGTGTCCGAGGCCACGTAGGAATCCAGCACGAGCGGAATCACCGTTCCGGCCGGCAGCGTGACCTCTCGATGCCGGATCTCGCGAGCAGGGGCCGCCTGTGAACCAGCCGATGCTGCGAGCACGAATGTTGCCGCAAGTGTGGCGGGAATCCATTTGATGCGCATGTGGACCTCCTGTTGACTGAGATCCAGCAGGGAATGTGCCAACAGCCCGCGAATCCGGGCACATGCCAGAAGTGCCTTCGCTGCAGCAGGATACGGCGACGCAGGACCGTTGACCTTCCGTCCGCATCGTTGTCGCGAGAAGCGCTGTCCCCGACAAGAGACGCGTCGTTCCTTCGTGCGTTCCTGAGGCGTCGCGCCGGGGCTATGATGGCGCGGACATGCGACATCGCAGCCAGGTCTTGACCATGATCGCGGTGCTCGGCGCAGCGCCGCTCGTCGCCTCCACCCTCCTGCTGTCCGCGCAGACGACTGGACAGCACTGGCCGCGTTTTCGGGGACCGGGCTCCAATCCGGTCGCCGAGAACCCGAACCTTCCGGTCAGCTGGTCGAAGACCGAAAACGTCGAATGGGTCGCAGACGTTCCGGGCGTCGGCTGGTCCTCGCCCGTGGTGTGGGGGAATCGCGTCTTCATCACCGCGGCCACGAGCGACAAGCCGATGAAGCCGCCGTCGCTCGGCGTGGACTTCAGCAACGAATACCTCGCCGAGCTGCGGAAGCAGGGGCTCACGGCGGCGGAGGCCAACAAGAAGCTCTACGAGCGCGATCGCGAGATGCCCGACGAGATCGTCATCAGCCTGATGCTGTACTGCTACGACCTCGAGACCGGAAAGAAGTTGTGGGAACGCGAGATGTACAAGGGCCGGCCCGGCGGCGGACGCCACAGCAAAAACAGCTTCGCGTCCGAGACGCCGACGACGGACGGCGAACGCGTGTACGTGTACCTGACCGACTACGGGCTCTTCGCGTACGACTTCACAGGGAAGCCGTCGTGGACGACGCCGCTGAAGTCACACGCCACTACTCGTGACTGGGGCACGGGCGCCTCGGCGGCGTTGTACAAGGATCGCCTGTTCGTCCTCAACGACAACCAGGAGCAGAGCTTCGTCGCGGCCTTCGAGACACGCACCGGCAAAGAGCTCTGGCGCACGCCCAGGACCGTGCAACCGGAGCGGAAATCGGGATGGTCCACGCCGTTCGTGTGGGAGAACCGCCTCCGCACGGAACTGATTACACTCGGGCCCGGCGTTGCGATCAGCTACGGTCTGGACGGCAAAGAGCTGTGGCGCGTGAATCGCATGGGCGGCTATGCGATTCAGAGTCCCTTCGCCTGGAACGACCTGCTCTTTGTCACCTCCGGCGCCGGCGGCGACGACAACAGGCCGATCGTCGCGGTCCGCGCCGGCGGTTCCGGCGACATCACGCCGCCCGGCGCCGAGACGACGAGTGAGTACGTCGTGTGGTACGACCGCCGCGCCGGCGGCACGTACTTGCCCACCCCGGTCATCTACAAGAATGCGTTGTATGTCCTGAACGACAAAGGCATCTTCGCGCGTCACAACCCCGAGACCGGGGAGCGTGCCTATCAGGCACGCGTGGCGCCGGTGGCCGCCACGTTCACGGTCTCACCGTGGGCCTACAACGGTCACGTCTTCGCGTTGAGTGAAGAAGGCGACACGTACGTCATCGAGGCCGGCAACGAGTACAAGCTGGTGCGCGTCAATGCCCTCGACGACTTTTCGATGGCGACGCCGGCGATCGTCGGCGACCGGCTCCTAATCAGGACCCAGCATCGGCTCTATTCCATTCGCAAGACGACCTCGGGAGTCGTTTCGCGGTAAGAGGGAAACTCGAGTTTCCCTTCTAGCGCGAAACGACTCCCGAGGTCGTTTTCACCTGATCGGCAGCGTGTCAGTCGCCGTGTTGTTGCCTGGCGTCGGATCGTGTATCCCCGTCGGTGCCGCTACGGCGACGGTGAGGCTGGCGTTGCTTCCGACCGGTCCTGTCACGCGCGCCGTGATCGTGCAGTTCACCCAGCTGCCTGCGGGAATCGACTGAATGGCAAACGGGCTGAGGAGTGGCGCCGGGGTGGAATTGGCCGATTGCATGCCTTGCGGTCCGCTGCAAAGGTACGTCGAGCTCACGAGGCCTGTGGCGGCGGGGATTGTGACAATCGCGCCGTTTGCGGCAGTCGGTCCGTGGTTGGTGACCTGTACCAGGTAGTGGGCCGTTCCGCCTGCCGGGCGTGAGACCACGGGAACGAGCGAATTCGTCGCCGTGGGATCCGTCGCCGCGATCGCAATCTGAAGGCTGGCGATGCCGGCCGTGAACGTGAGGGTGTGGGAGTTGTTTCCCGGATCGGGATCGGTCACTCCGGCAGGGGCCGTCACGGTCGCCGTGGGGTTCATCGTCGGAGAACTCGTCCCCGTCACTGTAGCCGTGACCTCGATCACCACCGCGACCTGGCCATTGGTATTTGGGGGAAGACTCGGGATGACGAAGCCGCTCTCCGCCTGAGGGATCGGCACGTCAGTCTCGAGACCAGAGCATTGCACGCGCGTCTTGGACAAACCGGCGGTTGCGGGCAGTCTGACGATGGCGCCGGTCACGGTGCCAGGTCCGCGGTTGGTCACCCAGAAGCGGTACCGGACGATTCCATCGGCGAAGGACGGGTTCGGTCCGCCAACTGTGGTCGCCGTGGCGGAAGTCCATGGTCCGGCCGCGTAATACATCGTAGGAGGAGGACCTGCTGTCAGGTCCGCGGTCACGGCAGGCAGCGCCGTGGTTTCAAGCGTGTTCCCGCCACCTGCTGTCGCCGTTCCGTCCGGCGCTGGGGGCACGGTTGACGGCGACGTCACGACCGGCCCGAAGTCCCAGGTGCAGGTCGCCGTCCCCTTCGCATCCGCGGGGGCCAGCGGCCCGACAGCGCCGTTGAATGTCGACGTATTGGACCCGCTGATTCGTGTGCTTGTCAGCGAGTCCTGGCCCGCCGGAAAGGCCCATTGCTGAACGTCCATCGAGGGCCTCGTCTCGGACCCGGTGAAGGCGCCTCGTGCAGGACCGGCGCCCGACCAGCGCTGGAACGTGATGCGGTCCAGATGACGTGTGAAACCGATTTCGACGTTCGTCAGCGTCCCCTTCCCGCTCCATTGCTCGGGAACCAGTGTCCGTCCTCTCCGCTGCAGGGAACCGGCGCCGGTGACGGTCCACGTCGCCGGATAGATCTCCACGTTGGTTTGCCGGGTCCCGGCGCCGGTGATCTCCCAGCGGTGCGTTTCGCCATGCGAGTAGCCAGGCGCCTCGATCGCGATCAGGCACTGAGCCCACCCGGCCCAGTTCTGCACAACCGGTGGCGGACTTTGCGCGAACGCGGCCGTCACCGCCAGGAACAACATCAGCACGAACAGGAGAGTCGGGCGATTCGCCATACCGATCCTCGCCCTGAATACGTGGATGGCGCCCGCCCGGGAAGAAAATTTCGTCCAGCTGCACCTCCGCGCCCGTATACGCGCCATGGCGTCGCTATGGAACGGGATGAGCCCGCGAGCGCGCGTGGGCGCCGTCTCGATTGCCGCCCTCGTCGCGCTTGCCGCCTACCTTGGCATGACCAGCCGGTCCGAAACGGCTCTCATTGATAGAGAGGAAATGGCCTCTGCGTCGGCGGCCGACCGAACCGCGCCCGGCCTGGTCGACGGCCCGGTCGGACTGCCGGGAGATCCGCTGCCCGAGCCGATGCCGCTGCCGCCCGGGACTCCCGATCAGCTGGCGAACGTGCTCGCACCGATGGTCGCCGGCGGCGGACCCGACGCGCTGCCTGCGCTCCTCGCGGCGCTGCAGAAATCGGGCATTGCCGTCTACGGACCAGACGGAGCGATCGCAGTACCGGCCGAAGGCCCCGACCAGGGCCCCTCCTTCGAATCCTGGCAGGTGCGCGCCATGCTCGGCGTCGTCGGACGCCGGCGCGCGAGCGTCACGCTGACGTCGCTGGCGGCGGGCTTCGCCGCGAAGGTGCCCGCGCTGCGCGACCAGCCCATCGCGCAGGAGCTGGCGGCCGACATCGTGAAAAGCGCGCAAGGCGACGACCCGGTCAGGAGATTCTGGGCACGGTTCATTGCAGAACTTGGGAAGCAGGGTCGCGGCTCGGCGGCGTACGACCTGCTCGGTCAGGTGGATCCCGCGAACGTGCGCCTCGATCCGATTCAGCTCGCGATGATCGCGGAGCAGCTGCAGGCGGAGATCGCGACGGCGGCGGGAGAACCGCGCCAGGCCGCCGCGCGTCCGTCACGCCGGTCGCTCCTCGATGCCGTCTTCCCTACCCTGTACGCCGCGGCGCCGTGCGATCCGTCGCCACACCACCCGCGGGAGACGGTCACCCGAGGCGTGTTCCTCTCGCTGATCCTGCGCATGAGCAACGCCGTGCGGCAGGTCGGCACCGACATGACCCAGAACCTCAGGGATTACCAGAACCTCATCCTGCTGCTCAATGCGGTGAGGGTTGACGTAGAGCTGGAAGGCGGCAACGCTCTTCGGCGAACCAAGACGACGACGGCCGGCGAAGGGCGACGGGTGCGAGCGACGGTCTCCATCAATGGCTCGCTGCTCGAATGGAACAACTGCTTTGCGCAGGTGTTCGGCGGGCGCGTGCCCGAGTGGCGCCGGCCCGGGCCGCTGCCCGACATCCCCGTGGATTGGAACCTCGAGGGACGCGGCATCGTGAGGATTCCGACCGGCGCGCCAGGGAACGAACGCGGCCTGCCCGATGGGACGCGCACCGACAACCAGGGCTTCGCCAGGCTCGCCGTCGAAGGCTCGCCGCAATCGCGCAACCTGGCGGACACGGCGAAGGAGGACCGGAAGGAGGCAGCCGCGACGGCGTCGGTCAAGCTGAAGTTCGCGGACCTCGTTCATCGCACGCCTGGCAGCCTGCCCGATCCCAACAATTGGCTGTTCGATCAGGAGTTCACGCTCGACGTCCCGTATCCGTTCGAGGTGATGGACTGGACGGACGGCGCGGGCCGCTGGACCGGCAGCATCAGCGTGATCGAGACCAGAATCAGCAGCACATCGGGAAGCGCAGACCGGGGCGGAAATCAATCGGCGGAGACGGAAACGTTGAGGGTCACGTACGAGCTCACCGAAACGGTCAGCGAGCACGGCGGCGGCGGCACGCTGTTCGCGACGGTCAAGGGTAGGGCGGAGGGCACGTTCGACACGCAGAAGACGGCGTCGAGCTGGACGCTCAAGTCCTGCGGCGCGGTCAAGAACAAGCGCATGAACAACACGGCGCAGGAATCCGGCACCGCCACGAAGAGCGGCAAGGCCGAGATCATGGTCACGATCTTCGACGACGGCAAGTACCTCGTCGGGGCATCCTCCGACGAGCTGCAGGTGGATCTGCGGACGCGCTTCCAGGGCACGCTCGACGTGTTCGGCCAGAACTGCGTGGCCACGTCGAGAACGGACTCGCGCGAGTCCGCTCCGATGCCGCGCAACTTCGGCTCGCTCATTCAGGCGAACGGCGCCGTCGATCCGAACAACCCGAACTCACTCGTCGGTGAGGTCACCGAGGACCCGGGCGCCACGGGGTCGGGCGGGAATAGCACACGCACGACGAGGACGATCAAGTGGAACTTGCGGAGGAACTGATCATCGATACACCGTGTTGGGCGTTCGTTCCGACTCCGGCTCGATGGCGTCGATGGTCAGGCCACATGCGGCCGGCGCATCGAGGAAGAGTTCCGGTTTCCCCTGGAGACGTTCCCGCCAGACCGGCGCGCGCGCCTGCCACCCCTCGCCGGGCCGGAGGGTGATGGAGAGAGGCGGGAGGCCGCGCGTGCTCGTCGACAACACGCAGGATCGTCCTCCCGTCATCCGGCCGCGCAGCACCACCCGATTGGCGTCCGGCACGTCGATCGTCGCGCGATAGCGGCCGGCCAACGGCCGGCCGAGCGGCAACGCCGGCGGATCACTCCCCAGGCTGACGAACTGGAAGGACAAATCGCGAAGATCGTTGCCAGTTCGGAACGAACTGGTCGTGCGCGCGACCAGCACGCGATCGCCCGCCCGACCCGGACTGCCGCCGGCCGCCGCTGAGCGTTCGACGGGCATCGCCACCGTATGTTGCCCAGGTTGCAGCGTGACGATCACGTCCGGCTCGGCAGGGGGACTGTCCAGCCAGCGGAGATGGAGTTGCGGCGGCGAGGCATGCCCGGCGCCGACGGGCAGGACATAGGTGAAGTCCACCGTCCCGGCCGCAAACGGGACATACACCGGGATCATCGCCCGCGGGCCGACCCAGCGATCGGCATGGACGCCCGAGCAGGCGATCGGCTCGGAACAGGTCTGCAGCGCGTTTTCGCGCGCCGGCAGCGCCGCGCCCGTCTCGAACACCGCCCAATCGAGATTGAGCCGCTGATAGGTCTGGGCCCGGCTGCGGCGCAGCAGCCCATCGGCATCGGCGAGGCCGGTCGCCATCTCATGATTCCAGACCCGCACGTCGGCAATCTGCAACGCGGACGTGTTGGCGTTGCTCGCTTCGACGACGACCGTCGCCGGCTCCTCGGTGCCCAGGTCGCTGAGGATGACCTGATAGCGCCGGAGTTGCTGACCTTCGATGAGGATCTCCCGCACGGCCTCGCGCCCGGTCTCGGAGACGACCCGGACGCGCAACGTCTGCACATTGCCCGCCGGGACGGCCGCCTCCAGATCGAAGCGATACGGGACGCCCGTGCCGCGCCCAGGGTTGAAGTACGTGAAGACCCGCTGCTCCAGGCGCTGTCCAGGCACCACGCGCAGCCGCTTGTCGCCGGCGGCGTCCAGCTCGTAGGCGAGCGCGCCAGTCGTCTTCCACGCGCCGGCCGTGGACAGGAAGGATCCGTCGGCGACGACGTTGCCGACGTAATCCTGATAGGTCCACAGGCTGTAGCCGAGCGAACGCTGGAACAGGAGCGGCAGGATCAGTTCAGCCGCGCGCGCCTCGTCGTGCGGGTAGCGAAGCTTGGTGTTCGTCCGCGTGAACGCCGGCGTGTCGTCGGCCAGGTTCAATTGGTCAAAGAAGATCGGCAAGTCGGCGTGCGTCTGTATGGCGTCGAGGAGCACGCTGAAGTTGCGCGTCGCCTGCTCCGGCGTGATGAAGCCGCCGTCGTTGGACGCCCCCCAATAGGGATTGTAGTAACCGGCGAGGAACGAGTACTGGCTCGGCAGCCGGAAGGTCCGCTCATAGCCGTACCAACCGGGCCGGCCGTCGATCGACACGGGTTCCCGATCCAGCCGGGCCTCGTAGCCGAGAGCCACGCCGGAGATCGGCTTCATGCGGGACAGGTTCTCGGCCACGATGTAGTCGCTGATGAAGTCGATATAGGCGCGCAGGGCGCTGGAGCGATAGGTCGGGATCGGAATCTCATCGAAGGATTGGTAGGTCGTCTGCCAGCGCCCGTTCCATTCCGCAAGGCTGCCGCGGTCCCGCAGGTATCGGCGGAAGCGCTGCGAGCGATTCTCAAAGGCCAGTCGGGCTGGCTCGTCCAGCGGGAGGATCTGGAGGTACTGACTGAAGTCCTCCCAGCTGTGGAACAGCCCGTAAAGATTCGCGTGCGGCTGCAGGCGCCGCGACGTTTCCAGGACGAGGCTCGCCAGGGCGTCGAGTTGCCTGGGCTCGAACATCAAGTCGGGGATCTTGTAGCTCGCGCTATGGGGGAGGTCGAGCGGGACGTACTCCGGCGTGCCGACCCGGATGATCACCCACAGACCATGCTCTCTGGCCTTCGTCATGATCGCATCGAGTTTGGCGAACATGGCGTCATCGTAGGTGCGCGGATCCATCCGTGTCTGGAACTTGCCCCAGGACATCATCAGGACGATCGTGTTGAAGCCATGCGACCGGATGAGACGGAAATCCTCGTCAAGACTCGAGACGCGGACGGTGTCCCAGAAGGTATAGGGCCAGCCGCGCTGGAAGTAGTGGACGCCGCGCAGGCGGTAGAGATTGTCCAGGGCCGGGCGACGCCCGACGAACGGATCGACAGACCGGGGGCCGCCCGGCGATGCCACGCGCTGGAGATAAACAATGTAGGACAGTGCCGCCGCGGCAAGCGTCGCCGCCACGAGCCACACACCCAGCCGGCGGTTCATGCCTGCTATCGCGTCCCTAATCTCAGTACTTCAATCACGCGTTTTTTGAGGAGCTGTCCGGTGGCCGGATCGCGGAACGTCGCCGCCTCCCCGCCAGGCATCGAGAAGGCGTGCAGACGGCCGCGAAGCACGGGCAGCCGGCCTTCCCAGTTGGCGACCCACGCCGCTTCCCCGCCGGCCTTCACGATTTGGGCTCTCGAGTAGACGATGAACCGGGTCCGGGGATTGGCGGCCGCGACGTAGGCGAAAAACACAAGGAGCCGGTTCTGGGCCATGTCGAACAGATGATCGTAGATCTCGGTGACGCCCGAGACGCGTTGGTCGAACAGACAGGAGAGGTGGCTGACGATCAAATCCGGGTTCTCGGCGATGACCTGCTGCTCGCGGTGCCAGACCGGGCTGGTGTTTTCCTTCCGGATGCCGACCGGCAGGTCCCGCAACACGTCAGTGACGTCATCGGCGTTGGTGCCGCCGGCCGCGAACGTGCGCGGATCGTAGACGCGGCCCTCTAACGGTGAGTCCATCAGCACAATCACCGGCTGAGGATTCGGCGGGGGTGCAAGGCTGCCCCGAGGCCCCGCGAACCACAGAATCGCCACGGCGGCGGCGAGAGCAGCCGCCCAGGCGACGTGCACGATCCATCGCCGCGACGGTGCCACGCCCGCTGCGGCGCGAACGTCGCTCGCATCTTCCCCGATCCACTTCAACGCGTGCAGCAGATCGCCGGCGTTCTGCCAGCGCTCATCCGGGTCCCGCGCCAGGCAGATCGTGATCAGACGGCCGAGGGCTGCTGGGAGACCGGCGGACTCCGGCAACCGCGGCCTCGATTCACCGAGAATGGCGGCCGCGAGCCCGGCCGCCGACGTGCCGGCGAACGCGCGCTGAGCCGTGGCCATCTCGAACAGCACCGCGCCGAACGCAAAGACGTCGGTCCGCCCGTCGATGGTCCGGCCTTCGAGCTGTTCCGGCGCCATGTACGGAAGTGTGCCGACGAGCGCGCCGTCGATGGTGGCCAGCACCGTCGTGAGTTGATCCGACCCGGATCCGTCTGCGATCGGCCGGTGTCTGGCGATGCCGAAGTCCAGAAGCTTCACGCCGCCGCGGGTGAGCATCACGTTGGACGGCTTGAGGTCCCGGTGCGTGATGCCCGCACGATGCGCCGCCTCGAGCGCGCTCGCGATTTCCGTCGCCACACGCAGCAGCTCGGCGAGGGGCAGCGGTCCGCGCTCGAGCCGCCGCTCCAGCGTTTCTCCCTCGACGTATTCCATGACGAGGTAGTCGCGGCCGTCCTCGCGGCCGACGTCGTGGATCGCGCAGATGTGCGGGTGGTTGAGGGCGGCAATCGCGCGCGCTTCCCGCTCGAGCCGAAGCCGGTGCTGTGGATCGCCGCTGTCTGAAGCGGCCGTCAACTTGAGGGCAACCGTGCGGCCGAGACGCGTGTCGCGGGCGCGGTACACCTCGCCCATTCCGCCTCTGCCCAGCTCGGCGAGGACCTGGTACGGACCTAACGATTTTCCAATCACCGCCAGATCCTCGCCCGGGCTCCGGCGAGACTCGCCGAAGCTCGCGCCGGATACAGTCTCGCGAGCGGAGGCGGTCCGCCGGCGCCCGCCAGGCCGAGAACCTCGTACGGACCGAGCCGCGTGCCCGTCTCGAGCGTCATGGGCGTGACACGGCCGTGAGCTTGTCAGCAGGTATTTGTGCTGTCAAGGCTCGCAGGCCAACACCGTGCGGCAGTAGCCGGAGGGCTTCAGCCCTCCGGACGTCTCGCAATGAAATACAAGTGAGTCATGGTGGCGACGTACAGCCCATCGCCGCTCGGCGCCGGTCGCGAATAGAGCGGCGCCATCATGTCGATCTCCGCGAGCAGTTCCTTTCGTCGTCCGGCGCGAAGCACGGTCATGGTCCCGTCGTCGTTCCCGACGTACAGCCGGCCGCCGGAGAGCAGAAGGCTTCCCCAAATCGACGCGTGCGTCTCGTGCTTCCAGACGTGGGCGCCGGTTGCCGCGTCCAGACAATGAATCGTTCCGCCCAGGTCCCCGACGTACAGCAGACCGTCGCGCTCGATCGGCGTTCCCGCCACGCGGCCCACCGCTCGAGACGTCCAGAGGAGCTTGCCGTTCGGACCGATCGCATGAACCAGCGACGGCCCATTGTCGTGCCCGGCACTGAATCCCATTGCCACGAAAACGCGACCGTCAGCGACGACCGGTGACGCAATGATCGAGCTCCGCGACAGGACGCCGGGGCGGGGCAGCCAGCGCGCGTCCTTCGGATTGCCGTCGAATCGCCAGATTTCGTCACCCGACACCGCGTCGTAGGCGCGCAGCCAACCATCTCCGCCGCCGAAGAGCACCTGGATGCGCCCGTCGACTTTGATCGCCACAGGGCTGGACCACTGGCCGTGGAGCACCTGTCCGCCCGCCCCGATGGCGCGCCAGATGACTTCGCCCGAATGTTTGTCCACCGCGATCACACTCGGGGCGCGCGGCGATGGGACTCGCGTGTGGCCTTCATTCCGCCCGTTGGACGTCGAGACGATCAGCAGATCGCCCAGGGGCAACACCTCGCTGTTCGTGGCCTCATGCGGAAACACACCCAGGCGCCCACAGATGTCGAGCTCCCAGACGATGTCGGCCGCAGCCGTGTCCTGGAAGAGTTCTTCCCGATACCGACCGTCGTTCTCGCCGTCCTTGAACCCTTGCGTGTCGAGGGAACGGAGCTGGCACTCGGAGGTGACGTAGTACAGCCGTTGCCCTTCCACATACGGCGCGCCCGTCGTCGACGGCAGCAGGAATTGCCGGAGGCCTCGCTCAACTCGAGGGGACACGTCCTGCCAGAGGAACGCGCCATCCGTCGCCCGAAAGGCCATCAGCACGCCGGACTCTTCGAGGAAGGCGGCGTTCCTTGGCCTGGAGTTGTCGGTACCTACGTAGACCGTGTCAGCGGCCACCACGGGACGGCCATACGTTTCCTTTCCCAGCTCGACACTCCAGACGATGTTCCGCCCGGTGGCGGGATCCCAGTCCACCGGAGGATTGGCCGCTGGAGCCGGTGGAGGTCCGTACGTCACTGAGCGCTCGTAGGGCCCTTCGAATTGTGAAGGGCCAGTCGAAGTTCGTACCCCAGCGATGCGATTCAACGCCCACTCCGCTTCGTGACGGAGCGCGGGATCCTTGGCGGCCGCTTTCAGCGCTTCGCGGGCTGCCTGCGCCTTCGGCCCGATGCTTCCCAGGGCCCCGGCCGCGAACATGCGCACGTAGAGGAATTCATCCTTCAACGCAGCAATCAAATGCGGCACCGCAGGATACGCAGCCGGACCGATGCTCCCGAGAGCCTCACACGCTGCCCATCGGACGCCGGGAATCGGATCGGCCAGAGCAGCGGCGAGGTCCTTCGTCGCCGCGGCGGCCAGTGGACCGATGGACGCGAGAGCTTCCGCCGCGTAGACGCGCGTGTACTCGTCCTTGTGAGACAGCGTCTTGACGAGCGCGCCGACCGAAGGACTCGCTCTCCTGCCCAACGCGCCCAGCGCGCGCGCGGCATCGCCCGCGACGACTTCATCCTCGTCTCTCAAGGCCCGTCTCAACGCCGGTTGAATTCCTTCTGTGTGCGGCGCGAAGTCGATCAGGGTGTCAATCGCATTGCGCCGATTGAAGACGTCCTTGTCAGTCAGCAGATCGACCAGCAGCGGAATGGCCGGCGGACCGATCCGCCGGATGACTTCAAACGTGGCCGCCTGCAGGGCTTCGTCCTCGCGGCTGAGGAGTCGTCTCAGCAACGGCAGCGAACGTTCCGCCCCTTTGGCCAGCGCGGCTTCGGCGCCGGCCCGAACCTTCGGGTCGCTGGCCAGCAGGCGTTCTTCCCAGGACTGCGGGGTTTGGGCGAGCGCTGGTGTCAGGAGAAGACAGAGCACCGCTGAGATCGCGGAGTGTCGCGTCATTGCGCCGCGCGAGGACACGCCTTCAGTTTCGCCGGAAACCGCTTGATGTTGCGGCTATCGATGAACCACGTCGTCGCGGTGTACGGGAGCGTGGCCATGTTCGCGCAGTACGCCAGGGTCTTCTGCTGGTGGAGGTACACCTCGACGTTGGATCCGTAGAAGACCGAGACCGTGCCGCGGCGTTCGCGGACGTACTCCCCGATGCCGCGGATGGAGGTCGGCCCCGCAAAGTCACCAATGACCGGCACGATGAGGTTCCGGGCCTGCAGCGCTTTCACGGCGGCGAACGCGTCTTCGCTGGCCAGATAGCTGCGGCTCCTGCCGTCGATATCCCTCTGGGTCATCAGCGTCCCGTACGTCGGCCGTGGCTCATCGGCGGGGTTCGATCGGCTGTAGGTGATCGCCGGGCCATCCTCGAAAAACGCCTGTAGTACGTAATCGATGTGAATCACGTCTTCGGCGGTCAACGGAAACTGATGGACGTTGAGGAGCCGCTCGCGCACGAGCGCGCGCGTCGATCCGAGCAGGGTCGCGCTGGGCGCGGCTTTGTCGAACGCCGTGAAGAGCGCCGCCGGCGAACTCGACGCCCCTAGCCCCGCGGGGCGGTCGCGTGAGAACAGCCGGGACAGGAACTCCGCGCGATCCGCGGACGCCTCGAACAGCGCCTTATAGACGAGATGCAGATTCCGGTTCTCGCGCCGGATGTCGACGATGAACGCGATCGAGGGCCGCAGCGCGGCGATGTAGCTGAAGTTCTGCTCGGGGCCGACGCCGATATAGACGCCGCCCCACGGACGCAGCACCCGCGCGAGGTTCACGACGTGCAGCTCGTTGGAGACGAGGTTCTCGGAATGCGCAAACGCTCCGGCCGGCTCGGACAGTGCCGCGCTCAGTTGCCAGAATCCGTCGTCACCCAGCGACGCCGGCAACGTCGCCCGGCCGACACACCCCGAGGCCGACCCCACAAGGACCAGCAGGCCGATCCACCTGGAGAGCCGTCGGCCAGGCCGCTGCACGTGGTGAATATAGAACGTCTTACTTGTCGACGTATTCCTTGCGGCCGCGCGCCGAGTAGTCGGGATTCTTCATGCGGATTCGGACGCTGTGCCACTTGCCGTCTTTCTTCGGATGGTTCGGGTAGTAGCCAATGCTGTATTGGCTGCGGAGCTCCGCGGCAATCGTGTCGAGGACCGCGTCCATGTTCTTGCCGAAGGAGGCCTCGGCGATCTCCCATGCCCGGCCGCCGCTCGCTTCGCCGAAGCGGTTCAGCACCTTCATATCGACGGTGGTGCTGTTCCGCGAACTCGCTGTGGAGCCTCTGGCGGATGGATCGGCGCCCAGATCGAATTCCGGCGCGCCCTTGATCCCGATGCTGTAGACCAGCATTTCGGATTCGCGAATGTATTGCAGCGCCTTGTCGAATCGCGTCAGGCTGTTCATGTCTTCGCCGTCGGTGACGAGCAGCACGGCCTTCTTCTCATAGCGGCCCTCTTTCACTTTCTGCAGCGCCTGATACAGCGAGTCGTACAGCGCGGTGCCACCGCCGACGTTCACCCCACTCAGCAGCGCGTTCCTGAGTTTCGTGCGATCGGAGGTGAAGTCGGCGATGAGCGATGCCCGCAGGGTGAAGGTCATCACGAAGATCTCATCGTCCTCATGAATCATCGAAAAGAAGCGGTCGACGGCGCGCTGAGCCGTGCGGATCTTGCTCTGCATGCTTCCGCTCGCGTCGATGATGACGCCGATGCTGATCGGCAGATCCGCCGATGGCAGGAGGTGTTGGATCGTCTGGGGCTGCCCGTCTTCTTCGAGGATGAAGTCGTCGCTGGTGAGATTCGGTACCGTCCGGCCTCTTCCGTCGACGACGGTCGCGACCACGTTGATCAACAGGACGTCGCTCTTCAGTCGCAGTTGAGCGCACAGGAGTGCGCTCGCGAACAGAAGGACGACCGTCGTGCACACAGCTTGCCCGCCGGAGCTCAACGAGCGAAGGCGGGATCGCATGATCAGAAAGTGTAGCGCGTGCTGAAGCGGACGACGGTTCCGCTGATGCTGGCCGTCGGCTGGTCAAAGGCAAAACCGGTGGATTGATTGACGCCGGTCACGGTCTTGGCCTCGGCAAAGTTGAAGATGTTCATCATCAGGTGAAGCCGCTGGGTGTTCTTGATGACGAATTCCTTCTGCACGCGCAGGTTCAGCAAGTAGAGGTCGGGCAAGTAGTACGTCCCGGCCTTCTCCGCGATGATCGTCATGTTGCCCTGAACCAGCGGCGTCGTCCGATTCGGATCCGCCAGCGTCAGGTACTCCTGAGTGACGGTGAAAAAGCGGCCGTACGGCTCGCCTTTCATGGCGTTGTAGGAGGCGCCGACCATCACGCCCCACTTGAACAGGTAGGTTCCCGACGCCTTGAACGTCCAGCCCGTCGTCTGCGTGTTGTTCGAGTTCCAGGCCACGGTGTTCGGATCCTCGGAAAACAGCGACGACAAGTGGCGTTTCGTCCAGTCGAAGCCGCTGACGAGCTGCCAGTGATCGCTCATGCGTTTGGTGACGCCGAATTCGATCGTGTCGTATCTGTCGCCGATCGGCTTGTTGGTCAGATAGTAATCCGTCGTATCCGGAGGCACGTGGGTTTCCCAGACCGTGATGGTCCGGTCGTCGCCCCCGTTGACGAAGTCGGGACCTGGATCGACGGCCAGTACCGGAGCGTAGTTTGCAGCCGTGCGGAGCCGGTCCAGGGTGCCGACCATGTTCTTCTGCGCCTTCCGAATCACCGTGACATAGCCGCGCAGGTTGCCGGCGATCTCCTGCTCGGCACCGAACGTGTATTCGTCGGTGTACGAGTCCTTCAAGTTCGGATCGACGGTCGTGGGCGTCAGTTGCGCGCCGCCGAAGATCGGCTGGAGCGTCGCGACGTACGCCGGCGTGATCCGCGTGGCGGCGACCGCGGGATCCGCCGTGAGGTAGGTGTTGTCCCACGCGTACTTCTTGGTGATGAGGTCGATCGGATTCACGGACGAAGCGATGTTCGCAGCGGGGTTCGTCGCGTATCGGCCCCAGCTGGCTTTCAGGGCCGTCTTCGAGTTGCCGAAGACGTCGTAGATGAGCGCGACGCGAGGGGCCAGCGTGTTGAAGGTCCCGACGTGGCGCGCCGGCGTGACCGTCTGGACGACGAACGGGCCCGTGTCGCAATCGTGGTCGTCGACGCACGGCTGGCCGCCGTTCAGGCCGAACCGCTGCTCCGGGTAGGAGCTGTGGTACTGGTCGAAGCGGATGCCGTAGTTGATCGTCAGCTTCGGCAGGACCTGAAACCTGTCCTGGAAGAACAGCGCGTTGTTCTTGAGGACGTTCACGTGCCACACGGGTCCGTTGTCGGTCCAGAACGAGCTCGGCACGCCGCTGCTCGTCGCGATGTAGAAGTGGCCGACCGTGCCGGCCGGGCCCGGCGCGCCGTACGCGGTGTATCGCGGTGCGTAGTGCTGATACATGTAGCCGATCTTCATGTCGTGGCGGTCGGCGTAGAGCGTGAGCGTCGCGTTGTAGTGCCAGCGCCGATCCTGCGTGAGGCTGGGCGCATTGTAGGCGCCGCTCCGAATGGCCGTGACATCGTCGATGATCGGCGTCTTGTCGGTGTGCGCGCTGAGCGGGAATTCGGTGCCGTAGAAATTGATCGAGGCATCCAGCATCGCGCGATTGCTGATCACCCGCATGTAGTTGACCTTGCCGATGGAGCTCCAACTATCCTGACGCGCCGTCGATTCGACAAGGTACTGATAGGCGTCGGCGCCGGAACCGCCGCGATAGGGCTGGTATTTCCTGCCCCACTGCGTCATGAACGTCAGGGTGCTCTCGCGGCTGAGCTGATAGTTCAGCTTGAGGGTGTATTCCGTCGTTTCGGTGCTGAATGGCTGACCGTCCGTGCCGCCTTGCGCTGGCGGCTTGTCGTACATCCCGGTGCTGAACGCGGTGTACTGATCGCGGAATGAACCGAAGTACCAGAGCTTGTCCTTGATGAACGGGCCGCCGAACTGGGCATTGAAGTCACGGTACTCCTCAAAATCCTCCGCACCTTCGTAGGCCTTCTTGCCGCTGCCGGGTTTGAAGTCGTAGAAGACCTCGCCGTGCCGCGTGTTGCCTCCGCTCTTGATCGCCGTGGTCACGGCTGCGCCCGCGACCGCCACTTCGGCGGAGTTTCCCGCGGCAGCCACCTTCGCTTCAGCCAGCGCGCCGTAGTCGAGGTAGGCGCCGACGCCGACGGAGCCTTCGGTGATGTTGACGCCGTCCACGGTCGTGATCGACTGGCCAACCAGACCGTACGCCCGATAGGCCGACTGCGTGCCCGCCGTATTGCCGCCGACGTCCACGCGCGGCATCGTGATGCCGGGTGTGGCGGCCAGCAGCGCAAAGATGTCGCGCTGGGTGGGGATGTCGTCGAGCCACTTCTGGTTGAAGTTCGTGCCGACGGTCGCGTTCTGCACATCGACGATCGGAGAACGGCCGGTGACGACCACCGTCTCTTCGAGTTCGGCGATCGGCATCGTCACGTTCATCGTGACGGTCTTGTCGACCTCGACCTTCGCGCCTTCGTACACGAGTTTCTTGAACTTCGACTTCTGAAACGTGACGCGGTACTCACCCGGCGGCAGATACAGGAAGCGATACGAACCGTTGGCCTCCGACTTCGCGGTTCGCTGGCCCTGGATCGCCGCGCCTTCCACCGTGACAGAGACTCCAGGCAGAACGGCATTCGACGGATCCACGATCCGTCCATAGATGCTGCCGGTGAACTCCTGGGCTGAGGCATCGACGCCGACGGCCCCGACAGTAAAGAGAAGCGCAATCATCAGAATCTGCTTCCGCATGATCCACCCTCCGCGACGACCTATATTAGTGCACAATGTGCAGGATATGATAGGCCCGATGGCCGACTATCTCGGTGAGTTCGAACAGCTGGTCCTGCTGGCGCTGGCGCGGCTCGGTGACGGCGCCTATGGCGTGACGATTCGCACGACGCTCATCGAGCGTACGAACCGCAGGCCCTCATTTGGCGCAATCTACAGCACACTCCGGCGCCTGGAAGGCAAGGGCCTGGTCCGCTCGTTCGCGGGTGAGCCCGAAGCCGTGCGCGGAGGCCGGGCCAAGAAACACGTCGTGCTGACGCCCAGAGGCCGCGTCGCACTTCGCGCAGCGCACGCGGCGGTCGTGCGGATGGCGGAGGGGGTCTCGCTCAAGTGAAGCGCCTGTTCCATACACTCCTCCGCGTCGGCCGTTCCGATGACGAACGTGTGTCGCTGCTGGGCGACCTCGAGGAGGAACGCCGCACCCGGCTCGCGCGTGGCAGCAGTCGACTCGCGGTGTTCGCGTGGTCCACGGCAGAGATCCTTGGTGCCTTGGCCTGGGGACTGCGCGACGCCCTCCTTCGCCCTTCGGGCTACGCCCGCCTTCGCCAAGGCTTCGGCGGGGCCGACATCAAGCTCAGCCTCCGGCTTCTGATCAGGAACCCCGGTCTGACCGTCGTCTCTACCGTCGGGATCGCCGTCGGCATCGCGATCGCGTCGGCCATGTTTGGCTACATCCACTCGAACTTCGATCCCGCGCTCCCGCTCGACGAAGGTGACCGCATCGTCGCACTCGAGAACTGGGACGTCGAGGGCAACAACGAGAACCGTCATTCGCTCCACGACTTCGTGACCTGGCGGGATCAGATGACGTCCGTCGTCGAGATCAGCGCATTTCGCGAAGCCAGCGCGACGATGCGCGCCGGCGATTTCGTGCCTGAAACGGTTCGGATTGCCGCGATGAGTGCCGGCGGGTTTCGCGTGGCGCGCGTCCCCGCGCTGCTCGGACGGTATCTCACGCCCGACGATGCGCGCGAAGCGGCGCCGCCGGTCGTCGTGATCGGGTACACCGTCTGGCAAACTCGGTTCGAGCAGAGTCGATCGGTGCTCGGGCAACAGATTCGCTTCGGCAGCACGCCCTTCACCATCGTCGGCGTGATGCCCGATGGGTTCGCGTTTCCGGTGAACCACCAGTACTGGATTCCGCTACGCGCGAATCCGTCCGCGATAGCGCGTGGTGCCGGTCCGGAGCTCTTTGTGTTCGGACGACTGGCGCCGGGCGCGACGATGGCATCGGCTCAGGTGGAGCTGTCGGTCATCGGACAGCGCGCGGCCGCGGCCTTTCCCCAAACGAATGCGACGCTGAAGCCGCAGGTGCTGAGCTACACCAAACCGATCAACGACATTCAGGACGCAACCCTCGGAGCGGTGCTGATGGGGCAACTCATGATGACCCTCGTGCTGATCGTCATCGCCCTCAACGTCGCCATCCTCCTCTATGCCAGAACAGCCACTCGACGGGGAGAGATCGCCGTGCGGACCGCACTCGGCGCGAGTCGCGGCCGGATCGTCAGCCAGCTCTTCATCGAAGCGCTGGTCTTGTCGTTGGTACCCGCTCTCCTGGGCCTCGCGCTCGGACAGTACGCGGTCGAGATCGGCAACCGGATCACGGCGTTGGACCTGGACGTGATGGGGGGCGCCGCGCCGTTCTGGCTGGAGCACGGCATTCAACCGTCCACGATGCTCTACGTGCTCGGGCTCGTCGCAGTCACGGCCGCGATTGCCGGCATCCTGCCGGCGCTTCACGCGACGCGACGACGAGGCGGCGCGGACCTTCGCCAGCTCGGCGGCAGCACGGGTATGCGACTGGGCTGGATGTGGAGCGCGCTCATCATCGCGCAGGTGGCATTTGCGGTGGCCGTCCTGCCGGCAGCCATCAAGCTTGGCATCAACGAGATTCGAACCTATCTCACGCAACCGAACTATCCGATCGAAGAGCTCGTCGGCGCTGCCGTCGCGACGGAGAACACATCGAGTCCCTTCGGCAATCGGCTGCTGGAGTTGAGGAGGCGTCTACAGGCGGAGCCCGACGTGACCGGCGTGACGTTCACCGGATCCCTGCCCCAGCGCAACATCACAGGACGGATCGAAGTGGAAGGCATCGCGGAGGAAGGCGCCGCAGCGACCAACGGAATGCGTGGCGTGACCACGTTCGGCATCGACAGTGATTATCTCGACGTCTACGGCCTGCGTGTCATCGCGGGCCGCCCGTTGAACGCTCTCGACGCGAGTGCTGGCGACGGCGGGGTGATCGTCGACCGGTCCTTTGCGCAGCGATTCCTGAACGGGACGTCTGCAGTGGGCCGGCGGATGCGCTATGCCGCCACCCCGAACCGGCCACCGTCGCCCTGGTACGAGATCGTCGGCGTGGCCGAGAATCTGCGGCGGAACCCGATCGACCCGGACGTCGTCGGCCCGACGATCTTCTATGCCGTCTCACCCGAGCAGCTGACGGGTGTGAGCCTGACGGTGCGACTGCGAGGATCGGCGGCATCCCGGATGAACGAAGGCTTCGCGCGGAAGGCGCACAACATCCTCGCCGCCGTCGATCCCGCGTTGCGGATGAACGAGGTTCGAGCGAGCTTTCAGGCTGAGAGCGAGGATGCGCTTGCGGTCCGCCTCGTCGCGCTCGCGTTGTCCTGCATCCTGGTGACGGTGCTGTTGTTCTCAGCGGCCGGTGTCTACGCGCTGATGTCGTTCACCGTGTCGCAGCGCCGGCGGGAGATCGGCATTCGCACGGCCCTGGGTGCGTCTTCAATCAACGTGCTCCGCAGCGTGTTCTCGCGGGTGGCCGTGCAGGTCGGCATGGGCGTCGCCCTTGGCGCTCTCGGAGCGATGGCGATCGCACCGCTCAGCGACGACGTGGTGCTGGCCGGGAGACTGGCGATCGTGACGCCGGCGATCGCGCTCACGATGGTGCTGGTGGGCGTGGTCGCCGCCTACGGGCCGGCGCGCCGCAGCCTGCGGATCCAGCCGACGGAAGCGGTGCGCGGGGAGTAAGGAAGAAACCCTCCGACCTGCAGTAGTATCAACGCCTCCCCCCTTTTCGGAGGCCGGCCATGACCCGTCGCCCCTCGTTCCGTCTGTCGCTCATCGCGGGACCCGCCATCGCGTTCCTGCTGGGCTTTTCGGCCATCGGCGCGCAGGCGCCGTCGGCCGGCGACCACGCGTCACATCTGAAAGCCTGGGACGCGCACAAGGCGATGGCGCAGTCGTCGCCCCATCGCGCCATGAACTGGACCTTCGTCGGGCCGACCAACATCAGCGGCCGCGTCGCCGATGTCGCGGTCGCCGATCGCGGTTCATCCCGCCGGCTGTATGCCGGCAGCTGCTGCGGCGGCCTGTGGGCGTCCGACGATCTCGGCCAGACGTGGCAGGCCGTGTTCGACAAGGAGGCCTCGACCGCCATCGGCGCGGTGGCCGTCGCCCCTTCCAACCCCGACATCGTCTGGGTGGGCACCGGTGAGTCGAATATTTTCCGCAGCTCGTATACGGGCGTCGGCATGTACAAGTCGACCGACAACGCCAAGACGTTTCAGAACATGGGCCTGATCGATACGGGCACGACCGGCCGCATCGTCATCCATCCCACCAATCCGAACATCGTGTACGTGGCGTCCGCGGGCCAGGAGTGGGTGGAGAACGAGATGCGCGGCGTCTACAAGACGACCGACGGCGGCAAGACGTGGGCGCACTCGCTCAAGATCAGCCCGAAGACGGGTGTGAACGACATCGCGATGGATCCCTCAGACCCCAATACGCTCTACGCCGGCGCGTGGCAGCGGCAGCGGCGGAAGTGGAACGACCCGCGCGTCGAACCGGGTTTCAGCGAAGGCGGCATCTTCAAGACGACCGACGCGGGCAAGAGCTGGAACCGGCTGACCAAGGGTCTGCCGCCATCGAACGAGCTGGGCCGCATCGGCCTGGCCGTCGCGCGGTCGAATCCCAACGTCGTGTACGGCTTCATCGACAACTACGGCTGCCTCGCGGAGACAGCGGCGGCCGGCGGACGCGGCGGCGGCGGGAACCCGGGCGGCAGCGCCGCAAGATGTCCGATCAAGGGCACCGAGATTTATCGGTCCAACGACAAGGGCGCGAGCTGGACGCTGGTCAGCGGGCAGACCGACGACGCCGAGCAGCGCGCGTTCGTGAGAGCGATCGGCGCCTCGTACGCGTGGGTGTTCGGCAACATCCGCGTCGATCCGACGGACGAAAACACCGTCTACACGCTTGCGCTCGGCATGAGCGTGTCGCGCGATGGCGGCAAGACGTTCGGCCGGCTCGGCGCGCCGTGGCCCGGCGCGCCGCCGCCCGCGCCCCCTGCGACCACCGGCGGACGAGGCACCGGCTCAGGCGGCGACAACCACGGGATGTGGATCGATCCGAAGAACCCGCACTTCCTGGTGCTCGGCAACGACAGCGGCTTCCGCGTGTCGACCGATGGCGGCCAGACGTGGCGCAGAGCCGATCTGCCGGTGCAGACGATCTTCAGCATGAACTTTGATATGGACACGCCGTTTCGCGTGTATGCGTCAGTGCAGGATCACGGGGCGTTTCGCGCGCCCATCGATATCAGCAACGGCCGCGAGAACTTGAAAGCCATACCGTGGGAAAGCGCGCCCGGCGGCGAGTACACCCAGCATGCGGTCGATCCGAGGAACCCGAACATCGTGTACACCGGCAAGCTGGATCGCATTGACTACAGCATTGCCGCCGCGCCCCGCGGCGCCGGCGGCGGTGCGGCGGGACGTGCCGGCGGAGGCGCGGCAGGCGGCGCCGTCACGCCACCAGTTCCGGCCGCGCCGCCCTTGCCGCAACGCAGCACGAACATCCGCCCGACGATCGCGCCGGGCGACGATCCGCTGCGCATGCAGGTGCTGGCGCCGATCGAACTCTCGCCGCACGATCCCGACACCATCTACTTCGGCACGCAGTATCTCTACCGCTCGCGCAATCGCGGCGACACGTGGGAAAAGCTGACGGGCGACCTGAGCTACGGAGACAAGGCCAAGATCGGCGACATCCCGCACCAGCTCGTCATTACGATCGCCGAGTCGCCGAAGAAGAAGGGGCTCATCTATACCGGCACCGACGACGGGCGCCTGTACGTGTCGATCGATGACGGCAAAGAGTTCAGGGAATTGACGGCGAGCTTGCCGAAGAGGCAGTGGATCGCGAAGGTGGTGGCGTCCCAGCATGACGAGGGGACGGTCTACGTCGCCCAGCAGGGGCGCTATGACGAGGACTTCGCCCCGCGGATCTACAAATCCACCGACTACGGCAAGACGTTCAGGAGCATCGCCGGCAACATCCCGGGCGGGCCCATCAACATGGTCCGAGAGGACCCGACGAACCCGAACGTCGTCTACGCGGCGAACGACTTCGGTGTGTACGTGACGACGAACGGCGGCGCGCGGTGGGAGGTGCTCGGCGGCAATCTGCCGTCGGTCGCCGTCATGGACTTCATCGTGCACCCGCGCGACAAGATGCTCGTCATCGGCACGCACGGCCGCGGCGTGTGGACGATCGACGTGAGCAAGATCGGCGGAAAGTAGACGCGTCGACTTCACTCATGACACTGGCTCCTGGCGCAGCGCTCGGTCCGTATCAGATCGAGGCGCTGGCGGGAGCCGGCGCCATGGGTGAGGTGTATCGCGCCCGCGACACCCGCCTCAATCGCACCGTCGCGGTCAAAGTCCTGCCGGCGCCGGTCGCGGCGGTGCCCGGACTCCTGCAGCGCTTCGAGCGCGAGGCGCGCGCGATCGCGGCCGTCGAACACCCCAACATCTGCCCGCTCTACGACGTCGGCTCCGAGAACGGCGTCAACTTCCTCGTGATGCAGTTCGTGGAAGGCGAGACGCTCGCGGATCACATCGCGCGTGGTCCGATGCCCGTCCGGGAGACGATCGTCATCGCGCGCCAGATCGCCGCTGGCCTCGACGCGGCGCACGCGGCGGGGATCGTCCACCGCGATCTCAAGCCGTCGAACATCCGCCTGACGCCGGACCGGCAGGTGAAACTCGTCGATTTCGGCCTCGCGAAAGTCATGTCGACCGCGGCGAGCGGCGAGGACCTCGCGACCCGCACCGCGTCGCCGTCAGAAGCCGGAACGGTTGTCGGCACGGCCGCCTACATGAGCCCGGAGCAGGCGCGAGGGCAGGCCGTCGACAAGCGCACCGATATCTGGGCGTTTGGCTGCGTGCTGTTCGAGATGCTCACGGGTCGGCGGCCGTTCTCAGGCGAGTCGCTCCCCGACGTCTTCGCGGCGATCGTGAGCCGCGATCCCGACTGGCACGCGTTGCCTGAGGCGACGCCGCGACGCATCCGCGATCTGCTTCGGCGGTGTGCGCAGAAGGACCCGGCCCGGCGGTTGCGCGATATCGGTGACGCGAGCCTCGAGCTCGACGACGCGATGGCGGAGCCTGCGGAGACGGCTGCGCCGGCGGGCATCCGGTCCGCCCGATCGGGCTCTGCCGTCATCGCGTGGATCGTCGCGGCGCTGGCCATCGCCGTCGCGGCGGCTGCCCTGATCCTTCCGCGCCGGGATTCCGCGCGCGAGACAGCGGCGCCGATGCGCTTCAGTCTCGTCACGAACTTCGCCGGCGTCGAAGGACAGCCGGCGTTGTCGGCCGATGGGCGGCAGGTGGCGTTCGTGTCGAATCGCGACGGGCAATGGGACCTGTACGTCGGCCTGGTCACCGGCGGCGGGCTGGTACGCCTCACTCAGGACGGAAACGTCGAGTCCCGACCCCGATGGTCGCCGGACGGCGCGAGACTGCTCTACTCGCGTCTCAACGAGGCCGGGCTGCAGGACATCTGGGCGATGCCGGCCCTGGGCGGCCCGTCGCGCCGGGTGATCGCGAACGCGTTCTCGCCGGCCTGGTCGGCCGACGGCCGCCGCATCGCATACAGCTCGGGAAACGTCATCTGGGTGTGCGACGCCGACGGCGGCAACGCCAGACAAGTGACCACGCTGGAGCCGCCGCCGATCTTTCACGACCAGCCGGCGTTTGACGGCGCCGGCCGATCGCTGGCCTTCATTCGCCGCCGGCTCGGACCACGCAGCGAGCTCGCGGTCATCGACCTCGACACCGGCACGGTCCGCGATCTGACGAAGGATGACGCGTTCGCCCTCTCGCCGGCCTGGTCGCCGGATGATCGGTTCATCTATTTCTCGTCGAGCCGCGGCGGCACCTTGAACGTCTGGCGGCTGACTCTCGCCACGTCCGAGCTCGCCCAGATCACGGCGGGGCAGGGTGACGACGGCGAGATCGACGTGTCGAAGGACGGCACGCGCATCCTGTTCTCGAGCTACCGGGCGAATACGAACCTGGCCGAAATCAGTCTTGATCCGGCTTCCGCCGGGCAGCGGAAATGGCTGACGAAGGATCTCTCGCGAAGCGAGACCGCACCGCGCTACTCGCCCGACGGACAGCGCATCGCGTACTTCACCAATCGCAGCGGCGCCGAGCGGGAGGGCATCTGGGTGATGAACGCCGACGGCACCAACCCGACGCAGCTGGTGGAGGACAACCGCCGGACGAACGTGTATCCGCGCTGGTCGCCGGACGGACAAGACCTCATCTACTACAGCCGTTCAGGCTGGGGCCCTGAGGAGCCGCCGGATCTGCGGCGCATCCCGATTGCCGGCGGCGCGCCGAAGATCGTCGTCGTGAAGCCGTGGTTCCCCTACTGGGGTTGGGGCGACATCGGCCGGGACGGACGCATTCTCTATCGAACGTCTCCGACGGCGGGAGAGGTGTTCGATCCGCAGACGAACCGGCGCGAGACGGTGCCGGATCTCCTCGGCGATCCTCTCTGGGAGGACGGTGGCAAGGACTTCGCGTTTGCCGTCCGTGCCGAAGGACCAGGAACCTCCGGCACGCATGGACTGTGGGTGGCCTCGCTCGGCGGGACGGCCCGCCAGGTGTTCCCCGGCTGGGTCATCTGGTTTACGTGGGACAGCCGCGGCAATCTGCTGTTCATTGAAGGCCGGCCTGATCTGAAGGGCATCCTCTGGCGAATCTCGCCGGCGGGTGAGAAGACCGTGGTCTTGAAGGAGATTCCGTTCTTCAGGAGACCGGCCGACGGCGCGTGGATCGCCCGTTTCGACATCCATCCGGACGGCCGACGCATCGTCGTCGAGGGCCTCGAGACCTACGAATCGGACATCGGCATGATCGAGATCGGGAAGTGACGTAGGTTTCACGCCTTTCTCAGGCTTCCATCACGACATCGGCTTGGAACGTCCCTAGAGTCGTCTCATGACGATTCTGACTGGCGTTCTCGCGATGGCCCTGTTCAACCCGCAGGGAGCCGACGCGCAGAATCGCGCCGCGTGCTCGACGGGGTCGGGAGTCCGCATCGAGGCGCGCGCCGGCGGCGTTGAGATCACCTATCGGGTCACCAACCGGCGGCGCGACCCCATTACCCGGCTGCAGTTGGGCACGAGCGCGGCGATCGTCCTGGCGCACGAGGAGATGCCGAAGATCACCAATACGCCCACCGGCTGGAGCGGGATGGTGGTGCGCGACGAAGACTCCACCGTGCGCGTGGTCTGGGAAGCGGACGACGCGTCGCATGCCCTGGCGTCCGGGTCGGTAACCGACTTTGGCCTTCGCGTGCGGACGGTCTACGTGCAGCGCCCCGGACAGAAGGACGCCGGCGGCAAGCTGCTCCCGTACTTCAATTACCGGTCGGTCCCCTTCACGGCCCGCACGGCATCGGGCGCGTGCTGGTCGGGTCGGACGTCGGACCCGTATGCCTCGCTGGAGGGCGGGAACCACGCGTACATGCATGCGGCCGCGGTGCGCGCGATCACGAGTCACCCGAGCCGACCGATTCTCGTCGACGTGCCGATGGGCGAATCGCTCCTGCGGCTGTCGAGGCAGCACAATGTCTTTCTGACAGTGCCGCTGGCGCTGACGTTTGGCGTCGATGGCGGCTTCAGCGCCGACATGTCAATCGGCATCGGCCTCACGTGGAAGCCGACGCCGCACATCAGCGCGTCGGCGAAACGCACGTTCGGCACCTTCTTCTTCAACAACCGCACGCACCTGCGCACCTTCGGCATCGACGCGACGATCCCGATCGCCCGCACTTTCATCTATGAAGGTGTCACCCGGGAAAAGCGGCACCTCGTCGTGGGTGTCGAGGTGTTCCAGCGCGACGTCGTCAAGTGGGCCGGCTTCATGCACGGTCCGCAGTGGTACGCGTCCGGGACCGGCTTCGCGATCCGCGCGGGCATTCGCACCATGGGCTGGTCGTGGACCTAGGAAGTTCGAAGTTCGAAGTTCGAAAAGACCCATACGCAACCAGTACCGACGCGACGCAACAGGACCGAGACGAAACCTATAGGCTCCTGCGACAGATTCCAGTAGCATCCATTTGCCCAAGACCATGGCGACCGAAGTGAAGAAGAGCGGAGAGCCCGCTAAACCCGATCTTATAGACAAAGCAGCAGACAGGTCAGAGAAGCTCGACAAGATCGTGAGCTTCGCAGCGAAGGTCTTGACCGGAGTTTTCGTCGCGCTCGCGGCTGTCTACGGGTGGATCGCCGACCAAGTCGTCGTTAGACCAATGGCCGGCATCCGCTTTGCAATTGGAATTCTGCTGGTCGTCGGGGTGGGCCTAGGCGGCCTCGCCTACGTGAAACGAGCTCGACTCGGACGGTGGGGTTCAGTCGGAGTAGCCGCGCTCGGCGCGTTGGCGATTGGGCTAACTGTCACCATTTGGCTCAAGCTGCCGCCGCAACCGGCTTGGCAGCGTATCAACGTACCGACACTGCTGGCACAGCAGACCCCGCAGGACCTTGGACTTGCTCTGATGCTCGATCAACTCGCAGGGCGCAACGGCCTCATTCCGGGAGGCGAAACCTACAAGACGCTCCTCCAGACGAGACGCGCTGGCGAGAAGGTGCAGGAGGAATGGGCGGGATACTTCGCGCCACTTCTCGTCGCCAACACGATGCCCTCTGAGATCTCTCTGAAAGCCGTGGGAGCCGTCAGCGCTGCCAATGCCAGCATCGGCGCTGTTGTGATCGTCTGGACGCTAACCGACGATGGACCGAAGATTGAGCCGTTGAGCCAAGAAGGATTCACTGACCTGCGCAGCTCGATTACGCTGCCTGTGAAGCTCGGACCATCGCAGCGCGCGGCGATACTGGTGTTTGTTTACCCACTGACAGCAGCAGCGTCAGCGAGTCTGTCGGAAGACATCCATCAAGTGCTGAACGTTCGATAGAGGAGAGCGAGCGATGGTCCGGTATGTGCCTGTCTTCTTGTTGCTGGTACTCATGAGTGTTCCAGCGCCCGCCTACGCACAGGATCCAGTGGTCTCTGGCACTACATCGCTCTTGGCTCAGGGAAAATACGAGCCGCTCGATGGCGTCGAGATTACGGTTTATCGGAAGGCGCCGGCGGGCCAGACGAAGTCCAAGGGTCTCGGAGCTTTTTCTGTTTCCTTCGCTGCGGGCACTCCCGTGCAAGTGCTATTTAGGGGACCTAAAGGGGAACTGCCCGCGTTGCAGTCGCTGAAGGCTGACAGGGGCACGACACACGATGTGCACGTGACCCTTTTCACTGTCGAAGACGCCAAGAAGGCTGGTATCAACGTCTACAGCTACATCCGGGCGCTGATCGATCAGTTGTTGGCATCCGGTGTGGATCCGAAGGATCCGCAGATTCTGAGCCTCCGCGACTTGATGAATAAGTACGGTTAACTGGTTGGCACGATCCCGATGAACAAGCGTGAATTCCTTCGTACGACTGCCGGCGCGGGGCTCGGCCTGCTGCTGGGCGAGTCCGTCTGGGCGCGATTCGCGGACGTGCCCGCCGGCGCGCTCGCGAGCGACGAAGCCTTCTGGAGCGCCATTCGCGCAAAGTACCGGCTCAAGCCCGACTACATCAACCTCGAGAGCGGCTACTACAGCATCCAGGCCACGCCGGTGCTGGAGGCCTTCGTCCGCAGGGTCCGCGAGATCAACTATCAGGGCTCCTACTACCTGCGGACGACGCAGGTGCCCGACAAAGCTGCGGCTCGCGACAAGCTCGCCGCGCTCGCCGGCTGCCAGCCGGCCGAGCTCTGCATCACCCGCAACACCACCGAGTCGATCGCGACCGTCGTTTCCGGCATCGACTGGAAGGCCGGCGACGAAGCGGTGATGGCCGAGCAGGACTACGGCCACATGCTCGCCCAGTTCAAGCTGATGGCGCGCCGGTACGGCATGGTGAACCGGCTGGTCAGCGTGCCCATCGACCCGAAGAGCGACGACGAGATCGTGCGGCTCTACGCGGGAGCGATCACGCCGCGCACGCGTCTGCTGATGGTCTCGCACATGATCAACGTCACCGGCCAGATCCTGCCGCTGCGGAAGATCGCGGACATGGCGCACGCGCGCGGCGTGGAGGTGCTGGTGGACGGCGCGCACGCGTTTGCGCATTTCGACTTCAAGATTCCCGATCTCGGCTGCGACTACTACGCCGCCTCGCTGCACAAGTGGCTCGGTTGCCCGCTGGGCACGGGCATCCTGTACGTCCGTCGCGAGAAGATCCGCGCGCTGTGGCCGATCTACGGCGACTGGCGGATGACCGACGACACGGACATCATGAAGCTGAACCACACCGGGACGCACCCGGTGCACACGGATCTGGCGATCGCGGACGCGATCGCGTTCCACGAGACGATCGGCATCCAGCGCAAGGAAGCGCGGCTGCGCTACCTGCAGACCTACTGGACCGACAAAGTTCGCAAGCTGCCGAACGTGATCCTGAACACGCCGTCGGATCCGGCGCGGACGTGCGCGATCGCGAACGTGGGCGTGAAGGGCGTGGCGCCGGCGGACCTCGCGAAGACGCTGCTGGACAAGTACAAGATCTGGACGAACGCCGTGGACAGCGCCGCCGCCGGCGTGCACGGCGTGCGCGTGACGCCGCACCTGTTCATCCTGCCGAAAGAGCTCGACACGCTCGTGCGGGCGATTACCGAGATTTCCGGGCGAGGATGAGGCGATTCTTTGGCGTGATCGTTTCGGGAATCTTCTGCGTGCGCACGCGGTAGCCGAGCGCGCGCAGCCGGATCACACGCACGGCGTCGATCGCGAGCGCCGGATCCATCCACCCCGTCAAGTCACCGGTGTCGCAGGTCTCGACGTCGTGACAGCACGGCAGCACGGCCAGTCGCGCTTGCGCGGCCGTCGCCGCCTCGAGCACGCGATCCGCGAACGCGCCGCACGCGTGGCACGACACAACGACATCGTCCGGCTGGATGACGACGTCCTCAGGCCCGCCGCTGATGAACTCGACGCGGCCGGCCAGCCGCGGCCACGTGCGAACGAGCACGTCGTGAATCCGCGACGCGGATTTCGGGACCTTGCGATCCACCGCGAGCGCGACGGGCGACGAGTCGTCCAGCAGCAGCATGAGGTGCGCCAGCAGGCCGTGGCCGGCTCCGAGATCAATGACGCGGCCGCCACGGAATCCGCGCCGCGTGCGTCGCGCCACTTCCCAGGCCTCGTACAACTCTTTGCGCGGCAGGCAGCCAGCCTCGCACACCGCGCGGGCGGCGCGATCGAACAGCGTGCTGCCCGCGAATCGGCCCAGGTCGCGCGTCGTGAGCCGGCCTTTCGATGCGTGTCGGAATCGCACGCCTTACCGGATCCGCAGGTCGTGAACCTTCTTCTCGCCGTCCGCGATGGCGACCGGCGCGCCTGCGGCGGCGATCTGCGTGAGGACCGCCGTGTCCCAGAGATCGACCGGGTCGAGATCGGTGAGCGCGGCAATCGTGTACTCGCCCGCCGGCAGATCGTTGAACACAAAGCGGCCGTCGGTCGCGGGCCGCACCGACAGAATCCGTCGCGAGCGTGGACGCCAGATCGATTTGTCGGTCGGGATCGCCACGATGTAGTACTCGGTGATGATCTGGCCCGCCACGCCCTGCAGCGTGCCCGAGAGCTGCGTGAGCTCGTCCGAGAATTTCACCGTCACGTCGCGCACATCGACGCCCGGCCCCAGCTCGATCGCGTCGTCCAAGAGACTCCGGCCGGAGGCGGTCGCGGATTGCAGCTTCCACGTTCCGGCTTCCGCCGTGGTTGGGAACGTGACGTTGAGCGTGTAGCGGCCGGGCCCGATCCCGCGAATGTCGAACGTGCCATCGGGCCGAACGGTACTCACCGGACTCGACAACAGGCTCGTCCCCATCGTCACGCCACCGGAGCTCACGCTGCCCGTGGCGCCTTCGAGCGAGATGGTCACCCGCATCTTCGAGAGATCCGGCGGCGGCGGTGTCGCGCCTGTCCCGCCAAACACGATGCGTCCGGACATCGTCCCGCCAGGCTGGAGCACGAGCGAGACACTTACGACGTCTTCACCCCGCAGCTCCACGTCGGCCACGCCGTACAAGTAGTCTGCCGTTGAGGATGGCCGCGGTGCTCCGCCGCCCGACCCGCCGACACCAGCCACCGGCGTGCTGTTCACGATGGCTGGCGCGGCAGGCGTGACGTCGCCGCGTGGCGCCCGCGCCACGATCCGGTATCGACCCGGCGCCAGGTTCCCGTACCCGAACCGGCCTTCCCCGTCCACGGGCCGTCCCGTGACCATGCCCGTGTGCATCACGGTGTTGACGCGAGGGCCGGACGGAATGATCGTGATCTGGACGGAGGACAAGTTCGGGACGTCGCCGCGAACGACGCCATCGATCGCGGCCATCGGCAGCAGCCGCATTTCGAAATCGATCCCGCCCCGCTCCTCCTCCGCCTCGACGCGCACGCTCACGGCTTCGCTGTGACTGGGCGTCCCAGGATAGAAGACCGGCGCAAAGCCGATGGTGGGCCGCCGAGCCGGCGCCGGTGGCGTCGCCGGCGGGCTGCCGGGCGTGGACGGCCGTCGCGATGCCAGCATCGCAAGCGCGGCATCGATCGAGGCGGCTGACGGTCCGGAGATCTGGCCAGAACCGCCAAGCAGCGGCAGCGCCACGATGTAGTACTCGCCGGGCAGCAGGCCGTAAAGGCGATAGACACCGCGATCGTCCGTGGTGGCGATCTCGGTGGGCAACGCCTCGGGCGTCGAGAACGCCCGGCCATCGATGGCGCGAACATCCACGCCGCGCACGGGCTCGCCATTGCGGTCGCGCAGCATGCCCGTGATCGCCGAGCCCCGGAACATCGCAATCGAGATCGACTCACGCTGGCCTTCGGCGAGCGCGATGGGCATGCCGGAACGCCCGGGGCGCCTGGCGCCGTACGGCGCCGCGAGATACGCCGCCTTCCGCGCCATCACCGAGAACGTGCCCGCCGGCAGGCGCGAAAAAACGAACCGGCCGTCGTCATCCGTCAGGACAAATCGCGGAGCCGGCACGTCTCCGGTCAGTGTGACGACGGCTCGCCGCAGCGGTTGCGGGTTCCTGTCGGTCGTGACCAGGCGGCCCGAGATCTCACCGCTGCCGGTTGGCACGGGCTTCTGCGTCGTGGCGTCGCGCTGCTGCGCGAGCAGAAGGATCTGCAGGAGTGCGGCCGCACTCGCGAACCCGGCGACTCGAGCCAGGAACCGTCGCGTCACTTGATCTCCGAGAGCGTCAGATCACGCGTGACCGTTTGACCCCACCCGAGCGTGACGCGCGTGGCTTGCCGCTCGAGACGGCGCAGAAACGCGGGATCGCGCCACGTCCGCGTATGCGTCCGGGCGATCGCGGCTATCAGATAGTCGCCGGCCGGCATCTCCAACCGGTACGTGCCGTTGTTCTGGACCGCCGTTGACGCCAGCCTCGGCGACCACAGCCCCGTACCGACCCACCGTTCGGAATCTGCCGGAAACACGACGACAATGCCCTGCTCGGGGACGGTGCCGTCCGCGCCGCGCGCCGTGCCGGTGAGCGCGGGAATCGCATTCGTCACCACGACCTGCACGCCGCTGAGGTCGTCGTTGGCGGCGGCGTCGAACGGCGTAAGGGTGTAGTCGCGGCCACGCCACAGAATCGACTTCACCTGAAATCCCGAGTTCGGCTGCACGCGGAAGAAGTACTCGCCCGCCATCAGGCCGGGAATCTCGAAGTCGGTGTCCGCGGCGATCGATCCTCGCGCACCCGGCTGGCCGAGGCCGGGCTCTCCTCCGGCCGGATCCATGAAGGCAAAGAATGTCGGCGGTTTCTGCAGTGGCTTCGCCGGATCGACCTCGACTGAAATCCGGCCGCGCAGGGACACGCCCGGCCGGAGCTTCACCGCCATGCCGGCGATGTCGCTGCCGACCGTCACCGGCAGACGGGCGGTGTAGTTCGGCACCTTCGCGCCGAATACCCCGCGGAAGTCGGACATCGAGAGACCGACGCCCGGTGCGGCCATAGTCTCCTGCGTGGACCGGCTTGCGCCCATGCGCGGCGGCGGCGATGGGAGCGTGGCGCCGCCTCGCGATCCGACGGTGCCACCACCAATCGTCGCCCCCGATGACACCGAGAATTCGTTGAAGGTCACGGGTGCATCAAGTGTGTACGAGCCGGCCGGCACATTAATAAAGGTGAAGGCGCCGTCCGCGCCGACGAGTGCCGTCGCCGCTTCCGCGCCAAGGCCCAGGTTCTCCATTCCAGCAGGCAGCAGCCGCAGCGTGAGGTTCACCAGCGCTTCAGCCGGGCCCTCGACAACGCCGGAGAGTCGGAACGCGGGCACCGGCATGAGACTGACGTCGACGCCCTGCCGATTGTCGCCATATTGGAGATCGATGGTCGCCGCCTGAGCCGGTCCCTGGGCCGCCGGATGAAACGCGACGCCGTAGGCCATCACGCGCCCGCTCAGCCTCGGCGGCGGCAGCGGATAGCTGCCGATCGCCAGCCGCGCCGTGTCGTCGACATCGATGGCGCCTTCCGGCGCGTTGCCGGTCACGGCGCCGAAGCGCGTGCCCGAGGGCATGGACATCTGCGGCGACGGCACCTGAATGATGTAGCGCCCGGGCAGGAGGCCGGACAACCGGTAGCGGCCGAAGTCGTCGGTCATCGCGAGCGGACCGGCCGCGAGCTCGTCGCGTCCGGCCACGCGAATGCGCGCCAGCGCCCGCACGAGCACGCCGACCTGCGGCTCGCCGCCTTCGTCGCGCACGGTGCCGGAGATCACGCCCGGCCGCCAGATCGGCACGCGCAGATTGCCCACCCACGATCCGTTCGCGATCGCGATCGGCCGAAGCTGATCGTTCGGCGCGGTGTCGCGCCCGTAGCCGCCGTCGAGATACCCGAACTTGATGACCGTGATCTGAAACGAGCCCTCGTTCGGAAGGTTGAGGAACGCAAAGCGTCCCTTCGCGTCGGTGACTTGTCGGGACTGATACCCCGGCGGCAACGGCGTGGGTGATCTCAGGGCGACGGCGACAATCGCGTCGGAGACCGCCGCGCCCGTCGATCCGTCCACGACGAAGCCGCTGATGGCGCCGTCCTGCGCCACTGGAGGTGCGGCTTGCTGTGTCTGTGGTTTCGCCGTGCTCTGAAAGGCCGCGACATGGGCCGCGGCCAGAGCGGCCGCGAGCGACGCCAGGACCGAATGCCGGCAGAACACGTGTATCGGCGATTCTACGCGCCTTCCGCCAGCCATCGCGGAATTGATCGCCGGACATCAGAGGCTTAGAATGTCTAGGCCTTGAATCCATTCGGACTCTGGGCGCGGTTCCGGGCGCGGCTGCGCGGACTCGTCCATCGCGACGGCGTGGCCGGCGAGATCCGCGAGGAGCTCGAGTTCCACGTCCGCATGCGCGCGGAGGACTACGAGCGCGCGGGCACGCCGGGGCCCGTCGCGATCGCGCGCGCGCGCCGGCGGTTCGGCAACCTGGCCCTCTGGCAGGACAACGGCTACGACGTGCGGGGAGGCGGCGTGATGGAAACGATCGTCCAGGACCTGAAATACGGCGCGCGGCTGCTCATTCGGCAGCCGGGATTCTCGCTCATCGCCGTGCTCACGCTCGCGCTGGGCATCGGCGTCACGACCGCCATCACCAGCGTGATCGATGCGGCGCTGCTGCATCCGCTGCCCTACGCGAGGCCGGAAGAACTCGTGCACCTCACGGTTGCCGTCCCTCGTCCCGATCGGCCAACGCCCTCGCGCTACGGGTTTTCGGCGCTCGACGTCGAGACGATTCGCGCCCAGTCGAACCCGCCCGTCGACATCGGACAGTGGGACACGGCCGACCAGATGATCGCCGACGGGCCCGAACCCGAGCGGCTGCGGGGCTACGAGATCGACGCCCGCTACCTCGGGCTCTTCGGCGTCGTCCCCCACCGCGGCCGCGGCATTCAGGAAGCCGACACGCGCGAAGGCGCGTCACGTGTCGTGGTCATCGGCTACGGCTACTGGCAGCGGCGGTTCGGCGGACGGGACGACGCGATCGGGCAGCAACTGAGGCTGGACAACGAAAATCACGAGATCGTCGGCGTGCTGCCTCCCGCGTTCTACCGGAACACGGCGTTGTGGCTGCCGCTGAAGACGTCGTCCGTGATGTTCGCGAGGCGTGGCAGCGGCGTCAGCAACTATGCGCGGCTCCGCCGCGGGCTCACGCTGGACCAGGCGGCGAACGAGCTCACCGGCATCCTGTCGAACGTCGAGACCGCAGGCGAGACGATGGGGCCAGGCTCGCGGGTGCACGTGGAGACGCTGCTGGCGAGAGAGACCTACGGGTACTGGACCACCGGAAACATCCTTCTCGGATCGGCCGGTCTCATCCTGCTCATCGCGTGCGTGAACGTGGCCGGCCTCCTGCTCGCGCGCGGCGCGACGCGCATGCACGAAATCGCGATTCGCACCTCCATCGGCGCCGGGCGCGGACGGCTGGTTCGCCAGCTGCTGACCGAAAGTCTCATGCTGGCCGCCGCCGGTGCGGCGCTCGGACTGGTGCTCGCGTGGTGGACGCTCGACACGCTCGTGACCAACATCCCGCTGCCCGTCTCGACGAACGCGCCCGCCACGCTGAACGCGCGCGTGCTGGGATTCAGCGTGATCCTCACGGTCGTGACCGGCGTGCTCTTTGGTCTCGCGCCGGCGTTGCGGCTCTCGCGCGCGCGTGTGTCGGGCGCGCTCGCCCGCGGCAGCCGCCGCACGGGCGCCTCGCTCTCGCGCCGCGGCGGTAACTGGTTGATAGGGATGGAGATCGCGCTCGCGCTCGTGCTCATCACCGGCGCGTCCCTCATGCTCAAGAGCTTCAGCCGGCTGATGTCCGTGGATCTGGGCTTCAGGCCTGACTCGTACGTGACGCTTCAGGCGTCGCCGGCCGAGTTCCAGTCATCGGTCTTTGCCACCTACTACACAAACCTGGTCGACGCGATCCGGCAGTGGCCCGACGTGGAAGCCGCCGGCGCCGTGAATCACCTGCCGCTGATGGGCAGTTCCTCGTACCAGCAGATCACGACGGACGACGGCAAGAAGCTCAGCGTGACGGTTCGAAGGACGCTGCCGGGATATTTCGAAGCGATCGGGCTGACCCCGCTCGAGGGACGGCTGCCGCAGGTTTCCGATCTCACCAGCGGCCGGCGCGTGGCCGTGCTCAATCAGCGCGCCGCGAAGCGCCTGTTTCCGGAAGGTCGTGCCGCCGGGCGCGTCATCACGCACGTCAAGGAGCCGACGGAAGTGATAGGCGTCGTGCCGGATCTGAAGAATCTCGGGGGGAACGACGGATCCATGCCGAGCTCCATGCGCGAGCCGCTGGAACTGTTCGCGACGTACCAGCCGGCGCCGACGGATCGTCCCGAACCGATGGTGGTGGTCGTGCGGCCCAAGGCCAATGCGGCCGCGCTCCCGGAACGGCTTCGGCAGGCCGCGCTGGCCGTGGGTCCTCGAGCGATCGTCGAACGCGTGCGCCTGGGCACGGACTGGCTCGACGCCACCGTCACCACGCCGCGGCGCCGGACCGTGCTGCTGTCGCTCCTCGGCGCCCTCGGCCTGTTGCTGACCTTGATCGGCGTGTCGGGCATGACCGCGTACGCGGTGGCCCGGCGCACGCAGGAGATCGGCGTGCGGATGGCATTCGGCGCCACCGCGGCAGATGTGGTGCGCGAGATGGTCCGCGGCGCCGCGTGGCCCGTCGCGCTCGGGATCGCGGCCGGACTGGGCGGAGCCTGGGCGGCGACGCGGCTGATCTCCACGTTCCTCTTTCAGACGAGGCCGACCGACGTACCGGCGTTTGCCGTGGCTGCCGGCGGGCTGGCCGTCGCCGCGCTCATCGCCGTGTGGATTCCCGCGCGCCGCGCCGCGCACGTCGATCCGGTCATCTCGCTGCGATCGGAATGACCATGCCGAAAAAAGCCAGCAAGACGAACAGCGATCAGCTGCACGGCGCGCTCGACATGCTCGTGCTCAAGGTGCTGGCCGACGGGCCGCTGCACGGCTATGCGATCGCCGTCCGCCTCGAGCGCCTGACGAACGAGATCCTGGCCGTCGAAGAAGGCTCCCTCTACCCCGCGCTCTATCGCATGGAGTCGCGCGGCTGGCTGTCGTCCGAGTGGGCGGTGACTGACACGGGCCGCCGCGCGCGGTTCTATCGCCTCACCCGGGCGGGCCGCACGCAGCTGGCGGCCGAAACCGAGAGCTGGCAGCGCCTGACGACGGCCGTGGCGTCCGTGCTTGAGTCGTAAGGCGCGGCCTGCGCCGCGTTGGCCGGCCTCCTGTAGAATCGCGCCACTCCCACCCGCCTGGAGGCCAATATGCCGCTCGTACGTGTTGCGCTGTTCGCCGCCGCCTTCATCGTCCTGACCGCCGACGCGCTCCAGCCCAGCGCGCAGCAGCCGCAGACGCCCGCGCAGGACGAGAAGGCGCCGCCAAAGGAAGAGCCGCTTCCGTTGAAATCCGACGGGAAGATCGAGTTCACGACCGACGAGGGCTCGTGGCTCTCGCTCGACCTCTCGCCTGATGGCAGGACCATCGTGTTCGAGCTGCTGGGCGACATCTACACCCTGCCGTTCGCCGGCGGCACCGCGGTGAACATCGCGCGCGGGATGGCGTTCGACAGCCAGCCGAAGTTCTCGCCGGACGGGAAATCGATCGTCTTCATCAGCGACCGCAGCGGCGCGGAGAACCTCTGGGTAATGGAGCCCGACGGGAAGAACCCGAAGGTGCTGACAAAGGGCACCCGGACCAAGTTCGCGTCGCCGACGTGGACGCCGGACGGGAAGTACATCATCGCCTCGCGCAGCGCGGGGACCGCCGTGAACTCGCTGTGGCTGTACCACAAGGACGGCGGCTCGGGCATCGAGATGGTGCGGTCGATGCCGGCCGGTGCGGCGGCCGGGACGGCGCCGCGCAGCTCGCTCGGCGCCGTCGTGTCACCCGACGGCCGCTGGGTGTTTTTCGCGCAGCGTGAACGGCTGTTCTCCTACAACGTCACCTCGGCGCCGTACCAGATCTATCGCCACGACCGTGAAACCGGCGAGACGACACGCGTGACGGGCGCGCAGGGCGGCGGCATGCGCCCGATGCTCACGCCGGACGGCAAGCAGCTGATTTACGCGACCCGCTTCGACAACAAGACCGGCTACCGGATTCGCGAAATGGAGACCGGCGAAGAGCGCTGGCTGCTCTATCCCGTGACGCGCGACGACCACGAATCCGCCGCGACGCGCGACACGATGCCCGGCGCCGCGTTCACGCCGGACGGTAAGGAGCTGGTCACGACGCTTGGCGGCAAGATCGCGCGAATCGAGATTGGCTCGGGCAAGACCACCATCATCCCGTTCCAGGCCAGGGTCGAGCAGGAGATCGGGCCGCGCGTGTACTTCGAGACGAAGGTGGACGAAGGGCCGGTCAAGGCGCGGCTCATCCGGTGGGCCCAGCAGTCTCCCGACGGCAAGCGTCTCGCCTTCAGCGCGCTCAGCCGGATCTACGTGATGGACCTGCCGACGGGACAGCCGAAGCGTCTCACCACCAGCGCGGTCGGCGAGTTTGCGCCGGTCTGGTCGCCCGACGGACGATCGATCGCGTTCGTGACGTGGGCGCCGGAAGGCGGCCACCTCTGGAAGATTGCCGCTGACGGGGGCACACCGCAGCAGCTCACCAAGCGCGCCGCGTTCTACTCCGATCTCGCCTGGACACCAGACGGCCAGCGCCTCGTCGTCGTCAGCGGCGTCACGCGCGAGCGCATCGAGGGCGAGAGCGGCGAAGGCCAGCAGCTGCGCTGGCTGCCCGCGACCGGCGGCGAGACGACGCTCATCGCGCCGATGACCGGCCGATCGCCGCACTTCGCGCGCGCGTCCGATCGCGTGTACCTCTGGTCGGGTGGCGCGATCACGTCGATGCGGTTCGACGGCACCGATCGCAAGACGCACGTGCGCATCACCGGACCCAGCCTCGGCGGGCCCACTCCACCGACCGCCAACGATGCCCGGATCTCCCCGGATGGCCAGTCCGCGATCGCCGACGTCCAGAACAAGCTGTACCTCGTCACGATTCCCATGGTCGGCGGCGATGCGCCGACGGTGTCCGTGACGGACGGCTCGTCGATGCCCGTGAAGCGGCTCACGCTCGACGGCGGCGAGTACCTGAATTGGACGCCGGACGGCCGCTCGGTCACCTGGTCGCTCGGCGCGACCTTCTACCGGCAGGCCGTGGGCGCTGACAAGGCGGAGAGCTTCACCGCTTCGATCGAGGCCACGCGCGCCAAACCCGAGGGCACCGTCGTCCTGCGCGGCGCAAAGGCCATCACGATGAAAGGCGACGAGGTGATCGAGAAGTCCGACATCCTCGTCACCAACAACCGCATCGTCGAAGTGGGCGTGCAGGGCCGCGTGAAGTTCCCGGCGGGCACGCGCATCATCGACGTCGCCGGCAAGACCATCATCCCGGGCTTCGTGGACGTGCACGCGCACCTGCGCCGCCCCAACGGCATCCACCAGACGCAGGTCTGGTTGTTCCTCGCCAACCTCGCGTACGGCGTCACGACGACGAGGGATCCGCAGACGGGATCGAACGACGCGTTTGCCTACGAGGACATGGTGGACACCGGCGAGATTCTCGGCCCGCGTGTGTACAGCACCGGCCCCGGCATCTTCCAGCAGTCGGGCCTCGACGACCTCAACGCCACGCGCGCGTTCGTGAAGCGGTACAAGGAGGTCTACCACACGAACACCGTCAAGCAGTACATGGTCGGCGACCGGAAGGTGCGGCAGTGGGTGATCATGGCGTGCAAGGAATTCGGCCTCACGCCGACGATCGAGGGCGGGCTCGACCTCAAGCTCAACCTCACGCACATGATCGACGGCTACTCGGGACACGAACACACGCTGCCGATCCATCCTCTATATAAGGATGTCGTCCAGTTCGTCGTGCAGACGAAGACGTTCTACACGCCGACGATGCTGGTGGCCTACGGCGCGCCCTGGATCGAGAACCACTTCTACGAGACGACGGACGTCCACGGCAACGCCAAGCTGCGCCGTTTCACGCCGCACTCGGTGATTGACGGCGTGTCTCGCCGGCGCCCGCAATGGTTCTCCGAGGAGGAGTACGACATGAAGGCGATGGCCAGGGTCGTCGCCGACATCGTGCATGCGGGCGGCCGGGCCGGGCTGGGATCGCACGGCCAGCTGCAGGGGCTGGGCGCGCACTGGGAGCTGTGGGCGATGGCGTCGGGCGGGCTCACGCCGCACGAGGCGCTCAGGGTCGCGACGATTTTCGGCGCCGAGGCCATCGGCTTCCAGAAGGAGCTCGGATCGCTCGAAGCCGGCAAGCTGGCGGACCTCGTCGTCCTCGACGGCGATCCGCTGAAGGACCTGCGCAACACGAACACGATCCGCTACGTGATGAAGAACGGCGAGCTCTTCGAGGGCAACACGCTCGATCAGATCTGGCCGAAGCAGAAGAAGCTGGAGCTCAAGTGGATGGGCGGCGGCGATCCCATCGAAGGGACGATCGACCCGGCGCCGGCGGCGGAGCCGAAAAAGCCGGTCAAACGCTGAGCCCCGTTTGTGCGTTTCCTCCTCGCCTGCATTGCGATCGCCGGTCTTCCGGCCGCCGCGCACGCGCAGTCCGAGCCGTACAAGGTCTTCGACACGCGGCCCGTCATTACTCAGGGGCCGTATCTCGTCGCGTCGAGCGACACGTCGACGACGATCGTCTGGCTGACGGACACGCCCAGCCATTCAAAGGTGAAGTTCGGACGCGGAGCGACTCTCGCCGCGGCGGATCTCACGCAGACCGCGGAGCCGCAGCAGGACGGCCTCGCGCCCGTCGGGCTGCGACACGTCGTGCACGTCACAGGTCTCGAGCCCGGAACGGTCTACAGCTATCAGGTCGTCTCGACACGTGTCGTGAAGCTGAAGGCGTACTGGCCGGACAAGGGCCTCTCGACGGAGAGCCCGGTCTACCGGTTCACGACGCTGGATCCACGCCGCCCCACCGCGGCGTTCAGCGTGGTGACCGACACGCACGAAGACATCCCGCGGATCCGCGCGTTGAACAAGATCATCGACTGGACCTCGACCGAGTTCCTCGTCCATACCGGCGACGCCTTTCACTGGATCGACAGCGAGGAACAGCTGTTCCGCAACTGGCTGGAGCCGACGATGGCGGGCCTCGCGAACAGAACGCCGCTCATGTACGCGCGCGGCAATCACGAGCTGCGGGGACCGTTCGCGCGGCAGCTCTTCGACTACGTGCCCAACGTGGACGGGCGGTTCTACTTCGCGCGCGACGCGGGACCGGTGCACCTGCTGGTGCTCGACACCGGCGAGGACAAGCCCGACGACACGAACGTCTACGCCGATCTGAATCGCACGATTCCGTACCGGGCCGCGGAGCTGGCGTGGCTGCGCGAGCACTTCCGCACGGCGCCGCGCGCGCGCTCCGCGCCGTTCCGCGTGGTGGTGATGCACCAGCCGACCTGGGGCTGGCTCGCCGACGGGAATGCCGCCTGGATCGACGCGGCCAATGGCGCCGGCGTCGATCTGGTGATCGCCGGACACCGGCATCGGTTCTCGTACACGCCGCCGGGCCCCGACGTGCCGCACAAGTACCATCTGCTCGTCGTCGGCCAGGATCAGGTCGCGCGCGTGAGCGCGACGGCGACGGAGCTCAAGGTCGAAGTCGTGGGCACGGACGGAAAATCCGTGCACACGCTGACGATTCCGCGGCGCTAGATCGTTCCTTCCATCACGACCACGGCGTCACCCGCAATCGAGGCGCCGGTCAGTCGGCCGCCCGCCATCCTGATCGTCAGCTCGATCACGCTCGGCCGTCCCATCTCGTAACCCTGCTCAATCTTGATTACGTGCTCGCCGTCCGCATAACCGCCGTGTGCGGCGAGATATCCCGCAAAGGCCGCCACCGCCGATCCCGTGGCGGGATCCTCGAGAATGCCGAAGGCCGGCGCAAACATCCGGGCGTGAAAGCTGTGGCGGGCATTCCGGGTTTCCCGGCAGAACAGGAACGCGCCGGTGAACGTCCGGTCGAAGTACGTCCGATCGATCGAGCAGCGGCCCATCGCGTCCAGGCCGCGAAGCGGCACGAACGAAAACGGATTGCCGGCCGACCAGCGTTCGGTGGGGAACGCGTCGAGTCCGATGTCGTCGGGCCGGAGCCCGAGCGAGGGCGCCATCGCCGTCCGATCGGCTTCATCGGCCTCTTTGGCCGGCAGCCGCGGCAGGTCGAACGCCGCGTGCCCGCTGTCCGGCCCCGTCGAGCGCGCGCGGCAGGCCACGGGCCCGATGGTTTCCTCGAGGACGAAGTCGCGCTGGCCGCCGCCATCCATCCGCCCCATCAGGACGGCGGTCCCGACCGTCGGATGTCCGGCAAACGGCAGCTCCTTCGCCGGCGTGAAGATTCGAAGGCGCGCGCGCGCCGAGGACGCTTCCGGCGGACGGACGAATACGGTCTCCGACAGGTTGAACTCCCGCGCGATCGTCTGCATCGCGTCGGTCTCGAGTCCGTCCGAGTCCAGGACGACCGCCAGGGGGTTGCCGGCAAATCGCGTGTCAGTGAAAACGTCCAGGGTCACGAACCGTCGCTTCATGGGTCCTATTGTGTGCGCAACGGCATTCTTTGAATCTCTGTACGGATCGGTCGACGCACAAAGTGAACCGGCGAGACGGCGGCTACTCCGCTCTCAGCGACTCCATCGGATCAGCGCGCGTCGCGCGCCAGGCGGGACCGAGGCACGCCGCCGCCGATGCGACGAGCAGTACCGCGGTCATCACGCCGAAGACCACGGGATCCTGAGCGGATGTCTCGTACAGCGACGTCTGCAGCACGCGGGTGAATGCCACGGCGGCGCCGAGGCCTACCGCGACGCCGACGAGCGGAAACGCGAGGCCTTCACGAAGGACCTGTCCGATCAGGCGCTCGCGGCGCGCGCCGAGCGCGATGCGGATGCCGAACTCCCGCCGCCGCGTCTCGACCGAATACGCGAGCACCGCGAAGATGCCGCTCGCCGCCAGGAGCAGCGCGACGACGCCGAATCCGCCGAAGAGCGTCGCGTCAAATCGCCGCCGCGCCCACGATCCGTACAGCAGGTCCGTCAGCGGCCGCACCTCCTGCAGCGCCAGCTCCGGATCGACGGTGGCCACGGCCCGCCGCACGTCCTGGATCACCGCCTCCGGCGCACTCGACGCGCGCACGAACACCATGCGAGCCGGAAACGTGAACTGCCGGAACGGCGTGTAGAAGCTCGCCAGATTCACCGGCCGATCGAACGGCTGGTAGCGGACATCGGCGACGACGCCGACGATTTCGGCGCTGCGCTCCGGGCTGTTGAAGCTGCTGCCGCCGCCGAACCAGACACGCCGGCCAAGGGGATCTTCACCGGGCCAGAAGCGATCGGCCGCGGATTGACTGATGACCACCACGCGCGGGCTGTCGGCGCCGTCCGTGTCCCTGAAGGCCCTCCCGCGCCGCAACGGGATGCCGAGCGTCTGAAAGTGATTCGGCCCGATGTAATGGCGCGTGACGATGGGCGCCTGTCCGACGGCGGGCTCCGGGCGGCCGGCGACATAGAGCGTCGTTGTCGCCGATCCGGCGAGCGGCGCGCCGCCGTCCACGCTCACGGACTCGACGCCCGGCGCGCGCTCGATCGCGCCGACCAGACGCTCGATGAACGCCGGCGCCTGTGCGGGCGGAATCCGCGCTTCCGACGGCACCACCCAGAACGTCAGCACGCGATCGGGATCGACGCCGACGTCCACGCGCCGCATGCGCTGCACGCTGTCGAGGAGCAGACCGGAGGCGACGACGAGCAGGGCCGCAAGCGCGGCTTCGACGCCGATAATCACGCCGCGCGTCGTCGGCCGCCGCAGCGACAGCGCGCCTCGTTCGAGGCTGCGCGCGCCGGTTTGCAGACCATGCGCGAGGTCCACTCGAAATGCCATCAGCGCCGGCGGGAGCCCGACGAGGATCCCCGTCACGAGCGTCAGCGCCGCCCCAAACGCCAGCACGACCCCTGAAAACACGGGCGCGTCAAAGGACGCCAGCTGCGTGCCGCCTGACGCGAAGAGACTCGCCGGCGGCGTGATCGCCGAGGTGGTCCACCAGGCGAGCAGCACGCCGGTCGCGCCGCCGACCCACGCGAGCGCCATCGTGCCGCCTAGCACGTGCGTGAACAGGCGGGGCTGGCTGCTGCCGAGCGCCAGGCGCAACGCATACTCGCGGCGCCGTGCTGCGGCGCCGCCGAGCAGCAGATTGATCGCGTTGGCGCAGGCCAGCAGATGCAGCACCGCCACCGCGCCGATGAGGACGACGAGCGATCGCCGCACGGGCGCGATCGCGCGCACGTCGTTGATCGGCGTCGCGGTCGCGATCACGCGCTCATCCGGATACCGCGGGTCGCTCGGCAGCGCCCGGTTGATCTCGGCGCCAAGCCGCTCCAGTTCGCTGCGCGCCGCTTCGAGGCTGGCACCGGGGCGCAGGCGGCCGACCGCGCTGATGAAGTTCTGATTGGTGGTGACGTACTCCGCGTACGTGATCTGCGCCGACAGCGTGCGCGGCACCCAGAATCCCGCGCGGCCGGACAAACCCGTGAATCCGGCGGGCAGGACGCCGATGACCGTGACCGGCACGCCGTTCAGGCGGATCTCGCGCCCGACGATCGCCGGATCAGAGGAGAACCGGCCGGTCCAGACGTCGTGGCCGATGATCACGACCGGCGACGGCCGCGCCGGGTCATCGTCTACGGCATCGAACAGCCGGCCGCGCACCGGCACGATCCGCAGCACCGGAAAGTACGACGCCGACACGCGCTCGATGTACACGAGCTGCGCTTCAGTGCCGGCGAACAGCGTCACCGTCGCCGGGGAATAGCTGGCGACGTCCTCAAAACTCTTCTGGGATTGCCGCAGCCTCTCGAACCGGGCTAACGACCACCGCTCCTGGCGAGGCGGCTCGCCCATCGGGTTCCGCTGGATGGAGAGCAGAGCCAGGCGGTCGGCTTCGACGAACGGCGGCTGCCGGAAGAGCGCCGCGTGCACGATCGCGAACGTGGCGGTCAGCAGCGCGACGCCGAGCGCGAGCGTGGCAGCAACCGCCATCGCCAGCCAACGCCCTTGTGTCATTCGTGGATCCTACCCCGGGGTCTGAAGACCCCGGGCTCTGAAACCTTTCTCTCTCTCGCGGGTATTGAGTAACGGAGCACACATGTCCGAGTGGTGGCAGGACCTGCGGTACGGCATCCGGATGATTGGCAAGCGTCCGGGCACCTCGGCGATTGCCATCGTGGCCCTCGCGCTGGGGATCGGGCTGACGACGACGATGTTCTCGATCGTCGAGGGCGTGATCCTGCGGGGCCTGCCCTTCGAGGACAGCGACCGGCTCATCGCCGTGAATCGCGCGCGAATCCAGGATCCCGACCCGCGCAGGGGGGGCGCGTCGATTCACGAGTTCCTCGACTGGCGTTCGCGGCAGTCGTCGCTCGAGTCGCTCGCGGGGTACGGCGGCGCGCCCGCCATCATCGCGAGCGACGCGGCGCTGCCGGAGCGCCTGCGCGGCTCGCGCATCACCACCAACCTGATGCACGTGCTCGAGGTCGCGCCGATTCGCGGCCGGGACTTCACCGAGGCGGATGCCGTGCCGGGCGCACCGCCGGTGATCCTGATCAGCTATCGGCAGTGGCAGTCGAGATTCGGCGGGCGCGACGACGCGATTGGCGCGACCGTTCGCGTCAACGGCGCGCCCTCCACGATCGTCGGCGTCATGCCGGAGAAGTTCGGCTTCCCCGAGGCTGAAGACGTCTGGATGCCGCAATCGCTCGCGCTGCCGGTCAAACGCGGAGCCGGCCCGGGTCTCAACGTGGTGGGCCGCCTTCGCGACGGCGTCCCGGTCGGGCGCGCCACGGCGGAGTTCACGGCGATCGGCAGCCAACTGGCCGCCGAGTTCCCCGAAAACAAGGACGTCACCGCGCGTGCGCGGCCGTTCATGGAGCAGGCGATCCCGCGCCGCATCAGCACGACGTTCTACACGATGCTGGGCGCGGTGCTGGGCGTCATGCTCATCGCCTGCGTCAACGTGACGAATCTTCAATTGGCGCGCGCGGCCGATCGGATCAAGGAGTACGCGATCAGAACCTCGCTCGGATCGGGACGGTGGCGCATCCTTCGGCAGTCGCTGACCGAGGGGCTGATCCTGTCGGCGTGCGGCGCCCTCCTGGGAGTCGTGCTGGCGATGTTCGCCATGAACTATTTCATGAGCGCGATCGTGGACACGCAGCCGCCGTTCTGGATCGACGTGCGCCTGGATCCTGTCGTGTTGCTGTTCGTGATCGGGATCTCCGTCGCAGCGACGCTGGTGTCGAGCATGGCGCCGGGACTGCGTGCCTCCCGCATCGCCGCCAACGACGTGCTGAAGGACGACACGCGAGGCTCCACCAGCGTCCGGATGGGTCGCTTCAGCCGCTGGCTCGTCGTGATCGAGGTGACCGTGTCATGCGTGCTGCTCGTCGTCTCCGGACTGATGATTCGGAGCATCCTGACGACGAGCCGCTTCGATTACCCGTTTGCGACCGAGGATGTCTTCTACGCCGGGATGCAGCTGGACGAGCGGGCGTACCCCAGCTCGATGTTGAGCCGGGCGACCCAGGACCTCGAAGCTCAGCTGGCTGGCGTTCCCGGCGTGCGCCGCGTGGCGATCGCGTCGAGCACGCCGGGCGCGACCTTCAGTACGACGTTGAGCGTGGACGGCGCACCCCCGCCGCCAAAGGACGCACAGCCGCGCGCCGCGCGAATCCTCGCCAGCCCCGGCTACTTCGACGTGCTCGACGTCAAGGTCGTGAGCGGTCGTTCGTTCACGCCGGCCGACAACGAAGGCGCGTTGCCCGTCGCCGTCGTGGACGAAACGTTCGCCGCCAAACATCTCTCGCCGGGGCCCGCGATGGGCCGTCGCATCAAGTTCGACGGCGATAAGGAACCGTGGCTCACCGTCATTGGCGTCGTGCCGACCCTCGCGCCGCCTTCCGAGAGCGGGCAGATCCTCGAGAGCGTGTACCTCCCGTTCGCTCAGGCGCCTGACCGGGGCTTCAGCATCCTCGCTCGCGCGGCTGGCGATCCGCTGGCGCTGGCCCCGGCGTTGCGCGCGACGGTCGCGCGCGGATTCCAGGACACGCCGCTCGTGAACGTCAACTCGCTCGCGGGCGAGTACTGGCGACGCGGCTGGGCGTTCCGGCTGTTCGGCGGGCTGTTCCTGACGTTCGGCGCCGCCGCGCTGCTCCTGGCTGCCGCGGGACTGTACGGCGTGATGTCGTTCACGGTCCGGCGCCGCACGCAGGAGATCGGCATCCGACTCGCGCTTGGCGCGAACCGCGCGACGGTGCTCCGCATGGTGCTGTGGCAGGGCATGTGGCGTGTCGGCGTCGGCGTCATCGCCGGACTGGTGCCGGGCTACTGGGTCGGCGGACTGATGCGGCAGCTGCTCGCCTCAGGTGTCACACCCGGCGACCCGACCGTGCACGCCACGGCGGCGATCACGTTGCTCCTGTCGGGCGGCGTGGCCTCGATCATCCCTGCGCTGCGAGCCTCCTCGGTCGATCCGCTGACGGCGCTCAAACGCGACTGAGCAGCGCTGCCGGGACATCGGTGTGGTCGCACATCAGCGCCACTCGTCGCTCGCCCAGGACGGGCGCGAAGCGCTGTTCTTCGTGGACGCCGCAGGAGGCTTCGCGGGTCGCTGGATCGTGCGCACCGCCGGGAACCCTCAGGCGCTGGCCGACCCGGTCCGCGCGGCCGTGACGCAGATCGACAACCGGGCGGTGCTCGCGGAAATCCAGCCGATGTCGGTGTACGTGGACGCGGCGCAGGCGCCGACCCGATTCGCGCTGGCGCTGACCGGCGTTTTCGCGATCATCGCGGCGGTGCTGGCGGCGGTCGGACTCTACGGGGTGCTGGCGACGCTCGTTCGCCAGCGCACGGCGGAAATCGGTGTGAGGCTGGCGTTCGGCGCCGAGCGGTCATCCATCTTCCGGCTCGTCGTGGGCCGCGGACTGGTTCTGGCGGCGATCGGCGTAGCCCTCGGCGCGGGCGCGGCGCTGCTCGTCACGCGCGGGATCCAGACCATGCTGGTCGGCGTCCGGCCGTCGGACCCGGCGACGTTCGGGACCATCGCCGTCCTGTTCCTCCTGGTCGCCGCCGCCGCCTGCGGGGTCCCGGCGTTCCGGGCGTCAAGGCTGGACCCGACCGTCGCCTTGAGGTCCGAGTAAGAAACGCTGGGCGAAGGTCCGGGGCTCATCCGCCCGATAAGGGGGATGAGCCCCAGCATGCCCTTACAGTTTTGCGATCCGATTCCAGGACTGATAGCCACGGCGGCCATCATGTGCGCCGCCGCCGGCCCCGGAACCATGAGCGGCGGCGGTATTCTCGACAAGATTCCGCCGCTCAGCGTCGTCGAAATCCGCGATCCTGAGGGCCAAATCCTGAGCTACCGGCATCTGGCCGGCTCCACCGAAGTCATGTTGCGGGGCTCAAGCGTGGCGCCGAGTGCCCGCGTGAGTCTGAAGGTCGGCAGCCGCCCGGGGTTCGTGGAGCTCGACATCAACCGCGGCGGCATTACGGGGCTCCAGCTGGCGCATACGCTCGGCCGGGACTACCTGACCTACGTGCTCTGGGCAGTGTCCGTAGACGGACGGGCCTCGAACCTGGGCGAAATCACGTTCGACGGCGGCCGCGCCGTGGCCGTCAACGTGACGACGCCGTACCAGACCTTCTGGCTGATGATCACGGCCGAGCCGAACTACGCGGTGGTCGATCCGAGTCCGATGGTCGTGCTCTACAGCGTGAAGCAGGCCGCGTCGAGCGAGAACAAGGCACTGCCGATCTCCACCAACCTCTTCTATTTCACGCATTACTCGAAGTACAGCCCCAGCCCCGGAACCGGACTCAACGACGTGCCGAATCAGCTGCTGCAGGCGCGCAAGGCCGTGGAGCTGGCGCAGCGATCGACCGACCTGGTGGACAAGCCGGATCGGAAGGGGCTTCAGGAAGAGATGTTCACGCAGCGCGCGCTCACCGAGGCCTCGGCGTTCCTGGGGCGTGCCGAGCAGGCGTACAAGCTGAACCCGGGCAATCGCGAGGTCGTCCAGTTTGCGCGCACCGCCGCCCAGAGCGCCGAGAACGCGCGCGCGCTCGCGATGGGGGCGGTCGGCGGACTTGTCGTCCGGCAACTCAAGGACGAGGTGGATCGCCTGAAGGCGGAAGTGGAGCGCCTGAATCCGAATGCCTCCGAGGGCAAGTCGGGCCCGGCGATTCCCAACGCCGGTCCCGTGGCCACGGCGGCGCCGCTGGAACGGATCACCGTCCCGCTCGCCAAGCAGCCTGCGATGTGGTTTGCGGTCGCGGGCTGGCTCCTCGCGATCGTCGTGCTCTTCCGGCGGAGGCCCGCGTAACCAGAGGCACACGCCTGACGATCGACTGAATGGCACTCGAGACTCCGCCCCTCCGGTTCTTTTTTGGTCTGTTTCGACCGAGCGGGATTCTTCTGCTCGCGGCCTGGTCGTTGCAGCACGAGGAGGTCGTGCGCGCGGCAGCCGCACCGTACGTGCCGTACTTCTGCTTCGGCGCGCTCGCCGTCGCGATGCTCCTGAGCTGGTACCACGATCAGGCGCGGCTCCTCTCGTCAGCCGCGGCCGTCATCCTCACCGTCGTCGCGCTTCAGGAGTGGCCCGAAGCGGTTCAAGCCGGGAAGCTCGCGGTCATCGTGCTGCTGCCACTCAATATCCTCGCGTTTGCCTCGATGAGCGAGCGGGGCGTGCTGACGCCCAGCGGTCTGGTGCAAGTGGCGGCGCTGGGCCTGCAGGTCCTCCTCGTCACCTGGGTCGCCGGCGAGGAAAACACCGCCGTGGCGGCGGTCATGCAGTGGGGCCATCAAGGCACGCCGCTGTCGTGGCTGCCGTGGTCGGCGCAGGTCGCCTACATCGGTTCCGCGCTGGGCTTGCTCGTTCTGGCCGTGCGGCGTCGGACGAAGGTCGAACAGGGTCTGTTGTGGACGATCGTCACGCTCGCGTTTGGCGCGCACGAGATGAACCACGCCTCGGGCCTGTATATCTTTGCCGGCACGAGCGGCCTGATCCTGATGTTCACCGTCCTCGAGCACGGCTATGACATCGCGTACCGCGACGAGCTCACGGGCCTTCCGGGCCGGCGCGCGTTCAGCGGCATGATGGGACAGCTGTCGGGCACCTATTCCATCGCGGTGTGCGACATCGATCACTTCAAGACGTTCAACGATCGCTACGGCCACGAAGTCGGCGACCAGGCGCTCCGGATGGTGGCGGGCCGCCTGGCGCAGGTGGGGGGCGGCGGGCGCGTGTTCCGCCACGGCGGCGAGGAGTTCATCCTCGTGTTCCGCGGCCGGACGGCGATGGACGCCGAGCCGTTTGCGGACGCCGTGCGTAAGAAGGTGGAAACCGCGAAGTTCGTCCTCCGCAATCCGAACCGGCCCAACCGGAGGCCCTCGCATCCCGCGAAGCCGATGGACGGCGTCCCGCCGATCGAGATCACGGTCAGCATCGGCATCGCCGAGCGGACCGCGCGCCATTCGACGCCGGACCGCGTCCTCGACGCGGCGGACAAGGCGCTTTACCTCGCCAAGGAAACCGGCCGGAACTGCGTGCGGGTCTTCGACGGCGGCGCCACAACCGGCGTCACCGTGCGGCCCGTCGTGACGTAAAATCTCCGGCGTGATCCCGGCCCGGCTCGTTCGCGCGTGCATCGCCCTCGCGGTGCTGCTGGCGCCCTCGGCTGCCTCGGCGCAGATGGCTCACGATCAGCAGCCGCCGCCCGGCGAACAGGCCCAGTACCCCAGCCTGAAGCTCTCGGGGTTCGCCGACATCAACTTCGCCGACACCAAGACGCGTGAGGGTCCGCAGGGATTCAGCCTGGGCCAGTTCACGCTGCACCTGGCGTCCGCGCTGTCGCCGCGCGTGACGTTCTTCGGCGAGCTGTCGTTCACGGCGCGCGCCGATGCCGGCACGGGCTCGCCACCGGCCACCGGATTCAACGCCGAAGTCGAGCGCCTGATTCTCCGCTTCGATCAGAGCGACCGCTTCAAGGTCTCGTTCGGGCGGTATCACACGCCGATCAACTGGTGGAACACCGCGTACCATCACGGCAGCTGGCTGCAGACGACGATCTCGCGGCCCGAGATGATTCAGTTCGGCGGCCGGCTGCTGCCGGTGCATTTCATCGGCGGCCTCGTCGAGGGCGCCGTGCCGGCCGGCGGGCTGAATCTGAACTACAAGGGCGGCATCGGCAACGGGCGCGGCGCGGTCATCAGCCGCGGCGGCGACGCGGGCGACAACAACGGCAGCCGCGCCTATCTCGCGAACGGCTTCGTGAAGCCCGACCGCATCTTTGGCCTCGAGGCCGGCGCCGCCGTGTACGGCGACACCATCACGCTCACCGGCGATCGTGACTTCGGCGAGCGCATCGTCTCCGGGTACGTCGTCTGGCACAAGGAGACGCCCGAGATCCTCGCGGAGGTCGCGGCGGTGCGCCACGAGGAGGCCGCCACCGGCCTCGTCACGTGGAGCAACGCGTACTACATCCAGGCGGCGTACCGCCTGCCGGTGTGGCGGGACGCGCTGAAGCCGTACTTTCGATTCGAGCACATCGACATCGACGCGGCCGACGCGGTGTTCATCGGGCTGCCGAATCAGGACGGATCGACGGTCGGCCTGCGCTACGACGTGGCGCCGTTCGCCGCCGTCAAGGGCGAGTACCGCACGTGGCGGCGCGCCTCGACGATTCCGCGCAACCACGGCGGGTTTTTTCAAGTGTGCTTTACGTTCTGATGGCCATGTTCACGAACCGGCGCCTCGGATGTCGGGCCACGCTGATCGGCGTCGCGATTGGCCTGGTGGTGTCGTTGACCGCCGCGCCCGCCGCGCGGCAGGCCTCGCCGGACATCGCCGTCGTCGTGCACCCGGACGTGCCGCTGGACAACCTGACGCTCACGGACCTGCGCCGGATCCTCATAGGCGACCGCGAGTTCTGGACCTCGGGCTCGCGCGTCACGCTCTTCATCCGCGCCCCCATCGCGCGCGAGCGTGACGCGATGGTCAAGGACATCTGTCAGATGACGGAAGCGCAGTTCCGCCAGCACTGGATCGCGAAGGTCTTTCGTGCCGATACCGCGACGCCACCGAAGATCGTCTACTCGGCGCAGATGGCGCTGGAACAGGTCAGCCGCACGCCCGGCGCGCTCGCGCTCGTCGAAACGCCGGTCGCAGGCAAAGGCGTGAAGGTCCTCAAGATCGACGGGAAGGCGCCCGGCCAGCAGGGCTACCGCCTGCGGTAGATCTCACCACGAAGGTCACGAAGTTCACGAAGGCCAAGTCACGGGTTTCAACGGCCCGGCGTCACAGGGAATCGTGAGTGAGCCGGGAAATGACGGCGCACATTTCGATTCGAACAGCACCGTCATTTCCAGGCTCACCCACGATTCCCGTGTTGCCACGGCAACCGGCGGGCTTTGCCCGCCGGTGACGCCGGGCCCTTCGAGTCCTTCGTGATCTTCGTGGTGAGATCTTTACCGCGGGAGTCCGAGGCGCACGACGAGCTTGTCGTAGCGATCTTCCCCGCGCAGCGGTCTGAACCAGGGCGCGACGACGATCTGGACGAGCGCGAAGTCGTGCTCCTCGTAGGCGCGCTCGAGTGCGTCGAGCGCGCGGGCGCGATCGCCCAGCGCCGCGAGGACGATGGCCGGAGCCGAGGCCGGGACGTACTCGCGCGAGGACCGCGCCTGGAGATCCTTCAATACATCGTCGGCCGCGGCTTTGGCGCCCTGCCGCGCGTAGGCCGCGCCGAGGTGCGCCTGCACCACCGGGCTGTTCTCGGACAGCAGCAGCGCGCGCTTCAGCTCGGCGATGGCCAGGTCATGCTGGCTCGCTTCGCTGTAGGCGATGCCGAGCCCGCGGTGCGCGGCCACGGAATTGGCGTCCATGTCGACCGTCTTCCGGAACTGCGCAATCGCCTCGTCATGCTGGCCGCTGAACAGCAGATACCAGCCCAGATCGGCGTTGACGATTGGTGACAGCGGATCGAGAACCAGCGCGCGCCGGACCTCCCCGATCGCGTCGCTCAACCGGCCCAGTGTAGCGAGGTACATCGCGTACTGGTTGTGCGCGAGCGCCGACGCCGGATTGAGCGTGATGCCCTGCTCGAACTCGCGGCGCGCCGCCGCCCAGTCCCAGTTGAGCCACAGTTTGATCTGGCCGAGCGACACGCGCGCCTCGGCGAGATCCGGATCCAGCTTCAGCGCCTGCTCGGCCGCCGCCCTCGCTTCCGAGATCGTCTCCACCCAGTACGATCCGAGCTGCAGGTACGCGTCGGCCAGGCCCGCGTACGCGAGCGCGTACTTGGAATCCTTGTGAATGGCCTGCTGGAAGTGCTCGATGGCGTTCTTGTACCCGGCGATGGTGCCGGTGTTCAGGTTGTAGCGGCCTCTGAGGTACATCTGATACGCGGCCGCGTCATCGGTGTACCGCTTGGTGGCCAGCAGCTTCTCTTCGCCGGTGACCTGCGGGCGCACCTTGGCCAGGATCTCGCCGGCAATCGTCTCCTGCACGGCAATCAGGTCGGACTGCGGGCGCTCGTATTGATTGCCCCACAACTGCGCGCCGTCCGAGACGCGCATGAGCTCGGCGCCGATTATCAGGCGATCGTTCCGCAGGGACACACGGCCCGTCACGATCGCCTTGACTTTCAGATCGCGGCCCACCTGCTGCGGGTCGATGTCCGGCTTGCCCTTGTAGCGGAACACCACGCTCCGCGACGTGACGCGCAGGCCGGCCAGGCGCGTCAGGCCGTTGATCAACGCCTCGCTGACGCCGTCGGTGAGGTAGTCGGCGTCGCTGCCGGGACCCGCCGTCACGAACGGCAGCACCGCTACTGAATCGATCGCGGTGTCCGGTCCCGTGTTCATCATCCACGCCGCGCCCGCGGCGAGCAGCACGACGAGGGCGATACCGGCCCACAGCCACGGCTGGCGCAAGCCCGGCCGTGGTTGCGGCCCCGACGAGCGGGCCGGCTGAGTGCGGCCCGAGTCCGTTTCCCGCTTGAGGCGCCTCAGATCGGCGCGCAGCTCGCCGATCGCCTGATAGCGGAGCTCGCGATCCTTCTCGAGCGCTTTCAGGACGATGCGGTCGAACTCCGCCGGCACGTCGGGATTCACGGCGCTCGGCGGCTTCGGCGTCTGGTGCAGGATGGCGTCGAAAACGAGCGCCGAGGTCTTGCCGGCAAACGGCTCGCGGCCGGTCGCCATCTCGTACAGCACGATGCCGAGCGAGAACAGGTCGCTCCGCGAGTCGAGCGGCTCGCCGCGCGCCTGTTCCGGCGACATCGAGGTCAGGGTGCCCAGCGTCTGCCCGCTCTCCGTGTCATTCGGCGAGGCGGGCGCGAGCGCGGTCGGGCTCTGCGAATCGACCAGCGCGCCGTGTGCCGGCGCGAACTTCGCCAGGCCGAAATCCAGCATCTTGATGCTGCCGCGCTCGGTCACGAAGATGTTCGCCGTCTTGATGTCCCGATGCACGATCGCGCTGGCATGCGCGGCGTCGAGCGCGTCGGCAATCTGGCCCGCCATCTCGAGGACGGTTTCCATCGGCAGCGCCTTGCCGGCGATCCGGCGCCGCAGCGTCGTGCCCTCGAGCAGCTCCATGACGAGAAACGGCACGTCGCCGTGCCGGCCGACGTCGTAGAGCGCGCAGATGTGCGGGTGGCTGAGCGCGGACGCGGCGCGCGCCTCGCGCTGAAACCGCTCGAGCGCCGCCGGCTCCCGGAGCAGGCGCGACGACAGGAACTTCAGCGCCACCCGGCGGCCGAGGCGCGTGTCCTCCGCGCGGTACACGACGCCCATCCCGCCTTCGCCGATCTTGTCCAGAATGCGGTAGTGCGTAACGGTTTCGCCGATCATGAACGGAACTTCCGATGGTAGGTTGCGGCTAGGCGGGGCGTCAAGAAAAGACCCGGACGCAGTTCCGTCCGGCATCCTTCGCCTGATACATCGCCAAGTCCGCGGCATCAAGGACCAGATCGGGGGTGGAACGGCCCTTGGACGTGTCCGCGAGGCCGATGCTGATCGTGATCGTGGTGCGCGGGGCGATGGGATGGGGCGGCGGAGGCGCGCCTTCGACCTTCATGGCGAGCCGGTTCGGGCTCCGCGGCGTGAATCCCGCCTCGGCGACCTCCTGGCGGACGGCCTCGACGAACGGCAACACCTCACCTGCGGTGCGTCCGCGAAACAGGATCAGGAATTCTTCGCCGCCGTAGCGGAACGCGCGTCCCCCGCCGCCGACCCGGCTGAGCCGGGCCGCGACCATGCGCAGCACCTGGTCGCCCGCGTCGTGCCCGTGCATGTCGTTGAACTTCTTGAAGTGATCGACGTCGCAGCTCGCGATCGCAAACGGACGCGCCGCCTGCTCGATGGCGGTGTTGAACGCCCGGCGTCCGGGCAGCCCGGTCAGGTCGTCGCGAAACGCCAGGTCGCGGCCGTGCTCGAGCACCGCGTAGGCGAGAAACAGCCCGGCAAGGCCTGCGTAGAACCAGAGCGCCGTGCCCGACCGCTGGTGCAACCCGACGAACATGGCCGCCAGCGCCCAGAGCATGCCCTTCTCGAGCGTGCCCCGGCGCCGGAGGATCAGCGCCAGGATGGCCGCGCCCGCCAGCAGGAACGACCATCTGGCTGTCCAGGGAAGGCCGGACGCGGACCCCGTGCCCCACTCGAGAAACGCGCTCTGCCCGGCGAGCCAGGGCATCCCGACCACTTGCGCGACGACGACCCCCGCCTCGACGAGCCCGTCGAACGTCATCACCCCGCGTTCTTTGATCAGGCCAAAGAGCACGAAGTTGACGGGCAGCAGGATCGCCGCCGTCACCGGCAGCGCGGTCCACTCGAACGACGGCTGATCGAACGCGACGACGGTGAGGGCCACGACGGCCGCGCAATACAGCAGGCGCGACTGGTCGTAGTACCACGTGAGAAACAACGCCGCGGCAAGCGCGCCAAAGCAGAAGTACGGCGCGGCCGGCTCGAGCGCGGCCTGCGCGGTGACGGACTGCTGCAGCCCCCAGGCGGCGAGCAGAACGACGCCGCCGGGCAGGAGCTCGACGACGAGTCGGACTACGGCGGCCTGCCGCCCCACGAAATTTGTTCCCGTCCGAGCTGGGGAAGATCACGCGCCGGGTTGACGCGCTGGATTCGAGTTGTGACACACGCTGCGCCGTGAAGACAAGAGGCCCGTCCTGCCGATAAGAGGTATCCCCTCTTCCGCCGCGCGGCGGATACTCCCTAGGTGAGCCGGGTGCGTTCGGATTCGAGCGCTCGCGTCTCCCGCTCGAGCCTCGCGACCTCCGCGCGATGGCGATCGGATTCCGCCACCGCTTTTTCCAGCCGGTTTTCGATTTCGGTGCGCGCGCGAGCCGCGCGATCGAAGGCGGCGCGCGCGGTTCGGAGCGCCGACGCGAGGCGCTTGAGCTCGACGCCAATGTCCCTGCGCCGGCGCTCCGCGGCCTCCGCGGCGCGGCGCGCCGATTCCGCCGCTTCGTCAATTGTGGGGGGCTTGGGGGGCTTGGGTTTTGGCGGCGCGAACGTCACGATTTCCGCAAGCGCCCTGGGGCTCGATCCGCGCTTGAGCAGAGCACCCAAGGCGCCGAAGCCCATGGGCGCCAGGGTCCTGGCAAGACGGCCGGGCTCGCCGCCGGGCAGCGATCTCAGCGTATCCACGACCGCCTTCATGGTCGCGGGTGTGGCCGGGTCCCCGGTTCGCGCCAGAATGTCGCGAACGCGATCCGCGGCCTGCTTGATCGCCGCGTCGTGTTGCAGCTCGAGCGCCGCGAGATCGACTTTCTTTCCCTTCAGCGATTGCGCGTGACCGGCGCGAACCCGCTCGGACGCCCTGGTCAGCCGATCGTAGGCCCGGCGATCCGTCCAGTAGAGCTGATTCACGGCCCACGCGGGCACGCTCGGCTTCGGGAGTGCCTTGATCGCGGCGCCGTCGGCGCCGGACTTCTTCGCGAGCTCGTTCCGCGCCGCGGTGAATTCCGAGAGCGGCACTTGATACAGGTGATCGAGGTCCTGATTCGAAGCCATGAGGGGGTCGTACCTCAATCTGTGGAAAACTTGGGGGACTTTCCCACGATAATGTCCCTCAAGTTTTCCACAGATTGAGGTACGACCCCCTGTCGCGCGTTCGGATCATTCTCGTCGTCATGCTCGGCGTCGTCGCTGCCGGGGCCGTGTACTACACGGAACTCCTCGCCCCGGCGCCGCTGAAGGAAGCTCGATCGAATCCCGACACGCCCGCGGCCCCGCAGCCGGCCGCGCCGCCCGCGGCCGCCCCCGAAGTGCGGCCCGCACCAGCCGGGCCGAAGCCGGTCGCGCCTCCGGCCGCCGTCGAGCCCGCACCTGCGCCGGCGACCGCCACCCTGCGTATCGACAGCGATGTGCCGGGCGCGAGTGTGTTCATCGATCGCGTGTACCTCGGCACCACGCCCCTGACGGCGCCGAATGTCACGCCCGGCTCGCATCGGATCAACGCGTCGGCAACCGGCTACGAAGGCATCGCCGAGAACATCGACGTCGTGGCGGGCCCGCGCGACATCCTGTTGAAGTTCAAGGAGATCCGGCTCGACGTGCGCGTGGACGTCACGCACAAGCACGGCGTGGGGTCGTGCACGGGCACGTTGTCGGCCTCGCCCCAGGGCATCAAGTACGTCACCTCGCACGCGAGCGACGCCTTCGACGCGCCACTCGGCGACATCGCGTCGCTCGACCTGGACTTTCTCGCCAAGAACCTGCGGCTGCGCCTGAAGTCAGGCAAGACGTACAACTTCACGGAAACCAGCGGCGGCGCGGATCAGCTGTACGCGTTTCACCGGGACGTGAACAAGGCGCGGACGAGCAAGGACCAAAAGGACTAACCAGGTACGCCTCGTACGCCGCGTACGCCACGTACGAGGAACGAACTGACGCTGGCCCTCTTCATTAAGTAAGAAACTCAGCGTCAGAAGGTTCCAGGTACGTGGCGTACGGGGCGTACGGGGCGTACCTGGTCATTTCGCCGGTCTCGACGGCCTCAGCTCCACCTTGCTCGGCAGGCTCCGGCCTGGATGCCGGATCAGATCCATCACGCACTGCGCGACGTCGTCCGGCGCGAGCTTCCAGGAGTCAGCCGCCGACACGGTGTGGCCGCTGAACTCGGTCGCGACGGATCCGGGCATGACGACGGTGACGCGGATGCCGTCGTGCCGCACTTCCTGCATGACAGCCTCGCTGAAGGCGACCAGCCCGGCCTTGGTGGCGCAGTAGGCGGCGCCGCCGGCAAAGTAGTTGCGGCCCGCGAGGCTGGCGATGTTGACGATCCAGCCGCCGCCGGCGCGGCGCATCGCCGGAATCGAGGCGCGGGTGCAGTAAAAGACGCCGGTCAGGTTGGTGTCGATCTGACGCCGCCAGTCCTCGTCGGTCATGGCCGCCACGTCGGCGAAGACGCCGAGGCCGGCGTTGTTGACGAGTATGTCGAGGCGGCCAAACCGCTTTTCGGTATCCGCGACAAGCGCATCGACGGCGGCCCTATCGCGCACATCGGCGACGACGGCGTGTACGCGTGACGCATCGCCCGCACGCGCGAGATCGGCAACCGCGGCGTCGAGATTCGCCCGCTTCAGCCCCGTAATGACGACAGCCTCGCCGTCCTTGAGCAGCGCCGCCGCGATCGCGAGGCCTATCCCGCGAGAACCCCCGGTGACGATGGCTACCAAAGGCCGACTCGCCCGGTTACCGACGCAATCAGCTTCGCCGGATCGAACCCAACGCCCTGCTTGAACACGATCTCCACCTTGCGGAGGTCCGCGATCGCGGCCGCGGGGTTGCCGGCCACCACGATGAGATCGGCCTGCTTGCCGGTGGCGATCGACCCGATGCGCGCCTCCCGGCCGAGATACTTCGCGCCGTTGAGCGTGCCAATCTGGATCGCTTCGGCCGGCGTGAAGCCGGCTTCGACCAGAAGCTCAATCTGGCGCTGATTGGAAAAGCCCGGGATGACGCCGCCGCCGCCGGTTGGATCGGTGCCCGCGATGAGCATCCCGCCGGCTTTGGCAAACGCGCGCTCGAGCGCCATGGCTTTGGGAAACAGACGGATGTAATTGGACGTCGTGTTCGTCTTTGTGCGTTCGAACGTGCGCTCGAACTGCTCTCGCAGCATCGGCACCAGCACCTCGAGGCCCGGGGGCACCGGCCGGGCCGGCGTGAACGTCTCGAAGACGGTGAGCGTCGAGGTCAGCGCGACGCGGCGATCGACGAGTTTCTTGACGAGCGCCCGGAACGGTTCGCCGGTTTCGTCGAGCGCGGTGATGGTCTGCTGGCCGGCGCCCTGCCCCGGACAGTTGTCCGGCTTCTTGTCGGCCACGAAGTCCGTCGAGGCCAGGAAGCCGTGCTCCAGGTTGTCGATGCCGAGATCCGCGGCTTCCGCGTAGGTGACCGAACACAGGTGGCCGGTGACCTTCAACCCGCGCTTGTGTGCTTCCTGGATCGCCGCGCCGAGCTCCGCGCGCGTGATCTGCATGTATGCCTTGAACGACGTGAAGCCCTCATCCGCCCAGTACGTCACCTGCTTCCGGGCGTCGTCAGCGCCGTTCATCGTGCGCATCTGGATGAAGTTGTTCGGACCGTTCAAGTAGGGCGCGGTAGCGTCGATCGCCGGGCCTGGCTTTTGTCCGCGCTCGATGGCGAGCTTCATGTTGAGGTCCATGAAGCCGTTCACGTTGCCGCCGGTGCGCATCGTCGTGACACCGCCGGCGAGGTACAGCCGCGTGAAGCTCTCGCCGAACTGCCCGTACACCTGCTGGCCGACCGGGTAATACAGATGTTCGTGCACCATCACCAGTCCGGGGAGCACGGTCTTGCCGGCGAGGTCGATGACGCGCGCGCCCTCGGGCGGCTTCACCGTGCCGGAGGCGCCGACGGCGGCGATGTTGCCATCCTTAATAAGGATGGTCTGGCCCTCGCGGACTGGACCGCCAGTGCCGTCGATCACACGGGCGTTGGTGAGCGCGATGACCGGCGCCTCCACGCTGACGTACGCCGTGCGCACCTGTTGCGAGAGTTGCTGCCGTGCAGTGACCACGGCCGCCGACACCACCAGCAGCGCGGCCGTGCCGGCCAGCGATCGCCTGATAACTGATCTCATGCGGGCGATTATGCCACGCAGGTTTGCGCTACTCGCCGCGGAGGGCGATGAGGGGATCGACGCGCGCGGCGCGCCGGGCCGGGCCCAGCGCGGCGGTGACACCAGCCAGGAACAGGACCGCGCCTACGGCCGCGTACAGAATCGGGTCGTGTGGCTGCGGGTTGAACAGAAACCCGCGCACCGTCTGCTCGAGCAGCAGCGCGGCGCCAAGCCCGACGGCGAGTCCAGCCAGCATCAGCGCGGTCGCCCCGCGCAGCACCATGCGAAGGATGCCCGCCGGCGCGGCGCCGAGCGCGACCCGCACGCCGATCTCACGCCGGCGCTGCGTGACCACGTACGCCATGAGGCCATAGATGCCGATCGACGCGACGACGATCGCGACGATGCCGAAGAACGCCAGCACCAGCATGTTGAACTTCCGCTGCGCCAGCAGGTTGACGTAGCTCTGTTCCATGAACGTCGGCTCGGGAATGATCGCCAGGTCCGGCATCGCCGTTCGCAGGGCCTTTTTCAACGCCGGCACGATCGTTGCGGGATCGCCGGCCGTCCGCACCATCAGCTCCGCGCGGTCGTGCGACGTCTGGAAGAACGGGACGAACACCTCGGGCAGGAGATCCTTCTCAGGCCCGTCCCAGCGCATGGCCGCGACGACGCCGACGATCTGCCGCGGGTAACCGTCCATCAGGATCGTCTGGCCGACGGGATCGCGGGATCCGAAGTAGCGCCGCGCGGCTTCCTCCCCCAGGACGACCACAGCCGGCGCGCCCTCGACGTCTCGCTCGGCAATCCATCGACCCTTGAGGAGACGGCCGCGGATGACGTCCAGGTACTGCGGCCCGACCGAGCGCACCCTCGGTGCCTCGGTTCCTGTGAAGGGCGGGGTCTGGAGGTCGGCATGCTGCACGTCCACGCTCACCCAGCTGAGCGACATCGGCCGGCCACCCTGCATGGCCTCCGCCGCGACCACGCCGGGAATGGCTCGGACCTGATCGAGCGCCGCCCTCGCCAGCGCGCGGCCTCTGACGGCTTCGTCGCGCGCTTCCGGTGTGGTCGCCGGTTTCAGCGCCGCGTCCGACATCACGCTGCCGAAGAACGCCACGACGCGCGTGGGTTCGAACCCGAGATCGATGCTCGCCACACGCGCGAAGCTCGAGAGAAAGAGCGCCGAACCTGCCACGAGCACGGCCGCAATCGCGACTTCCGCGACCATCAGTCCCATTCGGATCCGGCGGCTGACGCGGCTGGCCGACTGGGCTCGCCCACCGCCGTGGCTCACGAGCGTAACGATGTCAGCCCGCGACGCCTGGAGCGCCGGCAGAACGCCGAAGACGAATCCGGTGACGATCGCCGCCGACATCGCGACACCCATGACCCGGAGATCGACGGCGACGGTGCTGAGCCGCGGCAAAGCTGCCGGCATGGTCGCGCGGAGCAGGTCCACGCCCCAGAACGCCGCGGCGATCCCGCCCGCGGCGCCGAGAACCGAGAGCAGGACGCTTTCGACGACCAGCGCGCGCGCCAGATCCCATCGACTGGCGCCGAGCGCGGTCCGCACGGCGAGCTCGGGCGCGCGCGCGACCGCGCGCGCGACGAGCAGGTTCGCGACGTTCAGGCACGAAATCAACAGCACGCCTGCGACCGCTCCGAGAAGCAGCTGCATCCATGCGCGGATCGACGGTCCGACGATCGTGCTTTGCAGATTCCGCACGACATACGTCTGGTCGTCGCCCAGCCATCCCGGGTTTTCCGCTGCAATCGCGCCGCGGATCCGCTCCATTTCGGCGGACGCCTGTTCGAGCGTGAGGCCGGGCCGCAACCGGCCCACGACGGATAACACGTAGTTCCGGCCTCTCCCACGGGCCGCCTGCAGCGGCGTCGGCACGAACGGCACCCAGAGATCGATCGCCGTGGATCGAAGCGGGTACGAGAAACCATCCGGCATGACACCCACCACAGCGACGGTCGTGGTCGTGGCTCCCGTTTTGAACGCCAGGGTGCGTCCGGCGATGGCGGGATCCGCATTGAACCGGCGCCGCCACAGCCGATCGCTGATCAGCGCGACTGGCGGCGCGTCGGGACGCTCGTCCGATTCGTCGAGTGCCCGGCCCCGGGCGGGCGCGACACCCAGCACCTTCAGTAGCGACGCGGTGATCTTCACGCCGTTGATCGACTCGACCGGATCGTCGGCCGTCACGAACGGCGGCGAGCCGCTGGCCCCGCCGAGCTCAACGAAACTCGTTTGGCGCGCCCGCACGTCGCGGTAGTCCGGCACCATCATCGGCGCCGGCCGGCTGTCCAGGTTGACCGCGATCGTGTGCAGCCGGTCACTCTCCGGAAACGGCAGGCCGCGGAGGACGACCGCGTCGACGACGGAAAAGATCGACGTGCTCGCGCCGATGCCGATCGTCAGCACGGCGAGCGCCGCCGCCGTGACGCCGCGCGTGGCCCAGAGGCCGCGCCACGCGAACCGCAGGTCCCACCGGAGCCGGGAAAGCAGGCCGGACTTGGTCGGTGTCATCTGTGCCTCCAATCGCGCGAGCTGACGATGGCTCCAGGCGGTGCGGACGAGATCGCGCAGCGTCGCGCGCCAGAATCGGAGCGGTCGGAGCGCGCCGGATCCGTACTTCGGGTGGTCGCGATCCTGGCGGAAGAACGCGACGAGCTCGTCGCGGTACCGCTCGCGGAACGCGCGCGGGTAGAACCGGAGCAGCCGCGCGAAGATCCACTCGCCCATCAGTTGGCCGGCTTGGTGGCCGGCAGGAGGCGTCGCGCGCGTGCGTAGTCCACGACGCGGCTGAGCCGGCGGAGATACTCCCGGACGGCCGCGCGGCCGGCGGGCTGGAGCTGGTAGGTCCGGCTGCGCCGCGGGTCCGCACGCTCGCGCGTGCGGATGGCGCTGATGTAGCCCTCGCGCTCGAGCCGCTGAATCGCCTGATAGAGCGTGCCCGACCCGAGCGAGACCTCGCCTTCGGTCCGCGCCTCGATGTCGAGCTTGATGCCGTAGCCGTGCTGCGGCCCGTTCATCAACGACAGCAGCACTTCGAACGCAATCGGCGTGAGCTCGGGCGCGGGACGCGGGGCCATGGCCGGCGAAGATATGTCAGTGGCTGACATATTGTCAATTGACTCATGGCCAGGTGCCCGTCCGCGTACACTTACCGCGTGACACTCTCAGCCTGGGCCATCTGCGCCCTGCTGATTCTGGCCAACGCCCTGTACGTCGCCGCGGAATTCGGCGCCGTCGGCGTCCGCCGCAACCGCGTACGCCGGCTCGCGGAGGACGGCAACGGCTGGGCGCGGCGCCTGCTCCCCTTTGTCGAGACGCCGGCCGCGCTCGATAACTACATCGGCGCCTCGCAGATCGGCATCACCCTCTCGAGCCTGATGCTCGGCGCTTTCGCCCAGGCCGCCATCAGCCGGCCGCTCGCGCCCGTCGTCGCCGCGGTCTTCAACATCGAAGTGGCCGTCGCCTACCCGGTCGTGACCGTCGCGATCCTGCTCGTCCTCACCGCCGTGCAGCTCGTGATTGGCGAGCTGGCGCCAAAAGTCGTGGCGCTTCGGTATCCGACCGAGACCGCGCTGGCCACGGTGCTCCCGATGCAGTGGTCGGTGTGGGTGTTCGGGCCGTTTCTCTGGCTGCTCAACGGCGCCGCCAATCTGCTGTTGCGCCTGATCGGCACCCGCCCGAGCAGCCACGGCCACCTGCACTCGCCCGAGGAGATCGAGCTGCTCATCGCGGAAAGCCGGGATGGGGGGCTCCTCGAGGCCGAGGAGCAGAAGCGCCTGCAGCGCGCGCTGCGGCTCAGCAAACGGCCCGCGCGCGATCTCATGGTCCCGCTCGAGCGGTTGACGATGCTCGAGGCATCGATGACCTGGGAGGAGATCCTCCGAACGGTGGCCGCCACGCCGTTCAGCCGTCTGCCGGTGTACCAGGGCGACCGGACGCGCATCGTCGGCCTGCTGCACGTCAAGGATCTCGTCGATCACTACATCGCCGAAGGGCCGCTGCCGCTCGAACGGTTCGTGCGCCCGGCCGCGCCGCTCGCGGCGGACACGCCGGCGGACCGGGTGATCGGCGTGCTTCGCGAGCACCGCACGCATCAGGCCGTCGTGATCGATCGTGAGGACCGTGCGCTCGGCCTGGTCACGATTCAGGACGTGCTCGCCGCCCTGCTCGGCTCCGGCGATCGCGCCCGGGACGCGAGGCCGGCATGACGCTCGGCGGCATCCTGCTCATCTGCCTGGTGCTGGTGATCCTGAACGGCATCTACGTTGCCGCCGAGTTCGCGCTGCTGGCCGCACCGCGACCGGCGCTCGAGCGCAAGGCGGCGCGCAAAGACAGCGCCGCGCGACGCATGCTCCGGATCCTGGCGTCTCCGACGCTGCAGGACCAGTACGTCGCCACGGCGCAGCTGGGCATCACGCTCGCCAGCCTCGGCCTGGGCATGTACGGCGAGCACGCGCTGGCGCTGAAGTTCGAGGGCGTGGTCCGCCCGCTGGCCGGCGCGGGCACGATCGCGCTCGCGGCCACGCTCGCGCTCGGCCTCCTCACGCTCGCGCACATCGTCATCGGCGAGATGGTGCCCAAGGGCCTCGCCCTGCAGCATCCGGAGCGCGTCGCCCGGCTCACGGCCGCGCCCATGACGATCACGCGTGTCGTGCTGCATCCGCTGATCGTCCTGTCGAACGCGCTCGCGTGGTCCGTGCTCAAGGTGCTCGGCATCAGCCGTCACACCACGACGCACGATCGCATCTACACCCCGGAGGAGCTGCAGCTCATCGTCGAGGAAAGCGAGCACGGCGGCGCGCTGCGGCACGAGTCCGGAAAGCTGCTTCGCGAGTTGTTCGAGTTCGGCGACCGCACCGCGATAGAAGTCATGGTGCCGCGCGTCCGGATCGCGGGCGTCCGGCTGGGCGCGACGCCCGGCGAGATCCGCCGTATTCATCTGGATCACGGACACACGCGGTACGCCGTCTACGACGGCGACCTCGACCACATCGTCGGGATGGTGCACGTCAAGGACCTGCTGCGCCGACTGATGGCCGACGAGCCCGTAACGATTGCCGACGTGCGCCGTGTGCCGGTCGTGCCCGAGACCGCCCCGCTCGACGACGTGCTGGCGACGATGCAACGGGCGGAAGCGCACATGACGGTGGTGATCGACGAGCACGGCGGCACCGCCGGGCTCATCACGCTGGAAGATCTGTTCGAGGAAGTCGTCGGCGAAATCGACGAGGGCGCGATCGCGCGCCGGCCGATCGCGCCGAATCCCGACGGATCGGTCATCGTCGCCGGCACCGTGCGTCTCGACGAGCTCGGCCAGCACTTCCGGCTCGACCTGGAGCACGAGGAAGTGGACAGCGTCAGCGGCCTCGTGCTGGCGCGGCTGGGCCGGCCGCCGGTGGTGGGTGATGTGGTGATATATGACCGCATCCGCCTCGACGTCACGGCCACGCGCGGCCGCGGCGTGAAGGAAGCCCGCGCAACGGTCCTGCCAGTTTAGAATCAATGCCATGAGAATCCTGACTGCGTTGCTGCTTTCCGCGGCCACCGTGGCCGCCGTGTCCGATCAGAAACTGGGGAAGGGCGTTGAGCTGACCGCCGCCACGTCCATCAAGGCGCTCTACGACGCGCCCGAGAAGTTTGTCGGCAAGACCATCCGCGTGGACGGCATCGTCACGGCCGTGTGCGAAGAGATGGGCTGCTGGATGGCGCTCGGCGCCGACGCCAAGGCCGAGCAGGTCGTCCGTTTCAAGGTGGATCACGACGGCGCGCTGACGTTCCCGCTGAGCGCGCGCGGCAAGGCGGCATCCGCGGAAGGCGTCTTCCAGAAGATCGCGTCAGGCGACGCCGAATCGCAGCGGGCCGCCGACGAGCATGCCGGTCACGGCCCCGCCGCGGCGTTCGGCAAGACGTACCAGATCAAGGTCACCGGGGCCGTCATAAAGTAGGCCGCTCCGGTACGTAGGCCGCTCCGGGCTTTGGAGCGGCAAAACCGCCGCTCCGCGTCGCCTCAACGCGGCTGAATCCGCAGCGTTCGCCACGCGACCAGGCCGCCCGGCGCCGGGTCGGCGGCCACGATCAGGTTCCACGTTGTTCGAGAAGGCTGGTAGAACAGGCTCCACTTCCAGCCGGAGTACGACCCGAGATCCAATCGAACCGGCTGCCAGGCGATGCGGTCGCCTGGCGCGGTGAGCGACAGGCGCCAGAGTTCCTCGTACGCCCTGTCGTCCGAGATCCCGATCCGTACAATCACGCCGGCGAGGTACGTAGGCCGCTCCGGGTTGTGGAGCGGCATGCTGGCAGCGCCTGCGATCAACGCGACGCTGGCGTCGAGCTCGGCATGCTCGCGGAAGCGAACTGACCACGTCAGTCGCGCAGGCGACCTGAGCAGGAGCGCTGCGGTCGATCCCGCGCCGTCAGCCAGCTCGCCGAGGCGCGCCACCTCGGACGTCGGCGCTGGCTGAATGCGCGCGCTCGACAGGTCGCGCATCAGATCGCGGGGCAGGCTGGGCGCCGGCTCCGTTCCGGCACACCCGACGATAAAGATCGCCGCCAGCGCGGCCATGATTCCGCGCTTCGAGACGCTACGATATGCGGGCCATGAAGGGGTCACGAGTCTGGGCGGTGGCGTACGCGCTCGTGATCGCGGCGTTCCTCGCCGCGGTCGGCCGATACTACCACCCGGCGTACGGCTTCACGGCGCTCATCGAGTTTCCGGCCGCGGGCCACAGCTACGAGCTGCCCTCGGTTCAGAACACGCCTCATTACGATCATCCGAACTCCGGCGGTTACGACGGCCAGTTCTACGCGCAGATGGCCGTCGAGCCCCTGCTTCGAACCGCGGCGATCGATCGCGCCCTCGACGATCCGCCGTATCGGGCACACCGCATCCTGTTTTCCTGGATTGCGTACGCGGCCGGCTTCGGCCGGCCAGGGGCGATCCTTCAAGCCGCCGCGCTGGAGAACGTCGTGGTCTGGCTCCTGCTGGCGGGACTGCTCTGGTACTGGATTCCGCCAAAGAGCGGCCGCGCGTTCGTGTTGTGGGCGGGCACGCTGCTCGCGCACGGCACGCTCATGTCGGTTCGATACGCGCTGCCGGACGGACTGAGCCTGCTCCTGATCGCCCTGTCGGTGCTCGCGATGGAATGCGGCCGCCCGATCGTCGCGGGCGCGGTGCTGGGGCTCGCGACGCTTGCGCGTGAAACCGCGATTCTGGCGGGCGTGATGCTGATCCGCCTCGTCTTGATCAACCGGCGGCGTGGATGGCGCCAGGCCGCCTGGGCGGCCGGGCTCGCCATTCTGCCCCTCGCGGTCTGGCTGGATTACCTGCGATCGATTTACCGAGGCCGGACGCTCGCGGGTGGCGGGCACATCACGATGCCCTTCTCGGGGCTCGCGTCCGACATCACCTCGGTCGTGCGGCAGCTCTCCGATTGGTCCTCCGCGGCGTTGCGCGATGACGCTCTCGCCCTCGTCGCGTTTCTGACGCAAGCCATCTGGATCGTGTGGCGCTTGTCGCGTCGCCGCGAGACGCCCGCCTGGACCCTCGTCGCCGCTGCGTTCCTGCTGCTCGCGCTGCTCGCGCATCCCGTCGTGTGGGACGGGGCGCCGGGCGCCTACACCCGCGTGGCGATGCCGCTCACGATGGGCGTGAATGTGCTCCTCGCCCGCGACCCGCGCCCGGCGTGGTGGTGGATCGTGCTCGCAAACCTCGGCGTCGTGCCGGGCATCGTCCTGCTGCTGTCGTTTCATTGGTGACAGGTCTGCCGCTCCAAAGCCCGGAGCGGCCTACGTACGATGTACGGAAGCCCGGAGCGGCCTACGTACCGGTCTATCGCACGCTGCGCTGGACGACCTGCAGGAACAGCGGCGCCGATCCGAGCATGCCGACGACGCCGGCGGTCCACCAGCGCGCGGTGTTGATCACGATGAACTCGATGTGCTCGCCCGGCTCGATGCTGAAGTACGTCGTCTTCCAGAAGAGCGTGTTGTGGACGAAGAGCTTGTGGCGGCCCGGCTGGAGCTCGATCGTGAACTCGTCGCCGAACACCATCTTGGTCTTCGGCCCGTCATCGAGCCGGACGATCACCTGGCGCTGGCCGATGTCGGTGGGATGCGCCCGGCTGATCGTGACCGACGTCCGGAGATCGTCTTCGAGCGCCGACGACCCGCCGGCCGCCAGGCTCGTGGCGCCACGGTCGTACGAGGCGGGATGTTGCACTAAGCAAATGATAGACCCGCTAGTTCACGCGGTACAGCTTGATGCGATTCGGCGTGGTGGCCGCAATGGGCTCCTCCCGAAAGCGGCTGTCGAGCGCCATCGCCGCGAAGCCCGGCCAGCGATAGTCCACGATGAGCCAGGTCGGGGGGCGCGAGCGCCCGGTTCGGGCAACAGCGCGCGAAAGATCCGCGTCGCTGTCGATCGGCCGGGTGGTGAGACCGCCGTGCGAGACGTACCGCGCAAGGCTGTCCACATAGCCAGGCATCACGAGGATCTGGCCTGACGCCGGCGTGCGGCCGAGGCGGGTGTCGTTCAGGTACGCCACGATCGGCCCTACGTCGGAATCTTTGTTGTGCGCGGCGTAGTAGTGGCCGAGCGACGGCAGCACGGCGACGGCGCCAGCCAGCATCACCGCCGCGACCGCGGGAGGACGCAGCTCGATCGCGGCGAGCCCGCGCGCAGCGCCGAGGACCACGAGCGGCGCCGCATAAGAAAGGTAGCGCGAGAGCTCCATGTGGCCGCCCGCCATCAGCAAGGCCAGCCCGAGCGCCAGCGGGACGATGGTGATCGCCGCGAGGAGCCGATCGCGGGACTGCCGGAGGGCCGCGCCAGCCAGGCCGGCCAGGCCGACGGCGAGCAGCACCACGACCAGGGGTCCGGTGTACGACCCATACAGCTGGACGCCAAGCGTGCTGACGCCGAGCTCATGGAGCAGCGTCAGTGCGTAGGACGGAAGGTCTGCCACCGGATCGACGGCGTCCCGCCACCACGCCTGACCGCGCCGGATCTGCCAGACCGCGGTGCTCACCCACGGCAGATACAGCATCGCCATCACGCCGTGGGCCCACAGCCACTCGCGCCACGGCGGACGCCTGCGGCGGCGGATGCGCGCGACGATGGCGTGCAGCCAGATCGCGGCGACGAGCAACGCCGTGAAGTAGTGCAGGTACAGCGCCAGCACGGCGGCGACGGCGTATCCAATCAGCGCGCCGTGGCTGCGATACTCCGAGTCCACCCAGCGGACGTAGCCGTAACACGCGCCCAGCGCGCAGGCCATCGCCAGTCCGTACATGCGCGCTTCCTGGCTGTAATACACGCTGAGCGGCGACACCGCGCACCACGCCAGCACGGCGAGCGCGACGCCGCGCGGCACGAAGTGATCGGCCAGTCGATAGAGGAAATAGAGCGCCGTCATCCCGCCGACGACGGAGAGGGCGCGCAGCGCCGTCAACGAGTCGCCCCACACGAAGATCCAGGCCTTGAGGAGAAGGAAGTACAGCGGCGGATGCACGTCGGTCGACGTGGACCACATCAGGTCGGCGAGCGGGCTCGTCGCGTACTGCCACGACGCGGCCTCGTCGAGCCACGGACTTTTCTGATCGAGCGTCCAGAGCCGCAGCACCAAGGCGACGCCGAGGATGATCCAGACGCCGACCTGCCGCAGGCGCTCCGACACTCTTTGATCGTAGTTGGCGGAGATCCCTGATCGGATCGGGGAATCAATGGAGGCCGCACCGGATTGACACCTGATAGCGGCGGTGCGTCGCGAGTGCAAGACTGGGTTATACGGCGCGTTCCGCGCCTGTGGAGGTTTCCATGCAATCCACGTTGAGATTAGCTGTTGCGTTCGCTCTGGCCAGCACGGTCGGGTGCGCGAGCTCAAACAGCAATACGGCCAGCGTCCCATCCAGCACGCCCGCGACCGTCAGCGGATCGGCCACGGGTGTGATTCCGGTCGGTCAGGAGATCGACGTCCGGCTGCAGCAGCCGCTGAGCTCCGCGTCCGCCAAGGTCGAGGATCGGTTCGAGACGACGACGGTCGTGGATGTGCGGCAGGAGGGAAGGGTGCTGATCCCCGCCGGCTCCACGGTACGCGGCCAGATTACGAGCGTGAGTCCGGCCGGCAAGATCGATCGCAGCGGCAAGCTGACGATGGCGTTCGATCGGCTGACGATCGGCGGACGCAACTACGAGATCCGCGCGATGGCCACACAGGCCTTCGAGAGCAAGGGCATCCGTGAAGAAGCGGGGACCGTCGGCGCCGGTGGCGCAGTGGGCGCGATTGTTGGCGGCATCATTGGTGGCGTCCGCGGCGCCCTCATCGGCGCCGCCATCGGCGCCGGCGGTGTGATTGCCGCGACCGATGGCAAGGACATCGAGCTGGCTTCGGGCACCGTCCTGCGTCTGCGCTTCGACGCGCCCGTTGATTTGCGCGGGGATCTGATTTCGCGACGGTAAGAAAAAGGGGCCGGGGCTCGTTTTACGCTTTTCGTAAAATGAGCCCCGGCCCCTTTTTCGCCCTGACCACCAGCGTCTCCGATCGGCTGTGCCACGCACGGCCTTCGTAGTCGCGCGGCGGCTCTACGGTGAAGCCGGCGGCGGCGAGCTGGCTCCGAAGCTGGCCGAGTGAGGGCGTGTAGAAGCAGAGTTCGAAGTCGCGCCTGATCGTGCCGCTCCGCCGGCGCTGCGTGTAAACCTGGCGGAAGAACGTCATCCGCCTCGCCCGATCCTGCCGAACCGACTCGATGAGCGTCGCGTCCCGCATGGAACCCTTCGGTTGCCGCCACCGGACGCGATTGCGGTACTCGGGCCATCGCGGCACATCCACCGCCACGTCAATCCAGACCGACCCACCGGGTTCGAGGACGCGGCTGACGGCATGCAGCGCGGAGGCAAGCGCGTCGGCGCCGGGCATCGATTGGACGATGCCGTAAGGCGCAATGACGGTCTCGAAGGCGCTCGAGGCAAACGGGAGCGCGCGGATGTCCGAGCGGACGAGACGCAGTCGCGGTCCGAGCGAGGCCTTACGGGCGCGGGTCCGCGCCCGCCGGAGCATCGGCATCGAGAAATCCACGCCGACGACCGCCACACCCTCGGCGGCCAGTGGAATCGACACCCGGCCCGTCCCGCAGCCGAGCTCCAGGATCGGTCCGAGTGACCCGGCGGCCACCCGCGACCAGAACTCCAGGTCGCTCGAGCCGATCGTCCGCCGGTTCTCCCAGTCGTAGAACGGCGCGTACTGGTCCCAGGGGTTGGCGGCACGGCCCACGGGCTCATTTTTCCCCATGGGGGGTGGGTGCTAGTATGACGACTCTCAGGAGTCGATTCCGATGAAGTCCCTGTTCCTCCGGCTCGGTGCAGCCGCCGTGGCCGCACTCCTCAGCGGCGCCTCGGTTGCCGGCGCCCAGGACACCGCTCCGCAGACATCCCCGCCCAAGGATCCGAAGCCGCGGCCCGAGCTGGTCGCCTTCCCGTACAACAAGGCTGACGTGGAGTTCATGCAGGGCATGATTCCGCACCACGCCCAGGCCGTGAAGATGTGCACGATGGCGCCGACGCACGCGGGCAAGCGCGAAGTGAAGCTCATGTGCGAGCGCATGCTCATCTCGCAGCGCGACGAGATTCACATGATGCGCGTGTGGCTGATCGATCGCGCGCAGTACGTGCCGCCGGCCGACGCCACGCACCACAAGATGACGATGCCGGGCGGGATGGCGCACGACATGCTGATGCCGGGGATGCTCTCCGACGAGGAGATGGCGAAGCTCGACAAGGCCCGCGGCGCCGACTGGGATCGTATGTTCCTGACGGCGATGATCAAGCACCATCAGGGCGCCATCAAGATGGTGGAAGACCTGCTGGCCGCGAATGGCGCGGCGCAGGGTGACGACATCTACGCGTTCGCGTCCGACGTCTTCGCGGATCAGACCGCCGAGATTGAGCGGATGCAGAAGCTGCTCGATGCGAAATGACTGAAGGAGTCCCGACCATGAGAACCGGAACCACGTTCAGCGCCGGAGCGCGCACGTTTGTCGCGTCGCTCGCCGCCGGCCTTGTCTTCTTCGCCGCGTGCGGGCCGAAGACGCCGGCAACGTCCACGCCGGCGCCTGCCGCCAAGCCCGCTCCGGCCCAGACGCCGCAGCCTGCGGCGCCTCCGGCCACGCCGCCGCCGACCGTGACGGCACCGCCGGCGACGCCGCCGGCCACGCCGCCCGCGGCCGCCGCTGCGGATCCGGCAGGCGCGCCTGCCGGTGCGCCCGGTGGCGGACGCGGACGAGGCGGCGCTCCGGCCGGTCCTCCCCCGCCGCCGCCCGAGCCGATTCCGGCCGTGATGCCGGCGCCGCCGGCGCCGCTCGTCTCGGCGACGATTCCGAATCCGGATCCGCGCCAGGGCCTCAAGGCCGGCATGTGGGACGCGCAGATGGCGCTCTGGAACATGCGGATGATCTCGCAGACCCCGCCCCCCAAGGGATCGCTCGGCGCGACGCACTCGGACCTCGCGTTCACGGGCAAGTACGCGATCCAGGGCAACTACAACGGCTTTGAGATCTGGGACATCTCGACTCCGGCCAAGCCGACGCTGGCCGGCGCCTACGAGTGCCCGGCGTCGCAGAACGACATCTCGGTGTACCGCAACCTGCTGTTCATGTCGTCGGAAGCGACCAACAGCCGCGCCGACTGCAAGTTCGGCGGCTTCACGGAAGCGGGGCCGAGCAAGGATCGCGTGCGCGGCATCCGCATCTTCGACATCACGGACGTCAAGAACCCGAAGCTCGTGACGAGCGTGCAGAACTGCCGCGGCTCGCACACGCACACCGTGCTGGAAGATCCCGCGGACAAGCAGAACATCTACATCTACATCTCCGGTTCATCGGGCGTGCGGCCGGCGGAAGAGGTGCCGGGCTGCGTCGCGGATGCCAACGATCCCAACACGTCGCTGTTCCGCATCGAAATCATCAAAGTCCCGCTCAACACGCCGGAGAAGTCGATGATCGTGAACGGCGCGCAGATTTTCACGGGCCTGCAGCGCGCGCCGGGCAATCCGGATCGACAGGCGGCGGACGCGGCGGACAACGCGGCGCGTGCGGCCGCGCGTGGCGGCGGCGCCGGCGCGGCTGGCGGCGGACGTGCGGGAGCCGGCGGCGCCGCAGGCGCGGCCGGTGGCGGTGCAGCTGGCGGCGCGGTGGCCGGCGGCGGCGCGGCCGGTGCGGCGGCGCCTCCAGCCGGTGCGGCCGGGGCAGCTGGCGCGCCTCCGGCGGGTGGACGCGCGGGCGGCGCCGGACGCGGCAACGCGAACGTCGGCCCGAGCCAGTGCCACGACATCACGCTCTACCCGGGCATGGGCCTCGGCGGCGGCGCGTGCGGCGGCTACGGCCTGCTGCTCGACATCCGCGAGCCGGCGCATCCGGTGCGCATGGACTTCGTCGGCGACCCGAACATGGCCTTCTGGCACTCGGCCACGTTCAGCAACGACGGCAAGAAGGTCCTGTTCTCGGACGAGTGGGGCGGCGGCGGCGGCCCGAAGTGCCGGGCGAAGGATCGCCCGGAATGGGGCGGCAATGCCCTCTTCACGATTGAGAACAACAAGATGGTGTTCCACAGCTACTACAAGATTCCCGGCACGCAGACCGACGCCGAGAACTGCGTGGCGCACAACGGATCGCTCATCCCGATCCCGGGCCGCGACGTGATGGTGCAGGGCTTCTACCAGGGCGGCATCACCGTGTTCGACTGGACGGACGTGAAGAAGCCGTACGAAATCGCCTTCTTCGATCGCGGTCCCGTCGATCCGGACCGCCTCATCAGCGCCGGCTCCTGGTCGGTGTACTGGTACAACGGCCTGCTCGTGAGCTCGGAGATTCGCCGCGGCCTCGACATCCTCGAGCTCGTGCCGAGCCCGCACCTCTCGAAGAACGAACTCGACGCGGCCAACACCGTCGTGCTCGGCCACCTCAACGCACAGGGCCAGCCGAAGTTCGTGTGGCCGCCGAGCTTCGCGAAGGCGCGGGCGTTCGTCGATCAGCTCGAGCGCTCGAAGGGCCTCTCGGACGCGCGCATCACTGCGGTCCGCACCGAGCTTGTAAGCGCGGAAAAGGCGTCCGGCGCGGCTCGCCGGAACGCGCTCACCGCCCTGGCCAAGCAACTCAGCGGCGACGCGGCCGGATCATCGGATCGCGCGAAGGTGCAGATGCTGGTGACGGCGGTGCAGGAACTCGCGAAGTAAGAGACGCGAACAACTAAACAACTTACAACTCGCAACTGACAACTGAGGTGGGCGTCAAAAGCGCCCACCTCAGTTTTTTTGACACGGCGGAATGCTATGATGCGGTCGGTCGCGAACGTGGCCTCCCCAAAACTGTCGTTCAGTCAGCGATTGGCGAGCATTTCCCTGCTGGTCGTGTTCGCGGTGTGCGCCATCGTTACGCGCAGCCTGGGACCTGAAGCGTTGCTCGCTCGGTTGCTGCTCGTCGCCTTTCCGGCTAGCGTGGTTGCCCTGGCGTGGAGTCTCGCGAAGCACGCGTCGACAGAGTGGTTCCCGACACCAACCAGCACTTCCATTCTCGGCAGGGGTCTGTCACGACTGGGCTTTCCAAAACCCGTGACGACGCACATTGCCTGGATGATGGTGGTGGCGTGGCCGTTGACTCGCCGCTTGATGTTGCCGGAGGGAGTCAGCGACTTCTGGACTGTGGGTTGCCTGGCTTGGTGGATGGCGTCGGCCGCATTCATTGCGTTTGGCATCCCCCGGTTTGTCGGCGCCCCAGCAGATGTTCAGGCGAATCCTTAACTGCTATTTCCCGAATCGAAGTCCGAACGTCAGCGCGAACGCCCGGTTCTTGAACGTGCCGGCGGGCTCACCGGATTCGAAGGCGTTCAGGAACCCCCACGAGTAGCGCGCGTCAATGGTCACGCGGCCGGCTTCCACGCCACCCCCGATGTGCAGTCCCACATCGGTCGTGGCAATGTCGTCCTTCACGTCCTCGCGCACGTTATCGGCTTCGTAGTCGGCCGCGAGATTGAACGCCACCGACGGTCCAACCACGACGAAGAGAGCCTTGTCTTTCTTGCCTTGCCATACGTCCACGTGAAGCAGGACCGGAATCTCGAAATACAACAGAGTCAGCTCATCGTCCGCTCGCAGCAGGTTGCGGGCGCCTTTCTGCTGAAAGAGGAACTCGATCTGCCAGCCGCCCATCTGACTGCCGGTCAGGAGCAGAGAGACGCCGCCGATCCACCCGTTCCGGTAGCGCATCTCCGAGAGGTCGGGCGACCCGGATTCGGGCTCGAACGAGATGGTCGCCGAGCTGAGGCCGCCCTTCACGTCGATCTGGGCTTCCGCGGTCAGTGGCTGCGCAATCGCGCCGAGCAGGGCGAGCGCGACGATGGTGAGTCTCTTGGACATGTTCATCGCCGCTGATAGTACTCGGCATCGAGAGCACACGGTATTGTTTCGCAATGGTCGTCACACGCACGCACAGCATTGAGACGTCGGGCCAGGGTGACACGCAGGACCTCGGCCGAATCGTCGCTCAGGATCTCGCGCGGTCCAACCTCACGGCCGGGATCGTGACCATCGCCGTCATCGGTTCGACGGCAGGAATGACGACGATCGAGTTCGAGCCGGGCGCGGTGTCGGATTTGAATCGTCTCTTCGAGATGCTCGCGCCCCGCGATGGCGAGTACCGTCACCACCTGCGCTGGGGCGACGACAACGGATCGAGTCACGTGCGCGCGGCCCTCATCGGACCGTCGATCACGATCCCCTTTGTGGACCGCGCTCTGTGCCTGGGCACGTGGCAGCAGATCGTCCTGCTCGAGTTCGACACCCAAGCACGACAGCGCGAGATCGTGGTTCAGATGGTCGGCGAGTAATAGCAGAACAGCGAGCCTGTTTCCTTCGCCTTCGCGCATTTCCAGTCAGGAGAGGTGAACAATGGTCCCCTGGAACAGGCGCGGCCTGGCGATATCGCTGCTGACATTGACGGCTCTGGCGGCCCCACTCGCCACGCCTGTCGCCGCCCAAACCGCACAGAACGTGGCAGTCGAATTCGCAGCCGGCGGCCTCTTCTTCCCAGACGACGGCGTGGTGACGGAAGGATTCCTGGGCGGTGCGGGCCGATTTCATGTGAGTCCTCGGGTGAGCATCGGGCCGGAGATCGCGTTTGTGAGCGGCGAACACCACAGCCACTTCATGCTCACCGGTAACGTGACGTTTGACTTCCTTGGCCCGGTCAATGGCCGGCCCCGGACGGTGACTCCGTTTGCCGTCGTTGGCGGCGGCATCTTTCAGACGCGGGAAGATTTCCCCACCGGGTCTTTTACATCCGCCGACCCCGCCTTCACGGCGGGCGCGGGCGTCCGCGTGCGCTTCGGCCGATCCGGGTTCGCGGGCGTCGAGACACGGTTCGGCTGGGAGCTCCACATCCGGCTGAACGGGCTGGTCGGCGTCAGTTTCTGAGCCGCCTTCGTCCGCTGAAGCGGACTACGGCGAGCCGGGGCTCGCACGAGCGAGCGGCAGCGAGCGTGTCGAGAGTTAAGCCCCCGGCGACGGCGGGGAGCCGGACGGCGCCGTCCGGCTGAGAAGCTCCCGCTCGAGCCGTTTGATGCGTCTCTGCCAACGGACTATCAGCACGAAGACCGTGCCGAGCGAAAGGACCATTACCACCCACGCCAGCCAGATCGACCAATCGGGTGAGTCCACGTCTGCTCCTCCCCTGCCCTGAAGATCTTTCGGCCGGAACGAGACAAAGGTGTCGGGTCCGGCAGGACGAAGTCGCCTACGGGGCGCAAGCCTTCGGGATCAGCGAACGAGCGACAGCGAGTGAGCCACGCGAACGCAGCGCAACTTGCCTAAGCGCACTTCACTGGAGGCGAGTTGCGCGAGTGAGCGTGTAGGGGAGTCCGAGGGGCAAAGCCCCTCGGATAAGAAACAGGAATGCGGAGGGAGAGGGATTCGAACCCCCGGTACGGTTTCCCGTACAGCGGTTTTCAAGACCGCCTGTTTAAACCACTCACACATCCCTCCGTCAATTGATCTGGGGGCTTTGCCCCCAAGACCCCCAACTTGCTTTGCCCCCCAGACTCCATTGCGCGCATGCCCGCCGAACCTTGGCGGAGGCCGGGACCAATAACCAATACAGGTTACTTGGCACGTATCGCGTCGAGACCGTCCATGTGCTGCCGCAGCGCCGGCGGGATCGTCACCGATCCGTCCTTCTGCTGGTTGTTCTCGAGAATCGCAATCAGCGTGCGCCCCACCGCGAGGCCGGATCCGTTCAGCGTGTGCACGAACTGCGACTTCCCTGTCCCGTCCGGGCGGTAGCGGATCTGCGCGCGGCGGGCCTGGAAGGCTTCGGTGTTGCTGCAGGACGAGATCTCGCGGTACGCCTTCTGCGACGGCAGCCAGACCTCGATGTCGTAGGTCTTCGCGGACGCGAAACCCATGTCGCCCGTGCAGAGCAGCATGCGGCGGTACGGCAGCTCGAGGCGCTCGAGCACCGTCTCGGCGTTGCGCGTGAGCCGCTCGAGCTCGGCGTGCGAGTCCTCGGGCCGCGCGAACGTCATGAGCTCGACCTTGTCGAACTGGTGCTGGCGGATGAGCCCGCGCACGTCGGCGCCGTAGGAGCCGGCCTCGCTGCGGAAGCACGGCGTGTACGCGGTGTACCGCAGCGGCAGATGGCGCCCGTCCAGAATCTCCTCGCGATGGAGGTTCGTAAGCGGCACCTCCGCGGTGGGCACGAGAAACAGATCCCAGTCGCCGGCGATCTTGAAGAGATCCTGCTCGAACTTCGGCAGGTTGCCGGTGCCGGTGAGCGCCGCGCGGTTTACGAGGAACGGCGGCTCGACCTCGGTGTAGCCGTGCTCGCGCGTGTGCAGATCGAGCATGAAGCCGATCAGCGCGCGCGCGAGCCGCGCGCCGGCGCCCATCAGCACCGAAAACCGCGCGCCCGACATGCGCGTGGCGCGCTCGAAATCGAGGATGCCCAGCGCCGCGCCGATCTCCCAGTGAGGTTTCGGATCGAAGTCGAACGTCCGCGGGCTGCCGCATCGCGCGACTTCCCTGTTCTCCGCCGGCGACGCGCCCGCCGGCACGCTCTCGTGCGGCAGATTCGGCAGCGCCAGGAGCAGGCGATCGCGCGCCTGCTCCACTTCACCGAGCGCCGCTTCCTGCTCGCGAATCCTGCCGGCCCGCGCCTTGTTCTCCGCGAAAATCCCGCTCGGGTCCTGTCCCTCCTTCTTCGCGCGGGCCACCGCCTCCCCCGCCTCGTTCTGCTCGCGCTTCAGCGCCTCGGCCGCCGGAATCAGGCGCCTCCGCTCGGCCTCGAGCTTCGCCAGCTCCGCCAGCTCCTTCGACGGATCCATCCCGCGCGCCTTGAGCCGGCGCTCGACATCGGACAGGTGATCGCGGACGTACTGGGGATCGAGCATGTCTCAGCTCTTGTCAGGAGTGTTGCTGGTGCTGTCTTTCGTGCTCTTCGTTTCCTTGTCCTTGGTTCCCGAGTCAGTGCCTTCCTTCGTGGTCTTCGTGTCCTTGGAGTCCGAGCTTTCCTTCGAGTCCTTCGTTTCCTTCGTGTCCTTTGATTCCTTAGTGTCCTTCGTTCCCTTCGCGTCCTTCGTGCCTTTCCCGTAGTCCGTGACGTACCAACCAGATCCCTTGAACTTCATCGCCGGCGCGCCGACCAGCTTGTGGAGTTCCCCGCCGCACTTCGGGCACGTCTTTTCCGGCGGATCCGAGAACTTCTGGATCCGCTCGAAGCGATGGCCGCACGCCGCACACTCATACTCATAAAGAGGCATGTTTTTCAGCGTTTCTGATTCAGCATTATAGAGAAGAGATGCCCGGCACACTTTTCGTCGTCGCCACCCCGATCGGCAACCTGGAAGACATCTCGATGCGGGCGTTGCGGGTGCTCCGAGAAGTGGACCTCGTCGCCGCCGAGGACACCCGGCGCACCGCGAAGCTACTCTCCCACTACGAGATCCACGTGCCCATGGTCAGTCTTCACGAGCACAACGAACGCCGTGAGGCGCCGCGCCTGCTCGCCAGGCTCACCGCCGGCGAGTCAATTGCGTTGGTTTCTGACGCCGGCACCCCAACTATCTCCGACCCCGGTCGGGACCTGGTGAAGGCAGCCAGGCAGCAGGGCCTTCCGGTGGTGCCTGTCCCGGGACCGAGCGCCGTGACGACGGCCCTTGCGGGATCGGGGTTCCCGGCCGACCGGTTTCTGTTCATGGGCTTCCCGCCTCGGTCTGGAAGTGCGCGGGAGGAGTGGCTCGAAACTCTGGCTGCTGAACCGGGCGCGGTGGTCTGTTTCGAGGCGCCCACCCGGATTCACCAGACCCTCAAGGACATAGCCCGTTCAGTAGGCAAACGACCAATATTGACGTGCCGAGAATTGACCAAGTTACATGAAGTGTTGGTCGAATACTCTATCGACGCCGCCATCCCCGCCCGTGGCGAGTTCACGGTCGTCGTCTCACCCCAGGCCGCAGAGACCGATTCGGCCCAGTTGGACCCCGAGCCGGGCCTGGTCTCCAAGCTTGTAGAGGGACTCATCGAGGGAGCACCGACCGACCGCCAAAGTGCCGAGGCCATGGTGGCCAGAGCGTTCCAAGTAAAGGCGAGCAGGCTCAAGAACATAATCAAGAAACACGCAATTTCTGTTAAACGCCAGAGGCAATAGCCTGCCTAGGTCGGGCCGTCTTGATATCCGCGCCTGCTTTCTGCTAACGTCTTGGCGCTTTCCAACCCGCAGAGGAGCGGTCCCTGATGTCCAAGCGAGCCAAGCCGCGCCCGGTGCGGGCCAACGGCAAGGGCAAGCCTGCGGCTAAGCCATTCGGCAAGGCTCCAGCCCCGGCTCCGGTCGTCGTCTATCCGGCGCCCGCTCCCCCGCCCCCAGGGCCCTCGCCCGAGGCGGTTTCCCAGTACGAAGCCGGCATCGCGGCCTTCCAGAAGCAGAACTACAACGAAGCGGCTGAGCTCTTCCGCCGGCTGCTCGCCGCGTTCCCTCGCGAGGGCTCGCTGGCCGATCGGGCCCGGGTTTACCTGGGCCTTTGCGAGCGGGCTGTCGCGGCCCGACCCAAGGGACCGCAAACCCCGGAAGAGCGCCTGACGGCAGCCACCGCGGCGCTCAACGACGGAGACCTGCCCCGCGCGGAAGAACTGGCTCGCGCGGTGCTCGATGCCGACCCTCAGCAGGACCTGGCGCTCTACCTTCTGGCCGCGGTGGCGTCCCGGCAGGGCCGGCAGGATGAGGCCCTGGACAATCTGGGCAAGGCGATTGCGCTCAGTCCAGAGACCTCCGCGCAGGCGCGTTATGACGAGGACTTCGAGCCGTTGCATGACCTCGAGGAATTCTGGAAGTTGACCGAAGTCCCACCGGCTGAGGCGCGCGCGGCCGCGCGACGGCCCAGGCGAGGCCGGCCGGGCTAGAATCGACGGCGGAATGATCCCGCTGCACGTTGTGGTCCTTGCCGCCGGCAAGGGCACGCGCATGAAGTCCGTCCGCCCCAAAGTCCTGCACCTCCTGGCGGGGCGAACCGTGCTCGACCACGTGCTCGAGGCGGTCGAACCGCTCGGCGCCGAGTCCACCACGCTGGTCATCGGCCATGGCGGCGACCAGGTCCGGGCGGCACTGGCCTCGAAGCCACAGCTCCAGTTCGTCTCGCAGTCGCCTCTGCTTGGCACCGGCCACGCCGTGATGCAGGCGGAACCGCTGTTGCGCGGCAAGACCGGCACGGTCCTGCTCCTGCACGCCAACGTGCCGCTCATCTCGACCGGCACCCTCAACCGCCTCGTCGAACGCCATCGGTCCACGCGGGCGGCCATGACGCTGCTCACGTCCACCGTCGAGGATCCGTACGGCTACGAGCGTGTGGTGCGCGACGCCCAGGGGCAGCTTGCGCGCGTCGTCGAAGAGCGCGAGGCCTCGGGGGACGAGCAGTCGAGCCGTGAAGTCTCGACCGGCATCTACTGCTTCGACCTCGCGCCGCTTCTCGACCTGCTGACCGCGGTCGCGGCCGACGCGTCGCAGGGCGAGTACTACCTCACCGATCTCGTCCCGCTGTGCCGCCGGCGGTCGCTCAAGGTGGAGACCCTCCAGCTCGACTCGGCCGCCGAACTGCGCGGCGTGACGACGCGCGTGGACGTGGCGGACCTCAGCGCGATCATGCGCGCGCGGAAAAACCGCGAGCTGATGTTGAACGGCGTGACGATCGACGACCCGGCGGCGACGTACATCGACATGGACGTCTCGGTGGGCGCCGACACGATCATCGGACCCGGCGTCCTGCTCGAAGGCCGCACGTCGGTGGGGGAGCGCTGCCGGATTCATGCGGGCGCGCGGCTGACGAATGCCACGCTCGGCGACGGCGTGATCGTGCTCGACCGATCGATCATCGTGGACTCGCGCGTGGCGGCCAACGCCCGGATCGGCCCCTTTGCGCACATCCGGCCCGAGTCCGACGTCGCGGAAGACGCGCACGTCGGCAACTTCGTCGAGCTGAAAAAGACGCGGCTCGGCCGGCGCTCGAAAGCGAACCATCTCGCCTATCTCGGCGACGCGGTGATCGGCGAGGACGTGAACGTGGGGGCGGGCACGATCACGTGCAACTACGACGGCGTGAACAAACACAAGACGGTCATCGAAGACGGCGTCTTCATCGGCAGCGACTCGCAGCTGATTGCGCCGGTGACGATTGGCAAGGGCGCGTACATCGGCGCCGGCTCGTCCATCACCGAGGACGTGGCGCCCGACGCGCTGGCGGTGGCGCGCGGCCGGCAGACGACCAAGTCCGGCTGGGCCTCGGCCCGGCGCGCGCGACTCAAAGCCGAGAAGTCCAAAGCGGAGAAGTCTTAAGTTATGTGCGGCATCGTCGGATACGTCGGGTCCAAACCTCTTCTGCCCGTGCTCATCGAGGGCCTGCGCAAGCTCGAGTACCGCGGCTACGACTCCGCGGGCGTCGCGGTCGTGAAGGACGGCGCGATGCACGTCCGCCGGAGCGCCGGCAAGCTCTCGCAGCTCGAGGACGTGCTCAAGCGCGATCCGCTGGACGGCGATTTCGGCATCGGCCACACGCGATGGGCGACGCACGGCCGGCCGACGACGGAGAACGCGCATCCCCATCGCGACTGCTCGGGCCGCATCGTCGTGGTGCACAACGGCATCATCGAGAACTACCTCGAGCTCAAGCGCGTGCTCGCCGCGGAAGGCCACAAGTTCGTCACCGACACGGACACGGAAATCGTGGCGCATCTCGTCGAGAAGGAGAGCCGGGGCGACGGGCTCGTCGCCGCGGTCCGCCGCTCCCTGACGAAGCTGCGCGGTCTGTTCGCGCTGGTCCTGATTTCAGCCGACGATCCGGACACGATCGTGACCGTCCGCAACGGCCCGCCGGTGGTGGTGGGCCTCGGCAAGGACGAGTACTTCGTCGCGTCGGACATCCCCGCCATCCTTGCGCACACGCGCGACGTCGTGTTTCTCGACGATCGCGAGATCGCGGTCATCACGAAGACGGGCGCCACCTTCACGGACTTCGACGGCAAGCCCGTCACCAAATCACCACAGCACGTGACGTGGGATCCGGTCATGGCGGAGAA
>Ga0137313_1000005_pt1 | contig 74863 bp, 61 predicted proteins | sample EasRivERMZT166_2_FD_102287 | JGI IMG/M metagenome (GOLD analysis project Ga0137313, IMG submission 102287) | Soil microbial communities from meander-bound floodplain in the East River, Colorado, USA - East River MetaG ERMZT166_2 | ecosystem: Environmental > Terrestrial > Soil > Floodplain ...
GGTGATCTCCGGGCCGAACACCGGCGGCAAGACCGTCGCCCTCAAGGCGTTCGGCCTGCTCGCGTTGATGGCTCAAGCCGGACTGCTCATCCCCGTCGACGAAGGCAGCGCCTTCACGCCCTTCCGGTCGATCTTTGCGGACATCGGCGACGAGCAGTCGATCGCGGCGAGCCTCAGCACCTTCTCCGCGCATGTGGCGAACCTCGTGGCGATCGAGCGCCGGCTCGAACAGCCTGCGCTCGTGCTGCTCGACGAAGTCGGCGGCGGAACCGATCCGGTCGAGGGCGGCGCGCTGGGCGCCGCGGTCATCGATCATTTTCAGAAGCGCGGCGCGCTCGTGGTGGCCACGACACACGCCGACGCGTTGAAGACGTATGCGGCGACGAGCGCGGGCGCGACGGCGGCCGCATTTGGCTTCAATCCCGACACGTACGCCCCGACGTACAAGCTCCTCTATGGCGCGCCCGGTCGGAGCCTCGCGCTCGAGATCGCCGAGCGCCTGGGCATGCCCGCCGCGGTGATCGCCGACGCCCGGACCCGTCGCACGGGCCGTGAGTCAGAGCTCGCCGCGCACCTCGAGCAGATCGATCGGGTACGCGGCGAGGCTGAGCGCGAGAAGCTGGCGGCCGGCGAGGACCGGGCGGCCGTGCAGCGCGAGCGCGAGTCCCTGCAATCCCGCGAGGCGCGCCTCGCCGAACGCGAGGCGGTACTGAAGAAGCGGCTGGACGACAAGGTCGCGGAGAAGCTGCGGGAAGCACGCGTGGAGGTCGAGGCTGTCGTCACGCGCCTGAAGAGCAAAGCGGCCGCCCTGACCGACCGTACACCCGGGACGCGCGCCGGAGGGCCCTCGACAGGCGACGTCGGCGCTCTGGGTGCCGAAGCACGCGCCGCGCTCGGAGCGATTGCCGCCACGTTCGACGAGCCCGGCGCGGCGCCGGCTCATGCGGCGCTCGACGGCGACCCGGAGGCCGGCCAGGCCGTGTTCGTGACGTCGTTCGGCGCCGAGGGCATCGTGCGCGGCGTGTCCGGAAAATATGCGGAGGTCGAGATTCGCGGCAAGCGGACCCGGGTGCCGATTGCCGCGCTGCGCCGCACATCGGCGGGTCCGGCCGCGGCCCGGAAGTCGCCGTCGCCCGCGCGATCGGCGTCATCGGGCGTGTCCACGCCGGACGCGCGCGCGGCCGCCGAGCTCGTCGTGATCGGCGCGACCGTGGACGAGGCGCTGTCCCGGCTCGAAAAATTCCTGGACGATGCGCTGCTCGCGGACGGCCGGCGGCTGCGCATCGTGCACGGGCACGGCACGGGACGCCTGCGCGACGCGGTCCGCGCGTTCCTGAAGGCGCATCCGCTCGTCGCGACTGTGGACGCCGCGCCGGACAACGAAGGCGGCCAGGGTGCGACGGTTATAGAGTTGAAGGACTAGTGGCGCTCTTTCCTCAATCGTTCATCGACGATCTGAAAGCGCAGATCGACATCGTCGCGGTGATCAACGATGTGGTGCCGCTCAAGAAGACGGGCGGCACGTGGAAGGGCCTCTGTCCGTTTCACCAGGAGAAGACGCCGTCCTTCAACGTCAACAAGGACAAGGGCTTCTTCAAGTGCTTCGGCTGCGGCGCGGGCGGCGACGTCGTGAAGTTCGTCGAGCTCCAGCAGAAGCTGTCGTTTCCCGAAGCCGTGCGCTACCTCGCCGGGCGCGCGGGCATGACCGTGCCCGAAGGCGAGAGCGGTCCGACGGATCGCGCGGCGGCCGCGGAGCGCGAGACGCTGCTGCAGATGCACGAGGCGGCACTCGCCTTCTACCGGGAGCAGCTGGCGTCTCCTGCGGGCGCCCGCGCGCGGCGCGAGCTCGAGACGCGGCGGCTGCGGGCCGAGACGATCGAGACGTTCCGGTACGGGTTTGCACCCGCGGCGGGCCGGGACACGCTCCACGGCCGGTTCGAAGACCAGAAGGTGCCCCTGGCCCTTCAGACCAGGTCGGGCCTGGTCCTGGAGCTCGACGGGGGCCGGGTCGTGGACCGGTTCCGGAACCGCCTGATCATCCCGATCGCGCGCGATTCGGGTGCGGTGGTCGCCTTTGGGGGGAGGGCCCTGGAGGCCGGACAAGTCCCGAAATACCTGAATTCCCCGGAAACTCCGCTGTATTCGAAGGGCCGGACGCTCTACGGTCTGGACGTGACGAAAGGGGCCATTCGGAAGCACAATTATTGTGTGCTGGTCGAGGGGTACTTCGACTTGGCGCAGGTGTGGCAGGCGGGAATCCAGCCCGTGGTGGCTTCGTGCGGCACCGCGCTCAGCAGTGGACAAGCCCGGATACTGAAACGTTTCACGTCCAAGGTCGTTCTGAGTTTTGATCCCGACACGGCGGGTCAGGGCGCGGCGTCGCGCTCATCGGAGTTATTGGTTGCCGAGGGCTTTCAAGTGAACGTGGCGCTGCTCCCGGAAGGCAGCGACCCCGACACCTTCGTCCGGACGACGGGCGGCCAGGCGTATGTCGAGCGGCTCACGGGATCCCAGCCCTACCTGGAGTTCCTGCTGGATCGCGCCGCGCGCGCGCACGACGTGACGAGGCCGGACGGCCGGAAGGCGTTTCTGACGCAGATGCTCGCGGTGGCGGCGACGATTCCGGATGCGGCCGATCGCGATACGTTCGCGGACCGCCTCGCGCACAAGGCGCGGGTGACGGAAGGTGTCGTCCGCGACGAAATCCGGAAGGCGGCCGTGGATCGCCGCAAGGACGTCCCGGCGTCGGTCGTCGCGTCGACGGTCCGGCTGCGGCCCGCCGAACAGGGCCTGCTGTGGACGCTCGCGCACCGGCCGGTCGAAGGCCTCGCGGCGGTCGCACAGCTGGATCCGGAGGATCTCGAAGGGTTGGTCTCGGCGCCCGTCCTGCGGCTGGCTGCGTCACTCGCGGACGTGCCGCCCGACCTGGTGCCGGGTTTGCTTGGCGAACGTCTAAGGGATGAGGAACGCGCGCTGCTCGACCGCGCGGCGCGCGAGGGGGCGGCGCCGGCGCTCCCCGCGGACTGCGTGCAGCGGCTCAAGCGGGATCGGATGCAGCGCCAGCTCGCGGGCCTGCAGGAGGAAATTGACCGATCGCCGAACGCCGACCTCCGGACACTTTGGGAGCGCAAGATGGAGCTCCAGCGGCAGCTTGATCAGTTTCAACGTTAATCGGGAGATACCAGTTGTCCATTGAAGAAAAGTACGACGAAATCCGCCAGCTCATCACCATCGGCAAGGAAAAGGGCTACCTCCTCTACGACGAGGTGAACGAGCTCCTCCCCGCCGACATCACGTCGTCCGAGGAGCTGGACGACCTGTTCAGCACGTTCGGCAGCGCCGGCATCGAGGTCGTCGACTCGGAGAAGACGTACCGCGACGAGAAGCTGCAGGGCGAGGGCGGCGATGAGATGGATCTGGATCTCACGCCGGGGGCGCTCGACAAGACGAACGACCCCGTCCGCATGTACCTGCGTGAGATGGGCACGGTGCCGCTCCTCACCCGCGAGGGCGAGGTCGCCATCGCCAAGCGCATCGAGCAGGGCAAGCTCGCGGTCATCAAGTCCATCTCGCGGACGCCCAAGGTGACGCAGGAAGTCATCGCGATGGGCGAGCTGCTGAAGGGCGGCGAGCGCACCGTGCGCGAGCTCGTGGTCTTCAACGAAGAGGAGATCACGGACGAGAAGATCCAGGCGCGGCAGCGCGAGCTCATCCGGCAGCTCGACCGCGTGAAGGTGGCCCAGGACGCCGTCGCGAAGCTCGACGAGAAGTACGCCGACGTGCAGAAGACCGACAAGCGGAAGTTCCGCCGCGCGAAGTGGCGCATCGGCCGCGCGCGCGTCGAGCTCTCCCGCGCCATCCGCAAGATCGAGTTCACCGAGATGGTGAAGCGCCGGCTCATCGACGGCCTGAAGAGCGCCGTCGAGGACATCCAGGCGAAGCAGCGCGAGATCCGGCTGATCGATCAGCGGCTCGATCCGAAGGCCAAGCGCAAGCTGCGCGAAGAGGAGCGGAAGCTCCTGATGAAGCACAAGGACGACATCCGCAAGGAGATCCGCGGGATGGCCGCCGTCCTCAGCCAGCCGGTCGAGGTGCTCACCACCACGCTGCGGACGATTCTCGAGGGCGAGGCCCAGGCCGAGCAGGCGAAGAAGGAGCTCGTGGAGGCCAACCTCCGCCTGGTCGTGTCCATCGCCAAGAAGTACACGAACCGCGGCCTGCAGTTCCTGGACCTCATCCAGGAAGGCAACATCGGCCTCATGAAGGCCGTGGACAAGTTCGAGTACCGCCGCGGCTACAAGTTCTCGACCTACGCGACGTGGTGGATCCGGCAGGCCATCACGCGCGCGATCGCGGATCAGGCGCGGACGATCCGCATTCCGGTCCACATGATCGAGACGATCAACAAGCTCATCCGCACGTCGCGCGCGCTCGTGCAGGAGCTCGGCCGCGAGCCGACCTCCGAGGAGATCGCGCAGCGCATGGACATCCCGGTCTCGAAGGTGCGGAAGGTGCTCAAGATCGCGCAGGAGCCGATCTCACTCGAGACGCCGATTGGCGAGGAGGAAGATTCGCATCTTGGCGACTTCATCCCCGACACGAACGTCGTGTCGCCGTCGGAGGCCGTGATCAACCTGAACCTGAAGGAACAGACCGACAGCGTCCTCAAGACGCTCACGCCGCGTGAGGAGCGTGTGATCAAGATGCGCTTCGGCGTCGGCGAGGGCTCCGAGCACACGCTCGAAGAGGTCGGCCAGAGCTTCGCGGTCACGCGCGAGCGCATCCGGCAGATCGAGGCGAAGGCGCTGCGCAAGCTGCGCCATCCGTCCCGCAGCCGGCGCCTGAAGCCGTTCCTCGAAGGACGGTAACCGCTCGAGGTCGGGAAGCAGGCACGCGGGATTCACGTACAGCCGGGCGTCGGGCAGCGACGCCAGCGACCGGCAGTCTCTAACCGGCATGCTCAGCGTGCGCCGCGCCAGCGCGGCGCTGACTTCCCGGCCCAGCCCCGGCTGAAACGCCGAATAGTTGATGCCTTCATCCCAGGCGTCGTTCACGTAGGTCGCGAACGTGAACGGCCGTGTCTGGACGAATCGTCCGCTCGACGCGTCCCACCCCACGTACGAGGCCGTGCCCCCGATCGACAGGAGATCCGTCCAGAATTGAAAACCGGAATAGCCGGCGGCCAGATCGGCATAGGCGAGCACGCCGGTGAGCGACCAGCCCTTGAGTCCGTATTCCGTCCAGCGAAACTTTCGGGCGGGCGACCCCAGCTCCTCGTCGAGAATCGACGCGATGTCGCGGCCGCGTCCGGTGGCGTCGCGCCAATGCTCGAGTCCCTCGCGGATGAAGTGATTGATCTTGTCGAGGCCGACGACTCGGCCGGAGAGCAGGATGGAGTCGGCGACAAAGATCACCCGGCCCTGGAACGGGAACAGCCACGGCTGGTCGTAAGGACGGGCGCCATAGATCGTGTCGCCGAACTTCAGGTGACAGCGGTCGAGTGCGGGCTGGCGCGTGATCCACTGCGCGAACCGCGCGTGCGGAACGAGCGTGCGGGGATCGAGCGCGCTGGCGCCGATGTGCTTTTGCAGCGCCGACAGCAGACAGTTTGCGCCGCAGGCGGCCGCGCCGCGCCGATTGGCGAGGTCGAGCGCCGCCTGGATCCGCGAGTTCATCAACGCGTCGAGGGCGCCCAGCGAGTCCCTCGTGAGGCGCGCGCGACAGGTGAAGTTGTCCGACTCGTCAGCCCGCGCGGGCGCCGGCGCGCACAGCATGGCGACAAGGACGGCCGTGCTGGTGCCGATTCGCCTCAGGGTGGGCATGAACAGTCCCTACGAGGTTGTATGCGCAAAGCACGGGGAAAACGGCTCACAGACGGGCGATAATCGGACACGCCCATGCCCCGTCTGCGGTCATCCGGCTCGCGCGGCGCGTCAGCTCTGGTGACGCTCGTGCTGGCGGCCGGCGTGGCCGACGGGCCGGCCGGCGCGCAGCAAGTACCGCGTCCCGTCAGCCTGACGCGGCCGGCGTCACTGGCGGCGCCGCGCGCGGCGGGCCCGCTGGACCCGTGGGAGCGCCGCTCGCGGCTGGTGTCGATCAATACAGGGGCGCTTCCCGATCGTGGAGCACCCGGGGCGGCGCCGGCGGCCAGCGCGCAAATCGTCATCGACCTGTTCGATGGCGCGTCGATCACCGCGGTCTTCGATCACTTCGATCCGAACAGCACAGGCGTCACGTGGGTCGGCCATGTGCCGGGACAACCAGGAAGTCTCGTCACGCTCGTTCAGGGCAGCGGCGTGCTCGCCGCGAGCATCATCCTGCCGGACGCGTCCTATACGATTCGACCGGCGCCGCGCGACCCGGGCGATCCCGCGCCCGGCGCCGAGCCGGTGCACGTCCTCGTCCAGATCAACAGCGAGGGCTTCCTGCCCGAAGCGCCCCCGGTCGTCCCCGAAATCACACCGCAGGCCGTGCAGGCCGCCGCCGAAATCACGCCGGCAGACACGGCCGAGCTCATCGACGTGCTGATCGTCTACACCGCTCTCGCGGAGGCCTGGGCCGGCAGCCGGGGCGGCATCGTCAACTGGATCAACGTTCAGGTCAGTGAGACGAACTCCGCCTATGCCGCGAGCGGCGTTCACCAGCGCGTGCGACTGGTCCATACCGAGCGAGTGCCGTACTCGGAGCTCGGCAACTTCAACACCAATCTGAGCAGGCTCCGCGCCGGCTCACAGGGCCTGGAGTCCGTGGCCGCACTCCGGAATGCCTACACCGCCGATCTCGTGTCGATGTTCGTCCGGCCGACGGAGGCGGCGACCGCCTGCGGAATTGCGTTCCTCATGACCTCCGTCTCGACGGCCTTCGCGCCGAGCGGCTACAGCGTGGTCGATTCCCCGTGCAGCAGTGGCGTCCTGGCCCATGAGTTCGGCCACAACATGGGGCTGCGCCACGACTGGTACATGGACGCGGGCGTCACGCCCTTCACGTATGCGCACGGCTACGTCAGCCTCGAGGGGCGGTTCCGGACCATCATGGCCTACCCCGACGCGTGCACGTCGCGCGGCGTCGCGTGCCCCAGGCTGCTCGCGTTCTCGAACCCGGAGATGACGCATCTCGGCCAGCCTCTGGGCATTGCCGGAGGTACCAACACGTCATGTCCGACGACCAATGCGTCGAACATGTCGTGCGACGCCGATGAACGCCTCGCGCTGAACAACTCCGCGCTCGCCGTCGCGAATTTCCGGGAGTTCTCCACGTTGCGTCCGCCGCTCATCGTGACGCATCCGCAGAGTCAATCCGTCGGACCCGGCCAGGCGCTCGCGCTGCAGGTCGCGGCCGAAGGACTCGGGCCCTTCACGTACCAGTGGTATCGCGGGGCGTCCCCTGGCATGAGCCAGCCCATCGCCGGCGCCACCGGCCCGAGCGTCACGCTGGTGCCCGGCTCGGACGGCGTGTGGCTCGAACGCTGGTCCTATTGGGTGCGAGTGTCAAACGACATCGGCCCCGCACACTCCAACACCGCCGTCATAACAATGGCTCGCCCCGGTGCGGATGCCGACGCGCCGCAACGGCGCACCGTCGATCGCGACGCCCCGGGTGCGCGCGGGCGGAGCGCAGACGGAGCCGCATGGCCGCCGGGCGGCCTGTGGCTCCTCGGTGCGAATGAGAGTCACCTGGCTTGCCGCATCGCCGAGATCGAGGCAGATATCGCGGGGAGCGCGCTGTTGCGGCACTCCGGCAATGTCCCGCAGATCATGGCCGCCCTGGAACGGCTGATGCGGGCGCTGGCCGTGTTGGGCGACCCCTTCTGCAAGGCCGCAGGTGGCGGCCGCCCGTAGGCCTTCCCGTCAGAACTTCCGCACGTAGGACGCCGACAGCGCCATCTGGAATGTCCGTCCCTCGCCGGTGAACGCCTCGAACTCGGTGCGTGACAGCTGGAGCGACGGAACGACCGCTGCTGAACTGAACTGGAGCCCGGGATTCGTGGCGTTAAGGACGACCACGCCTCCGGGCGATGCGATGACCCGGGACGGCGTGGCATCGAGGTGCGCCGACAACTTCGTCGAACTGGCGAGCACGCGGAGCTCGACGCGATACGCCGAAGAGCGGGTGAGATCGTGCATCAGGCCGCCGCCGAAGACCCAGACGAGCGAGTTGGACCTGTCGTAACGCAGCCGCATGGTGTCGGTCTCTTCGATCACGGCCTGGGCCGGAGTCGTGAAGCGATAGGTACCCGTCAACGTCAGCGTCGCGGGACTGCCGACGGTCGCCGCCATTCCGACGCCTGCGAGCAGAACGGGCCGCACCGGGCTTTCGTGGCCGCGGTACTGAAACACGCCACTGACAAGAAGCCGGCCCCCACCCTCAGTGAGACTGGCAGCAGACGTCACCGTCGACGCGGTGATGACGGACGCCCCGGATGCGGCGAGCGCGGTGAACGCCGTTCCAAAACTCGCGCGTGTGGCCTCGACGCGCTCACGCGTGGCGTCATCGAAGGCGGGGCCGCCGAGGCCGAGATCGACGGACGCCTCGAACCACAGGCGACCTGTAAGATGCCGTGCGATTCGTCCGCCAATCTCGGCACCTGACTGCCTCGGCACGGGCCAGCCTGGCAGCTCCAGCGGCCGCATCGAGCCAATGCCTCGCAGCGAGAGCACTTGATTCAGCAGTTCGGTCCCGTCGCCGAAGTACCACGACATCACGGCGCGGCTCTGCGTCGTGCCATCCGCCATGAGGAACGTCGGGCCGGCGAACGGCGTGCGCGACTCGCCCGTCGGCGTCGAGCCTCTGGTCACCAGCCCGCCGTGGAAGCTGACTTCCCACCTTGGCGCGCCCTGCTGGGGAGACAGCTGCTGGGGCGACGTCTGAGCGCCCGCCGCGCGTGGGGTCAGGGCGGCTGTCGCGGAGACGAAGCCGATACAGACGACTCGTCCGATCACGGCGGCAATTATGTGCTGTCTGGCGCGGTTGGTGGGCCCCCCAGGATTCGAACCTGAGACCAGCCGGTTATGAGCCGGCCGCTCTAACCGCTGAGCTAGGGGCCCTCCGCAGACACGATATAACTTGCGCCCCGGTGTCACAACCGCGCCGGTGCTATTCGAAAGGTCGTTTGCGAACTTGAAGATAAAATCTCCCACGTGATTCAGGCTCTCGCCTCGCTCGTCGCGCTTCAGGCGCTGGATACCGCCGCGGACGCCGCCCGTAAGCGGCTGGCGGAACTGCCGGCGGCTGAAAAAGCCATCGACGACGCGCTGGCGGCGGCGACGGCGGCGCTCGACGGCGTGAAAGGACGTCTTCACGAGAATCAGACCGTGCGGCGCGCGCTCGAAAAGGACGTCGCCATCGTCGACACGCGCCTGGCGAAGTTCGACGCCCACAAGGCCGCGGTCAAGACCAACCAGGAGTACACCGCCCTCCTCCACGAGATCGCCACGGCAAAGCAGGAAAAGGACGCCATCGAGGAGAAGATCCTCGTGCTCATGGAGAACGCCGACGCGTTGAGCGCGGAGCTGAAGGCCGACGAGCGGGCCGTGGCGGAGAAGAAAAAGGCCGGCGACCAGGCCAGGTCCGCCATCGCGGCCGAACGCGGCCAGCTCGACGCCGAGCTCAAGCGACTCGCGCACGAGCGCACGGGCGAGGTCCGGGGCGTGGACGCGCCGCTGCTGGCGCGGTACGAGCAGCTCCTCAAACAACGGCGCGGACTCGCGGTCGCCCGGATGAACGGCGAGCTGTGCACCGCCTGTCACGTCAGGCTCCGTCCGCACGTCACGCAGCAGATTCGACGAAACGACGAGATCGTGGCGTGTGAGAGCTGCCAGCGCCTCCTGTACTACGTCGAGCCCGCGCCGGGATCCTGACGCGGCATGTCCAGCTATCAGGTCAACATCGACGGCGGCGCTCGCGGCAACCCCGGACCGGCGGGCTGGGGCGTGGTCGTCCGGAACCAGGCCGGCGACCTTGTCACCGAGCTGATGGGCGCCCTGCCCCACGCGACGAACAACGTCGCCGAATACCAGGGGCTCCTCTCCGCGCTGGAGTGGTGCGCCGACCAGGGCGCCAGAACGGTGCACGTCCAGTCCGATTCACTTTTGCTCGTGCAGCAGATGCGCGGGGTGTATAAGGTGAAGCACGAAGGCTTGAAACCGCTCTACGGCCGGGCCCGGCTGCTGGCGCATCGCATCGGCGCGGTCACGTTCGAGCACGTGCGGCGCGAACAGAACAAGGACGCCGATCGGCTCGCGAACCTCGCCATGGACGAAGCCGAAGGCAGGACCTAGGACCCGGGACCAAGGACCCAGGACCGACAGATGTCAGACCGCAAGTACCGTCAACGCGGATATCAGGACAGCGGGCCCCGGGAACGGCGGCCGGACGCCCCCCGCAAGCCGCCCGAACCGCGCGACCCGCGGATCCCGCGCGACCCGACCGTCCCGAACATGCCGGGCTTTCGCGACGTCTTCCGCTGCGCCCGTTGCGGCCATCCGGAAGGCACGGACGTCGGATCCGCGAGCCGTTGCGGCAAGTGCGGCGTGGATCTCCACGCGTGCATCCACTGCGTGTCGTTCGATTCCAGCGCGCGCTTCGAATGCGCCCGTCCCATCCCGGCGCGCGTCAGCCCGAAGGACACCGCCAACGCCTGCACGCTCTTCGCGCCCCGCGTCAGCGTCGAGCGCGAAACGGGGTCGGCGCAGGCACCCAACAGCGCCCGCAAGAAGTTCGACGACTTGTTCAAGATCTAGACACGGAGAACCGGAGGAACGGAGCGCATGGAGAGTGGAGGATCGTCGTGAAGACTAGCCAGCTTCGTACCCGTCTCTGGTCGGCCGCTCTTTTCCTGTCCGCCATCACCGCGCCTCTTGGCGGGCAGACATCAGCACCGGCGTCCGCGCCGGGTGCCGCCCGCAGCACGACACGAACCGCCGCTGCGGATCCGGCCTGGCCTCGCGGCGCGATAGCCGATCCGACCACGCTCGGTTTCACCAAGGCGGGCCTCGAGGCGCTCGACGCGCGCATGAAGCAGTCGGTCGCCGACGGCGATACGGCCGGCATGACCTTCATCCTGATCCGCCACGGCCAGGTCGCGGACTTCCGGACGTTCGGGCAGCAGACACCCGAGAAACCGATGGCGCTCGATTCGCTCTTCCGCATCTACTCGATGACGAAGCCGATCACCGGCGTCGCGATGATGCAGCTCTACGAACAGGGCAAGTGGCGCCTCGACGATCCGATCACGAAATACGCGCCTGAGCTCGCGGGTCTGAAAGCGCTCAGGTGGGACAAGGACGGCAAGGTCGTGACTGGCGCGGACGGCACGGCGGTGCTCACGACGCCCAAGAAGCCGGCGACGATGCGCCAGTTGATGAGCCATACCGCGGGCTTCGGCTACGGCCTCCGCGGCGAGGATCCGGTCAACCAGGCCTTCCGCGACCAGCGCATTTTCGCATCGGCGAATCTGGACGAGATGATGAAGAAGATCGCCGGCATCCCGCTTCTCTACGAGCCGGGCACGAAATGGTCGTACTCCGTCGCGGTCGACATCCAGGGATATCTGGTGCAGAAACTCTCGGGCCAGAAGTTCGGCGATTACCTCAAGCAACACGTCACCGGTCCGATCGGCATGACCGATACCGCGTTCTACGTAACTGCGGATCGCAAGCCGCGTTTTGCCGAGGTCTATCACTGGGACACGCAACAGAACAGGCTGGTCATGAACGCGGCCGGGGCCTATCTCGGCGGCTACGAGGATCCGACCCGCCTCGAGTCTGGTGGCGGCGGACTCGTCAGCTCGACGCACGACTACGCGCGCTTCTGCCAGATGCTCCTCAACAAGGGCGAAATCGGTGGTACCCGCATTCTCAAGCCCGAAACGGTGATTCTGATGGCGCGGAATCACATCGGCGGACTGCCGGTCACGGGCGACGGCACGCAGCCGGGAGCGGAGGCGGTTCGCTTCGGCCTCGATTTCGCGGTGTATGTCGAACCCGCGAGCGCCGGCCTGCCGTATGGCAACGGGACGTTCTACTGGGGCGGCGCGGCCGGCACCTGGTTCTGGATCGATCCGGTAAACGACCTGGCCTTCGTCGGAATGATTCAGAACCGGGGCGGGAACCGTCCGGGCGGTCTCAATTTCCGCGCCGACTCGGCCAAGCTGGTCTACGGCGCGCTGGCGAAGTCCGCCCGGCCCGTCGCCCGAAGGTAAATCGCCAGGCAGACCAGCGCGCAGATCGCCGCCGCGAGGAACGCCGCACCGGGCAGGTGGGCGGGGGCGTCAGCCGACGAGAACCGGCCGAACAACTGCGACATCACCGGCGGGCCCACGATGGAGCTGAGTGAGTACAGGCTGGCGGCGCCCTGCAGCTCGCCCTGCGCGTCGGCCGCGATGCGCTGGGACATGTAGGCGTTGGTCACCGGGCTCACCAGCGCCCGAGCAGCGTGACGGTGATGAACGTCAGCGCGTGCCGGCTCGAGGCCCATCAGGCGCTCGCGCGGCTCACGCGCGCGGCTCGGCCGCGGCTGAGAGCCTGATGGCGGCAACGAGCCGGCCCGTGCGCGGGCCTTCGCGCCGGTACGAAAAACAGACATCCGGGTGGTGCGCGGTGCAGAACCGGGCCACGTGAATGGCGTGCGCGGGCACGCCGGCCGCCGCAAGCAGGTCGGCATTGGCCTGCCAGAGATCCAGCCGCCAGTGTCCCGGACCGTCTTCCGTGAACCACTCGGCCGCATCCGGCGTCGCGGCCAGGAACGTGTCGCGGACGCGCGCATCCACCTGATAGCAGCAGGGCCCGATGCTGGGCCCCATGGCAGCGACGAGTGTCGATGCCGATGCGCCGAGTGCCTCCATCCGCTCGACCGCGGCGGTGACGACTCCAGCGGCGGTCCCCTGCCATCCGGCGTGCACCGCGGCGACCGCGCGGCCGCCGGCATCGGCGATCAGGATGGGCACGCAGTCGGCGATGCGGACGGCAATCGCCCTGGCCGCATCGGTCGAGACGATGGCGTCGGCAGCCGCGGCCGGCGCGTGCGAGGTGCCGGCAGCCACCACGGCGACTTCGCGGCCGTGCACCTGCGAGACGGTCACCAGATTCGCACGGGCGACGCCCATGACCGTCGCGAGGTGGGTGTAATCCGCCTGCTCCGTGTCGCCACGGAAACTCCAGGCGCGCGTCGTGAAGGCGTGGGCCGCGAGCGGTTCCAATGCCCTCGCCCGCAAAACCCGCCCCACTCCGTCGTCTCGCCACGCGAACCCGGCGTCAACTGCAGGCGTCACCAGAGGGCCTGTCTCGGCTTCCATGTGAACTCCAGGCGTCACGGACGATCGGCGGTTCCCGAGACCAGAAGCGATCGACCCGCGAAAGCCAGATTGTACCGGCACTTACGCGGACGACGTGACGCGACCGGAATGTGGCCTCGTGCTTGCTCTGTTTGGCGCAGGCGGAAGCACTTGCCTTCCGCCCCAAACAACGAGGCAGGAATCAATGACTGTGCGATTCGTTCAAAACGACAAAGGCAATCCCGCGGGCAAGCTCGCTGACGCCGAGCTGCACTTCTCAGGCGGCCCGCTCGACGGGCTCAGGCTGCTGGGCTTCACGGTCTGGGAGCGCAAAGGCGGCGGCCGCAACGTGACGTTTCCGGCGCGGCAGTACTCCGTCAACGGCGAGCGCCGCAGCTTTGCGCTGCTCCGTCCCGTGACGTCAACAGCCAGCCAGGACCGGCTGCGGGATCTGATCCTCGAGGCCTACAAAGAGCACGAGGCCGAGCTCGCGACGACGTTCTAGGAAGAACTTCGAACGTCAGACCTGAGCCCTCAGCGCATGCGCTGACGACATGGTCTGCTCGGCTCTGAAGCTCTTGTCGAGCTCGGACCGGAAGAAGCTCGTCTTCATGCCGCCGTCGATGATCTGCCACGGCAGGAACGCGTCGCCGCTGCGGTCGCGGTAGAGGTACGCCTCGGCGTCGAGGCCGCTCTCGGCGACTGCCGCGCGCCAGTTGAGCCCGTTGGCCTGGGCTCGCTCGATGACGTCCGCCACGCGCCGATCGCCGAGTGACAGCAGGCCCTGGTAGTACGAATGCCGTTCCGACTTGATGTTGAAGTACACGTGCTCGAGTCCGTCGACGAGGCCGCGCAGCCGGCCGGCCTTGCGCTCGATGACGCCGGCGTCGGTCATCGGCAGCCACTGGTACGTCGTGCCGGGCTTCGGCACCAGCGGGTTCACGGATGCGACGATGCGGCCGATGACGCCGGTGGAGGCGGCGACCATCCGATCGCGAATGGCGATCGTGAGATCGCGGATCGCGACGAGGTCCTCGTCCGTTTCCGTCGGCAGGCCGATCATGAAGTAGAGCTTCAGGTTCTGGAACCCGGTGTCGAAGATGAGTCCGGCTCGGTCGAGAATCTGCTCGTTCGTGATGGTCTTGTTGATCACGCGGCGCAGCCGGTCCGACCCTGTTTCCGGCGCGATGGTGAGCGACCGCTCGCCGCCCTCTCTCAGCAGCGAGACGATGGCCGGAGTGAGGTCGTCGAGGCGGAGCGACGCCGGGCTCACGGTGTAGCCCATGCCGACGAGGCTGCTGAGAATGTGCTCGATTTCCGGATGGTCGCAGAGCGCGATGGAGACCAGTCCGACCCGGTTGGCGTGCGGCCGCGCCGCGGCGGCCAGCTCGAGAATGCGCGACGCCGGGAACGGCCGGACCGGCAGGTAGTTGTAACCCGCCCAGCAGAATCGGCAGAGGTTCGCGCACCCGCGCACGACCTCGACGAGCAGCCGCGATCCGAACTCCGTATCCGGCGTAAAAATCGTCGTCGCCGGCGGATCGAGCCGGTCGGCGGTCTTCACGGCGGCCTTGTTCACGACCGCGGGCGCGCCCGTGCCGGGCCTCGGCGTGATGGCGGCCACGCGTCCCGGCCCGTCGTACGTGACGTCGTAGAACCGCGGAATGTAGAACCCACGCTCGCGCGCGAGCCGCCCGAGGAGGCGCTCGCGATCGCGTCCGCCCTCGTCGGCGAAGGCCTCGACGATCGACGGGACCAGCAGCTCCGCCTCGCCGGCCGCAATCACGTCGGCGAACGGCGCCAGCGGTTCCGGATTCACGAACGTCACGGCGCCGCCGATCACGACGAGCGGATCGCGGCGATCCCGGCGATCGGCGCGCGGCTCCAACCCCGCCAGTCTCAGCATCGAGACGACGTTCGTGTAGTCCCACTCGAAGGACACCGAGAACGCAAAGACGTCGAACTCGCGGACAGGCGTCTGGGATTCGATGGTGACGAGCGGCTCGCGGCGCTGGAGCCATGCGGCCAGTTCCTGCTTCGCCGGCAGGAACACGCGCTCGCACACGACGCGCTCGTCGGCGTTGAACAGGCGGTAGACCGTCTGCAGGCCGAGGTTGGACATCCCCACGAAGTAGGTATTGGGGAATGCCAGCGCCACGCGGAGCCGGCCGCCGTGCGGCTTGCGGATCGCGCCGACCTCGCGGGCCAGCGCGGCCCGAGCCTGGGCCCGCGGGTCGAGGGCGGACGTATCGCGGCCGGGTCTGGCGGATCGAGTGGAATTGGGCACAGGCACCTGGCCGGCTGGGTGACACCGCGCCTCGTGCGGCGGCGGGCTAGCCGACCTTGGTACTGGCGATTGTACCTGCGGTAGGGACTCTGCCTTACAGGTTCCGGAGTTCCGCAGTGCCGGGGTTCCGGAGTGCCGCATCCGGTTCCGTCGTTCCGAACCTCGGAACCTCAGAACCGCCAGCCGCACCCCGGAACGCTCGGAACCCCGGAACTTGGAACCTGCAGCAGCCCTAGCTGTCCTTGCGTCTTAGGAACGCCGGCACATCCAGGCCGTCGTCCGAGCTGTCGGAGGGCGGGCTCGCCGGCCGGTAGCTGAGGCCTGGCAGATCGACGAGCGCGCGACGGGTGATGCGGCCGCCGTTCACCACCATGCGCTCGTCATCAACGGCGCGATTGGCGGTGAAGGCGCTCATGTCCACCGGGGTCACCTTCGAGGCCTGGCGGCCGGGGGCGACGGCGGCCTGCGTGTGATCGAAGCCGGTGGCGATGACGGTGATCTTCACCTTGCCCGACATCTTCTGGTCGATGACCGCGCCGAAGATGATGTTGGCCTCCTCGTGCGCGGCGCTGTGCACGATGTCGGAAGCCTCGCTGACTTCGGTGAGCGTGAGGTCGGGGCCGCCGGTGATGTTGATGATGACGCCGCGGGCGCCCTTGACCGACGCCTCCTCGAGGAGCGGGCTCGAGATCGCCGCGGTCGCGGCGAGCCGGGCGCGATCTTCGCCGGTGGCGACGCCCGTGCCCATGATCGCCATGCCCATGCGCGCCATGATCGTGCGCACGTCGGCGAAGTCGAGGTTGATCAACCCGGGCATCAGGATGAGGTCGGAGATCCCCTGGATCGCCTGGCGCAGCACGTCATCGGCCGTCGCGAACGCCGCCGACATGCTGGTGGCCTTGTCCACGGTGGCGAGCAGGCGCTCGTTCGGGATGACGATCATCGTGTCGACGCTTTCGCCGAGCTCCGCGATTCCGATCTCGGCTTGATCGCCGCGCTTGCGCCCTTCGAATCGGAACGGCTTCGTGACGACCGCCACCGTGAGGGCGCCGATCTGGCTGGCCAGGCTGGCGATGACCGGCGCCGCGCCGGTGCCCGTGCCGCCGCCGAGACCGGTGGTGACGAAGACCATGTCGGCGCCGGACAGCGCCTCGAGGAGCGTGTCGGTGTCTTCGAGCGCGGCGGCGCGGCCGACGTTGGGGTCGGCGCCGGCGCCCAGGCCCTTCGTCAGGTCCCGCCCGATCTGGATCTTCACGGGCGCGGCGTTGTTCTGCAGCGCTTGCGCGTCGGTGTTGGCGACGATGAACTCGACGTCCGCTAACCCCGCTGAAATCATGCGGTTAACGGCATTGCCACCGCCGCCGCCCACGCCAACCACCTTGATCCGGGCGCCGGTTCTCGGCAGATCCTCCTGCAGCAGAATCCGAAGCTTCTCGGGTCTGGCGTCGCTGGTTTGACGTACGGGCGTGGGCATGGGCATCTCCCTTTCAATCTTCAGAAGAATTCCTTGAACAGGGTCCGCAGGCGGCCCGTGAGCCGGCCGATGGTCCCGGCGCCGACGCGAGCTGGCTCGGCGTGCAGGTTGCGATGGGTATAGAGGACGAGGCCGACCGACGTCGCGAATCCCGGGTTGTTCACGTGATCCGCCAGTCCGCCGACGCCTTCCGGCGACGCGCGCCGGACCGGCATGTCGAAAATCTGTTCCGCGATCTCGGCCATGCCTTCGAGCATGGCGCTTCCACCAGTGAGGACGAGTCCAGAATTGAGCGACCGCTCGTATCCTGCGCGGCGAATCTCGTCCCAGAGCAAATGGCAGATCTCCTCGGCGCGCGGTTGCAGAATCTCGGAGAGCATCCGCCGCGGCATCGTGCGCGCCCGCAAGCCGGCGATGCTCGCGACCTCCATTGTCTCACCCTCCGGCACCAATGCAGACAGCGCACATCCCGCTCGACGCTTTAATCTTTCCGCGTCGGGGATCGGCATGCGGAGTCCGACGGCGATGTCGTTGGTGAAGTGATCGCCGCCGACGGCCAGGACGCCGGTGTGCCACAGGCTTCCCCGCTCGAACACGGCGAAGTCGGTTGTCCCGCCGCCGATGTCCACGACCAGCACGCCCAGCTCCTTCTCGTCCGGGGTGAGCACCGCTTCGCTTGCGGCCAGCTGCTCGAGCATCGTGTCGCCGACTTCGACGCCGGCCCGGTTGACGCACGCGATCATGTTCTGCATCGACGACGTGCTGCCGGTGACGACGTGGACGTTGACCTCGAGGCGGCTGCCGGTCATGCCGATGGGCACGGTCACGCCGTCCTGGTCGTCCACGACGAAGTCCTGCGGCAGGACGTGGAGGATCTCGCGGCCGCCGGGAAGCGCCACGGCCCGGGCCGCGTCGATGGCCCGCTTCACGTCTTCCCGCGTGATTTCGCGATTCCGCCCCGCCACGGCTACCACGCCGCGGCTGTTGAACGCCTTGACGTGCGCGCCGGAGAGGGCCAGCACGACGCTGTCCACCTCGACGCCGGCCGTGAGCTCGGCCTCGTCCAGCGCCTTCTTGATGGCTTCGGCCGCCGAGTCGACGTTGTTGACCACGCCGCGCCGGATGCCCTTCGATTCGGCCAGGCCGATACCGATGATGTCCAGGCCGCCGTCGTCCATCACCTCGCCGACAATGGCCGAGACCGTGGACGTCCCGACGTCCAGCCCGACCAGGTATCGTTCCTTCCGCGCCATCAACGCCTCGCTTCCCTTCGCACGCCTGCCTCGCCGAAGCCTCGGCGAAGGCGGGCCTACCTGCCGCGCCCGCCGGCCGTCGCTGCGGACACCATCTGCCCGCGCGCCCGGACGAAGAGCCGTCCTTCAAAACGCAAGTCCACGTAGTCGATGTCCTGGAACTGGTCGGCGAGCGTCGGCCCCATCTCGAGATAGACCGTCAGGCGCTCGACGAACTGCTCGTCGCCGAGGTGGAGATAGGCGGCGTCATCATCGAGCAGCACGACCAGGTCGTGCGGATTCGTGGCGTCGATCTGGGAGACGCGCTTGCGCAAGGCCGGCTTGGCGTCGAGCTCATCGAGGAGCCGTCGCGTCACCGCCAGGCGGGCGGGATCGACGCGGGCGGCGCTCCCGCGGGCCTGGGCCGTCGCCACGCCGTCGACGATCGGCAGATCCAGGTTGCCAAACGAGGGACCGAATTCGGCGAGGAGCACACCGGCTGCGTCCATCAGGAAGAGCTGCTGGCCGATCCGGGCCAGCACCTCCGGCACCCGTTCGATCACGCGGACTTCGATGGTGGACGGCAGCACCCGCCAGAGCGTCGCCTCGGCCACCCAGGGCGATTCGAGCACGCGCGCGCGAAACGCCTCGAGGTCCACGCGCAGAATGTTGACGCCGCGCGCGGCCGCGAGGCGCGCCTCGATGTCGGCCGCGGACAGCCGCGTGTGCCCGCGCACGAGCAGTCGATCGACGGCCAGGCCGGGCGCGCTGAGCAGCACCCCGCTCGCGGCGGCGACGATCGCCAGGCCCGCGATCACGGCGGCCGCGGGCTTCCAGAGCCGGCTCCAGCGGAGCGCCGACCGTTTGCGGACCGGCCGCGAGTCGGGCCGGCGGAACCGCTTGTCGGACGGCGTGCTGACGCCCGACATCACCGCGGCGGCTGCGGCTTTGCGGCTCATCGCGACCCTCCCGCCAGGGCATCCGCTGCGGGCGCGCCCGCCAGCGCGGCCAGAATGCGATCGCCGACGCCGCCGATCGACCCGGCGCCAAGAGTAATCACGACGTCGCCGTCTCGTGCCACGCGGGCGACGGCCGCCGCAACCGCGCTCAGATCCCGAACCACCTGCAGGTCCGGCACGCACTCGGCCACCGCCTGCGCGAGCGCATCGAGCGTCGCGCCAGGCAGGGGCGGCTCGCCGGCGGCATAGATGTCGGTGAGAATCACGACGTCGGCGCGCGCCAGCGCCGGACCGAACTCGTGGAGAAGGTCGCGCGTCCGCGAATACCGATGCGGCTGGAAGACGGCGACGACACGTCCCGGCTTGCCGGCTCGTGCGGCGTCAAGCACGGCCGCAATTTCGGTCGGGTGATGACCGTAGTCGTCGATGACGGTGACGCCGCGCGCCGTCCCGCGTGTCTGGTAGCGCCGCTCGGCGCCGCGGAACTCCGCGAGCGCCGCCGCGATCGGCGCAAATCCGACGCCGAGCTCGAGGCCGACGGCGACCGCGGCCAGCGCGTTCCGCAGATTGTGCACGCCCGGCACGTTCAGTCGCAGCTCGCCTTGGGCGGCCCGGCCGCCGTCCGCCCGGTTGCGATAGTGGACCACCGAGCGGCCGCTCACCCCGTCAATCGCGGGCGCCTCGCCACGGACGTCGGCATTCTCGACGAAGCCATAAGTGATCACCGGCCGCGTGAGACGCGGCACGATCGCGGCAACGGGAGGGTCGTCGATGCACGCGACCACGGCGCCGTAGAACGGCACGCGGCCGGCAAATTCAATGAACGCGTCCACGAGGCGGTCAAACGATCCGTACGCCTCCATGTGCTCGCGATCGATGTTGGTGATCACGGCGATCGTCGGCGACAGCATGAGGAAGGACCGATCGCTCTCGTCCGCCTCGGCGACCATGTACGGTCCGCTGCCGAGCCGGGCGTTGCTGCCGAAGGCGCTGAGCCGCCCGCCGATGACCGCGGTCGGGTCCAGGCCGGCGCGCTCCAGCATCAACGCCACCATCGACGTGGTCGTCGTCTTGCCGTGGGCGCCGGCGATGGCAATCCCGGTGCGCAGCCGCATCAGTTCCGCGAGCATCTCGGCGCGTGGAATGACGGGGATGGGGCGCGCGCGGGCGGCGGCGACCTCGGGATTGTCGGGCGCGACGGCCGACGAGACGATCACCACGTCGGCGTCGCCGATGTTGGCCGCGTCGTGCCCGACGCGAACGTCGATGCCGAGCGTGCCCAGCCGATCGGTGAGATCGGAGCGCCGCAGGTCGGATCCGCTGACGCGGTAGCCGAGGTTCGCGACCAGCTCCGCGATGCCGCTCATGCCGATGCCGCCGATGCCCACGAAGTGCAGGTGCTTCGTGCGGCCAAGCGCGAGTCCGCGCGCGTCACGCACGGGCCAGCTCCAGCAGCCGCGCGACGATCATGCCGGCCGCTTCGGGCCGCGCCTGGCTGTGCATCGCGCGCGCCATCGCGAGACGCCGGACATCGTCATCGAGCAGGTCAGCCACGAGCGCCGCCAGTCGATCGCCCGACAGCTCGGATTCCTCCACCATCGCCGCCGCGCCGGCCGCGACGAGCACGCGCGCGTTGCGCCGCTGATGGTCGTCGGTCGCCGCGGCGTACGGGATCAGCACGGCCGGACGGCCGGACGCCGCGAGCTCCGCGAGCGTCGTCGCGCCGGCCCGGCAGATCACGAGGTCCGCGGAGGCCATCTCGGGCGCCACCGGATTCAGGAACGACTCGGCGCGGGCGGCGACGCCGGCGGATTGATACGCGCGACGGACCTCGTCGAGATCGCGCGCGCCGGTCTGGTGCAGCACGTCGAGCGACCCCACGCGTTTCATCAGCGCCGGCACGGCCGTCGCCATGGCGACGTTCAGGATGTGCGCGCCCTGGGATCCGCCGAGCACGAGGACACGGCGGCCGGCGCGCGGACCCGCCGACGGGGCCGCGGCCGCAAAGAACTCCTGTCTCACGGGATTGCCCGACACGAACCCGCGCCCTTTGAAGTGCTTCAACGTCTCCTCATATGTCACCGCCGCCGCGTGCACGATGCGCGCGAGCAGCCGGTTGGTCAGGCCGGGCACGGCGTTCTGCTCGAGGACGATCGTCGGCACGCCACGCAGCCACGCCACCATCACGATGGGGCCGGAGCTGTATCCGCCGACGCCGACGACCACCTGCGGCCGGCGCCGCGAGATCACCCGCCAGGCGTCCCACAGGCTCGGAACGATGAGCGAGGCGCCGCGGAGCCGGGCCCCGATCGACTTGCCCTTGATCCCCGCGCTGCGAATCACGTCCAGCTCGAACCCCTCGGCCGGCACGACCTTCGCTTCGAGGCCCCGCGACGTCCCGGCAAACGACACCCGCGCGCCGGGCACGCGGCGCTGAATCTCGCGCGCCACGGCGATGCCGGGAAACAGATGACCGCCGGTGCCGCCACCCGCGATCACCACCGAGAGTCCGGTCACCCGACGGCCCTCCTTCGCCCACCCGAGCCCCGATCCACGTCACCCGCGGGCCTCGAGCGAGCCAACGGCCCCGGGCGACGACTGCTGCGAGATGTTCAGCAGCACGCCCACGGCCACCATGTTCACGAGCAGTGACGATCCGCCGCTGCTGAGGAACGGCAGCGGAATCCCCTTCGTCGGCAGCAGCCCCACCACCATGCTCAGGTTCACCAGCGCCTGGCACGTCACCATCATCGTCAAGCCGATCGCGAGAAGCGATCCGAATCGATCCGGCGCGACGAGCGCCGTCCGAAGCCCGCGCCACGCGATCACCGCAAAGCCCAGCAGGATCGCGGTCGTGCCGAGCAGTCCGAACTCCTCGCCGACGACGGCAAAGATGAAGTCGTTGTGCGGCTCGGGCAGATAGCTGGCCTTCTGGACGCCCCCCATCAGGCCGCTCCCGAACAGGCCGCCCGACCCGACCGCCATGAACGATTGCACCGCCTGATAGCCGTCGGTCCATCGCTGCGACCACGGATCGAGCCAGGCCATGAGCCGTCGCATCCGGTAATCCGAGGTCACGATGAGGACCATGGCCACCGGCAGCATCACGAGGAGCGTGCCGACAACGTACCGGTAACTCAGACCGGCGGCGAACAGCACGGCGGTGACGATGAGCAGCAGCACGGCGGCCGTTCCGAAGTCCGGCTGGCTCACGATGAGCGCCGCGAACCCGGCGCCGACCACGCCAATCGGCAGCAGGGCGTAGGCGACGTCGTTCACCCGGTGCATGCGGTGCTCGAGCAGCGCGGCCGTGAACAGCAGCGCCGCCAGTTTTGCGGCTTCGGACGGCTGAAGCGTCGTGAGATCGCCGACGTGAATCCACCGCTGCGTGCGGTTGATCGGGTCGAAGAAGAACACGGAGATCAGGGCCAGGATCGTCACGCCGAGTAACGACCAGATCACGGCCGGCCGCCGGAACTGGTGGTAGTCCACGCGCATGATCGCCAGCAGCAGGAACAGGCCCAGGCCGACGGTGATCATCTGCCGCCAGAGCAGTTGCCCCGCCGACGCGCTGTACACGAGCACGACGCTGGCGCCGACGAGCAGCAGCGTCGATCCGAAGAGCAACCGGTCCGACTTCAACGTGCGTGCCATTTCACACCTTTGCGAGACGCCTAAAGTTCAATCCCGACCCGCCGAAACTTCCTTCGCGGCCGTAAGCCCTCAACAGTCATCAGCCGGGATGGGGCGAGAACACCAACCTCACAGGCCGGGGCGGCCTGTGTTCCCAGCGGTCAGTTCCCCACCGCCGCCCCCGATCTGATGACTGTTCAAGGCTCAGCGCTGCCGCACCTCCTCCGTCTGCATCTTCGCCACCGCCGCTTTGAACGCCCGCCCGCGGTCGGCGTAATCCTTGAACATGTCGAAGCTCGCGCACGCCGGCGCGAGCAGTACAACGCCCCCGGGCCGCACGAGCGCGGAAGCGCGCTGCACGGCGTCATCCATTGATGCGGCATCCCGGACCGGCACGACGTCGTCGAGCGCGGCGTGGATGAGCGGCGCGGCCTCGCCGATCGCGACGACGCCGGCCGCGCGCGCGCGCACGACGTCGCGGAGATCCTCGAACCGGCCGCCTTTGAAGCGCCCGCCGAGAATCACGACGACCCCGCCGTCAAAGCTTTCGAGCGCGCGCCGGGCGGCCTCGATATTGGTCGCCTTGGAGTCGTTCACGAACTGGACCTCGCCGACGGTCGCCACGCGCTCGAGCGCGTGCTCGAGCCCGCTGAAGTCTTCGATCGCCGCCTGCATCACGGTCGGCGGCACGCCGACGACGGTGGCGACCGCGACGGCCGCGAGGACGTCGGCGAGCAGGTGCTTCCCCGGCAGGCGGACCGACGTCAGCGGCACGAGCGGCGTGACCTCTCCGCCGCTGCGTCGCACGATCGCGCCGCCTTTGGTGGTGATCCCATCGTCGAGGCCGTTCTCGAGGGCAAAGTCGAGGCGCCGGGCGCGGCCGGCGCGGGCCAGCGCCAGCGTCGCCGGATCGTCCGCGTTGATCACCGCCCAGTCCCCGGCGGTCTGATTGGCAAACACGCGCGATTTCGCGGCCGAGTAGGCCTCGAACGTCCCGTGGCGATCGAGGTGATCCGCCGAGAGGTTGAGGAGGACCGCGATCCACGGATGGAACGTGTCGGTCGTCTCCAGCTGGAAGCTGCTGACTTCGACCACGTGGATGGACGACGGCGTCGAGCGGCTGACCTGCGTGGAGAGCGCGGTGCCGATGTTGCCGCCGGCCGGCGCGTCAAACCCCGCCTCCCGCAGGATGCGCGAGGTCAGCGTGGACGTCGTGGACTTGCCCTTGGTGCCCGTGATCGCGACGACGCGCCCGGACAGCCAGCGCGAGGCCAGCTCGAGCTCGCCGATCACCGGCACGCCGCCCCGTCGCGCGGCGGCGATCCCCGGCTGATCCGGCGATACGCCCGGACTGACCACGATCAGCTGGGCGCCGGCCAGCAGCTCCGGCCGGTGCGCGCCGACGTCGATGGTGATCCCGCGCGCCGTGAGGTCCCCGGCGCGATCGATCGGCTCGAGATCGGTCAGCGTCACGCTGGCGCCGCGCGACACGAGCAGCTCGGCGGCCGCGCGCCCGCTGCGGCCGCCGCCGATCACCACCACCCGCTGTCCACGCACCTCGAAGCTCATGCGTTCACCTCAGCTTCAACGTCGTGAGACTCATCACGGCGAAGATGATCGCGAGAATCGTGAAGCGCGTGATGATCTTCGGTTCCTTCCAGCCGATGAGCTCGAAGTGATGGTGCAGCGGCGCCATCCGGAACACGCGCTTGCCGCGAAACCGGAACGAGACGACCTGAATGATCACGGATGCGCCCTCGAGCACGAAGACGCCGCCGACGATCGGCAGCAGCAGCTCCTGCTTGGTGAGGATCGCCACCGTGCCGAGCGCGCCGCCCAGCCCGAGCGATCCGACGTCGCCCATGAACACGTCGGCCGGATGCGCGTTCCACCAGAGAAAGCCCAGGCTCGCGCCGACGAGACTGCCGCAGAAGATGGTCAGCTCCGCCGTCGGCTCGAAGTGCACGAGGTCGAGGTACTCGGCCAGCGCGCGGTGACCGGTGACGTACGCCAGCGCGGTGTAGGTCACCGCCGAGACCGCAAATGTGCTGATCGCGAGGCCGTCCAGCCCGTCGGTCAGGTTCACGGTGTTCGAGGTCGCGACGAGCACGACGATCGCGAACAGGACGTATCCCCATCCGAGATCGGGAATCCAGGTCTTGAAGAACGGAAAGATGACCCGCGTGTTGTACAGCTCCGGCTTCTGCGCGGCGAGCACGAGGAGCGCGATGCCGATCGCGATTGCCACGACGATTTGCGCGCCGAACTTGTACCGGGCGAACAGCCCGTGGTGCGAGCGGCGCGTAATCTTCAAGTAGTCGTCCAGGAAGCCGATGCCGCCAAAGGCCGCCGTGGCGCCGGTCGCAATCCAGATGTACGGGTTGGTCAGGTCGGCCCACAGGAGCGTCGCGAGAATCACCGCCGTCAGGATCAGCACGCCGCCCATCGTGGGCGTGCCGGCCTTGGGCTTGTGGCTCGCCGGGCCGTCGGTGCGCACGATCTGCCCCACCTGAAACGCGCGTAGTTTGCGGATGAACCAGGGCCCGAGGAGCAAGCTCAGCGCGAACGCCGTCAGCGCGCCCGTCGCCGTGCGGACGGTGATGAACTCGACGACCCGCAGCGTGTCGAGCTGGTCCTTGAACGAGACGAGGAGGTGATACAGCATCAGCCCCCCGCCCGGCTCGGCCCGGCGAGCAGACGATCGGCGACGACATCGGTGCGGATGCCGCGCGATCCCTTGACGAGCACCAGATCCCCTGACCGCACGAGCGCCGCGACGGCGCCGGCGGCCGACGTGCTGTCCACGAACCGATGCACGCGCTGCCGTGGCAGCCCGGCCGCGACCGCGCCGTCGACGTAGCCGCCGGCCGCCGGCCCGCCGATCGCGACGAGCTCGTCCACATGCGACGCGACCGCAGCCCGCCCGCATTCTTCGTGCAGCGCGTAGGCCGACTCGCCGAGCTCGAGCATCTCGCCAAGGACGGCGATTCGCCGGCCCGCGACCGGCGTGGCGCCGAGCGCCTCCAGCATGGACCGGACCGCGCTGGGGCTGGCGTTGTAGGAATCGTTGACGAGCGCCGCGCCGCTTGCGAGCGCCGTGATGGTCCCGCGGCGCGCGATGGGCTTGAACGCCGCGATCGCCGGCGCGATGTCCGGCAGCGGCACGTCGAACTCCAGCGCCACCGCGATCGCCGCGAGCACGTTCATCACGTGCCCTCGTCCCGCCAGCGGAATCGCGAGGTCCAGCGAGCCGGCCGGTGTCCGGACGGCGGCGAGCGTGCCTTCGAAGCCGCGGCTGTCGAGATGCGCCGCGCGAACGGTGGCGCGCGGGGACTCGCCGAACGTGACGAGGCGGCCGACCGCTCCGGCGGCGTATCGCATCACGAGCGGATCGTCGGCATTGGCCACCACGACCGTGGCCGGGCCCGCGTCGTCGAGAATCTCGGCCTTGGCCGACGCAATCGCTTCCCGGGATCCGAAATGCCCGATGTGCGCGTCGCCGACGTTCAGCCAGACGCGCACGTCGGGCTCGGCGATTCCGACGAGCGTCCGGATCTCGCCCGCGTGGTTCATGCCGAGCTCCATGACGGCCACGCTCGCGCCGTGACGGAGCTCGAGGAGCGAGAGCGGCAACCCGATGTGATTGTTGAGGTTGCCGACGTTACGGACGACAGAGTGGCGCGTGGCGATGAGCTCTGCGGCGATTTCCTTGGTGGTGGTCTTTCCGGCGCTCCCGGTGATGGCGACGACCTTCGCGCCGGACCGCCGGCGGACGACGTGGCCGAGGTGCTGCAGGGCGGCAACCGTGTCGGCGACTTCGATGACGGCGACGTCTCCGGCCCGATCGACGGGCGCCGAGACGACAAGCCCGCTCGCGCCGCGCGCGAGCGCGTCCTTCACGAACGCATGACCGTCGAAGCGCTCGCCCTTGACGGCGACGAACAACGCGCCGGCCGGCAGCGTCCGTGAGTCGATCGAGACGGATCCGAAGGCCTGCTCGGCGGGCCCCGTCACCAGGCGGCCGCCCGTGGCCTGGGCCACCATGCCTGCGGTCAACGCGAAGGCTGCCACGCTGCCCGTCACATTCGTCGGGCGCCGCGGCGCTCGGCGAGCGCTGCCTGCGCGACCTCGACGTCGTCGAACGCCAGCGTTCGATCGCCGATGATCTGGTACTTCTCGTGGCCCTTGCCGGCAATCACTACGAGGTCGCCGGGCCTGGCGTTGCGGACCGCCTGCTCGATCGCCCGGCGCCGATCAATCTCGGCCACCCAGGGGGTGGCGGCCCGCTGCGGCGCGCCGGGTTCGAGCGCGGGCGCGAGGCCCCTCTTGATCTCGTCGAGGATCCGGCCGGGATCCTCCGTTCTCGGGTTGTCCGAGGTGATGACGACGAAGTCGCTCAGCCGCGCGGCGACCGCGCCCATGAGCGGCCGCTTCGTGCGATCGCGATCGCCGCCACAGCCGAACACCGTGATGAGCCGGCCCTGCGTGAGCGGCCGCGCCATCTCGAGCAGATTTTTCAGGGCGTCGTCGGTGTGCGCGTAGTCGACGACAACGCGGACGTCGTCCGCGCTGCCCGACACGACCTGGAAGCGGCCGGGCACGCGCTCGAGACGCGCAATGCCCGCCTCGATGGCGGGAATCGGCAGGTCGAGGCCGGTCGCGGCCGCCACCACTCCGAGGATGTTGTAGACGTTGGGACGGCCGACCAGTGGCGATCGAATGGCGACGGGTCCCCGCGGCGTGTCGGCTTCGAAGGCCAGCCCCTCGAGCGTGGAGTGCACGTTCCGCGCCCGGACGTCGGCCTGCCGATCGATCGCGTACGTCAGCACCGAGGGGCGGCCGGCCGCGAGCTCGACCCCCCGCGGATCGTCCACGTTGATCGCCGCGGGCGCGCCGGGGGGCAGCATCTCGAACAGCCGCCGCTTGGCGGCGAAGTAGTCCTGCATGTCGCGGTGAAAATCGAGGTGGTCGCGCGTGAGGTTGGTGAAGATCGCCGCCGAGAAGCTCACGTGCGCCACGCGGTGCAGCACCAGCGCATGCGACGAGACCTCCATCGCGCAGGCGCGGCACCCGGCGCCCAGCATCTCGCGCAGGAGCCGCTGGACGTCCGACGCCTCGGGCGTGGTGTGCGCGGCATCGCGCTCGCCGCCGGCGCCCGGCGCCACGCGGATCGTCGTCGTGCTCATCCGGCCGCACGGCATGGACGCCGCATCGAAGACGGACGCCATCAAGTACGTGGACGTCGTCTTGCCGTTGGTGCCGGTCATGCCGACCACGGTCAGCGCGCGGCTGGGATTCCCGTAGAACAGGGCGGCCAGCTCGCTGAGCGCCAGCCGCGCGTCAGCCGTGATGAGCCACGGCACGCTCACGCCGTCGGGACGCGGCGTCTCGGCGACGATCGCGGCCGCGCCCCGCCGCTCGGCGTCCGCCGCAAACCGCGCGCCGTCCGTTTTCCGGCCGGGGATGGCGACAAAGACGCTGCCCGCGGCGACGGCGCGCGAATCGTGCGTGACGCTGGTGACCGGCGCCGCCGGCAGCTCGGGATGTCTCTCGAGCGTGCGTGCCGCTTCAGCCAGCTCCCGCAATGTCATCGACGTGGCCCGGCCTTGTCCTGTCCGCGGGAAAGCTTGATGGTGGCGCGCGCGCCGGGCGTGATGTCCGCGCCGGCGTCGGGCGACTGATCGACCACGAAGCCATCGCCTTCCAGGCGCGCCCACAGGCCCGCACGGTTCAGGATGCGAACCGCCTCACGGCCGCTCATTCCGCGCAGGTCCGGCATCTGCGGCGTGCCTCCGAGCACGGTGAGGGCCGGCGTGACGCCGGTGGTCGCGGCGGTGCGGAGCTCGCCCGCCGGGGCGTCGGGCTTCGCCGAGGTCACGACGACCGGCGGCACCGGATTGATGGTCGGCGGAATGCCAAGCTGGCGCAGGGCCGCTTCGGCGATGCGCTTGAACACCGGCGCCGCGACCTGCCCGCCGTAGTACTGCCCGCCGCGCGGCGTGTCGATGACGACGACAATCGTCACGGCCGGCCGGCGCGAGGGGGCAAATCCAACGAAAGACGCATTGAACTCGACCGACGAGTACGCGCCGTTCACGACCTTCTTCGCCGTGCCCGTCTTCCCGGCGACCTGGTACCCCTTGAGGCTGGCGGCTTTCGCCGTGCCACGCTGCACGACTCCCTCGAGCATCGACGTCATCGTCGCCGCGGTCTCCGTCGAGATGGCGCGGCGGATCACGGTCGGCTCCACGGCGGTGCGGACGCCATCTCTGATGGTCGCCCGCTTGAGGCGGGGCTGCAGGAGGAGCCCGCCGTTGGCGATGGCACTCATGGCAGCGCCCATCTGGAGGGGGGTCACGCTCACCTGATAACCCATAGACACCGACGCGAGCCCGCTCTGGTCGAGCCGCGCCGGGTTGAACATCAGCCCCGCAGATTCACCGCCGAAGTCCGGCGAGAGGCGCTCGCCGAAGCCGAATCGCTTCATGTACCGCCCGAGCCGTTCCGCGCCGACCCGGGCCCCCGCCTGCACCGCGCCGATGTTGCTCGAGTACACGATGACGTCCTCGAACGGCACGACGCCGATGCGATGGTCGTCCTTGATCGGCTTCGCGCGGCCGGGAATCCGGATGATGCCGGCCGAGCAATCGATGAGATCGGTCGGCTTCAGCACGCCCTCTTCGAGCGCGGCCGACGCCGTCACGATCTTGAACGTGGAGCCCGGCTCGTAGGAGTCCTGGACCGCGCGATTGCGCGAAGAGTCGAGTGGCGTCCGCCCCGGCGCGTTGGGGTTGAAGGTGGGAAAGCTGGCCATCGCGAGGATCTCGCCCGTCATGGGATCCATGACGACCACCATGCCGCCGCGCGCATGATGGGTCTCGACGGCGTCAAGCAGCTCGCGCTCCACGATGTACTGCAACGCGGAATCGATCGTCAGCTCCACCGTGGCGCCGGCGGTCGGCGCCTGGCGCACAAGGGTCGCCGTGCGGCGGAGCCTGGCGTCGAGCTGGACCTGCAGCACCCCTTCGCGGCCGCGGATCTCCGCGTCGAACTTGTGCTCGGCGCCCGCGAGTCCGCGATTGTCGCGCTGCTGCTCGTCCAGTCCGACGTAACCGAGGAGGTGCGCCGCCAGGTGCAGGCGTGGATACCACCGGCGCGTCCCGGCCCTGAGAGAGATGCCGCGCAGTTCGAGCGCCTTGACCGCGTCAATCTGGTTCTGCGTGACCTCGCGCGCCCGGCGCACCGGGATCCATTTCTCCTTCAACGCGAAGCGGGTGGCCAGGCTCTTGACCTCTTCCTTCGTGCAATCGCCCAACGCCTGACAGAGCGCGGCGGCCGTGACCGCGGCATCCTTGATCTCCGGCGTCCAGGCCTCGACCGACGCGCCGTCCACCGAATACGCCAGCAGCTGCCCGTGGCGATCGACGATCGGGCCGCGGTCGGCGGGCGCCTGCACCAGATCCTGCTGCTGGTCCAGCGCCTTGCTCAGCAGCTCGCGGTGTTGGAGCACCTGTAGATCGAGCAGACGGCCGAGCAGCAGAACGGCCCAGATGCCGAGCGCCGCCAGGATGATGACGACGCGGTGTTTGATCGTCCGGCGCCACGTGACTTCGAAGGACTCGTCGGGCCGCTCGCCGCCGAGCGGGTCGCCAAGCCGGGCCCGGGCGCGCGCCGCGCGTTCCAGCCATTCATTCATCGGCCGGCCCTCCGCCGCGCGTCGGCCACGATCGAGGACGAGGGCCGCGCCGGCTCGACGCGCAGGACGATGATCGTGTCCTGCTCGGTCGGCCGCACGAACCGCGCCTTGCGGGCCCGGATATCCACCTGCTCCGGGGCGGTTACGGTCGCCAGCTCGAGGCGAAGATGACGGTTGCGCGCGTCCGCGTCCTGGACCGCGAGCTTGAGGGCCTGAATCTTGGCATCCCCCTTGACGACTTGCAGGTGGGGCCACGCCCAGAACAGGAGCATCGCGACCACGGTCGCGACCACGGCCAGCGTCTGGCGGAACTCGTGCTTCTGCTGGACGTCGACCTCGCGAACGATGGGGTTGTTGCGGATGTCTTTCTTGATGGCGAATTCGAGGTCGATGCTCATGCGACTTTCTCCACCACTCGCAGCTTCGCGCTGCGGGAGCGCGCGTTGCGGGCCTGCTCGGCATCCCCCGGTACGACCGGCCGCCGTGTGACGAGCGTCACGGCGCCTTCGGCGGCCCACCGCCGGAATGTGTGCTTCACCGCCCGGTCCTCGAGCGAGTGAAACGCGATGGTCGCGAGCCGCCCGCCCGGGACCAGCGCCGCGACGGCGGCGGGCAGGAACGCCTCCACACCCGCCAGCTCGTCGTTCACCCAGATGCGCAATGCCTGAAACGTCCGCGTGGCCGGATCGATCCGTTGCCACGTCCGGCTGCCTACCGCCCGGCGGATGACGGCCGCAAGGGCCGTGGTCGAGGTGAGAGCGCCGTGCGTCTGGGCTCGCACGATCGCGCGCGCCACGCGGCGCGCCTGCCGTTCCTCGCCGTAGGTCCTGATGACCGTCGCGAGCGCGTCCTCCTCCACGCCCGCCAGCCGGTCCTTCAACGCCGCTCCGCGCGATGGATCCATGCGCATATCGAGCGGTCCTTCCTGCCTGAAACTGAATCCGCGTCCGGCGTCGTCCAGTTGCAGCGACGACACGCCGAAATCCGCGAGCACCCCGTTCACCGAGGCCTGCCCCATCCGGGCCAGGACCTCGGCCACATCCCGGTAGTCGGCGTGGACAAACGCCACGCGATCCCCGTGCCCCGCCAGCCGCGATCGCGCCCGGTCCAGCGCAAGGGCGTCGCGATCGATGCCGATGACGCGACCGGCGCCGGCGTCGAGCAGCGCCGCGGTGTGTCCGCCGAGTCCGATCGTCGCGTCCACATACACGCCATCAGGCCGGGGCGCGAGGAACGAGACGACCTCGGCCGCCAGAACCGGCTCATGCTCCGCCTCAGACGCCAAACTCCGCGAGCGCTCGGGCGTCGTCATCCGTAAACGGCTCGCGTTGCAACTTCGCCAGGAAGCGCTCGTGGTTCCACACCTCGAGGTAGTCGACCTGGCCCAACACATCCACTTCGCCAGTCATGCTGGCGGCATCGCGCAGCCGGGACGGAATCAGGACACGGCCCTGCTGGTCCAGCTCGCTGAGCTGGCCGAAATAGCTGACGCGATCGAGGTACTTGAGGCGCGCCGGGTGCGTGCTCGGCATCCTGGACAGGCGCTCTTCGAGCGCCCGCCAGACGGGCATGGGGTAAATACGCACCGAGTCGCCCGAGAGGCTGGTGAGGTAGACGGAGTGGGCGCCGGGCTGGCCATCCACGAGACCGCGGAACCCGTTAGGGATCTTGAGGCGGCCCTTGCTGTCGATCTTGGCGGGATAGCTTCCGCGCAGCACGGCTACTCCACTTTGCTCCAAATAAGTCCACGCGGATGGTAGAGGTACGTCATCAACCTGTCAACGGCAAAGTACAGCGTCTAAATGGCTTACGTTGTTTGTTCGCCCTGGAAAGTCCAGCGAAAACAGACCCGCGTGCTACGATCCGGCCGCCTCATGCTCCGCGCTGGTCTGGTGGGTCTCCCTTCTTCAGGCAAGACCACGCTCTTTCAACTGATGACGAGCGCGCGGGAAGCGCCGCGGACGCAGGGACGCGTCGAAGCGAACGTCGGGATCTCGCGCGTGCCGGACGATCGCCTCGACCGGCTGACCGCGTTGTTTCAGCCGAAGAAACGCGTGCCCGCGACGGTCGAGTTTGCCGACATGGCGGCCGGCCGCGGCGAAGCGAGCTCGCTCGTCGACGTCGCGGCGTATCGCAATGCCGACGCGCTGCTGCACGTGGTCCGCGCGTTTCGCGATCCCGCGGTGCCGCATCCGAAGTCGTCGATCGATCCCGTGCGCGACGTGCGCACCGTCGAGGAAGAGCTGATCCTCGCCGATCTCGGCGGCGTGGAGCGGCGACTCGAGCGGCTCGAAAAAGAAATCAGAAAGACGCCGTCGGCGGAGCTGAAGAAAGAGTACGAGTTGCTCGGACCGGCCCGCGCGTGTCTCGACAACGGGCGCGCGCTGCGCACGCTGGGACTCTCGCCGGAGGATTCGCGGCGCCTGCGCGGCTTTCAGTTCCTGTCTGCCAAACCGCTGCTCGTCGTCGTCAATCTCGACGAAGCCGACGCGTCGCAGGCGGAGACGCCGAAAGCCGCGGAGCACATCGCGCCGTTTCTGAAAGACACCGGTGCGCATGCGGTCGCCGTGTGCGCGAAGATCGAGCTGGAAATCGCGCAGCTCGAGCCCGCGGACGCACAGGCCTTCATGGCCGACCTCCAGCTCACGCATTCCGGCCTGGATCGCGTGATTCGCGCGGCTTACGAGCTCCTCGGCTACATCTCGTTTTTCACGGTCGGCGAGGATGAATGCCGTGCCTGGTCGATTCCCCGCAACACGCCGGCCCAGGCCGCGGCGGGCGCGATTCACTCGGATCTCGAGCGCGGCTTCATTCGCGCCGAAGTGGTGCCCTGGGATCGGCTGCTCGATCGCGGCTCGCTCGCGGCCTGCCGGGACCACGGCGAGCTCCGGCTCGAGGGCAAGGAGTACGTCGTCAAGGACGGCGACGTGATGACGATTCGTCACGCGACCTGAAGGAACCTATTTGGCGAAGACGGTAATTGTGTGCGAGGCGCAGGTGCCGTTCGTGTCCGGCGGCGCCGAGTTCCACGTGCGCGAGCTCGTCCGCCACTTGCGGCTGCAGGGGCACACGGCCGAGCTCGTGAGCGTGCCGTTCCGATGGAATCCCAAGCGCGAAATCCTCGCGCATGCCGCGGCCTGGCGCCTGATCGATCTCGGCGAGTGCAACAACCAGCCGGTGGATCTCGTGATCGCCACGCGGTTTCCGACGTACTTCGTCCGGCACCCCAACAAGATCGCGTGGTTGATCCACCAGTACCGCGCGGCGTACGAGCTCGCCGGCACGCCGTACAGCGACTTCTCGCACGTCGAAGACGATGTGGCCGTCAGGGCCGAGATCATGAGGCTCGACACGACGATGCTCGCGGAATGCCGGCGGAGATACGCCAATGCGGGCAACACCGCCGCGCGGGCCGGGCGCTATAACGGCGTCTCGTTCGAGGCGCTGTACCATCCGCCGCGGCTTGCCGACCGCCTGCATGGCGGGCCCGCAGGCGGCTACGTCCTGGCGGTCAGCCGGCTCGAGTCGGTCAAGCGCATCGACCTCGCCATCCGCGCCATGGCCCACGCGCCGGCGAACCTCTCGCTGCAGGTGGCCGGCGCCGGCTCGCAGCGCGCCGAGCTCGAGGCGCTCGTCGCCTCGCTCGGACTCAGTGCGCGCGTGCGCCTGCTCGGCGAGGTCACCGACGATGCAATCATCGACCTCTACGCGGGCGCGCTCGGGGTAATCTTTCCCCCGTACGACGAGGACTTCGGCTACGTGACGCTCGAGGCGTTCCTGGCGCGCAAGCCGGTCATCACCACGACCGATGCCGGAGGGCCCACCGAGTTCGTGGAGGACGGTGTGAACGGATGGGTCGTGCCGCCCGAGCCGGCGGCCATCGGCGAGGCCATCGCCCGGCTCGACAGCGACCGGTCGCGCGCAGAGCGGCAGGGCGAGGCCGGCTACGAGCGGGCGCGCCGGATCACCTGGACGGGCGTCATCGAGACGCTCGTCGGCTGAACCATGGCCAAGCTCGTCATCCAGATTCCCAGCCTCAACGAGTCGGCGTCGCTGCCGGCGACGCTGGCCGACCTCCCGCGGCGGCTTCCCGGCCTCGACGCCATCGAGGTGGTCGTCATCGACGACGGATCCACGGACAACACCTCGGAGGTCGCGCGCGCGAACGGCGTGCGGCACATCGTCCGCTTCCGGCAGCGCAAGGGCCTCGCGGCCGCGTTTACGGCGGGCATCGACACCGCCCTGCGGCTCGGCGCCGACTTCATCGTCAACACCGACGCGGACAACCAGTACGCCGCCCGCGACATCGCCCGGCTGGTGGAGCCGCTGCTCAATGGCCAGGCCGACATCGTGATCGGCGACCGCAACATCCGCGATCTGCGCCACATGTCCTGGCACAAGAAGTTGCTGCAGCGCCTGGGCAGCTGGGTCGTCCGCCAGGTCTCCGGCACCGCGGTGCCGGACACGACCAGCGGCTTCCGCGCGTACACGCGCGAGGCGGCGCTGCGGATGACGATCGTGTCGGACTTCTCGTACACGCTCGAGTCGATCATTCAGGCCGGCAAGAAGCGCATGGCCATCGCGCACATCGAAGTCGGCACCAATCCGCAGACGCGGCCGTCGCGCCTGTTCGACAGCATGTTCTCGTACGTCAAGCGCTCCGCCGCGACCATCGTCCGCGTCTACGCGATGTACGAGCCGCTCAAGATCTTCACCTACATCGGCTCGTTCATCTTTCTGGTGGGCTTCGCGATTTCGCTGCGGTTCCTTTATTACTACCTGTTCATCACCCCGTGGGAGACCGGCAAGATCCAGTCGCTGATTTTTTCGGCGGTGCTGATGATCGTCGGGTTTCAGGTCGTGCTGATCGGGCTGCTGGCCGACGTGCTGGCGAGCACGCGCAAGATCATCGAGGACCTGCTGTATCGCGTGCGCTCGATGGAAGCGTCACAGCCGCCCCTCACGGTGACCGATGACGCGCCGCGCGACGCGGCACCGCGCGATCTCGCCGCCAAGGACCGCTGAATGGCAGACGCCCGGGACGTCTCGATCGTGATTCCGGCCCTGAACGAGGCGGCCGCGATCGCGGACGTCGTGCACGGCCTGGCGTCGGCGGCGGCCTGGCGCGAGATCATCGTCGTCGACGACGGATCCACCGACGAGACGAGCGCGCGCGCCACGGCAGCCGGCGCGCGCGTGATCCGGCATCCGTACCGCAAGGGCAACGGCGCAGCCGTCAAGAGCGGCATCCGCCAGGCGACCGGCGAGTACGTGCTCATCATCGACGGCGACGGCCAGCATCAGCCGGCCGATGCCCTGCGGCTGGTGGCGCGTCTCGGCGAGTACGATCTGGTCGTCGGGGCGCGATCCGGATCAACGCAGGCGACCATGACGCGCCGTCTCGGCAACAGCATCCTCAATCGGCTGGCCGGCTTCCTGGCCGAGCGCGAGATTCCCGACCTCACGTCGGGGTTCCGGGCCGCCCGGCGTACGTACCTCGTCGAGTTCCTGCACATGCTGCCGAACGGATTCTCGACCCCGACGACCACGACGCTGGCCTTTCTCCGCGCGGGCTACAACGTCGCGTTCGAATCGATTGAAGCCCGCCAGCGTGCCGGCGAGTCGAAGATCCAGCTCTCGACCGACGGGCCGAAGTTCTTCCTGATCATCCTCCGGGTGATGACGATCTTCAGTCCGCTGCGCGTGTTCCTGCCGATTGCGCTCCTGGCGTTCGCCATCGGCGCGCTCTACGCCGTCTGGACGGCTGTCACGCAAAGTCACATCACCAACTCGTCCGTCCTGCTGATCACCTTCGCCGTGATGGTCCTGCTCGTCGGGCTGGTGTCGGAGCAGATCGCGGCGCTGCGGTTCGATGGGCGGAAGTAGCTTTCCGCGCGCGTTCGTCCTCGCCGCGGCGGTCGTCGGCCTCGCTGCGCGTCTCGCATTCGGGCTGGGCTACTGGGTCAACCAGGAGCTCAACCGCGATGAGCTGGAGTACCTCTCGCTGGCGCGCAGCCTGGCCGCGGGCCATGGTCTCGTGTACGACGAGCACGTGCTGAAGGGACCCGTCGAACCCTTCGGTCGCGCGCCGGGATACCCGGTCTTTCTGGCGCTCACCGGCGGCGGCGCCGGGTACGTCGAGACCGTCCCCGCGACAGTCAAGATCGCGCAGTCCATCGCCGGCGCCGCCGGCGTGGTGCTCATCGCGATTGCCGCGTTCCGGCTCGGCGGCCGGCGACCCGCGATGGCCGCCGCCGCGATAGCCGCCGTCCATCCGCCCCTCGTCTGGATCGCCGGCTACGCATTCAGCGAGGCCGTCTTCTGGCCCGTGGGCCTGGCGCTCGCCCTGCTCGCAAGCCGGACGCTCGACCAGCCGCGCGCGACGATGTGGAAATGGGCGTTGCTGTGCGGCCTGCTGGCCGGCGGCGCGACGTTGCTACGCGCCGCGACGTTGCTGTTTGTCCCGTTGGCCGGCGGGTGGTTCGCGTGGAAGCGCCAGCCGGCCGCCCTCGCGGCCTTCGCGCTCGGGCTCGCGCTCGTCCTCGGGCCGTGGACGGCGCGCAATGTGGCGCACTACGGCCGGTTTGTGATCGTCGCCTCCGACGGCGGCGTCACGTTCTGGACCGGCAACAATGCTCTCGCGATCGGCGAAGGCGACATGGCCGCCAACCCGCACCTGAAGATCGCCAGCCAGCAGTTGCGCGCGAGGCACCCCGGCGTCACGGAAGAACAAATGGAGCCGGTCTACTTCCGCGAGTCGTTCACCTGGATGCGCGAACATCCCGGGGATTGGCTCGTCCTCATGCTGAAGAAGGTCTTCTACCTGGTCGTGCCGATCGGCCCGTCGTACACGCTGCACTCGCCGCGCTACTACGTCGCGAGCGTCGTCTCGGTCGTGTTGCTGGTGCCCCTGGCCGTGCTCGGCCTGAGGCGGCTCGGGCCACGGCGCGGGCGGTTGGTCGGGATGTGGCTGCTCGCGGCGGCCGCCGTCGCCACGTGTCTGGTGTTCTTTCCGCAGGAACGGTTCCGGATCCCCGTGCTCGACCCGGCGCTGATTCTGTGCGCGAGCGGAATGTGGCTGCCGGCCGCGGCGGCCGGACGGGAATCGGCGGCGTCATGAACGTCCTCATCGTGATGCCGACGTACAACGAGCGCCCGAACATCGAGCGCGTGGCGGAAGGCATTCTCCGTCACGAATGGGCGCGCCTGCTGGTGGTGGACGACCACTCGCCGGACGGCACCGCCGAGCTCGCCGAAGCCATGGGCGCGCGCTTCCCCGGGCGCCTCGAAGTCATGCGGCGCGACGGCCCGCGCGGCCTTGGCCGCGCGTACGTGCACGGACTGGCGCATGCGCTGACGACCGACGCCGAGGCCATCGGCCAGATGGACGCGGATCTTTCGCACAACCCCGACCATCTGCCCTCGATGCGCGCGGCGCTGGCCCATCACGATCTGGTCATCGGCTCGCGATACGTTCCTGGCGGCGGCGTGGTGAACTGGCCGGTGCATCGGATTGCCCTGAGCGCCTTTGCCAACTGGTACATCCGCACCGTGACCGGCTTGCCGACCGCCGACTGCACCGGCGCGTATCGCTTGTGGCGCCGCGAGGCGCTCGCGCGGATGCCGCTGGCCAATGCGCGCGCCAGCGGCTACGCCTTCCTCACGGAAATGCTCTATACGGCCGCCTACATGGGCCTGCGGATCGGTCAGGTGCCGATCGTCTTCACCGAACGGCAGGAGGGCTACTCGAAGGTCTCGAAGCGCGTGCTGCTGGAATCGCTGCTCACGCCGTGGCGGCTCGTGCTGCAGAGCGGCAGGATTCGCCGCGCCCGCAAGGACTGAAATGCCCCGGCACGCGGTCGTCATGATCACGACGTCGTATCCGCGGTTCCACGGCGACGGCGTCGGCAGCTTCATCGAGCCCATCGCGAAAGGCATCGCCGCCCGCGGGCACGACGTGCACCTGGTCGCGCCGTGGCACCCGTCCATCACGCGCCAGCCGATCGAAGACGGCGTCCACTTCCACTTCTTCCGGTACGCGCCCACGGCATCGCTCGCGGTGTTCGGCTACGCGACCGGGCTGCGCGCGGACACCGCGCTGAAGCCGGCCGCGTGGGCCATCGCGCCAATCGCGGTGCTGGCGGGCTGGCGAATGTCGCGGCGTGTGGCCGCCGAGATCCAGGCCACCGTCATCCACGCGCACTGGATCATCCCGGGCGGCGTCCTCGGCGCCCTCGCGCACGGCCGGATTCCGCTCGTCGTGAGCGCGCACGGGTCCGATGTGTTCGTCGCCGAGCGCGTCGCGGTGGCGAGACGCGCCGCGAGGTCGGTGTTGCGGCGCGCAGGCTGGTTCACGGCCTGCAGCGACGATCTGAAGGATCGCTCGATTGCGCTCGGCGCCTCGCCGGCGCGCAGCGAGACCGTGCCGTACGGCGTGGATGTCACGCGCTTCGCGCCCGACGCGGCCGTCAGGCGCGACGTGCGCGCGGGTCTCGGTGTCGGTGACGCGCCACTCGTCGTCGCGGCCGGTCGTCTGGTCCGCAAGAAAGGGTTTGAGTACCTCATCGCCGCGGCCGAGGCGATCTCCGCTCGTCATCCGGACGTCCGCATCGTGATCGCGGGTGAAGGCGATCTCGCGGCCGATCTCCAGGCACAAGCGCCAGGCCGGACTCCGGTGCGCTTTCTGGGCCGGCAGGATCAGGATCAGGTGGCCCGGCTCCTCGCGGCGGCCGACGTCGTGGCCGTCCCTTCCGTGCACGATGAAGCGGGCAACGTCGACGGCCTGCCCAACGTCGCGCTCGAAGCGATGGCCGCGGCCGCGCCGGTGGTCGCCACAAACGTCGGCGGCCTGCCGCAGGCGATCGACGACGGCGTGACGGGACGGCTGGTGCCGGAGAAGGACGCGGCCGCGCTCGGGGCCGCGATTGCCGAGCTGCTCGCCGACCGGACGCGCGCGCGCGCGCTGGGCGACGCCGCGCGCCGCCGGGTCGAGCGCGACTTCAGCTGGGCACGGACCGCGGCGCGTTTTGAAGCGGCATACGATCGCGCGCGTGGTAAAAACACGGAAACATGAGCATGCGAGTGCCGTTCATGTCCCTCACGCCGGGTCCCGACGCGCCGGCGATCCGCGAGGCCATCGAGCGAGTCATCACGCGGGGCTGGTTCATCCTCGGTCCCGAGCTCGAGGCGTTTGAGGCGGAGTTTGCCGCAGCGTCCGGCGCCCGGTTCGCCATCGGCGTCGGCACCGGCACGGACGCCATCGCGCTCGCCCTGCGGGCCGCGGGCGTCAAGCCCGGCGACGAAGTCATCACGGCGCCCCTCTCAGCCGCCTTCTCCGCGCTGGCGGTTCAGATGGCCGGCGCGACGCCGGTGTTCGCCGACATCGATCCCGACCGCCTGACGCTCGACCCGGCCGCGACGGAGGCCGCGATCACGCCGCGCACGACCGCGATTGTGCCGGTGCATTTGTACGGCCAGCCGGCCGACATGCCGGCGTTCGACGCGATCGCGCGCCGGCACAATCTCGCGCTGATCGAGGACGCCTGCCAGGCGCACCGCGGCACAGCGGCCGGCCGGCCCGTCGGCACGTTCGGCATCGCCGGCGCCTTCAGTTTCTATCCGACCAAGAATCTCGGCGCGCTCGGCGACGGCGGCGCCATCGTCACGAACGACGAGACGGTCGCCGCGCGGTTGAAGCGGCTGCGCAATGGCGGCCAGACGGATCGCTATCACCACATCGAGTTCGGCGTGAACAGCCGGCTGGATGAAATCCAAGCCGCCGTGCTGCGTGCCAGGCTTCCGTGGCTGGCGGGCTGGACCGCGCGGCGCCGCGCCCTGGGCACGCGCTATCGCCGCGCGCTCGCCGGCGCGCCCGTCGTCGTGCCGCCCGAATGCGATCCGGGCCACGTCTACCATCTGTTTCCCGTTCGCACGCCGCGCCGGGACGACCTGCAGGCGCACCTCGCGGCTCGCGGTGTCGGCACGCTCGTGCACTATCCGATCACGATCCCGCGCCAGCCGGCGTTCCGTGCCGTCGCGTCGCCGCCGTGCCCGGCGGCCGAGCGCGCCGCCGCTGAGGTGTGTTCGCTGCCGCTGCATCCGCTCCTTCCCGATGAGGATGCGGACTTCGTGGCCGCGGCGCTCCAGGCCTGGGAATGATCCGCATCGCACTCGCGGCGATCCTGGTCGCGTACCTGCCCGGCGCCATGCTCTTCCGATTGCCGGTGGCCGAACGGACGCGCCGCGCGTCCCTGCCGGTCGAAGAGCGCATCTTCTGGCACGTGATGATCAGCCTGGCGTGGTCGCTCACAGTCGTGCTCGTGCTTGCGGCGTTCGGCGCCTATCGGCTCGAGCGCGTGTTGATCGGTAATGCCACGCTGGTGGCGGTCGTCGTCGCGGTGGCCCGCACGCGACTCGGTTACTCCGGCACCGCCGCCGCACCAACGGCACGCGCGCTCGTGCCGGTGCTCCTCGTCGTGCTTGCCGCGGTCCGGTTCTTCCCTTCCTCGGAGTACGTCATCGGCGGCAAGGATCCTGGCGGCTACATCAATCAGGGCGTGCTCATCGCCACGCACGGGTCGCTGATCATTCATGACCCGGAGGTGGCGGCGATCCCCGCGCCGGTCCGCACGTTGTTCTTCAACTCGCACGGCAACATGGAGTACTTCGACAACCGGTTCATGGGGTTCTTCCTGCAGGATCCCGAGACCGGCGCCGTCGTCGGTCAGTTTCCTCACCTGTACCCGGCGTCGATCGCGCTCGCGTATGACATCGGCGGCATTCGAGGCGCGCTCGGCGCGGTCGGCTTCTGGGCGGTGCTTGGCGTCGTCGCGGTCTATCTCGTCGGCGCGCGATTAATCGGGCGTCCTGCCGCGTTCGCCGCGGGCGTCCTGCTGTCGTTCAATATCGCCGAGGTCTTTTTCGGCGGGTACCCGAACACCGAAGTGGTGATGCAGGCGCTGCTCTTCGCGGCGATCCTTGCATGTGCCCGCGCGCACCAGGATGGCGACGCGTTCTTTGCGCCGGTGGCGGGCGTGCTTGCGTCGCTCTTGATCTTTCTCCGGCAGGACGCGCCCCTGGCGGTCGGGGCGCTCGGCGTCGCGGTCGTGGCCGCCTGGATCGTCGACAGCAAGCGGCCGCGGATCGGGTTCATCGTGCCGCTTGCGGTCGCCGCGGTCGCCGGGTGGTTCTACTGGTCCGGCCCGATGCGCGCGACGTTCTGGCGTACCCAGATGGTGATCTGGCGAGCGCCGGTTTGGGCGATCATCGGCGGCCTGGTGGCGGCCATCGCCGGCATCGCTCTGGCTGTGCGGCTGAAGAGTTTGAAGAGCGATGGGTTCCGGCGCGCCGTGCCGATGGCGTCGGTGGCCGTGCTGATCGCCCTCGCGTTGTACGCCTGGTTCCTGCGGCAACCCGGCGGAAAACTGACCGACTTCGATGCGGCCGCGTTTCGTACGTTCGTTGGGGTGTATGCCTTTCCGCTCGGCATGATCCTCGCTCTTGCAGGACTGCTGATCGTAATGCCGCGCCGGTTCTGGCACGACCCGGCCTTCATGGCCGTGACGGCGGTTTACGCTGCGTTCTTCTTCTATGACCTGCAGATCTGGCCGGAGCACTTGTGGATGGCGCGCAGATTCCTGCCGGTCATTCTGCCGGCGACGATGCTGTTCGCCGCGGCCGCGGCGCTCGGCACATGGGAGCGCTGGCCGCGCGGCCCGCAGGCGATCCGCGCAATTGTGGGCGTCATCGTGCTCATCATCCTCGGCCAGCAGTACCGCATCGCGGCGGCGCCGGCCGTCTCGCATGTCGAGTTCAAAGGCCTCGTTGAGCACATGGACGAGCTCGCGAAGCGATTCACCGATCGCGATCTGGTGATCGTGGAATCGCGCGACTCGAGCGACGTGCACGTGATGGGCATTCCGCTCGCCTACATCCACGGCCGGCACGTGCTGGTGCTCGAGAGCCCATTGCCGGACAAGGCGATGTTCGAGACGTTTCTCAGCGACGCGACGAAGCGGTACGACCGTGTCTTCTTCCTCGGCGGCGGCGGCACCGATCTGCTGTCACCGGGCACTCGTGCCTCGCTTTTGACCATCGTTCAGCGGGAGGCCCCATCCTTTATCCAATCGCCGTGGAACGCGTACCGCGGCGGCATCCGTCCGTACAAGGTGGACTACAGCCTGTACCGCCTGGAGGCCGCGGCGGTGCCCGCGAGCGGCTTCTCCCTCGACATCGGGTTCGATGACGACCTCCAGGTGGTGCGACTCGGCGGCAAGGAAGTCGCCGAAGGCCGAACGTTCCGGTGGACGAGCCGCCAGGGGTTCGTAACGGTGCGCGGGTTGACCGGCCGCGAGCGCGAAGTCGTCTTCACCATGCAGGACGGCGGCCGACCCGCATCCGCCCCGCCGGCCGTCGTTGACGTGTATGTCGCCGACGCCGCCGAGCCCCTCGGCCGAATCACCGTCAAGGGCGGCTTCGCCGAGTACCGGCTGCCGATTCCGCCGGAGGCGCTGAAAGCCATGATGACCGCCACTGGCCGGCAAATCCGGCTGGTCTCCACGGTCTGGAAGCCGAGTCAGTTCTCCGCCAGCACGGACACCCGCGACCTTGGCGTCATGGTGGATCGAGTCGAGATACGCTGATCGCGACCGATGGCGCGACTGCAGATCTACAACCCGACCGAGCGGGCGCTCGTGGCGCTGGCCGATGCGGCGCTCGCGCCGATCGGGTGGTTCGGACGACTACGGCGACAGTTTCGCCGCTCCAAAGCCCGGAGCGGCCTACGTACTGACTCCGGCCGGCCCGAACTTCGGGCCGGCGACCCGAACAAGGTCCTCCTCCTCCGTCTCGAACGCATCGGCGATCTTTTGATGGTGATGGACGCCATTGGCGACGTCCGGCGCGCGTGGCCGGACGCGGAGATCGATCTCGCGGTCGGATCCTGGAATGCCGACCTCGCGCGGCTCATTCCCGACGTGACGCGGCTGCAGGTCGCCGACGCGCCCTGGCTCTCGCGAGGCGCAGGCGCGTCATGGCGGTCGCTCTTCTCGCAGGCGCGCGCCTGGCGCCGGTCCCGGTACGATCTCGTCATCAACTTCGAGCCCGATATCCGGAGCAATCTGCTGGCCTGGCTGTCGGGTGCGCCCCGCCGTTTCGGCTACTGGACGGGCGGCGGGGGCGCGCTCCTGACCAGCCGGTCGGCGTATGCGCCGCTCAGCCACGTCTCGGACAACGCCCGCCGTCTCGTGGCGAGAGCCGCCAGGCGTCAGCCTGTCGATCCGGCCGATCGCTCCGCCGGTCCGCGTCTCGTGCCGCCGCCCGACGCCGTCGCGCGCGCCAGCGCCCTCCTCGGCGGCGCGACCCGCCCCATCGTCGGCGTGCATGCGAGCGGCGGCCGCGAATCCAAGCAGTGGCATCTCGATCGCTTTGCCGAAGTCGCCCGGCGCCTCGCGGCCGAGCAAGGCGCGACGATCGTCCTCACGGGATCGGAATCCGATCGTCCGATGGTGGATGAGGTCCGCGCCGCGCTGGGCGCGACGCGCGTCATCGACGCCGCGGGCGCGCTCGACCTGCCATCGCTCGCGGCGCTGCTCGGCCGGCTCGACGTGCTGGTGACCGGCGACACCGGTCCGATGCATCTCGCGGCGGCGATGGGCACACCGGTGGTCGCGCTCTTCGGGCCGTCGCACGTCGAGCGATACGGACCGCTCGCACCCCGCCAGCGGATCCTTCGCGTCGATCTGCCCTGCAGTCCGTGCGGACAGGTGCGGATGCCGCCGGAGCGCTGCCGCGGCCACGTGCCCGACTGCATGGACGGCATTCAAGTCGATGCGGTGGTTCGCGCGGCCGAGGACCTCCTGCGCGCGTGATAGGCTGGGCGCCGCTCCAGCCCGGCTCCGGGCCCGCGTGAAATGGGACTCCTCAATCGTCTCCGAACCCTTGTCGGTCAGCCGGACTCGGACATGGAGTCCCTGCAGCGACGCATCAACGAGATCAAGTGGTGGCACCCGATCGATCTGGGCAACGGGCTTGTCACGCCGGGCATCGACTGCACGCCCGCGAGGCTTCCTGAACTGCAGATCCCTCAGGACCTGCGCGGGATGTCCGTGCTCGACATCGGCGCGTGGGACGGGTTCTTCTCCTTCGAGGCCGAACGCCGCGGCGCCAGTCGCGTCCTGGCCACCGATTCATTTTCGTGGGACGGCGGAGGCTGGGGCACGAAAGCCGGTTTCGAGCTGGCGCGCAAAGTGATGAACTCGCGCGTGGAAGACAAGACCATCGATGTGCTCGACTTGTCTCCCGAAACGGTCGGCACGTTCGATCTCGTGTTCTTTCTCGGGGTGCTCTATCACATGAGGCACCCGCTGCTGGCGCTCGAGCGCGTCGCCTCAGTCACCAGGAAGCACCTCGTCATGCAGACGCAGGTCGATCTCATGGCGCTCGACCGCCCCGCGCTGGCCTTCTATCAGGGGAAGGAATTGAACAACGACCCCACCAACTGGTTCGGCGCCAATCCCGCCGCGGTCGTCGCCATGCTGAAGACGGTTGGCTTTCAGAAGATCGACATCCTGTACAAGTCGTTTCCAGACTCCATCGGCCTGGAGACGCTCAACGTCGTCACCCCTAATCACATTACGCTGCACGCCTGGAAGTAGAGATCGATGACGGGCGCGTCGATCACCTGCGTGTCCCGCGAAGGACGAACGCTCGAGATCGCGCTCGATTCGTGCCTGACGCCCGCCGACCGCGAGTCCGTGCGCTCGGACGCCAACGCGTGGATCAAACGGCTCCGGCTGGTGGATTACGGCGGGGTCTCGATGCGGGATCGGTTTACCTACCGCGGCGACTCGCTCTGGTGGTTCACCGAGCTGTATCTCCACAAAATGCGCCGGTTCGAGGCGGCCGTGGCCACGCTCACCGCTCTCGAGGCGGCTCTCGAACGACATCAGCCGGCGCGCATGGTCGTGACGTCAGGCACGGCGGCGGTGCGGGACGCGGCGCGCGCGTTCGGCTCGTCGCGGAAACTCCCTATCGAGGTTCAGGGCGGGTCTGACAACTCGGGCTCGGCCAGCGCCTGGTCGAGCTACGTCATCGGCCTCACCGCTCGACTGCCGCGGTGGCGTCCCGCGCGCACGGACCTGCCCGCCGCGCCTCCCGCGATTGCGGCGTTCGTCCACACCGCGTTCTGGCGGTCGAGCCCGGATGCGGCCACTGGCGGGCAGGAAACCTACATCGGCCCCGTGCTCGAGGCGGTCGCGAAGCGGGTCGATCCGGGCGATCTGCATTTCGTCGGGGTCGGTCCCCGCCGGAACTTCCGCGCGCGCCGGTGGTGGGATCCGATCGCACTCGGCGCACCTCCCGCCGCGATCACGCCGGTCGAACGGCTCGCCCCCGCGCAGGCGCTCAGCGGGTCGTTGGATCTCTGGCGGCAGCGGGAGGCGCTCGCGACGGCTGTCACCGTCGGCGAGGGCATCCGCGCCGCCGCACAGATCAAAGGTTGCGACCTCTGGCCCGTCGTCCAGGCCGAGCTGCAGGATGTGGCCCGGCTCCAATGGACCTGGTCGGCCCGCGCGATGGACGAGGCGGGCGCCGCGCTCGACGCCCTGAGGCCGCAGGTCGCGCTCACGTACGCGGAGGCCGGCGGCTGGGGCCGGGCGCTCGTCCTCGAAGCGCGGCGCCGAGGGTTGCCGTCGATCGGCCTGCAGCATGGCTTCATCTATCGCCACTGGCTCAACTACCGCCACGAGCGGGACGAGATGGCACCCAGCGCAACACCCGCGTGCCCATATCCCTCTCGCACGCTCGTGTTCGACGAGTACGCCCGCTTGCATCTCCTTGATGCCGGGCACTTTCCGGACGAAGCGGTCAGGGTGACGGGCAGTCCCCGCCTCGACGACCTGGCCGTGCGCATCGGCGGCGCGCTCGGCCGGCGCGACGCGTTGCGCTCGTCGCTGCTCGATGGAGGCGATCGCCTGTGCGTCCTCGCGGCCAAGCATTCCGAAATCGCCCCGGTGCTGCCGGACCTCGTCCGCGCGATGCGCGAATCTGAATCCGCGCGATTGCTCATCAAGCCGCACCCGGCGGAGACGCCGGACGTCTATCGGCCGGTCTGCGCCGGGGCGCCCAACGTCTCGGTCGCGCCGGCGGACGCTGATCTGGCCACGTTGCTCGCCGCGGCCGACGCCGTCGTCACGATGAACTCCACGGTGGCGATTGACGGACTCGTGCTCGGCATCCCCGCCCTCGTCGTGGGCCTGCCCAACAACCTGTCGCCGTTCGTGGACGCCGGCGTCATGCTGGGCGCCTCGTCCGCCGATGAGATCGCCTCCGGCCTGCGCGCGCTCCTGTATGATCCCGGAGTCAGGCGTGCCCTCGTCGATCGAGGCCGCCTGTTTGCGGACCGATTCGGCATGCGGGCCGACGGTCGTGCCGCCGAACGAACGGCGGCCGAGATCCTGGCGCTCGTCCCGGCCAGGCGGTTGGATTCCCACGCATGAAAGCTCTGCTCACAGGCGGCGCCGGTTTCGTCGGATCGCATCTCGCCGAAGCCCTGCTCCAACACGGCCATCAGGTCATCGTCCTCGACGATTTGTCGACGGGCTCGATGGACAACATCGCGCACCTCAAGGGACGTCCGGGGTTTGAGTACGTCATCAACTCGGTCATGAACGAGCCGCTCACGGCCGAGCTCATCGATCGCGCCGACGTCGTCTTTCACCTGGCCGCCGCGGTCGGCGTGAAGCTCATCGTCGAGGCGCCGGTGCGGACGATTGAAACCAACGTGCACGGCACCGAAGTCGTCCTGAAGCACGCGAGCAAGAAGGGCCGGCTCGTCGTGATCTTTTCCACGTCGGAGGTGTACGGCAAGAGCGTCGCCGTGCCGTTCCACGAGGACGCGGACCTCGTGCTCGGCCCGACGCCGAAGCACCGGTGGGCGTACGCCTGCAGCAAGGCGCTCGACGAGTTCCTCGCGCTCGCGTACTTCCGCGAGCGTCGCCTGCCCGTGATCGTCGTCCGCCTGTTCAACACGGTCGGGCCGCGCCAAACCGGCCGCTACGGCATGGTCATCCCCAACTTCGTGCAACAGGCGCTCGCTGGTGAGCCCATCACCGTCTACGGGGACGGCACCCAGCAGCGCTCCTTCACCGACGTCAGCGACGTCGTCGGCGCCCTCGTGAAGCTCGTGCGCGAGCCGCGCGCCGTCGGCGAGGTCTTCAACATCGGCAACAGCGAGGAGATCACGATCCTCCAGCTCGCCGAAAAAGTCCGCGCCGCCACAGGCAGCCAGTCCCCCATCACGTTTGTGCCGTACGACGAGGCCTACGAGGCCGGCTTCGAAGACATGCCGCGCCGCGTGCCCGACTTGTCCAAGATTCACGCGTGCGTCGGCTATCGGCCCACGCTGGGCCTCGACGAGATCCTCCAGCGGGTCATCGCGCACACGCGCGACACCCGGCTCGTCGGCGATCAGCGATAATCGACAGGAAGTGTCCCTCCGAAAACGCGCGCGATCGGCTGCTGAGCGGGCGCTACTCAAGAACGCCGGGCCCGTGCGCCGCCTGCTGCTCAAGACCGGCCGCGACAAGGCCAAGCGCCTGCCGGACATCGTCCAGATCGAAAGCACCAATCTCTGCAACGCGAAGTGTGTGTTCTGCCCGCGCGACGAGATGCACCGGCGCCAGGGCGTAATGGAGATGGACCTCTTCAAGAAAGTCGTGGATGAGTGTGCGGCGCTCGGCATCACCCACATCCGCGTGCACAACTACGGCGAGCCGTTCCTCGACCGCCAGCTCGTCGAGAAGGTGCGCTACGCGAAATCCAAGGGCATCCACAACGTCGGCATGATCAGCAACGGCTCGCTCATCACCGAGGATCTGGCCCGCGGGATGATCGAGGCCGGGCTGGACGCGATCAATATCAGCGTGGACGCGGCAGGCCGCGAGGTCTTCGAGCAGACGCGCGTGCACCTGAAGTTCGACGACGTGGTGGGCAACGTCAAGGCGCTGCATCGCATCAGGACGGAGATGGGCCGCCGGACGCCCAAGCTGATCCTCTCGTTCGTGCGCCAGAACAACTCCGAGGAAGAACAGGCGTTCGTCCGCGAGTGGAGCCCGCTCGCCGACAAGATTCACTTTACTGATCTTCATAACTGGGCCGGCGCGTTGAATGACAAGACGGACGTGCGGTTTCCCTGCTATCGCCTGTGGCAGACGTTCACGGTGCTGTGGGACGGCCGCGTGTCGATGTGCTGCGCCGATTTCGACGGCCGCCACATCCTGGGCGATCTGCGGACCTCGACGATCGCGCGCGTCTGGAACTCGCCGGCCTATCGCGCCGCCCGACGCGAGCACCTGGAATCCGGCGGGCCGGACATCTGCCGATCGTGCGACCTCCCGAAAAAGGACTCGCCGTTGTGGGTGAAGCGGCTGATTTGAGCTGGCGATATAAGATGCGACGGAGGACACCACGATGACGAAGACTTCCTTCCCGACGCGACGACAGATGCTGGCGCACGTGGCCACCCTGGCCACCGCCGCCCTCGCCGTGCCGCGCGCGCTCGCGCAGACCAGGACGCCCATCACGGTCTACAAAGACGCGAGCTGCGGCTGCTGCGGCAAGTGGGTGGAGCACATGGACGCCAGCGGGTTCCGGTGCGCCGTGTTCAACTCGAACATGGCCGAGGTGCACGCCAAACACAAGATTCCGGCGGAGCTCCAGAGCTGCCACACCGCGGTCATCGGCGCCTACGTGATCGAGGGACACGTGCCGGCCGCCGATGTGAAGAAGTTTCTGGCTCAGAAACCCGCCGGTATTCTGGGCCTGACGATTCCGGGCATGCCCCAGAGCGCGCCCGGCATGGACGCGGTGCCGTTCCAACCCTACACGGTGCTGACGTTTACAGCCGCCGGGAAGACCGCGGTGTTCACCCGCCACACCAAGGCCTGACGGGCAAACCCCCTCTCGCGGGGCGGCGTCTCAACCGATAGCCCGGGCGTATACTGGGTCGACCCGGCTTTTACAGGAGTTCAACATGTCTGCCACGCTCGCGGCTGCATTCTTCATCGTCGCGCTCGCGGGACAGCAAGCCGCTCCGCAAGTCCAGGACCCGGCGCCCGCCCCGGGGCCACCGCCACGCAAGCTCGAGGTGACGTTCGACACGCAGGGCCGGGTCACGATCGTCGCCCAGCAGGTGACGGTGAGCGAGATCCTCGCCGAGTGGGGCCGCAAGGGCGGCACGAAGATCCAGGGCGCCGAGCGCCTGACCGGCGGCGTGCTTGTGACGCCGATGCTGTTCGACAACCGGCCTGAGCTCGAGGTCATCGAGGCGTTGACCCGTCAGGCCGCCGGCGTGTCGATCGCGCCGCGTCGCGTGGGCGCGCCCGGCGCATCGCGATTCGAGTCGATCTACATCGTCGCGACGAGCGCGGCGACCGCGGCGAGTCCGTATCCGTCGGCGCCGACGTACGGCGGCAGCGCGCCGCCGATCCGGGGATTCCCGGACGATGAGGTTCCGCCGGTGACTGCACCCGGCGCGCGCGACCCGCAGCAGCAGCCAGGCCAGCCGGCGGCCGGCGGCGCCAGACCCGGACCGACCTCGCCCTCCGGCAGCTCTGTCATCGTGCCGGTCGTCCCGGTCGTGCCGGTGGGCGGCACGCCAACGACGACAACGCCGCCACCCCCTGGTGGACGTGGCCGTGGCGGCGGTGGCGGAGGCGGACGATAGCGATCCCGCCCTCACCCGTCTCGCGGACGGGTGAATACGCCGAGCGCGGTGACTACCACCGCGAGCTGTCCGCGGATTGGGAGTTCTACCCGACGTATCTGGAAAAGCTCGATCGAGTTCGCCGGTATCTTCGCGCGCTGCCCCGCGGCACGCACGTGCTCGACGCCGGCTGCGGCGAAGGCGTGCTGGTGGACGAGTTTCACGAGGCCCTCGCCATCGAAGGACTCGATCCCAACTACGAGTCCGCGCACGTGCGGCGGGGATCGCTCACCGCGCTGCCCTACGCCAACGCCTCGTTCGAGCGCGCGCTGTGCCTGGACGTCCTCGAGCATCTGCCCTTTGACGATCAGCCGAAGGCCCTCGCGGAGCTGCATCGTGTCGTGGCGCCGGGAGGCGAGCTGTTCGTGACGGTGCCGAACCTCGCGCATCTCCAATCCCGCGTGCACTTCCTGCTCCTCGGCCGCCTCATCCACACCGCGAGCCTCGCGAAGCACCCGGGTGACCGTCCGATCGCCGAGTATCTGGACCTCGCGCAGAAGGCCGGCTTCCGGCTGCGTGACCGTACGGGTATCTTTCCGACCGTGCCGATCCTCACGCGGTGGATTCGCCGGCGGCCGGCGCGTTTGCGCTGGCTGCATGCCGCGCTGACTCGCGCGCTGCCGGTGCCGGGCTGGTGCTTCCTGAACGTGATCCGCTTCGAACGCCCCTGACCTGACGTGCGGACACACGTCGGGCATCTCTCCAGGGGCGTCGCGATCTACGGGACCGGCGATGCCCTCATCCAGCTCGTCAACCTGCTGCTCGTCCCGGTCTACGTCAAGGGCGGCTATCTCGGCCCCGTCGACTACGGCGCGCTCGCGGTCATCCTCTCCATCGAAACGTTCACGAAGGTCCTCTCCCGGCTCGGACTGGACGGCGCGTATATGCGCGCGTATCACGACCGCACCGACAACGGGACGCTGCCGCGCCTGACGAGCACGCTGCTGTTCGCCGTGCTCGGCTTCAACGCGCTGCTCGCGGTGACGGCGATCGGCACGTCGCCCTGGCTCGCCGGCTGGCTCCTCGAGGGCACGCAATACGTGGCGGCTTTGCAGCTCATGTTCCTCAACACGTTGCTCATCAGCGCGACGTTCATTCCGTTTCACCTGATGCGGCTTCGCAACCAGCCGGTCCGGTTCAGTGCGTTCACGTTCTCGCGGTCCGTCGGCACCGTCATCCTGCGGATCGTTTTCGTGATCGGGATGGGATGGGGCGTCACCGGGTTGTATGCCGCGGACCTCGTGGTCTCCCTGGTGCTGGTGCCGTGGCTCTGGCAGGGATTCACGTCGCTGGTGCGGTTCGAGTTCTCGCGAGCCGACCTGCGTGAGGCGCTGACGTTCGGGATGCCGCGCGTCCCGCACGGCCTCGCACAGCAGGCCCTCGACGCGGGCAACAAGCTGCTCCTCAACGCCTACCTGCCGCTGCGCCAGGTGGGCGTCTACCAGAACGGCGTGACGCTCGGCACCGCCATTCGATTCTTCACCTCGGCGTTCGAAACCGCCTGGGCGCCTTTCTACTACGCGACGTCGCGACAGGACGACGCGAAAGCCGTGTTCAGCAAGATGACGACGTACGGCGTAGCGGTGCTGGTGCTGCTGGCGGCGGTCACGATCGCCGTCGCCGAGGACGCCGTGCTCGTGCTCCTCGAGCCCGAGTGGCTCGAAGCGGCCCGCGTGATCCCGTTCATCGCGGTTGGACTCGCGTGTCAGGGCGTGTACCTCCTGACGTCGATCGGCCTCAACCTGATGAACCGGACGTCGTACTACCCGGTGGCGACGTTTGCCGCCCTCGCGGTCGGGCTTGGGTCCGGCGCCTGGCTGATGCCGGCCTACGGGCTGATCGGCGCCGCGATCTCCTTCATGCTCTCCTTCGTGACGCAGGCGGCGGTTGCGTTCGTCCTCTCGCGGTCGGTCTATCCGATTGCGTACGAAGGACACCGGCTCGCCCGATTGGTCGTCGCCGGGACGATTGCGACGCTCGTCGGGCGGTGGGCGGTGCCGGACTTTCCGCCGCTGGCGGGCCTGGTCGTGCGCGCGCTCGCCGTCGCCGGAACGTACGCCCTGCTGCTCTGGGCGTCAGGCTTCCTGCGCGCCTCCGAGCGCCGGTTCCTAATCCAGGCCTTCCGGCGGCGATGAGGTCTCACCACGAAGATCACGAAGATTCCGAGGATTCGAATCTGCCACGACGGCTTGAGCCCCCGCGACACGTCGAGAGAGGAACTGAACCGAGGGAGAAACGAGTCAAACGCGCGAGAATCGCCTCGTTTCTCCCTCGGTTCAGTTCCTCTCTCACGCGGCCTTCGGCCGCGGCGGGCAAAGCCCGCCGTGTCGCGGGGTCGAAAGCTTCGTGACCTTCGAGAGCTTCGTGGTGAGGTCGAGCAGAGCGACGAAGTACAATACGTCACGATGAAGGTGGCCCCCCGGCTGCGTGAAGCCGTGGCCCGTCGCGCGCGAACGGTGCCGATGCTCACCCGCCTCCTCGCGAGGCTCCGCAAGCGCGAGTACGAGCAACAGATCGAAGACTTCCTGACGAAGCGCGACGGTCATGCCGGACGTCTGCCCACCGGCCTCGTGTACGAAGCGACGATGCGCTGCAATCTGAAGTGCGAGTTCTGCTACGTCGGCGACCTGCTCAACCTCGAGGGCGAGTGGCGCGAGGAGCTGCCGGTTGAGCTCCTCAAGCGCGCGTTCCCGGATCGGGAGGGCCTCAAGGTCAGCCTCACCGGCGGCGAGATCTTCATGCGCAAGGACATCCTCAGCGTGATGGAGGTCTTCAAGGACAAGGGCTACGTCTGCGGGTATCTGACGACGAACGGCACGATCATCAGCGACGAGCGCGCCGAAGCGCTCGCGGCCCTGGCAAGCGCCGGGTTTCTGCGGCACATCAGCGTGTCGATCGACGGCCCGGGCGAGCGGCACGATCAGGCGCGCGGCGTGAAGGGCACCTTCGAGCGCACGGCCGCCGGCCTCCGCAGGCTGCAGGCCGCCGCCCGAAAGGCGCACGCGCCGCTCCGCGTCAGCATCAACACGACCGTCGCGAACGAGTCGCTCGACGCGCTCTCCGATATGGTGGAGGTCGCCGAGGAGCTGGGCGTGGACGCGATCGGCCTGAATCACCTCATGTTCAGCACGCCGGCGGAAGTGGCTGAGACGGTCCGGCTGACCGGCGCGCCCGGCCCGGCCGCGATTTCCACCTTCGTCACGGACAATCCCGGCGTCGATCCGGCGCGCGTCGCGGCCAAGGTCGAGGCGCTGGCCGAGAAATGCCGCGCCCGCGGGGTCCGGTTCGACATGCGGCCCAAGGTCCGGCCCGCCATCACGAAGGATTACTACACGCCGGGCACGCCGCTTGACGGCCGGTGCCTGTATCCGTTCTTGTATGCACGCGTGTCCTTCAGCGGCAAGGTCTACTTCTGCCCGTTCATTCGCGTGGAAGTCGGCGATTTGACGACCCAGTCGCTCGAGGAGGTCTGGACGAGCGATCGCTACGTCGGGCTGCGGAAGAAGCTGCTCGAAGAAAAGCTCTTCCCCGTGTGCCGGCGCTGCTGCAAGGTCGAGCTGACCGGCACGCCGCGCGACGCTGAGGCTGACACGACGGAGCCGGTCGAAGCCGACGCCGTGTTCGTGCAGGCGAGCTGACATGTCGAAACTGGGTACCCGCACCCTCCTCGTGAATCCGCCGCTCGTCGGCGGCATCGCCTTCACCCGTCAAGGCCGGTGCCAGGAGCGCGAGGAAGTGCTCGGCACGACGAAGCCGCCCTACACGCTGGCCCTGGCCGCCGCGCTCTTCCGCCAGACGGGCTGCGACGTGCGCGTGTTCGACCTGACCGCCACCGAGCAGACGGTCGCCGACCTCGTCGCCAGGCTCGACGCCGACGGCTTCGCGCCGACCCTGATCATTTTTCCGACCACCACACCGACGCTCGACGTGGACGTGAAGGCGATGGCGGCGCTGAAGGCCAGGTACGGCGCGCCGCTGTTCACGTTCGGGCCGCAGGCGTCGACAACGCCGGCCGAGTCGATGGCGCGCGCGCCGGAAGTGGACGGCATGTTCGTCGGCGAGCCGGAAGACGGCCTCGTGCAGCTGGCTGGGCTCGACTCACTGGATCGCCTCGGCGAGATTCCGAGCCTCACGTACCGGCGCGGCGGCAAGGTCGAGCCGCATCGGGCGCACGGATCGTTCACGGGTTTCCTCGACGCGCCGTTCCCGGCCTGGGAGCTGCTCGACCTGTCCCGGTATCGCGTCCCGCTCGTCAACAAGCCGTACGTCATCGTCGAAAGCTCGCGAGGCTGCCCGTACTCGTGCGACTTCTGCGTCGCGCCCATTCACCAGGGCCACAAGTTCCGCGAGAAGAGCGCCAAGGCGCTCGTGGACGAGATGGAGCGGGGCTACCGCGAACACGGCCTGACGTTCTTCTATCTGTGGGGCGACACGGTCACGCTCAACGTGAAGTCGTTCTCGGCGTTCTGCGAGGAGTTGATTGCGCGCAAGCTGCCCATCCAGTGGTTCGGCAACGCCCGTGCCGACAACCTGACCGATCCGGCGTTCGTGAAGCGGCTGCGACAGGCAGGCTGCTGGATGCTCGCACTCGGGATCGAGACGGAGTCCGAGGAAACGCGCAAGGACATGATGAAGCGGCTCGAGGGCGCTAAGATCCGCGCGGCGCTCAAGAACATGCGCGCCGCCGGCATCAAGTCGTTCGCGTTCTTCATCCTCGGCTATCCGGGCGACACGCCGCAGTCGCTGGATCGGACCATCGATTACGCGGTAAATCTCGACCCGGACTTCGCCAACTTCTATCCGGCGGTGCCGTACCCGGGCACCGAGCTCTACGCCAAGGCCAAGCGCGCGGGCCTGCTGGCCAGCGAAGACTGGTCGCGCATGGAGTACTCGTACTACCTGCTGCGCGGCAACGGGCTCGACGAGCCCATCGTCATGGGTGCGATCAACCGCGCCAAGCGGCGGTTCTACCTGCGGCCGGGCTACATGGTGCGGCACGCGGGCGACATCGCGCGGCTGGCCATGACGAAGTGGAGCGTCGCCAGCCACGTCGCATCGCGGATTCTGTTCGGCTCACCCGTGACAGACGCCGCGCCGGTTGCAGACTCCAACGCCGGGTCGGGAGACCCGGCCTCCATCAAACACGCGGAACGCCGGGTCTAGCAACCTCGTCCGCTGACAGCTGCCGGTACTCCCGCCGCGGACGCTTCGGGCCCGTGAGCCGGTACCAGTACAAGTCCTTCAGTTGGAACAGATAGCCGGCTGCCTCGCGCATGCTCATCTTGCTCTCGCCGGCCTCGCGATCGTCAAATCGATACGGAATCTCGACCAGGCGTCTTGGCCACGCGCGCATCACGAGCTCCAGGCAGATCTTGAAGCCGCCCGCCTGAATGCTCACGCCCTGCGCCACCGATCGACGGATGAGAAAGAAGCCGGACGCCGCGTCGCGAATCGGCGACAGGGGCCTCGCCAGCAGGCAGGCCACCCGCGACATCATCCGGCGCTTCCACGGCCAGTTCGGCGTGCTGCCGCCTGGAATGTAACGGCCGGCCACGAGCAGGTCGGCCTTCGTCGCCTCGAAGGCGCGAAACATTCTGGGAACGAGCGGCGGCGGGTGGCTGAAGTCCGCGTCCATCACGCCGAGGACATCCGAGGTCGCCGCGCCGAATCCCGCGACGACCGCCGTGCCCAACCCGAGCTTGCCGGACCGGTGAATGACCTGCATGCGGAACGACCGCGCCAGCTCATCGGCCAGCGCGCCCGTCCCGTCCGGTGAGTTGTCATCGACGATGACGAGTTCGAGCTCGATGCCGGCCTGGCGGGTCTCGTTGAACAGGGCGTGGGTCAGCTCGCCGATGCGGTCGCGCTCGTTGTACGTCGGCACGACCATCGTCAGCTGCGCGGGCGGGCGCTCGGGCACCGCAGCATTTTAATGGGGTCGTACCTCGATCTGTGGAAAACTCAGGGGACTTCACCGTAGAGATGTCCCCTGAGTTTTCCACAGATCGAGGTACGACCCCTTGGGTTCCTTGGGTTCTCCTCATCGTCCTGCTGCTGGCGCTGCGCATCCCATCCCTGACTCACCCGGCCGGCGGCGATCAGAGCTTGTACCTCTACAGCGGTCAGCGCATCCTGGCCGGCGACACGCCGTACCTCGACGTGTGGGACCAGAAGCCGCCGGGCATCATGTTCGTGTATGCGGCGTTATGGGGGTTGTGGCCGGATGAGTCGGTGGTTGCGGCCGCCGACCTCCTGGCGGCTGCGCTGACGGCGTCGTTGCTGGTGGTGCTGGGGCGGCGTTTGTTCTCCGCTCCTGTGGGATTTGGCGCCGCTGCGGCGTTTCTGCTGCTTGGAGATCCGGCGCTTCAGCGCCTTGGCGGCCTGAACGTTCGCGCCCAGTGCGAGACCTTCATCGTGCCTGCGGTGGCGCTTTCGCTGGTACTGGTCACGATGCCGAGGCGCCGCGCGTGGCATCTCGTCGCCGGCGGTGCGGCCTTCGGCGTGGCGTGCTGGTTGAAGTACAACGCCGCGGCGTACGCGTTGCCGGTGGTTGCGGCGGTGCTTTGGTTCGACGTGCCGGGTCTAAAGACCCGGCCTCCACGTATCCAGCTCGCACTGGTCGCTACAGGCGCCATCGTCGTCGGGCTCCTCGGGCTCGGCCATTTCGCCGCGCGAGGCGCGCTCGCTGATCTCTGGCGAGCCACGATCGGCTACAACCTTCAGTACTCGGGCGAGACCTACGGCGGCCTGCTCGGCCCGCTGGCGTACCTCGTCACCATGCCGCTCGCACGCGCGCGCGTGGATGTGCTGTGGTTTCTTGGACTTGCAGCCGCGGCGGTGCTCGCGCTGAAATGGCGCGGCGATCGCTCGACCCGGATCGTGCTCGGCTGGCTCGCCGCGGTCGTGATCTCGATCGCGCTGAACGGAGCCCGAGGCTTGCCGCAGTACTTCATTCAGGCGCCCCCGGCGCTGGCGCTGGCGTTCGCCGCCGGACTTGCGATCGCGTGGCAGGTCCGGCCCGCGCGGCTGGCGGCGCTTGCGGTCATGGTGGCCGGATTCTGGCGCGTCGGGAGCGAGCCCACTCCGATCTGGCAGCCGCGTCTCGGCGGCCTGCCCTCGATTGCCTCCAACCTCCGAACGGACCTTGCGGCCATGACCGGAGGCATCGACGCCCGCACGCATCTCGCGCGTTTCACACGCGAAGACGGCGGCGGCAAGTTCCCCATCGTGACGGTCTCGGATCTGGCCGACCGGCTGCGATCCACGACGAAGTCTGACGATCCGATCCTCGTCTTCGGATTTGCCGGCGGCGGCGTGCTGGCCCGGAGCGGTCGCGAGAGCGCCTCGCGGTTCTTCTGGAGCCGGCCCATCGTCGTGGAGTTCGCGCGCGGCGTGCCGGGGTACGGCCCCGAGGGCCTGCTGGACGATCTCCGTCAACGTCCGCCCACCGTTGTCGTCCTTCAGAAGAACGACTGGCGCCTCGGCGAGCCGAACGTGCCGAACTCGATCGAGTACTTCATGGCGAATCCTGCGCTCCGCCAGTGGCTCGAAGCCGGCTACCGGCTCGAGGATGACAACGCGGACTTTGCCGTCTGGCGAAGGCAGTCGTGATGTCTCGCCGTTCTGTTGTTTCACGCCGTTCCTGGATCGTCGCCGTCATCGCCATCCTGGCTGTCGGCCTGACTCTGCGCACGCTCTGGCTTCGCGCCGACCCGCCGGTGACCTCCGTCGGCATCGTCTGGCACGACGAAGGCGCCTGGACGCACAACGCGCGCAACCTCGCGCTCTGGGGCACGGCCAAGACGGACAACTGGAATCCGGTCTACATCGCGCCGGTGTTCACGGCGCTCGAGTACGGATCCTTCGCGGTGTTTGGCGTCGGCACCTGGCAGGCGCGCGTGGTGCCGGTCGCGTCTGGGCTCGCGGCGATCGTCCTGCTCATGGCCGGACTGAATGCGATCGGCGGGCGCCGGGCCGCGCTCGTCGGCGGCATCCTGCTCGCCACCAACTACTGGTTCGTCATGTGGAACCGCGCGGCGCTCATGGAATCGACGATGACGGCGTTCATCGTCGCGAGCTGGGCCGCGTACGCGATGAGCGAACGGCGGCCGGCGTGGGGAATCGCGGCGGGCGTGTGTGCCGCTCTCGCCTTCTTCACCAAGGCGGCGGCCGCATTCTTCGTCGCGGCGATCGTCCTGGACGCGGTGGCGTCGTACCTGTCGAAAAGGGGCCGGGGCTCGTTTTACGAATCACGTAAAACGAGCCCCGGCCCCTTTACCATCGCCGGCCTTGTCGTCGCCTTCGGCGTCGCGGCCATCTTCGTCATCCCCGAATGGGCGGAGTACTACCGGTACAACTGGCTGACGGCGGTCGAGCGCAAACCGAGCTACACCATTGGCGCCCTGATCGACCGCGCGTCGTGGCTGCCTGTCGCGCAGGACTTTTTCTCGCGCATCTGGCTCGTTGTGCTGGGCGCCGGCATCGGCCTGGTCAGCATCGCGACGCGTTATCTGACGGCGCGGCCGGGTGAGCGCCTGCTCGTCCTGTGGTTCGTCATTGGCCTGGCTGAGCTCGTGGTGCACGACGCGGGCAACGCGCGCCGATACGTCATGTTCATCCCCGCGCTCATCGCGCTCGCGTCATTGGCCGTCACCGCCGATCGCCCCTGGTTCAGTGCCGATTTCTCCCGCGCATCGCGCCGCACGCGATGGCTCGTGCTGCCGCTCGTTCTGCTGGTTGGCTACATCGTCTTCGGCAGCCTGCTCCGAATCCCCTTCGCTGGCGAAGTCGAGGCCGGCATTTACAGAACGACCGTTCGCCTCGCCGCTGCCCTTGCGGTCGTCGTCGCGCTGACCGTTGTCTGGCGATGGGGCGCCGTCTTCGGCTGGCTCTCGCGCGCCCGCGTCACCAGCGGCGCGCTGGCGGTGCTCCTCGTCATCTCGCTCGCCTGGAACGGCGGACAGTACGTCTCGTGGGCCGCGGCCAGGACCGATCTCAACTATCGCGCGTCCGTGGCGGTCGGACAGAAGCTGCCACCAGGCACGCTCGTGCAGGGCAAGCTCGCGAACGGCCTCGCACTGGAGAACCGGATCCGGCCCATCTTTGTCGGGCGAGGCTTCGGCAATTACGAGGACCGGCTGCGTCGTGAGGACGTGGGATATATTTTGACGTACGTGCTTCCCAGCGTTGGTTACGAGAGCCAGGCAGGTTCCGGGCTCATTCAGGAGATTCTCGATCAGTATCCGGATCGACGCGCGATCGAGTCGTTTGATGTCCAGGAGACGCCCGGACCCGATCGCGCGGAGCTCATTCAGAAACACGGCCGTGCGCGAAACTAGCCTGGAAGCGTGATCGATTGGCCGACGTCACCCGTTATCGTCCCGAAGATCGCCGGCAGGTCGAAGCGCTTTATCGGCGCGTCTTCGGCGCCGACGCCGCCGAGGCCAACCGGCTGCGCTGGGACTGGCAGTACCGCCGTAATCCGCACGCCCCGGCCGACGGCCCCCTCATCTGGATTGCGACCGAGGGCACGTCCGTGGTCGGGCAGTACGCGGCGATGCCCGTGAAGCTCGCGGTCAACGGCCAGGAAATACTGGGCACGTGGGGCATGGACGTCATGGTCGCGCCCGAGCGGCAGCGGCAGGGCCTGGGCGACGTGTTGTTCCGCACGTGGGATCGCAGCGTCGGCGCGTCGCTCGGCTTCGGCCTTTCGGAATCGTCGTACCGCCTCTTCCAGAAACTGCAGTGGCCCGACGTCGGGCCCGTCCCCTGCTTTGTGAAGCCGCTGAGCCGGCGGGCGCTGCGGCGTCCGGCCTGGCCGGTGCCGATCAACCGTCTGGTGTCGTACCTCACGCTGCCCTGGGTGCGGCTGGTGGCCCGGACCCGCCCGTTGCAGGGCGAAGTCCGGGTGATCCGCGAGTTCGACGCCGGCTTCACGCGGCTCTGGGAGCGCATCAAGGACAAGTTCGCCTTCTGCGTGCGGCGCGACGCGCCGTACCTCGCCTGGAGGTTCATCCAGTCGCCGCACGTCCGCTACAAGATTGCGGCCCTCGAACGGGGCGGCGAGGTCGCGGGCTATGCCGTCTACCGGCACGTGCAGGAACCGCGCGGGCGCGTGACGCTGCTCGTGGACATCCTGACCGATCCCGACGATCGATCCGGCTTTCTGACGCTTCTCCGGTGGGTGGATCGCGAAGCCCGGGCCGCCGACTCGGACAAGATCCGCGCGTTCATGATGCACGACAGCTTCCGCCGGTTACTCCGCAAGTCCGGGTACTACTCGGTGAAGTCCACGATTCAGTTCGTGGCGAAGATCAACGCCGTGAACGTCTCGCCGGCGTTCTACGAGGATACGAGCCGCTGGCACGTCACCTTGGGCGATTCGGATCAGGACCGATGATCGGCCTTCGCCGGCCCGCGCTCCTCGTCGCGATCGACACGGAGGGCGACAACCAGTGGAGCGCCGAGGCCCGCCGCCATCAGACCTTCGCCAACATCCACGCGCTCGGCCGCCTGCACGAGTTCTTCGAGCGGCATAGCGTCCGGCCGACCTACGTCGTCACGTATCCGGTGGTGAAGGACCGGCGGTCCGCCGAGGTGCTTCGCGGCATCGTGGCGCGGGGTACGGCCGAAATCGGCGCGCACCATCACGCCTGGGAGACGCCGCCGTGCGAGCCGGCGGACGTCGATCGCCATCCGTACGCCTTGTCGCTGCCCCTGTCGCAATTCGACGCACAGCTCGCCTCGCTGACCACCGCCATTACCGAAGCCGTCGGCGCACGTCCGGTGTCGTATCGCTCCGGCCGGTTCGGCTTCTCGGCGACGCACGTGTCGTCACTCGAGACTCAGGGCTACCAGATCGACTCGTCGGTGGCGCCGCTCTTCTACGAAGCCCACAAGCAGGGACCGGACTTTGTCGGCGCGCCGCTGACGCCGTACTACCTCTCGTACGACGACGCGACGAAGCCGGGCACCAGCAGCGTGCTGGAGCTGCCGATCTCGTGCGGCCTGAATCGCCGGGTGCCCGGATTTATCGCGCGCGCGTACGCGCGCGCGCCGTGGCCGTATACAACCAAGCGCATCCTGCGTCTGGCGCGCATCGCGCGCGTCCGCTGGCTGCGGCCGTCGTACAGCTCGTCGGCGGACATGCTGGCGCTCGCCGGCCAGCTCGCCCGGCGGGGCGTGCCGGCTCTCAACCTCCTCTTTCATTCCAGCGAGGCGATCGTCGGCGGGAGTCCGTACAACCGCACAGAGTCCGAGCTCGACGCGTTCTTCGACCGGCTGAGCCGATTCTTCCGGTTCGCGACGAAGCACCTCGCCGCGGAGCCGATGACCTTTACTGAATTCAGGAATAAATGATTTGCCACGTGTCTCCGCACCTGCCCCCGGACCAGGGAGCCAATGCCCTCCTCCCGGCCGAGCTGGGCGGGTGGGCGCACGAGCGCGGCGAGAAGGTCACCTTCGTCTCGCACGATCCGTCGCAGGGCCGCGACGTGGTGCCGCTCGAGGCCGGGCGCGTGTGGCGCGTGCCCCGGCGGGCCGGCGCCTCCCGGCTGGCGCGCAGCCTGAAGATCGAGCTGTGGCAGACGTTACGATCCGTCGGCCGCGCGCTCGACGCCGCGGCGTCGGACGCGCCGATGCTCCACCTTCACAGCAACGGCGTGATCATCGAGGCGGCCGCCGCCTGGGCCGTTCGCAAGGGGATTCCGTACGTCCTCACGTTGTACGGAACCGAGATCTGGCACTACAAGAAACGCTGGCCGTTCGATCCGTTCACGCGCGCCTATCGTCGCGCCGCGCGCGTGACGTTCTACAGCCGCCGGCTGCTCGACCGGGCGCGATCGCTCGAGCTCGATCGCCCGGGACTCTCGGTCGTGTATCCGACGGTCGGCCGCGCCTTCAAGCCGGCCGATGATCGGACGCGCGCGGCGTGGCGCGCGGAGCTGGGCATTGCGGAGCCGCTGGTCCTGCTCAACGTCAAGCGCCTGCATGAGCTGGCGGGCCAGCAGTACCTGCTCGACGCGTTCGCGCGCGCCACCCGCGGCCGGACGGACGTGCGGCTCATCGTGTGCGGCACCGGCCCGCTGCGTCAGGCGCTCGAGGCGCAGGCGCGTGACGCCGGCATCGCCGCCAAGGTCACGTTCACCGGCCTGGTGTCGAACACCGAAGTGGCGCGCTACGCGGCCATCGCCGACGCGTTCGTCCTGCCCTCGCTCCTCGAAGCGCTGCCGACCGTGGCCGTCGAGGCGCTCGCCGCCGGCACGCCGGTGCTGTCCGCGGACCATCCCGGCGGCATCGAGCTGCACGAGCTGTTCGGCGACGACGTGCTGATCGTGCCGCGCCGCAACGTGGACGGGCTCGCGGCGGCGATGGCGGACCTGCTCGCGCGGCCCACGCGGGTGCGGCCCGGCACGCTGGACCTGGTCCACACGCACTTCGGCCCGGACGCCGTGCGCGCGGCCTACGACGAGGTGTACGCGGCGGTCCGGCGCCGTGATTCGTAATAGAGTGACTCGCATGGCCACGCTCGTCGACACCGTCACGCACGACATCGCCGACGCGATGCGTCAGAAGAACCAGGCGACGCTGGCGCCGCTGCGCATGTTGAAGGCCGCGATCATAAACAAGGAAGTCGAGAAGGGCCGCCCGCTCGACGAGACCGAGTCGCGCCAGGTCGTCGTGGCGCTGGTCAAGCAGCGTCGCGATTCGGTCGATCAATTCCGGGCCGGCGGCCGCACCGATCTGGCCGACCGCGAACAGGCCGAGATCGATTTCCTGCAGCGGTACCTGCCGCCCGAGGCGGATGCGTCCGCGATCGCGCAGGCCATCGACGCCGCGATCGCGGAGACCGGCGCCTCGAGTCCGAAGGACGTGGGGCGCGTGATGAAGGCCGTCCTCGCGCGCCTCGGAGGACTGACCGCCGATGGACGCGCGGTCAGCGAGGCCGTCAAGAAACGGCTCGCCGGCTGACCCCAAACTTTTTCAAGAGACCCTCGTCTAAGGTTATTGACAGGCGGTTAAAAACGCCTCTCATCCATCCTCCGGGCAGGGGCCTCAACCAACAGGGGTTGAGGCCCCTTCTTTTTTTCGGTACTCTGGTCCGCCAGCGGCCACCCACAGCAGCTCGTCACATTGACGTCACCACACTTACGTAGCGACCGGCCCGGCCGATGACCCGCCGCCTGGTTAGGACTGCGGGCCTGATCGGCCTCGCCACCATGTCCAGCCGCGTGCTGGGGCTCGTGCGCGATGTCGTGCAGGCGCTGTTCTTCGGCACCAGCCACCAGGCGGACGCGTTTGTCGTCGCGACGCGGGTGCCCTCCGCCCTGCGGGATCTCTTTGCCGAAGGCGCCATGAGCGCAGCGTTCGTCCCGGCGATCTCCCGCACCATCCAGCGCGACGGCAAGGAAGCCGCCTGGCGGCTGGGGTCGCAGGTCGTCAACGGCCTGCTGCTGATTACCAGCCTGATCGTGGTCATCACGATCATCCTGGCGGATCCGCTCACGACGAAGTTCGCCGGCCCGTACGAGAACGTCGCCGAGTATCCCGGGAAGCTGGACCTGACGATCCAGCTGGTCCGGATCAACATGCCGTTTCTCGTGCTGATCGCGGTGGCGGCCGCGTTCATGGGCATGCTGAACGCGCTGCGCCAGTTCGCGGCGCCGGCGATGGCGCCCGCGCTTTACAACGTCGTGTTCATCAGCTGCACGCTCGTGTTCGTGCCGCTGTTCCGGTACCTGGAAATCGAGCCGGTGATGGCCCTGTCGGTCGGGATGCTGCTCGGCGGCGTGGCGCAAGCGGCCGCCCAGTGGCCGAATCTCCGCCGGGAAGGGTACCGGCACACCTGGGCGCTCAATCTGCGTGACCCAGCGCTCCGCGAGGTGCTGGCGCTGATGGTGCCCGGGACGCTCGGCGCCGCAGCCGCGCAGATCAACCAGCTCGTCAACACGTCACTCGCGACGGGTACGGCAGGCGCCGCCGCCGGGCTCGGCTACGCGTTCCGTTTGATGTACCTGCCGGTCGGCATCATCGGCGTGTCCGTGGCCACCGCGTCCATTCCTGACCTGGCGCGTCAGGGTGCCGAGGGCGCCCATGCCGCGATGCGGGAGACGCTGTCCTGGTCGCTGCGGCTCGTGCTCATGCTCTGCATTCCCGCGACGGTCGGCCTGATGGTGCTGAGCCCGACGATCGTCGAGGTCGTCTTCGAGCGCGGGGCGTTCGACCGGCAATCGAGCGAGCTGGTCACGACCGCCCTCCTCTTCTACGCGCCCGGCATCATCGGCTACTCGATCGTAAAGGTCCTCGCGCCGGGGTTCTATTCGCTGCAGGACACGCGCACGCCGGTCATCGTGAGTCTCGTCACGATCGGCACCAACCTCGGCCTCAACATCTGGCTCAACTGGTGGATCAGCTACCGGGGGCTGGCCCTCGGCACTGCGATCGCCGCCAACCTCAACGCCGGCCTGCTGCTGTACTTCCTGTCGCGCCGCGTCGGCGGCCTCCACGGCACGCACGTCTGGCGCACGCTCGGCAAGATCCTCCTGGCGTCGGCGGTGATGGCGGTCGCCGTGTACTTCGTGCAGGAGTGGTTGCACTTGTGGATGCCGGCGCCGGCCATCGGCCCGGGCATCGTGCGCATCGTCGGATCGGTCGGCGCCGGTCTCCTGGTGCTGTCGGCCGCCGCCCACCTGCTGCACATCTCGGAATTCCGTGAAGCGACGACGCGCATCATCGGCCGCCTGCGGCGGTCCTCTGGTACCATCGCGCGATGAGGCGCTACCCGCCGCCCGACATCCCCGGATCGTTCGGGCCCGGGCCGATCACGCCGTCGGTGCGGATGCTGCTCATCATCAACATCGCGGCGTTCGTCCTCACGTTTGCCGCGCCCGAGCTGATGATCGGTCTGTTCGGCCTGCTGCCGCGCGCAGTGATCTGGGAAGGGCGCATCTGGCAGCTCATCACGCACATGTTCCTGCACGGCGGCGTGATGCACATCCTGTTCAACATGCTGCTCTTGTGGATGTTCGGCGTGGAGCTCGAGCGGCGCTGGGGCTCGCGCGGCTTCATGCGCTTCTTCCTGATCACGGGCATCGGGGCGGGCATCGTGACGGTCCTCGTGTCACTCCTGCCGTTCACGTTCACGCGCTCGATTTACAACGTCCCGACGATCGGCGCGTCCGGCGCGATCTACGCGCTGCTCATGGCCTGGGCGATGCTGTTTCCGCATCGCACGATGCTCTTCATGATGATGTTCCCGCTGCCCGCGCGGACGGTGGCGGCGATCCTCGGCGCGATTGCCTTCATCTCAGCCGTCGGACCGGCCAACTCCGGCGTCGCGGAGTTCACCCACCTCGGCGGCATGCTCGTCGGCTGGCTTTATCTCCAGGGCCCGACCAACCTGCGCCTCGCGATCCGGTACCGCATCACGAAGTGGCGCATGGAGCGCATGCGCAAACGATTCGACGTGCACAAAGGCGGACGGGTCCACTAGCCACTGTCTCACCACGAAGATCACGAAGCACGCGAAGGCCGGCGTCACCGCGGGCTGCGCCCGCGGGCGGCCGAAGGCCGCTTCGTCCCGGGTACGCGCCCGCGCGAGAAGGACCCACCCGAACGACCTCGCTTTCCGATTCGACGTCCTTCTCGCGCGGGTGCGTACCCGGGACGCGACGTGACGCCGGCTTCAGGCCAGACTGATGGATCCGGCTTCGCGACCTTCGTGACCTTCGTGGTAAGAACTTGTCAGGCGCGCTCGTACGCCATTTTCTTCAGCGCTTCGATGCGCTTCGCCATCGGCGGATGCGTGGCGAAGAGATCCGCGAAGCGGCCTTCGCGGTTGTCGAGGCGGCGTTCGAGCGGATCGACGATGCAGAGGTGCGCGGTCCCGCGCTTGATGGACTGGGTCGCCGACGAGGCATGCTCGAGCTTTTCGAGCGCGCTCGCGAGGCCGAGCGGGTTGCGCGTGAGCTGGGCGCCGGTGGCGTCGGCCAGGTACTCGCGGCTGCGCGACACCGCCATCGCCATGATCTGCGCGAGAAACGGCGCGAGAATCACCGCCAGGAGCCAGACCGCGAAGAGCAGCACGCCGAGCGCGCCGCCGCCGCCGTTCTTGGATTTGCCGGACCGGCGCCCGCCCCCGAACCGCATCGCCCGCAGGCTCCAGTCCGAGACCAGCACGATCATGCCGATGAGCGCGGCCACGACCGTCATCAACCGGATGTCCAGGTTGCGGATGTGCGCCATCTCGTGCGCGACGACGCCCTGGAGCTCCTCGCGGTTCAACGTCGCGAGCAGTCCGTCGGTGACGGCGATGGAGGCGTGCTGCGGGTCGCGGCCGGTCGCGAACGCGTTGGGATCGGCGTCGGGGATGACGTACGCCCGTGGCGGCGGGACGCCGCCGGCGATCGCCATCTCCTCGACGACGTTCGCGTACTGCCGGTAGCGCAGCCGATCGTCGTCCGTCGTCGCGGCGGTCGCCTTCTCGTCGAGCGGCACGGCGCCGGCCGAGAGCAGCACGGCGCGATCGCCGCGCTGCAGGCTCCAGTAGGACTGTCCCCCGCCAATCGCCAGCGCGGCAATCGTCCCCACCGGAATGAACCGGCCGCCCTGGCCGAGGACGTACAGATCCAGACCGGCGCCGATGAAGATCGCCAGCGCGATGAACATCGCCATCACGAGCCACGTCCGCCGCCGGTTGGCGGCCTGCTGCTGAAAGAGATTCACTTCTTCATCGAGAGATCGACTGTTGGCACGTTGCGCTCGGCCTCAACGGTGATCTGGAACAACTCGGCCGGCTGAAAGCCCAGCGCGCCGGCCGCGAGCACCGCGGGGAATGTCTCGCGCGCGGTGTTGTACGTCGTCGCGATGTCGTTGTAGAACTGCCGCGCGAAGCCGACTTTGTTCTCGGTGCCCGCCAGTTCCTCCTGCAGCATCTTCACGTTCTCGGTGGCGCGGAGCTGCGGGTAGTTCTCCGCGACGGCGAAGAGCCGTCCGAGCGCCTGCGTCAGCTCGCCTTCGCGCTTGCCCGCTTCCGCCGGCCCCGTCGCCGCCATCGCGCGCGAGCGCGCCTCCATCACGGCCGTCAGCGTGTTCTGTTCGAACTCCATCGCGCCCTTGACGGTCGCGACCAGGTTCGGAATCAGGTCGTGCCGCCGCTTGAGCTGCACGTCAATCTGCCGCCAGCCGTTCGTCGTTTGATTGCGCAAGCCGACGAGCCGGTTGTACACACCGATCGCCCACAACACGAGGACGACCACGACACCAAGCACAATCCAGAGCGCCATCAGCCCCTCCAGTCCGCGTTCCTGGCGGAGTATAATCGACCGGTTGTCAGCGCCTCCAAGTTCCGCGACGCTCGGACCCGAAGAGATCCGCGCCACCGCCGATAACACGGGCGTGGCGGAGGGCTTCTCCCGGGACCAGCTTGTCGCGATGTACCGGACGATGCTGCTCTCGCGGCGCATCGACGACAAGGAAATCCAGCTCAAGAACCAGAGCCTGATCTTCTTCCAGATCAGCGGCGCCGGCCACGAGGCCATCCTGGTCGCGGCGGGGCTCGCGCTCCGGCCGGGCTACGACTGGTTCTATCCGTACTACCGCGATCGCGCGCTCTGCCTGCAGCTCGGCATGACGCCGCTCGAGATGTTCCTGAGCGGCGTGGGCGCCAAGGACGATCCGAACAGCGGCGGCCGGCAGATGCCGTCGCACTGGGGCCACAAGGCGCTCAACATCGTCTCGCAGTCGAGCCCGACCGGCACGCAGTGCCTGCAGGCCGTCGGCTGCGCGGATGCGACAGCGCTCTACCCGCGCCTGCCCGGCGTGCGCGATGCCGACGCCCGGGCCAAGAAGGACGAGGTCGTGTACTGCTCGCTCGGCGACGGCACCGCCAGCGAAGGCGAGTTCTGGGAATCGCTGAATACCGCGTGCGTGCGCCAGCTGCCGGTGGTGTTCCTCGTCGAAGACAACGGGTACGCGATCTCAGTGCCAGTCGAAGTGCAGACGCCCGGCGGCGATTTGTCCGTGCTGGTCTCGTCGTTCCCCGGTCTCGGCGTGTTCCGGTGCGACGGCACCGACCTGCTGGCGTCGATCCGCACGATGAAAGAGGCCGTCCAGTACTGCCGCGATCGGAAGGGCCCCGCGTTCGTGCACGCACGGTGCATCCGTCCCTACTCGCACTCGCTGTCGGACGACGAGCGGCTGTACAAGACGAAGGCCGAGCGCGCGGAAGAAGCGTCGCGGGATCCCATCACGAAGTTCAGCGCGTGGCTCAAGGACCAGTCGCTCGCGACGGACGCCGACCTGGCCGCGATCGCCGCCGACGTGGACCGCGAGATCACCGAGGCGGTGGACGCCGCGGTAAAGGCGCCGAAGCCGGCGAGGGACACGGCGAGCCTCTGGCTGTACTCGCCGGACATCGATCCGACGGCCGCGGCGTTCGACACCGCGCCGGCGCCCGAGGGCAAGCCCGACACGATGGTCGCGGCCATCAACCGCACGCTCAAAGACGAGATGGCCGCCAACCCGCGCACCGTCATCTTCGGCGAGGACGTCGCGGACGCCACGCATCAGGAGAAGCTCGACGAGGTGCAGGGCAAGGGCGGCGTCTTCAAGGTCACGCACGGCCTGCAGCGCGCCTACGGCATCGACCGCGTGTTCAACTCGCCGCTGGCCGAGGCCAACATCATCGGCCGCGCCGTGGGCATGGCGACGCGTGGCCTGAAGCCCATCGCCGAGATCCAGTTCTTCGACTACATCTGGCCGGCAATGATGCAGCTGCGCAACGAAGTTGCGATGATGCGGTACCGGTCGAGCAACGCGTTTTCGTGCCCGATGGTCATCCGCGTGACGATTGGCGGCTACCTGCGCGGCGGCGCGCCGTACCACAGCCAATCGGGCGAGAGCATCTTCGCGCACTGCCCCGGCATCCGCATCGCGTTCCCGTCGAACGCCGAAGACGCGGCGGGACTGCTCCGCACGTCGATTCGCTGCGACGATCCGGTGATGTTCCTCGAGCACAAGCACCTGTACCGCCAGACGTACAACAAGAGCGCGTACCCGGGCTCGAACTACACGATTCCGTTCGGCAAGGCGGCCACGAAGCGTGACGGCACCGACGTGGTCGTCGTCACATGGGGCGCTCTTGTGCAGCGGTCGATCCTCGCCGCGCAGCAGGCCGAAAAAGAAGGCATCAGCACGATGGTCATCGACTTGCGGACCATCATGCCGTTCGACTGGGATGCCATCGCCAAGGCCGTCGCGAAGACGAACCGCGTCGTCATCGCGCACGAAGACCAGCTCACGTGCGGCTTCGGCGCCGAACTTGCGGCGCGTGTCGCCAGCGACCTGTTCGAGCACCTCGACGCGCCCGTTCGCCGCGTCGGTGCCATGGATGTGCCCGTCGCCTACTGCCCCGACCTCGAAGAGGTCATCCTGCCAGGGTCAGCCGACGTGCTCAAAGCGATCGTCGAAACAGCGAAGTACTAACAGGTACGCCACGTACGCCGCGTACGCCTCGTACGAGGAACGAACTGCCGCTGGCCTACTCTTGATCAGTACGTAGGCCGCTCCGGGTTGTGGAGCGGCAGAACCACTACGTAGGCCGCTCCGGGTTGTGGAGCGGCTGAGCCAGCACGTAGGCCGCTCCGGGCTTTGGAGCGGCAAGCTGAGTCTTTGGTCCCAGGTCCTTGGTCCCAGGTCCTTGGTCCCAGGTCCTTGGTCCTGCGGAGGTGACGTGGAAGCTCGCCTCTCGTTGTCGCTCATTGCCCTCCTGCTCGGAGCCTCGCTCTTCGCGCAGTCTGCGGCGCCGCCTGTCCCCGCGCCGAATCGTGACTGGCTGGCCGGCACGTGGAAGCTCGATCGATCCGGTCCGCCAGAAGACGAGAAGAACTGGAATCGCCAAACCCGGCCGACGAATCGGACGACTCCAGCTGATGCCGGCAAAGGTAGCGGAGGCATGCCGGCGCCAATTCCCGATCGCGACAACATCGCGAGCATCAACACCTTCGGCCTGACGCTGATCGCGGCGTCCGAAACGCTCGTGTTTCAGGTTCAGCCGGACGCGGTCACGATGCGGGACGACTTTCGCGAGCCGATGCGATACGAGACGAACGGCCGCGCGCGGACGATGGAGGTGCTCGCGGGGTCCGCGAGGAGCGTCGCCGTCAGCGCTCCGCGCTCGTTTACGGTGAGCCTCAAGTCATCATGGAATGGCGACGCGCTGGTGCAGGAAGTCTGGACCCGGGAAACGCGTGAGATCGTCAGAATCACTCGGACGTTCATCCCGTTCGACGAAGGCCGGAAGATGCTGCTCGTGATCAAGGTCCTCGAGCCGAAGCTCAAGGACCCGGTCAAAGACATCGAGCGCGTGTACGTGCGTTAGCCGTCGTAAGGCGATGCCGCTCCAAAGCCCGGAGCGGCCTACGTACGGGCAAAGCGGCGGAGTAAGCTCTGACCGTGCTCCGCGTCACCTGTGCCGTGACGGCTATCGCCGCCTGCGTCGCGTTCCAGGCCGCTGGTCCCGGGCACGTCCAGGTCCTCAAACCGACCGGCGGCCTCCCCGCCTCGCTCCAGTCCAAGCTCGGACTGCCCGTAAGCTGCGCGCAGACGCGCGCGGGCGAGTACCTCGTGCTCGATCGGCGCGCGCACACGGTGTACGCGATCAATGCCGCGCGGACGAGCGCGCGGCAGGTCGTGCAGATCGGCACGGAAAAGGGCCGCTTGCTGCAGCCGGCGGCCTTCGCGCTCGCCGGCGACGTCATGGCCATCGCCGACGCGCCGGCCGGTTACGAGCGCATCCAACTGTTTTCGCCGAGCGGGTCCGCGCTTGGCGCGTTCGTACTCGACCGGAAGATCGCGGCACGGCTCTGGCTCGGCCCGATCATCCTCAACGGCATCGGCTCGATGGCCTTCACCGGCAAGACCTTTGTCGTGAGCCGCCCCGAAGCGGGCGCGCTCATCGCGGAGCTCGCCATCGACGGCAACGGCCTCCGCCAGTTCGGCGACCTGCGGCGCACCGGGCACGAAGTCGACCGCGATCTCCACCTTGCGTTAAACATCGGCCTGCCGCTGGTCGATCCGACCGGCGGCTTCTATTTCGTGTTCCAGACCGGCCGCCCGATGTTCCGGAAGTACGACGCGGCGGGTGTGCTGTTGTTCGAGCGCCACATCGAAGGCGTCGAGCTCGACGCGGAAATCCAGACGCAGCCGACGAGCTGGCCGCGCCGTGAAACGGAAGGTGGCACGTTCCCGCTGGTCTTACCGGTCGTCCGGACGGCGGCGGTGGATCCGTCGGGCCGGCTCTGGGTGTCGATGATGGCGCCGGTGACGTACGTCTACGATCGGCGCGGCGACAAGATCAGGACGATTGAGTTCGATACCGGCGCGCCGATGTCGCCGTCGAGCTTTTTCTTCACGAACGACGGCCGGTTGCTCGTCACGCCCGGGTGCTACGAGTTCAGCACGCGCTGAGCCGGGCTACTATTCAGCGTCCAGGAGCCCCCATGATTCGCTCGATTGCCCGCGTCCTCGTGTTCGCCCTGATCGGCACTTCCCTCGTCTTCGCGCAGGCCGGCCGGCGCGTCTTCACAGCGGCCGACTACGACCGCGCGACGAAGATGCTGGCGCAAAACCTGAACGGGATGGTGGTCGGCGGCACCGTCGCGCCGAACTGGCTGCCGGACGGGCGCTTCTGGTACGTCCGCACCACGCTGACCGGCACCGAGAACGTGGTGGTCGACCCCGTGAAGCGGACACGTGAGGTCGTGGCGACGCCCCCGGCTGGCGCGCTGCCGGCCGCCGGGCGCGGAGGCCGGGGGGGAGGCGTGGCGGGCGGCCGGGGCGGCGGGCGCGGCGGCGTCACGCTCGGCAAGACCTGCGGAGTCAATGTCACGGGACTGACGAGCGCGCCGCCGCCCTCGATGTCGCCGGACGGCACGAAGGCCCTCTTCATCTGCGACTGGAATCTGTGGGTCAAGGACGTCGCCACGGGGCAGGAGCGCCAGCTCACGACCGACGGCGCGAAGGACTTCGGCTACGCGACGAGCAATGCCGGCTGGACGACGAGCGCGGCGCCGGCGCTGTCGTGGTCGCCGGACGGCAGGAAGATCGCGACACAGCAGCAGGACGAGCGCAAGGTCGGCGACATGTATCTCGTCCAGACGCCGGTCAACGGCGGCCACCCGGCGCTGCGGGCGTGGAAGTACCCGCTCCCCGGCGATCCCGACGTCGCGATGATCACCCGCGTGATCATCGACGTCGAGACCGGCAAGATCACGAAGCTCCTGATGGCGCCGGATTTCCACCGCGCCATGGACGAAGACGACATCGACATGGGCGAGTACCTGTGGAGCCCGGACAGCACGCGCCTCGGGCTCGTCTCGACGGATCGATTCCACAAGTGGTCCACCGCGAAGCTCGCCGATGTCACCAGCGGCGAGGTGCGGACCCTCTTCACCGAGACGGAGAAGACGCACGTCCAGACGCGAGTGCAGTGGCAAATCCTCTGGGACACGAACGAAGTGATCTGGTACTCGCAGCGCGACGGCTACGCGCAGCTGTATTTGATGGATCTCAAGAGCGGCCAGCTGAAAAACAAGATCACCGACGGGCCCGGCATGGTCACCGGCCTCGCCCGGCTCGATAGCAAGACGCGCACGATGTGGTTCAACGCCGTCGGCAAGGAGAAAAGCCAGGATCCGTACTACTCGCACCTGTACAAGGTCGGCCTCGACGGCAAGGGCTTCGTGTCCCTCACACCCGACAACGGGACCCACACGGCGGTGCTGTCGCCGGACGGCAAGTACGTCATCGACACGTTCTCACAGCCCGATGTGGCGCCGGAGACGGTGCTCCGCGACGGCGCGACGGGCGCGCTCGTCATGCCGCTCGAAAAGGCCGACATCTCGCGGCTGCTGGCGCACGGCTGGAAGCCGCCGATGCCGATCAAGATGACGGCCTCGGACGGCAAGACCGACATCTACGGCCTGCTCTTCCGGCCGACGAACTTCGACCCGGCCAGAAAGTACCCAATCATCAATCAGGCGTACCCGGGGCCGCAGTCGGGCAGCGTCGGCTCGCGCGCGTTCAGCGCCGCGCGCGGCGACCGCCAGGCCCTCGCCGAGCTCGGCTTCGTCGTCGTCAGCATCGACGGCATGGGGACGCCGAACCGATCCAAGGCGTTCACCGACGCCTACTTCGGCGCGATGGGCCGCCACAACACGATTCCGGATCAGGTCGCCGGCATACGGGAGCTGGCGAAGCGGTTCCCCTGGATCGATATCGAGAAGACCGCGATGTGGGGCCACTCGGGCGGCGGGTTCATCACCGCCGACGCGCTGCTGCGCGCGCCGTTCAACGACTTCTTCAAGGTCGGCATCGCGGAGTCGGGCAACCACGACCAGCGCCAGTACGAGGACGACTGGGGCGAGCGCTATCAGGGTCCGCTCGTGAAGAACCCTGACGGCACCGACAGCTACGCGATCGAGGCGACCCAGAACCACGCTGCCGGTCTCAAGGGCCGTCTGTTCCTGATTCACGGTGGCATGGACAACAACGTGCCGCCCTACAACACCTATCTGGTCGCGGACGCGCTGATCAAGGCGAACAAGGAATTCGACATGCTGATCATCCCCAACGCCGGACACGGCTTCGGCGCCGCGTCGAACTTCGTCATGGTCCAGCGCTGGAACTACTTCGTGAAGCACCTGCTCGACGCGGAGCCGCCGCGGAACTACGTGATCCCGGCGGCACCGGCGGGCGGCGGCCGAGGGGGCGGCGCGGGCCCCGCGCAGTGAGCGAGGTGCCGGGAGGTACAACCAACAGCCGCTGGCGCGGGTGGCTCGGCGCTGTCGCTCCCTATGCCGGGCTGATCGCGCTGAACCTTCTGTTCCGGCTCCCCCTGCTGCTCAACGCGGACAATGTCCACTCGGACGCAGCCATCGTCGGGCTGCAGGCGATGCACCTCCTGAACGGGGAGACGGCGCGCTTCGTGTGGGGCGTCACGCACCAGGGCGCGTTCGACGTCTGGGTGGTCGCGGCGTTCTTTCTGCTGGGTGGGCCGACGCCGCTGATGCTGATGCTGGCGCCGTTTGTCGGACACCTGGTCCTCTCCTGCGCGCTGTTCGCGCTGCTGCGTCGGCTGTTGCCCGGCCGGGCAGCGGCCTTCATCACCTGCCTCACGCTCGTGTTCACCACGCAGGCAATCAACGGCATCGTCGCGTACGTGCCTCGTCAGTGGAGCGTCACCGTCGCGCTGTGCGGCGTCGTGCTGATAGCCTGGCCGACGCGTCGCACGCCTTTGCGGCTGGCGCTCGGTACCGCACTCGCGCTGTTCTCCATCTACCTCGATTTCTTTTCTACCGTGTGGATGCCCGCGATAGGCCTACTGGCGCTGCTGGTGTGCCTGGAGCTGCCTCGCGAACCGAAGGCGGTCGCTCTCCGGCTCGCAGGCGCGGCTGCGGGCACGATCATCGGCGTCGTGCTGGTCGCGGCGCTGCGCGCGGGCTTGGGCCACCCGACCGCGTCCGATTTCGGCCTGTCTTTCATCGAGCGGAAC
>Ga0137313_1000006_pt1 | contig 74416 bp, 63 predicted proteins | sample EasRivERMZT166_2_FD_102287 | JGI IMG/M metagenome (GOLD analysis project Ga0137313, IMG submission 102287) | Soil microbial communities from meander-bound floodplain in the East River, Colorado, USA - East River MetaG ERMZT166_2 | ecosystem: Environmental > Terrestrial > Soil > Floodplain ...
CCGCGACGTCCCCGATGCTGGTGGATGCCATGTGTTCCCACACGGCCTGCCACGTCTTGCCGAGATCGTCGGTCTTCCACAGGCCGCTCGACGCGTACGCCGCGTAGATGCGGCGCTGGCCTCCGCGATCGGCCACCGCGATGTCCGTCGCGCGGCCGCTCACGTTCGTCGGGCCCAGATACATCCATGACGCGGCCCGATACGGCGACGACTGGCGCATCGACGTGTAGGTGTCGTACGCGGTGCGGAGGAATTCCGCGTCGGCTCTGGCGGGCGCCTGCGCGTGCAGGGCGTAGACGGCCAGGCCAATCGCTGAAGTGAGTGCCAGCGTGAGGCCGCCGGCGCGTCGAAGTGAGTGAATCATCCGCTTAGCTTACAATTCTTTGTTCGGATGGCTCACGCCCCCGTTTACCTCGACTGCCACTCGACCACGCCGGTGGACCCGCGCGTGGTCGAGGCGATGATGCCGTACTTCACAGAAGTATTCGGAAACCCCTCGTCCACCAATCACGCCTGGGGTTGGCGCGCGCAGGAAGCCGTGGAACGGGCACGCCGCGAGGTGGCCGCACTGCTCGGCGCGACCCCGAAGGAAATCGTCTTCACTAGCGGCGCCACGGAGTCCAACAACCTGGCGATTGCCGGGATCGCACGCCAGGCGCCGCTCGATCGCCGCCACGCGGTGGTGTCCGCCATCGAGCACAAGTCGGTGCTCGAGCGCGCGAAGAAGCTCGAAGGCGAGGGCTGGCGCGTCAGCGTCGCGCCCATCAACGCCGACGGTTTGATCGATGTCGAGGCGTTGCGAGTCCTGATGACGCCCGACACCGCATTCATCGGCGTGATGCTCGCGAACAATGAGATCGGCGTGGTTCAGCCGCTCTCGGAGATCGCGGCGCTGGCGCACGCCGCCGGCGCGCTGGTGCTCGTGGACGCCGCGCAGGCCGCCGGCAAGATTCCCATCGACGTCGCCGCCATGGGTATCGATCTGCTGTCGCTCACCGGTCACAAGTTCTACGGCCCGAAGGGCTGCGGCGCCCTGTACATCCGCAAGGGAACCAAGCTCGAACCGCTCATCATCGGCGGCGGACACGAGCGCGGGATGCGCTCCGGCACGCTCAACGTGCCCGGCATCGTCGGACTCGGCCGGGCCTGCGTGATCGCGAAGGCTGAGATGGCGGCGGAGAGCTCGCGCACAGGTGGGCTGCGGGATCGCCTGCTGGCTGGGTTGCGCGCCAAGCTCAACGGCGTCGTCGTCAACGGATCGCTGGAACACCGGCTGCCGAACAACCTGCACGTCAGCTTTCTGAACGTGGATGGCGCGGCGCTCCTCATCGGCATCGGCGACATCGCGGTGTCGTCCGGATCCGCGTGCCAGACGGCGTCGGAACAGCCGTCGCATGTACTTTGCGCCTTGCTGGGCGCCGCCAACGTGCCGTCGGCGTCCATCCGGTTCGGTCTCGGCCGGTTCACCACTGAAGAAGAGATCGACTACGCCATCGAGAAGTTTTCCGCCGTCGTCTCGCACCTCCGCGGCGCGAGCCCAACGCCGGTGGTGCTGACAACTCATGAAGATCACAGTCGCCCATAGCCCGGACTCTGACGACGCGTTCATGTTCTATGGCCTCGCGAGCGGGGCCGTGACGGTGAACGGTGTCGAGGTCGACCAGGTGCTGGCGGACATCGAGACGCTGAACCGCGCGGCGTTCGAGGGCAAGTACGAAGTGACGGCGGTGTCGTTCCACGCGTACGCGCATCTGCTGGATCGGTACGCGTTGCTGCCGCACGGCGCGAGCATGGGCGACCAGTACGGCCCCATCCTCGTGGCGCGGCAGGACTGGGATGCCGGCAGGACGTCGCTCAAGGGCGTCAAGGTCGGCGTGCCCGGCAAGTTGACGTCCGCGTTCCTCACGCTGCAGCTCTACGATCCGTCGTTCGATTTCGAAGTCATCCCGTTCGACCAGATTGAAGAGGCCGTGGTGGATGGCCAGGTCGAGGCGGGCCTGTTGATTCACGAAGGCCAGCTCACGTACGCGTCGAAAGGGTTGAAGAAGGTCGTGGACCTGGGCGAGTGGTGGTTCGCGCGCACGGACGGGCTGCCGCTGCCGCTTGGCGGCAACGTGATTCGTCGTGATCTCGGCATGGAGACGATGAAGCAGGTCTCCACCATGCTGCACGCGAGCATCGCGCATGCGCTGGCGAACCGGCCGGCCGCGGTGGAGTACGCGGAGCAGTTCGGGCGCGGGCTCGATCGCGCCAGCACCGACAAGTTCGTCGGCATGTACGTCAATCAGCTCACGCTCGACTACGGACCGCGCGGCCGCGCGGCGCTCGAGCGCTTCTTCGGCGAGGCCTTCGACCGCGGCCTCATCCCGGCGCGCGTGCCGATCGAGTTCGTGTGAAACGAGTGGCCGCTGCGGCGCTTGTCGCCACGGTCCTTGCGCAGTCCGACGTCGAAGTCATCAGAATCACGCTCGGACGTGCGGACATCCGGTCCGATCCCTCACAGGCCGCGCCGATCATTCGTCAAGTCAACGAAGGCTCGTATCTCATTGTCATTAAAGAAGATGCGGGCTGGTTCCAGGTGCAGCTCCCGGCGAGCCGCGGGTTCCGGGCGTTGGGTTATCTGCAGAAGACATCAGCGGTCAGGGTGAAGGCGGCCGAAGCCGCGGCGGCGCTCGAGGCCATGCGACGTCCGCCCACGAAGCCGCCGCCCGGCGACACCATCGCGATCGGGGCGGAGCTGACCGGGAAGACCATCTGGCTGAAGGCGCAAGCCACGCGACCCGTGTGGATCCCTGACGCCGCGACCACGATCGCCGCAGCCGCGTCGAGCGACGCGCTGGTCGCCGCACTCGCCGCCGGCGACGGTCCGAACCCGGTGATCCCCGGCGTGAACGACGTGACATGGGTGTGGGTGACCGCGGCGGCCACGTCCGCACCGGTACTCGCGAGCCGGCGCCCGTCGTTCCATGTCTCGTACGGCGAAGTGCCTGGGCTGGACTCGCGCGAGTGGGCGCCATACGTCGTCCGCCTCGCACCAGCGGGCGAGTGGCGCGTCATCACCGTGCTGGCCGGTCCGGCCCTCGCCGTGAATCACTCGCAGCCGCACTGGGAGATCCGACGGACGATCGTGCAGAACGAGATGAAGAGCTCGATCACGGGCCTCACGGACGGCATGGTGCGGCTCACGCTGACCGCGCCGCTCGCGCCCGGCGAGTACGCCCTCGTCATTCGGCCGGCGTTCTGGCGGCGGAGCTACGCGGGTCGCCAGATCATGAGCGACTTCGGCCCCGGCGTCGCGTTCGGAGCGGCGTGGGTGTTCGCGATCAAGTAGCCGCAGTAGCCGCAGGGCTTCAGCCCTGCGGACATTAACTCTGCAAAGATGAAGTAATCGTGGTATAACCCCGCCATGAAGGGCGATCGCATCGGCGAGTTCGAGGAACTGGTCCTTCTGGCCGTGCGGGCGCTCGAGCCGCCGGTCTACGGCGTGCCGGTTCAGTACTTCGTCGAGCGTGCCGCGCGGCGTGACGTCACCATGGGCGCGGTCTACGCTGCGCTCGATCGACTCGAGCTCAAGGGGCTGGTCCGCTCGTCGCTTGGCGAGGCCACGGCCGCGCGAGGTGGCAAGCGCAAGCGTCTGTTTGAGCTCACGCCGGCCGGCCGGCGGATGCTGACGGACTTGCGGCGCGTGCGCGATCGGATCTGGCGCGCGATCGAGGAGGCCGAGTCATGACGGGCGTGCAGCCGCCCCGCCTGGGCCGCTGGCTGATCGCTGTGCGGCGTCTCGGCGATCGCCGGGCCGAAGTCGAATCGGACTTTCTGGAATTGTTTCGCGAGCGGACGTCCGCTCGCGGGCTGCGTCACGCGCGGCGCCGTTACGTCCTGGATGCGTTGAGTGTCTGGACGCACCGGAGGCCCCGCGCGGACGGCGTGCGCATTGCGGCGGTTCGACGGAATCGACCGTTGGACGGCCTCGTGCGCGACGTAGTGTTTGGCGCGCGCCTGTACCGGCGCCAGTGGGGCCTGGTCCTCACGACCGTGGTGAGCCTCGGTCTAGCCATTGGCCTCTGCACCGCCGCTTTCAGCGGCATCTACGCGCTCTTCCTGAGACCGCTCGGCATCGCCTCGCCCGACGATGCCATCCAACTCTGGCGCACACACAAGAACGGCGCATCGGCCCTCTGGTCATATGCCGAGTACGTGGCGACGCGACCGCACGTGAAAGCAGTTGTCCTCGAGCCGATGATCGACGCGCACGTGGCGACGGCGGACAACACTCCCGGCTCGACGGACATCGGGTTTGCGCGTCTCGGACTGGTGACCGGCACGTTCTTCACGACATTCGGCGGCGAGGCCAGGCTTGGCCGTCTGATCGCATCGGATGATGACGCCGCCGGCGCGCCGCTCGTCTGTGTCGTCAACTATTACTTCTGGAATCGCTGGCTCGGCGGCGATCCCGGCATCGTCGGCCGCACGGTCCGCCTGGGCAAGATTCCGGTTCGAATCGTGGGCGTCGCCTCCCGGTGGTTTACCGGACCGGAATGGCAGGAGCGCGACTTCTGGCTGCCGATGATGCCGGCGTCCATCGCGTGGCCAAAGTACGGGCCGCTGCACGCGTCCAGCACGATCCAGGTTCGGGTGAACGGGCAGATCGCGCGCGGCAGGACGCTCGAGCAGGCACGAACCGAAGTCTCCGCGGTTCTGATGTCCGTGGCCGCCGCAGGCACGCCGACGACGCTGAAACCCGCGACGGGCGTTGACACGGCAGCACCGCATCGGCCTGACGGCGGTTTCATTCCCGGCGTTGCGCTCGGCGCCATAGCGCTAGTGCTGATGCTCGCCAGTCTCAACGTCGCGAATCTGCTTCTCGCGAGCGGGGCCGGGCGCCGGCGCGAGATGGCCGTCCGGCTCGCGATGGGCGCCACGCGCCGCCGGCTGGCTCGCCAGTTGCTGACCGAGAGTCTGGCGCTCGCCGTGCTGGCCGGCCTCGCCGGCGTGGTGTTCACGACGTGGCTCACCGTTCCGCTCGCGCGACTCGTCGGTCTGGGCCCGGACTCCGAGGTGACGGCGCCGGATACGACCGTCTACGTGTTTCTCGCCGCCGCCTCGCTGTTCGCGGGTTTGGTCGCGGGGTTCGCACCCGCCCGGACGGGCGCTAGGGGCGACCTGCTGTCGCCGGTCCGCGGCGACGGCACCCCCGGGACCGCATCGCCGGCGTCGAGACGACTGCGCGGGGTGTTCGTTGGCACTCAGGCTGCGGCGTCGATGGTCCTGCTGGTGCTGGCCGCCTTGCTGACTCGCGCGCTGATTCATACGGGCACGATGGATCTGGGCTTTCCTGCCGATCGCCTGCTGAGCGTCGGTGTCAGCACACCCAGAATGGATGCATCGCAGGTCGCCTCCATCTACTCCGCAACGATCGACCGCATCAAGACACTGCCGGGCGTGGAGGCCGTCGCCCTGGTCTCCGCTCCGCCGCTCGAGGCACGGTCCCACTCAACCCACACGCTCGATCTCGGCGGGCGCCCCTACCTCGTCACACGTAACTTTGCCTCGGCTGAGTACTTTGCCGCGGCGGGGTTGCGCTTAGTGCGCGGACGATCGTTCACGGCGGAAGAAATCGCGGCGGGAACAGGAATAGGTATCAAGACTCGTTCGACCGTCGCCATCATCAGTGACAAGCTCGCGCGCGATTACTGGGGCGCCGCGGATCCGATTGGCAGCTCCATGGAGCGCGTCGATCCCAAACAGGCGGGCGTCTACGTCGTCGGCGTCCTCGCCGATGCCGTCACCTATCGCATCGAGGAGCCCCGGACAGCGGCCATCTACTATCCGCTCAGCCCGATGGCTGACTACCGCACCATCGTCGTGCGTGTCAGCGACCAGCCAGACGGTTTCGTCGATGCGATCATGGGCGCGACGCGTGCGGTGGATCCACGCGTGAGCGCAAGCGTATGGCTCACCACGCGCTCGATCGGCCGGGCTCAGCGTCAAGCCGCGATGCTCGCAACCCTCGGCGGACTCGGCGGCGGCCTCGCGCTTGCGCTGGCGGTGATGGGCGTCTTCAGCGTCACCGCGTTTGTCGTCGGGCAGCGCCGTCGCGAGATCGGCCTGCGCATGGCGGTGGGCGCCAGCGCTCCACAAATCGTGCGACTGCTTCTCAACGAAGGTCTGCGACCCGTTGTCGTGGGACTAACCGTCGGGCTGATCGGCGCCATCGCCGGGAGTCGTGTCCTGTCGGCGGCTTTGTTCGGGTTGAGCCCGCAGGATCCGCTGTCGCTGATGGCTGCGGCTCTCGTCCTGCTAGCCGCTGGCGCGGCCGCGATCCTTATTCCGGCCAGGCGCGCGGCGCGCGTGGATCCAGCGAAGGTCCTGCGGGAGGCCTGAGCAAGCTTCCTTACGTGGCTGGCTTGTGGCGGGTCACGCGCAACCAGAGATCGACGAACGGCGTTCCGACGATCTCTGTCACAGACACCAGCGCAGAGATGGGATCGCCCGCGGCGCTTGTGTTTCGTCCGCGGATAACGCTCACGTTGTCGACGCTCGCCTGCCGGGTTACGGTCCAACCGCCCAACGCGAGCTGCACCGCAAGCTCGCTCGCGATCACCTCGCGTCTCACAATGGCCAGACCGCGCATCTCGGACCGAACGTCATCCAGACCGCCCTGCGAAAAACTGGCTCTCGTCATCACACCGGCGGGCTCCAGGATCGGTATCGCGACGTCTGGAGACAGCCTGGAGAGCGTCGCCGCGTCCGCGCACGGGGCCTTCGACTTGCGAACGTAACCGGCGCGGATGGCAAAGCCCCCGCTGTGGAGGGGCGCAAACTCGACGGTGGCCGATTCACCGTTCCGGCACAACTCGACCGGGCGGAGATGGGCGCCAGCGGTACCGCCAGTGAATCCGCGCACAAAGGCGCCTCCAAGCCAGCCGGCCTTGTTGAGCGCAACCAGGTGAGCGGGAATGCCAAAGAGCGTGAACGACGGCGAGACTCCAACGACAGTGTCGTACGTAGCGCTGCTCGCCGCCAGATGGACCGTCGTCCCTTCCGGGAGGAGTTCCATCGCGAAGCCCGGCGGTGTCGCGACCAGTTTCTGGTGGGATTCTCCGGGGCCGGCAACCGGGCCCGCGTACAGCATGCGTGTCAGCATCGGAGGGGCCGCCTGAGAGCCTCCTGCCGACGCTCCGGCACCGCCGGAGCGACCGGCCGGGCGGCGTCCTGGCTGGTCGTCGCCAGGCCCATCATGCCGGGCGATGTGCAGCACCACATCTTTGTATGGCGTGCCCTCCAGGGCTGTGACGATGACGTGAGCCGTGAGGGCCGCTCCGCTGGTCGACGCGCCGCGGAACACACCAAGGGCAACCGACGCATCGTCATTGCGGCCAGCCGGCTTCCACCCAACGGATTCCATCTGGCCGGCAATGTGATCGACGAGAGCGGTCGTGGAGGCGGGCGAGTCGTACCGACCGGCGCCAGGTGAACGAAGCGCCGGCTCCAGCCCCTCGGCTGCCGGCCAGCACCGCCACGCCGGGTGGGGGCGCGAGGGATGGCAGGGGCAAATCGGAACTCGGCTGGCTGACAAGTGCACAGGAGTACAGGCGTTGCGCGCGAACGGCCGACCAGCCTGTGCCGCCGACTCCCGCAATCATGAGAACAACGACCGCGGATCGCATCGCCATACAGATGCTTATCGGTATCTCAACGCGCGGGCTTGACGGGCTTGTGCCGCACGACGTGCAGCCAGAGATCGACGCGCGGTGTTCCTGGCAGCGACGTCGTCGTGACCAGAGCGGTCACCGGATCACCCGCGACCGTCGTATTGCGCGCGCGCAGAACCGTCGCTCGTTCACCCGCGTTCGCTTGTTGTACGACCTTCCATCCCCCGAAGCCGAGCTGCGCGGCAAAGCCTCTGCCGACCTCGATCGGTGTCAGAGCGGATTGCACCCGGGTTTCGCTGTCGAACGCGCTCAGACCACCCCCTCCGCCGCCGCTCGCCATTCGCGCAGGCGGCACGAGAAGGGGCATCGGCACGTCGGCGAATGAGCCCGTCTGTGCCGGAGTGTTGACGCACGAGCGTCCGGGCTGGCGGGCGTGACTCGCACGAACCGCGATCGCTCCGCCGAGAACGTGATAGCTGATCGTTGCCGTGTCTTCGCCGCGACAATACTCAGTAGGGCGTGCGAATTGCCCCGACTCGTCGGCAGCGAAGCCGCCCGCAGGCCTGCGTGCCAGCCACCCATTCCCATAGAGACCGGCGAGTACGGACGGAATCTTGTACGGCGTCAACCCGGTGGCGAGCGCGACGACCGTCGTGCGTGTCGGGGTGACCGCCACCTGCTTCACCTCGGCGCCGGCTGGCAGCACGTCGCCCGGAAAGTTCGCTGGCAGGAAACCGCGCATCTCGATAGCCTCCCCCGGCGAGCCGAGAGGAGACGAGTTCAAGAGGCCTTGCAACGCGGCCGACGAGGGCACGGCCCCCATTCCGGCGCCACCGCCCCCCGTTCGTCCACCAGCTCGACCAGATCCAGCGTCTGGCAGGCGCTCGTCGCCCGGCGCGTCATGTCGGACGATCCGAAACACGACGTCCACGGACATGGTCTCTTCGAGAGCGGTGACGACGAGAATGCCTGTCAGCGGAGCGGTCGCGACCGACCCGGCAAACAGCGTGACTGACATCGACGCGTCTTCGCGGTTCCGGTCCATGACCCGCCAGCCCTTCTCGATCACTTGGGATTCAAAGTGCGTGGCGAGCGCAGCGGGATCGAGCCGGGTATCAAGCCTCTTTCTGCAGCGGAAGTAGGCGGCGCTGCCGCCACTACCCTGGTCGGACACGGCGGCGCCCGAAGGTGGCAGCAGGGATGGGACCGGCAGGTCGGCGAACATCGCGGTGAGCTGATCGGCACACGATCGCCCCGGCAGCTGGCTTGCGCCGGGTAGCGTGACAACCGTTCCTGCCAGAAGGATCGAGCCCACGAGTCCGCGCATGGGATGCCCCCTGAGAACTACGGTTGCCGTCAGAGCTTGCTTACTCAGAATTCTTACCGAGCTCGAGGCACCGGCTTGTGCCGCACCACGTGCAGCCAGAGATTCATCCGCGATGATTCGCTCACCGGAGTAATCACGAGCAAGGCTGTGACGGGATCGCCCGCCGCGTTCGCATTGCGAGCGCGGATCACCCTGACTGGTCCGACACGTGGCTGTGACACAAGCGTCCAGCCGCCCTTGACGAGCTGCGACGCGAGTTCTTTGGCCGTGCTCTCGGCGTCAGCGGTCGCGTAACCGTGGATCTCGGAATCGAATCGCTCGCTCCCGACCCCTCCGCTCGACCCGAACGTCCTGAAGCCGCTCGGCATCAGAATCGGCATCGCGACGTCATGGAAGCTGCCCGCGCCAAAAACGCTGGCATCACAGCGAACCGACGGTTCGCGTGAATGGCGGGCGCGTATCGCGAGGCCTCCGCCCGGAAGAGGAACGAAGTCCAATCTCGCTGTCTCGGTTCCCCTGCACAGATCCACCGCCGGCGGGTCCGGACCTACCATGAGTCCGTCCCCCGGCCCCCTGCCGATCCAGCCGGATCTGTTCACTGCGATGAAGTGCGGCGGCAGTGCGAAGACCGTCAGCGATGGTGCGAGGCCCACAACCGTGGAATGGATCTTGTTGGTGGCCGACAGGCGAACATCCGTTCCTTTTGGGAGGATCTCCGCGGGGAAGGCGGGAGGCAGAGACGTGCCTTCGACGTAAGCGCTTCCGCCCATGACCGGCAGCGTCGTGCGGAGCAGGCCGTCGAGCAGCGCCATGACGGCGTCACCGCGGGCCGCAGCTCCTTCGCCGCCGGCTCGTCCAGCGAGGGGCGGCAACAGAGGGCGCGCGTCGGCAACTTCTTGGCGCACGATCTGTACCGCAACCTCGTAGGCAGGAGTGCCGTCCAGGGCGGCAACGATCGTCACTGCCGAGAGTGGCACGCCGCCAGTCGACGAGCCCGTGTAACGACCGAGTACGAGCGACGCGTTCGCGTCGCGCTCAGCCAACCTCCAGCCCATCGTCGTCATCTGAGCGTTGACGTGATCCGCGATGGCCACCGCAGAGGCACCCGAACCATAGCGGAGGCTGCATGTGTAGCTCGACCTGTTGCCGGAGCGAGCCGGGCGGAAGGGTGTTACAGCCACCCCGGGCGGCGCCGCGAGCGTCGGGATCGGCAGGTCCGTGCTTGAGCCGTCGAGGCCGGCCGCGCAGACAGCAGTTGGTTGCGCCTGAAAGGCCGATCCGCGAAACGCCTCCGGGTGCAGGATCTCCGCCAGGCGACGCACGCCCTCGGCGATGCGCGGGCCAGGCGCCCACAGGCGATCGTCGGCCAGCAAATGCACGCGCTTCGACTTCACCGCCGGTAGCGATGACAGCGTGTTCCAGACGTTCTGCTCTTTCAGCAGACGTTCGGGCGTCCAGCCTTCGGCTGGGTGCACCTCGATGATCACCTCTGGCGCACGGGCGAGCAGGACTTCCACGGTCACCTGCAGGTTCTCGCGCTTGACGTCGCCGAAGGCGTCGTCGCCGCCGGCGGCGAGCAACATGTCGTGCATGAACCCAATCCCGGCGCTGGCGTAGATGGCGCGCAGCGTGCCGGGCTCGCGGCCAAAGAAAAGAGCCGTCTTCGGGCGCGTCCGGCCAGCCACGCGCTGTTTGATGTCTGCGAGGTCGCGTTCGATGGCGCCGACGACCTGCGCGGCCCGCTCGGACCGACCGAGCCGCGCGCCCAGCTCGCGAATCGAGACCGTCACGTCGGCGAGGCCGGCGTGCTTGCTGACGAAGATCGGAATGCCAACGCGCCGGAGACGGTCGATCACGTCGTTCTGCGAGGCATAGACGATCACGAGATCCGGCTTGAGCGAGAGGATGCGCTCGAAGTCCGGATCGATCAACGCGCCGACTCGCGGCTTCGACATCACTTCCGGCGGGAACTTGTCGTAGCTGGAGACGCCGACCACCTCGTCGCCCGCGCCAATCGCGAACAGGACTTCGGTCATGGACGGCACCAGGCTCACGATCCGCTTCGGCGTCGTCTGCGCCGACGCGAGGACCAGGAACGCGAGACAGCAGCCGAAAATACGGGTCTTCATCGGCGTGTCACCAGAAGCCACAGGAAGAACGGTCCACCAATGATCGCCGTGATGATGCCAACGGGCAACTCGAGCGGCGCGACGATGGTGCGGGCGACCGCGTCACATCCGATGAGAAACGCGGCGCCGAAGAATGTCGAGGCCGGCAGCACCAGCCGGTGGTCCGCGCCCGTCAGCAAGCGGACGAGATGCGGCACGATGATGCCGACGAAGCCGATCGGGCCGCCGACGGACACGGCTGCACCCGTCGCGAGCGACGCCGAAAAGAACGCCACTTTTTGCGCGCGCCCGGTGTCCACGCCGCGCGCGCCGGCGGCCTCCGCGCCGAGCGTGAGCAGATTCAGCGGACGAGCCAGCCACGTGAACCCGGCAAACGCGACGATCACAAACGGCAGAGCGGCGACGACGGGCGCGTAACTCGCGACGTCCAGATCGCCCATCAGCCACCGGATCGCGCGAAAGAGATCCGACGGACTGCCGAGGTATTGCACAAACGAGATCATCGCCGAGAAGAAGGCATTCAGCGTCACGCCCGCGAGCAACAGCACGGTCGTCGAAAGCCCTTGATGCCTGGCCTGGGCGAGGAAGTAGACGACGGCCACCGCGAGCGCAGCGCCGGCCAGGCTGGCCGACGTGACGCCAAGCATGGGCACGGCCGCGCCGAACGTAATCGCCACCATCGCGCCGAGCGCCGCGCCGGCAGACACGCCGAGCGTGTACGGCGTCGCCAATGGATTGCGAAGCAGGCCTTGAAAGACGACGCCGGCGGCGGCGAGTGTCCCGCCGACGAGGGCGGCCGCCAGCACGCGTGGCAACCGCGCGACAAAGAAGATCTGGGCATCCACGTTCTCCTCAAAGGGCAACACGCGGCTGAACGCCCGAGTGAGGCTGATGGGAGTGGACCCGATGAGCGGAGCCAGCAGGATCGCCGCGACGGTCGCGACAAAACACCCGACCACGATCGGCAGGCCGCGCCGGAGGGGAGACGTCATCTCAGGTGCTCGCGCACGCGCGCTTCGCTGACCTCGAACACCGAGGCGATCGAGGCCGGGGTCAGCACCTCGGCCGGCCGGCCGCGCCCGAGCACCCGGCCGCGAGACAGCAGCACGACGTCCGTGCAGAGCGCGGCTGCCAGCCGCAGGTCGTGCGTGGAAATGAGAATGGTGATGCCGCGCGCCTCATGCAGGCGAGTCAGCAACGACGCGACTTCGATCTGATAGTGCAAATCCAGCGACGCCGTCGGCTCGTCGAGCAGCAGGAAAGCCGCGCGATCGGCCGGCGCGCCATCGAGCTGCGCCAGCGCGGAGGCGATCACGACGCGCTGCTTTTCGCCCCCGCTCAGCGTCCGGAACGGGCGATCGGCCAGGGGCTCGGTGCCGGTGGCCCGCAACGCCGCATGGGCGGCCTCGAGATCCCGCGCGCCCTCCATCTCGAAGGCGCGCAAGTGCGGGTACCGGCCCATCAGGACGATCTCGAGCGCGCTGTAGTCGAACGCGAGCGTCGTTTCCTGCGGCACTACCGCAAGCCGCTGCGCGATCTGCCGTCGCGGAATCGCCGTGACGTCCACACCGTCCAGGCGGACGCGGCCCGAGAGCGGCGCCAGCGCGCCCGACATCAATCGCAGCAGCGTCGTCTTGCCCGATCCGTTCGGTCCGAGGACGCCGACGACGGCGCGCGGAGGAACGTGGACGGTTACGTCATCGAGTACATACGGCGCCGCGACGCCGTTTGGGCCGCGTCGGTCATGTCGATACGCGAATCGGACATCAGCGGCTTCGAGCAACCCTCACGCCTATCATGGCCGCCCGCCCGAGCGACGGGAAGCCGAGCACTTCCTCGTAGGACTGGTTGAAGAGATTGGTCACGCGTCCGAACACCTCGACACCGGATCCGATGACGAACGACGCACCGGCCATGGTCGTCACGTAGCCCGGGTTCGTGTAGAGCGACGAGGCGAAGTTCGGTTCCAGGTCTGTCACGTCGCCGCGTCCGTTGATCGTCAGCACGGCCCTCACGCGATCGTTCGTCCACGTCACGTCCAGCAGGCCCTGCCCGCCGGGCCGCCGCACGAGCGCGTCGCCGACAGCATACGGCGACGGCGCCTGTCCGGGCGCGTTGTCCACCGCCAGGATCTCCGTGTCGAGCCACGTCCAGGCGCCGCGGGCCGCGAATCCGCGCGGTCCGCGCCAGGTGGCGCCAAACTCCAGCCCCGTCGCTCGCGCGTTGGCGATGTTGTCCGTCTGGTACCGGCTCGCGCCGACGAACGACGACCCGACGCTCACGATCAGCTGATCGTACCGGTTGTAGAACCAGGTGGCGTCAATCAGGATGGCGCCCCGGGCGAAGGCCTGCTCGATCCCGGCATCCACGCTCCTGCTGCGCTCCGGCTTCAGTGAGGGGTTGTCGGTGAACGCGATCTCGAACGCCGTTGGCGGCTTGATGCCCGTGCCGCCGCTGGCGTGCACGCGCGTCCACGCGGCGTCCTGCCGGGCCCCGACGAACCACGCCACCGCCACCTTCGGGTTGGCGGACCACACGACGTCGGTGTCGAAGGCCGGCCGCGGGCTGAACGGATTCGGGTTCCCCTCGAGCGCGCTTCGCGAGATGCGTTCCACGCGCGCGCCGAGATGCACGGTGGCTCGCGAGTCGGGCCGCCACCGCGACTCGACGAAGAAGCCGTTCAGGCTGCGGCGCACCGGCACTTCCTCGAAGTCCTCGCCGGTGATGAAGGTGTTGTCGGCGCGCTCGACGAGTCCTTCCCAGCCGGCCGACCACCCGATCGCGCCGCGCTCGAAATCGAGCTGATAGCGTCCGGTCACGCGCCGGGTGCGGTCTTCCGAGTCTCCAAAGGGACTCGTGAACTCGCCCGGCGCGTCCGTCCAGGCGGCGTGCATCACATGCCGGAAGCGGCCGGCATCGCCGAGCGTCACGCTTCCGCCGAGCGCGCGCGTGCGGTTGATGCCGCGCGAGACGGTGTCGAGGCCGCCGTAGAGGCCTGCGGGGTCGCTGCCGTACGGACCCGGATTGCCGCGCTCGTCGCGGGCGAAGCGCGCGTCGACGCGGACGCGGCGATCCGGCCGGTCCGACCAGCCCGCGCTCGCCGATCCGGCCATCCGCTCGTAGTCGTCGTTCGAGACCGCGCCGCCGGTGGAGGCGAACTCGCGCGTGTCGCCGTCGGTGCCGGTCCAGTCGATCGCGCCGCCCCACGTCCAGGCGCCTCGCGAGCCGGCCGCCGACGCGCGGCCGATCACCGTGCCGTACCCGCCGCCCGCGAAGGACACGTCGCCGCGCAGCGGTCCGCCGGATCGCGTGAGCACGTGCACGACGCCGCCGATGGCGCCGGCGCCAAAGAGCGCGCTTTGCGGGCCCCGCACGACTTCGATGCGATCGATGTCGGACGTGCCGAGGTGGGCCCCGTCGAAGCCGCCGCCAAAGGCGTTCAGCGGAAGGCCATCCGCGATCACGAGCGTGTAGTCCGACTCGCCGCCGCGGGGAAAGATGGACGTCAGGGCCCCGCGGCCGCCCGACTGCACCACGCCGAAGCCCGGCGCGCGGCGCACCGCATCCGAGACCGTCTCGGTCTGGAGTGTCACGAGATCGCTCCGATCGATCACGGTGACGCTGTCCGGCACGCGCGAGAGCGCGCTGTCCACCTGGGCCGCCGACACCACCACGGATTCGCGCATCGCGGCCAGCTTCATGGGCACGTCGAGGGTGAGATCGCCCGCGGCCGCCGTGATCACGACGCGCGTGGGAGCGCTCTGCAGGCCGGCGCTCGAAATCACCAGCTCGTACTCGCCGGGCGGCGCGACGATCGGGCCGAATCGGCCGTCGGCCGCCGTCTTGGTGGAGGCGACGACGCGGGATCCCTGGGTCAGGATCACGTCGGCGAGCGGCACCGCGCGGTTCTGCGGATCCTTCGCCTGGCCGCGAATGACTTCCGCGGCAGCCGGGGACACCCCGACCGCGAAACCGGACAGCGAGACGAACGTTGTAATCAGGAAACGGCCGGCGGAGCCGGCCCACGGACGGGGCATCGGAAACCTCCTTCGGCGTGTTCTCGCGCCGAACGCGCGCCCCGGAAGGAGCGCTGCTGGAAGGACGTCCCGATGGTCAGTATCCTGGCTCGCCAAGACCGGAACATCCGGCCTGGCTCACAGTGGCGGCACCGCGCGGGAGTTGCACCCGCTTCCCATGCCCACCGGGAGAACGTCAGTTGTCGGGCCGGAGTATAGCATGTCAAAATGAGGCGGATTTGACGGGTGCCCCCGGCCGTTGCCCCAATTTCCGGGTTCAAGTAAGATGCGCGGCTTGTAGAAGGGATGAGAAACCGAGGCCTTCATGAGTAAAAGCTCGACGGTCACCCTGCGGGACCAGCCCGTGGCGGATGTGACGTCGGAATCCGGTGCACTGCGCGTTCATGGCGAGACCTTCATAGTCGAAACCGAGGAGCGGATTCACGTGGTGGATCTGACCGACCGCGTGATGGGGCTCGTGCGCAAGCTCCGGATCAAAGAGGGCATCGTAAATCTCTTCTCCATGCACACGACGTGCACGGTCTTCATCAACGAGTTTCAGAGCGCGCTCCTCATCGACATCAAGAAGTTCCTCGAGGGCGTCGTCGCGCGCGACGCCGAGTGGCTGCACAACGACCCCGAGCATTCGGATTGCGACCGCATGAACGCCGATTCGCACCTCCGTGCGATGCTCCTCGGCCACAGCCTCACGCTCCAGGTGAGCGGCGGGGAAGTGGTGCTGGGCCAGTGGCAGCGCATTCTGATGGCCGAGCTCGACGGTCCGCGGTCGCGTACGCTGCGCCTCTCCGTCATGGGAGTCGGCTAACCTAGCGCGGGGTTCCGGAGTTTCGGGGTGCCGGGGTGCCTGGTTCGTGGCTCTCAACGACCTCTCTGACATCGCAGACAAGCTGGACGCCGGCGAGCGACTGACGCCGGACGACGGCGTCCGCCTGTTCGAGCATCCCGATCTGCACGCGGTCGGCCGCCTCGCCAACCGCGAGCGCGAGAAGCGCCACGGCGACCGCACGTTCTACAACTTCAATCTGCGGCTCGAAGCGACCAACGTCTGCGTGGCGAGCTGCCTCTTCTGCTCCTTCGCGCGGCTGCGCCCCGGCGACGCCGAGGCGTACACGATGTCGCTCGAGCAGGTGCTCGACAAGCTTCGCGCGCGCGCCCATCAGCCGCTCACCGAAGTCCACATCGTCAACGGGCTGCACCCGGACCTGCCGTTCTCGTACTACCTGGACCTGCTGCGCGGCCTCAAGGGCATCCGTCCCGACGTGCACCTCAAGTGCTTCACCGCGGTGGAGATCGCGTTCTTCGCGGAGACGTACGGGATGACGGACGAGTCTGTCCTGCGCGAGCTGATGGCCGCGGGTCTCGACTCGCTGCCCGGCGGCGGCGCGGAGATCTTCGCCGAGCGCGTGCGCCGCAAGATCTGCCACGACAAGGCGGACGCGGATCGCTATCTCGCCATCCACCGGATCGCCCATGGCCTCGGCCTGCGCTCGAACGTGACGATGCTCTACGGGCACATCGAGACGATGGAGGAGCGCGTCGATCACATGCTGCGCGCGCGGGCGCTGCAGGACGAGACGGGCGGCTTCCAGGCGTTCATTCCGCTCGCGTTCCATCCCGACAACAACCAGATGCGGAAGCTGCCGGCGCCGCCGGCGAGCGACACGCTCCGCGTCCATGCCGTGGCGCGGCTGATGCTCGACAACATCCCGCACATCAAGGCGTTCTGGATCGCCACGGGTGTCGAGGTCGCGCAGCTCGCGCTCTGGTACGGCGCGGACGATCTGGATGGCACCGTGCAGGAAGAGCGCATCTACCACATGGCCGGATCGCGCACCCCGGAGACGCTCACGACGGCCGACATCCAGCGCCTCATTCGCGACGCGGGCCGCGAGCCCGTCGAGCGAGACACGCTGTATCGAATTGTACAGACCGTGACGTCCTAGCCCCGACCGCCCCTGTACGGTAAACTGTCGTCAGTCAGATCCCGAAGCGGCAATAGCCGCGGGCGCGAGCCCAAAACGGGGTTTGGCCTTTTTCATATTCGGGGATTGAGAAAAGTTTCACAAGCACCGACCATGGCGACGCAGGTTCAGCTCCTCACCGACTACGAGCGCACGCGGCTCGACGAGCGGCAGCCGCTGCCCGATGCGTACCGGCGCCTGCCGGACGCCGAGATGGACCTGCGCATCGCCGCCGCGAAGGCCGCGCTCGGCAAGCGCCTCGTCATCCTCGGCCATCACTACCAGCGCGACGAAGTCATCAAATTCGCCGACTACACCGGCGACTCGCTGAAGCTGGCGCAGTACGCCGCGCGGCAGCAGGACGCCGACTTCGTCGTGTTCTGCGGCGTGCACTTCATGGCCGAGAGCGCGAACATCCTGGGCGCGCCTTATCAGCAGGTGATCCTGCCCGACCTGGCCGCCGGCTGCTCGATGGCCGACATGGCGGCGATCGACCAGCTCGAGATGTGCTGGGATGAACTCACCCAGATGAGCACGACGGGCGCCACCAGCGTCGTGCCCGTCACGTACATCAACTCCAGCGCCGACATCAAAGGCTTCTGCGGATCGCACGGCGGCATCGTCTGCACGTCGAGCAATGCCACGCGCGTGATGGAGTGGGCGTGGCAGCAGGGCGAGAAGGTTCTGATGCTGCCCGACCAGCATCTCGGCCGCAACACCGCGTTTTTCAAGATGGGCGTGCCGCTCGACCAGATGGTCGTGTGGGATCCCGATCTCCCGGAGGGCGGCGTCGATCGCGAGGACCTGAAACGCGCGCGGCTCATCCTGTGGAAGGGTCACTGCGGCGTGCATACGCGCTTCACGACGAAGCACATCGAGGCTTTCCGCAACGCGCACCCCGGCGGCCGCGTGATCGTCCATCCGGAGTGCACCTTCGAGGTCGTTCAAGCCGCGGATGACTGCGGCTCGACCGACCACATCATCCGCACGATCAACGCGAGCCCCGAAGGATCCATCTGGGCCGTCGGGACTGAGATTCATCTGGTCAGCCGGCTGGCCAGGGAACTGGCCCCGGGCCGCACGATCGTCACCCTCGACACGTTGGGCTGCCTGTGCTCGACGATGTTCCGCATCTCCCCGAATCACCTGCTGCACGTGCTCGAAGGTCTGGTTGACGGCGACGTCATCAACCGCATCGTCGTGCCGGAGCCGACCGCGGGCTTCGCCCGCGTCTCCCTCGAGCGCATGCTGAGTCTGGCCTGATCGAGGCCGGACCTTCTCTGGAGACCCACCATGCCGCACTCGCTTCCGCCGCTGCCTTACGACTTTGCCGCTCTCGAGCCCCACATCGACACGCAGACGATGCAGATCCACCACGGGAAGCATCATGCGGCGTACGTGAACAACCTGAACGCGGCGCTCGAGAAGCATCCCGCGCTCGCGTCCAAGAGCGTCGAGGACCTCATCGCCGGCCTGAGTGCCGTGCCCGAGGAGATTCGCACTGCCGTCCGCAACAACGGCGGCGGGCACGTCAATCACACGATGTTCTGGCAGATCATGGGACCCGGCAAGGGCGGCGCGCCCACGGGCGCCATCGCCGACGCCATCACCGGCGCGTTCGGCAGCTTCGACGCGTTCAAGGAACAGATGAACAAGGCGGGCGTCGGGCGCTTCGGCAGCGGCTGGGCCTGGCTCGTCTCGTCAGGCGGCAAGCTCGCGATTGAGAGCACGGCGAATCAGGACAGCCCCCTGATGGACGGCAAGAAGGCGATCCTCGGCATCGACGTCTGGGAGCATGCCTACTACCTCAAGTACCAGAATCGACGGCCGGACTACCTCGGCGCGTGGTGGAACGTCGTCAACTGGGACGAGGTCAACAAGCGCCTGCGCTGAAAAAAGGGGCCGGGGCTCGTTTTACGTTCTACGTGAAACGCGCCCCGGCCCCTTTTCAGAACAACTTCACAGTCACCATCGTTCCGGCTTCCACGACATCCGTCTGAGCCGGAATCTCGATATAGCCGTCGGCGTGAGCCATGCTCGTGATGTCGCCTGACGCCTTGAAGGCGGGTTCGGCGCGGCCGTCCACGAGGCGCACGGTATAGAACTGGTGGCGGCCGGTGGTGGAGACGATGCGCCGCGCGAGCGGCGCGTCCACCGTGGCGGGCTGCCACGGCGGCAGCCGCGCGACCGTTCTGAGGAACGGCACGAGCAGCATGTACGCGTTCGACAGGCACGACGTGGGGTAGCCCGGCATGCCGAAGACCGCGGTGCCGCCGACGGTGCCGAACACGGTCGGCTTGCCCGGCTTGACGGCGATGCCGTGAAACTTCAGCTCGCCCTTGGCGCGCAGCACGTCCAGCATCAGATCGCGCTCGCCGACCGAGCTGCCGCCTGAAAAAACAATGATGTCGTGCGCCCGCGCTGCGTCGAGCGCAGCGCCGAGCTCTTCGATGGTGTCGGCGGCGACCGGCTGCGGCGCGGCGAGGCCGCCATGCCGCCTCACCACGGTCTCGAGGGTGAAGCGGTTGATGTCGTAGATCTGGCCCGGGCCCAGGGGCGATCCGGGCGGCGCGATCTCGTTGCCGGTCGAGAGGACCGCGACCGACGGCCTGACGTACACCTCAACCTCGGTGAGGCCGGCGCCCGCGAGCGCGCCGACGCGGCTGGGATTGAGCAGCGCGCCGGCGTGCACGATGACCTGGCCCACACCGAGATCCGCCGCCCGCCGGCCGACGTTCTGCCGCGGGTAGACCGGTGTGAGGATTCGAATATCCGAGCCGGTGCTCTCGGTCTCTTCCACCATGACGACCGCGTCGGCGCCGGCAGGCATGGGCGCGCCGGTTGCGACCTCGATGCATTCGCCGGGCCCGATGCCGCGCGCCGGCACCTGCCCCGTGAAGACCCGATCGACGCACCGGAGCGTCCTGGGCGCATGCGTGCCCGCGCCGAACGTGTCCTCGGCCCGCACGGCGTAGCCGTCCATCGCGGCCCGGTCGAAGGGCGGCACGTCGACCGACGCCGTCACGTCGCGGGCCGCGACCCGGCCATCGGCCTCGACAATGGGCAGCCGCTCGGTGCGCTCGATCGCGCGAGCGGCCCTCATCACCAACCGGACGGCGTCGTCGAAGAGCAGCGTTTCAGCGATGGGACGCATTCAGTATGCCGGGTCTAAAGACCGGCCTCCATTGCTACTTGGCGAGCTCGCCGGCGATGTGACCGAGCTCGGGAAGGATGAGCCGTTCCATCGCCAATCGAACCGCCGCTTCGGATCCCGGCAGCAGAAAGATCGCACAGCCGCCGGCAACGCCCGCGGTGGCGCGCGACAGCATCGCCGCGGCGCCGATCTCCTCGAAACTCAGCATGCGGAAGAGCTCGCCAAAGCCGTCGATCCGCTTCTCGAAGAGCGCCGTCAGCGCCTCGTAAGTAGAGTCCCTCTTCGCGAGGCCCGTCCCGCCGGTCGTGATAATCGCGCGGGCCGATCCCGCCTGCATCGCGTCGGCGACCATCCGGCGGACGTCTGCCGGCTCGTCCTTCACCACGGCTCGCCCGACGACGCTGTGGCCGGCCGCGACCAGCAGGTCGGCGATCGTCCGTCCGCTCGTCTCCGTCTCGAGGGTACGCGTGTCGCTGATCGTCAGCACGTAGCAGGGCACGGCCACGGGCGATCGAGCACGATGCTGGGCAACGGACACGGACGAAGTAAACTCTGAAACTGATCAACGATCAACTGGTCAACTGGTCGACCGATCAACTGGAACTGAGGAGCTGGTGAACTGGGGAAGGAAGAGCTTACTCGCCGCAATGCTGGTCCTGCTGGCCCTGCCCGGCGTCGCGCAGACGCCGCTGCCGGACACCCTGGACAAGATGGCGGCGAAGTGGGTGGAAGACACCTTCAAGAAGATGACACTCGACGACAAGGTCGGGCAGCTCGTCGTGTCCTCGTTCCAGTCCACGTATCTCGCCAGTGACACCGATGCCTTCGACGCACTCGCCGACAAAGTGAAGCGGCTGCGGCTGGGCGGATTCCATGTGTTCGGCGGATCGGAGCCCGTGCCGAATCTGCTGCTCGGCGACGGCTACGGCTCGGTGATTCTGGGGCAGCCGCTGGCGGCGGCCTCGACGCTGAACCGGCTGCAGTCGCTGTCGGTTCTGCCGCTGTTGACGACGGCCGATCTCGAGGCGGGCGTCGGGTTCCGGATCAGCGGCGCGACGGCGTTTCCACGCGCGATGGCCATCGGGGCCGCCGACGACGACCGGCTCGCGTACGAAGCCGGCCGCATCACCGCGATCGAAGCGCGCGCGCTCGGCGTGCACATGAACTTCGCGCCGGTCGCCGACGTGAACAACAACCCGCGGAATCCCGTGATCAACACGCGCGCGTTCGGCGAACGGCCGGAGGTGGTCGGCCGTCTCGCAGCCGCCTACGTGCGCGGCCTGCACGCCGGCGGGATGCTCGCAACGCTCAAGCACTTTCCCGGCCACGGCGACACCGATGTGGACTCGCACATCGGTTTGCCGGTCATCAAGCAACCTCGCGAGCGACTCGAGGCCGTGGAACTGGTGCCGTTCCGCGCGGCCCTCGCCGCCGGCGCCGACGCGGTCATGTCCGCGCACGTCCAGCTGCCCGCGCTCGACCCGGCCGAATTCAGCCCGGCGACGCTCAGCCGCCCAATCGTGTCGGACCTCCTGCGCGGCGAGATGAAATTCGACGGCCTGATCGTCACCGACTCGATGGGCATGGACGCCGTGGCACGCCGCCTGTCGCCCGGTGACGCCGCCGTCGCGGCCATCAGCGCGGGCAACGACATCGTGCTTCATTCGCCGGACGATGCCGCGGCGGTGGCGGCCATCAAGGCGGCGGTCGTGAGCGGCGCCATTTCAGGCGTCCAGCTCGACGCATCGGTCCGGCGCATCCTCCGGGCCAAGGCGCGACTGGGCCTGTACAAGACCCGGCTCGTCCCGCTCGACGACGTGCCGAAGGTGGTGGGCGGGCGGACGAATGGCGCGACCGCGCGAGCGGTCAGCGCGCGGTCGATCACGTTGATCAAGGACGATCGCAATCAGGTCCCGCTGCGAGTCCCACGCGAAGCCGCGATCCTGTACTTGTCGATCCTCGACTATCCCTCCGGCTGGCGGATCGCAGCCCCGAGCCGCACGTTCCTGCCGGAGCTGCGGAAGCGCTGGCCCGGCGTCACGGCCATCGAGCTCTCAGATCGTTCGACGCCCTCGGAAATCGATCTCGTGCGGGCGACCGCGGCCCGCTACGACGCCATCGTCGCGTGCGTGTTCGTCCGCGCGGCGTCCGCGAGCGGCCGCATGGATCTCTCGCCGGCCCTCGTCAAGCTGCTCTCGGACGTGGCCCGATCGACGGAGAACAGCCCGCGTCCGTTCGTGACGGTCTTCTTCGGCAATCCGTACGTGCCGGTGGCGGTGCCCTCACTGCCGGCCATGATGCTCACGTACGACTTCTACGATCTGGCCGAACTGTCAGCCCTGCAGGCGCTCGTCGGCGAGGCCGGCATTGCCGGCCGCCTGCCGATCGGCCTGCCGGGCCTCTTCGAAGCGGGATTTGGATTGATGCGGTGAACCTTGGAAAAGACGCCGTAGGTTCCGAGGTGCCGGGGTTCCGCAGTTCCGGAGTGCGAGGAACGCGCTGACGCTGGCCAACGTTCTCAGTGGAGGCGGGGACGAAGTCCCCCAACTAAGTAAGCGAGCGAGCGTTAGCGAGTGAGCCGAGCGAATGGAGCACGATTTGTCGTGAATTCAGCCGACGAATCGTGCGAATGAGCTCGTAAGGGAGGTTCGGCGGGGACGAAGTCCCCCCGAAGTAATAAAAGCGCGCCCTGCATGACTCGAACATGCGACCTTCTGGTTCGTAGCCAGACGCTCTATCCACCTGAGCTAAGGGCGCGCAAGACGCTGATCTTATAACGGAAGAAAGGTACGGCGGCAATGAGTGCACCCCCGAAGCATCCGCGCGCGCGCGAGGTCTTCGACTATCTGATCACGGCCAGGGTCCACCTGGAGGACGCGGTGCGCGCCGTGCCGGCCGCGGCCCGCGACGCGCGGCGGACACCGGAGCGATGGTCCGTCGCCGAGATCCTGGAGCACCTGGCGCAGGCGAACGAGAGCATCGCCCGGCTGGTGGACAAGCGCGTCACGACCGGGCGGGAGGCCGGGCTCGGTCCCGATCCCGAGTCGACGTCGATCCTGTGGACGCTCGATGTCGCACGCCTGCTCGATCGACGCGAGCGGATGGAGGCGCCCAGCCGGATCCAGCCCACCGGGAGCCTGACCTTCGACGCCGCCTGGGACGCCCTCGAGCGCGCCGACGAAGCGTTGCAGAACGCCGTGGTCGCGGCCGATGGCCTCGCCCTCGGGACCATCTCGCACCCACATCAGTTTCTCGGCGCGCTCAACCTTTATCAGTGGGTCGCGTTTGCGGCGGCGCACGAATTCCGCCACGCCGCCCAGATTCGAGAGCAGGCATGACGGCGCCACTGTATATTGGCGCCGGGAGGACATCATGAACACGACGCGATTGCGCGCCAGTCTGGCGGCGTGTCTCGCCGCCGGCGCCATCGTCGCGATGTCATGGCCGGAGACGGTCGTCTGGGGCGCCCCGCTCAGTGAAGCGCAGCGCCAGCGCCAGGGCGGCCAGGTTACGCCGCCACGGGACGCGGTGCCGCGCGGCCAGGCCGCACCGGCCAGCCCGCGGTTCCGCGTCTCGCTCGATCGCGCCGCGCGACTCGTGGACGCGTCGAATCGCGGGCTCGACTACGTGCCGGGCGAAGTCATCGTGCGGTTCCGGTCACTGACCACGCCGGCGGCGCGGCAACGCGCGCTGGGCGCGCTCCGCGGCCAGCCCGAACTCGGCGGCCTGGAGTGGCACGGGCCAGTGGCGATCGTGCGGGACCTGACCCAACCCGACGCGCATGTCCTGGCGGATCAGCTGTCGCGCCAGCCGGAAGTCATGTACGCCGAACCGAACTACATCGTGCGGCTCTCGCCGACGGAGCGCGCGTTCCGCACGGAACCAGCCGCCGATGGGCTCCCGCCGTCGGGGGCGCCGAACGACGAAGACTACGCGACGTACCAGTGGAACCTCTCGCTGCTCAACATGCCGGGCGCGTGGGACATTCAGCCGGGCGGCACGCCCGACGTGATTGTCGCGGTCCTCGACACGGGCATCACGACGTCGACTCAGTCTCAGACCTTCCGCATCTGGACCGGCAGTGCGTTCGAGAACGTGCCGATGGCGTTTGCGCCGAATCCGGATCTTTCGTCGGCCAGGCTGGCGGATCCATTCGATTTCGCCTTCCAGGACACAACGGCCGTCCTGGACATGGACGGCCACGGCACGCACGTCAGCAGCACCATTGGCGAGGACACCAACAATGTGACGCTGGCCGCCGGACTCGCGTACAACGTGCGCATCATGCCGGTGAAGGTGTGCCGGGGTTACTGGGAGGAGCTGGTCATTCGCGCGCTGACGAACACGACGGGGTTCCCCGCCACCAATGCCGGCGGGTGTCCGATCGTCGACATCGCGGACGGCATCCGCTATGCGGCCGACCGCGGCGCCAGGGTGATGAACTTGAGCCTCGCCGGCACCGGTACGCAAGCGACGATACAGGACGCACTCAACTACGCCGTGTCGCGCGGTGCGTTCGTCGCCATCGCGATGGGCAATAACTTCAACTCGGGCAATCCGGTGATGTATCCGGCCCGCTACGCGCAGGACATCATGGGTGTCATGTCGGTCGGCGCGGTGAACAAATCGCAGACGCGCGCGAGTTACTCCAGCACGGGCGCGCATGCCGAAATCGCGGCACCGGGTGGTCAGTTCCAGTCGGGCACGGACCAGGGAGTCATCTGGCAGAGCACGCTGTTTCCGCCGGACTACGACCCCGGCTTCCTGGTCCGCCGGCCGCGCTTCGATCACTACGACAGCATCGGATACCAGGGCACTTCGATGGCGACTCCGCACGTCGCAGGGCTGGCCGCGCTCATCATCTCGCAGAGCCCCGGCATCTCCCCGGCCAACGTCGAACGCGCCATCCGCGCCACGGCGCGCGACATCGGGCAGCCCGGGAAGGACGACGAGTTCGGCTACGGACTCATTCAGCCGAGGAACGTGTTGTTCGGCTGGGGCCTCCGGAAGTAGGCCGGCATGCAGCAGCTGATCGCGCGTCTCGCTCTTTGTTCCTCTCTCACACTCGGCGTCGCGACGCCCGCTCTGGCGCAGGATGCGGCACAGGCACCGGCCTCCAGGGCACCGGCACCGGCGTCCGCCGCCGTTCGCCGCGCGCCCCTGCCGCCTTCGATCTTCCGCGCGTACGGCCAGATCGATTGGATGTTCATGTCGGCGTCGCAGTCGTTCGACGCGGTCCTCGGTTCCTCCACGGTCATGGGTTGGGGCGCGGGCGGCGAGCTCAACGTGTGGAAAGGCCTGTTCTTCCGTGGTGCGTACGGTCTCCATGGCGACACCGGCACCAGGGTCCTGGTCGTCGGCGGCGAAGTGATCGATCTCGGTGTTCCGCAGGAGATCACGATGAAGGACCTCACCCTGGGCGGGGGCTGGCGCTTCGCTCTCCATCCGCGCGTGATTGCGTACGGAGGCGGAGCCTTTGTCCATGTGTCGTTCTCGGAGAAGTCATCCATCTTCGTGACCGAGGAGAGCAAGTCGTTCTGGGGCCAGGCGGTCTTCGGCGGTGTCGAGATTCCGTTGAGCAAATGGCTCTTCGCCGGCGCCGAAGTAGAATGGCGCACGGTGGCCGACGCCCTCGGCGAGTTCCCCAGCGCGTCGCTGGCGTTCGGCGAAACGAATCTGGGCGGCACGGCTTTGCGCGTCCTGGTCGGCATCCGAAAGTAGGATTCGGGCTGGATTCCGGCGAACATGCAGGCCCCGCGCCGAGGGGCCGAAATCAGTAACGATGCCTATCGCTCGACGACGCCTGTTGGCCGGAACCGCGGTGCTTCTGGCCGGGCTCGCCGGGACGATTCTCACGGACATTCCCGTCGGCGCGACCGGGCAGCGCGGTCCGAGCGGCCAGGCCGCGCCGCCTCGCGACATCGCGTCGCCCAGGGTTGAGGCGCTCGCGCCCCGTTACCGCCTCTCCGCCGCCAGGGCCGAGGCCTTTGTCGACGCGGCCGTCCGCAAGCTCGACTACCTCCCCGGCGAAGTGGTCGTGCGGTTCCGATCGTTCGTGTCCCCGGCGGGGCGGCAGCGCGCGCTGGCCAGCCTCCGCGGCCAGCCGCGGCTCGCCGACCTCGAGTGGCACGGCCCGGTGGCCGTGGTGCGCGATCCCACGCAGCCGAACGCGCACGCGCTCGCCCGTCAACTGGCCGAGCAGCCCGAAGTCGCCTTCGCGGAGCCGAATTACATCGCGCGCGTTGAACCGGGGCTCGGTGGGCGGATGAAGACGGCGTCGGCCGGCGGATCGTCACCGAACGACCCGGATTACTCCAGCTATCAGTGGAACTTCCGGCTGCTCGACATGCCGGCCGCCTGGGACATCCAGCCGGGAGGGACGACGGATCTCACGGTCGCCGTGCTCGATACGGGCATCACGGCCACGCCGGGGACCCGGTCATTCCGCGTCTGGACCGGCCAGGCGTTCGAGGACGTGGTGATGCCGTTTGCCGTCAATCCGGATTTGCCGGCGCACCGGCTGACGGACGCGCGCGACTTCGCGTTTCTCGAGCCGTCGGGTCCGGTGCTGGACATGGACGGCCACGGCACGCACGTGAGCGGCACGATCGGCGAGCACACGAACAACACGATGCTCCTGGCCGGCATGGCGTACAACGCGCGCATCATGCCGGTCAAAGTCTGCCTCGGCTACTGGGAAATCATGATCGCGCGCGCGCAGGCAAGCGTGCCCGGCTTCGCGCCGCACACGGCCGGCGGCTGCCTGTACTCGGATATGGCCGACGGGATCTACTACGCCGCCGATCGCGGCGCCGACGTGATGAACATCAGCATCGGCGGGCCCGGGGCGTCCACGGCGCTCCGCGATGCGCTCACGTACGCCGTGTCCAGGCGCATGTTCGTGTCGATCTCGATGGGCAACGACTATCTGAACGGCAACACGGTCAGCTTTCCCGCCAGGTACGGGCCCGACATCGAAGGGGTGATGGCGGTCGGCGCGGTCGGCAAGACGGGCGACCGCGCGTATTACTCGAGCACGGGCCCGCACTGCGAGATCGCGGCGCCCGGCGGCGACGACTCGCTCGGCGGTGCGCCTGATTTCGGGTACTTGTGGCAGAGCACGCTGAACGGCATCGACCAGCGGCCGGACACGATCCGGCCGCGGTTCGATCGGTACGAGAAACTCGGCCTGCAGGGCACGTCGATGGCGGCCCCGCACGTGGCCGGACTCGCGGCGCTCATCGCCTCCGGGAGCCCGGGCATCTCGCCCGCGAACATCGAACGCATCATCCGCAGCTCAGCCCGCGACCTGGGCCCGGCGGGCAGGGACGACCTCTACGGTTACGGGCTCATCCAGCCTCGCGCCGCGCTGTTCGGCAAGGGCATCCGGCGGTAGGGCGTCGATGCGCATCGCGCTCGGCTCGCTCGTCCTCGCGTTCGTCGTCTGCACCTCGGCCCAGGCGCAGGAGCGTCGCGCGGCTCCGGTCGATCCGGTCGTGGCCGCGCAGCCGCGCAGTCCCAGGCCGCCGCCGCACGTGCCGTTCGACTTCCGCGCGTATGCGCACCTCGACGAAGTCTGGATGAAGGCGTCGCAGTCGTTCGACGCCGTCCTCGGCACGTCCAGCCTCACCGCCGGCGGCGTGGGCGTGGACATCGTGGATCTCTGGCGCGGCGCGTTCGTGCGAGCCGGCATGTCGCGCATGGGCGGCCACGGCAGCCGAGTGTTCGTCGTGGACGGGGACGTGATTGCGTCCAACGTGCCGGTCGCGGTCCGGTTCCGGATGTTCGAGCTCGGCGCCGGCTGGCGGTACTCACTCCCGAAGCGCCAGGCCTATACCGTCTACGGCGGCGTCGACCTGCTGCACGTCCGCTACACCGAGGAGTCGGACTTCGCGACCGATGAGGAAAACGCGCCGGAGAGCTTCTGGGGTACCGCCATCTTCGGCGGACTCGAGGTGCAGGTCTGGAAGCGGATGATCGCCGGCGGGGAAGTGCAGTTCCGCAGCGTGCCGGATGCGATCGGCACCGCCGGCGTCTCCGCCGACTTCAACGAGACCAACCTGGGCGGATTCGTGATTCGCGGCCTCATCGGCTTCCGCAAGTAAGCAAGTAGAGTACGTAGGCCGCTCCGGGCTGTGGAGCGGCGGGCTAATGTCATGCACGACTCATTCATGCGTGAAGCGCTCGCGCAGGCCGATCTGGCCGCGGTGGCCGGCGAAGTCCCAGTCGGCGCTGTCGTCGTGCTCGACGGCCGTGTCATCGGCGCCGGCCATAACCAGCCGATTGGCGCGAACGATCCGACGGCGCACGCTGAAGTCGTCGCGCTCAGATCCGCCGCCATCGCCATCGCCAACTACAGGCTGACCGGCGCGACGCTGTATGTGACTGTGGAACCGTGCCTTATGTGCGTCGGCGCGATGATTCACGCGCGCGTCGGGACGCTCGTCTACGGCGCAAGCGAACCCAAGGCTGGCGCCATCGACTCAACCCAGCGCGCGCACGAGCATCCCGCGCTCAATCACAAGATGACGGTAGTCGCCGGCGTCCTCGCCACGGAGTGCGGCCAGCGACTCAAGCAGTTCTTTGCCGACAAACGGCGCTAGGACGCTCGCCTCCACATAGTGAGAAGTCCCGTGCCGGTGCCTCGAGCGTCACTGGCGCCTCTTCAGTCGCGAATCGCCACTCGCGCCCGTGGTATGGAGCTTGCTGCTCTGCATGCGGGGGTGAACATGGGTCTCTTCGACAAGATGTTTGGTGGCGCCGTTGCGGAAGCCGAGAAGCAGCCGGACGCGCAGAAGCGCTTCAGCCAGCTGAAGCAGAAATATCAGAGTGTCCTGGCGGTCGCGGACCAGGAACGGATTCAGTTCCAGAACCTGCACGTCCAGGACAACAAGCTGTTCGTGCGAGGCGTCGCCCCGTCCGAGGACGCCAAGAGCCGGTTCTGGACCCAGATCAAGCAGGTCAACCCGGCCGCCGACGACATCACCGCGGACATTACGGTCCAGGCGCCGGCCGCCGCGTCCGGCACGGCTCAGAGCTACACGGTGAAGTCCGGCGACACGCTCTCGAAGATCAGCCGCCAGCACTACGGCGACGCGAACGAGTACATGCGGATCTTCTACGCCAACCGGCAGATCATCAGCGACCCGGACAAGATTCAGGTCGGCCAGGTGCTCGTGATTCCTCCGAAGGAGGATTAGTCTAGTCGCCGCGCAGCGACACCATCGGATCGACGTTCGAGGCCCGGCGCGCCGGCAGGTAGCTGGCCAGCAGCCCGATCAGAATCATCGCGGCGGACATCGCCACGAACGTCGTGGTGTCGGCTGAAGCGACGCCGAACAGCATGCCGCCCAGGGCGCGCGTCGATGCGAACGCGGCCGCGATGCCGACCGCGACGCCGATGAGCACGACGCGGCCGCCCTGGGCGACCACCATCAGCCGGACCTGCTCCGCGCGCGCTCCGAGCGCCATCCGCACGCCGATCTCGCGCGTGCGCTCGGCGACGACGTACGACAGCACGCCGTAGAGGCCGACCGCGCCCAGGATGAGCGCCAGCCCCGCCGCCACCGCCAGCGTCAGCATCGTGAACGAGACGCCCACCATCGAGTCGCTCGCCAGCCCGGCCATCGTGAAGACGCGGTACATCGGCGCCGTCGGCGCCCCTTCACGCACGAGCGCGCGCACATCCGCCGAGATCTCCTCCGCGCGCGGCGTCTTGATGACGAAGGCCGGTGACGAGATCACCCATGTGGTGGGCGCCGGGCCGACCAGCGGGAAGTACACGAGCGGGTTCGGCGGTTCCCGGAAGCTGTTCTGTCTCACGTCGTCCACGACGCCGATGACCGTGTACCAGACGTTCAGGCCCTGGCGCTGGAGGCGCTGGCCGACGGCGCTCTCGCCCGGCCAGAGCGTCGCGGCCGCCGACTTGCTGACGATGACATGTGGCAACGCCTGCAGGTGATCGCTGGTGTCGAACGTCCGGCCTTCGAGGACGTCGATGCCCATCGCTTTGTAGTAATCGCCGGCCGAGAATGTAACGCGCATCAACGGCCCGGCGTCGGCCTCACCGGTCATCCGTTCGGTGCGGTATCGGACGCTGGCCGTGCCTTCGTTTAGAGGGATGTTCTCGACGAGTCCGACCAGCTCCACTCCGCGCAGCTGCCGCAGCCGCTCCATGAAATCGAGCGTGAACCGCGCGTAGCTCGGACCGTCCGTGAGGTTCGGCCCTTCCGGTGCGATCTGGAACGTGAACAGATCCCTGGTGTCGTATCCAGGATCGACGTCCCGCAGCGCCCAGAAGCTGCGCACGAGCAGTGCGGAGCCGATGAGCAAGACGAGCGCGAGCGCCGTCTGCGCGACGACCAGGCCGTCGCGCCCCCAGTGACGCCGGCCGGTGGAGCCGCGGCCACCCTCGCGCAGTCGCGTGAAGTCCGGCGATGACGCCCGCAGCGCGGGCACCGCGCCGCAGGCCAGCGCGGACAGCACGGCCAGGCCCAACGTGAAACCGAGCGTGACGAGGTCAAGGCCAACGTCGCCGAGCCGCGGGACACCGGCCGGCGCCGCTCGGACGAAGATCGGCAACGTCAGCATTGCGAGCCCCACCGCCAGGATGCCGGCGAGCGCGGCGACGACGGCGGCCTCCGACATCTGCAGCCGGATGAGCTGCGCCCGCGCGGCGCCGATGGCGCGCCGCACCGCCAGGTCACGCTGCCGCCCTTCCGCGCGGACCAGGAACAGATTGGCGACGTTTGCGCACGCGATGACGAGCACGATCGCGACGGCCCCGAACAGGATCCACAGGGGCCGCGCCACCTGCCCGACGATCTGATCGACGAGCGGCCGGACGACGGCGCGATGTTGTTCGATGGTGCGCGCGTAGTTGGCCGAACCGCCGAAGCGGGCCGGCAGCTGGCGGGCCAGCGTGGTGAGCTCGGCCGCGACCTGTTCGGGCGTGGCGCCCGGCGCCATCCGTCCCACCAGCGGTATGCCGAATCGTCCAGGCACGATACCCGCCGGCCGCAGCACCGTCGGAAACCACACCATGGTCCCGTCGTCCGGGAATCGGAACGACGGCTTCATGACGCCGATGATCGTCCGGCTGTCGCCCGACACATAGGCCTTCCGGTCGAGCACCGACGGGTCGCCGCCGAACCAGGACATCCACATGCCGTAGCTGATCAGCGCGACGCGATCCTCGTCGGCGTTCGGCAACCGCCCGATGTGCGGTGTGGCGCCCAGTGTCGAGAAGGCCGCCGCGGTCGGCGACGACATGCGGATGCGCTCGACGCGATCGTCGATGCGGAACGTGGAGGTGAACGAATTGATGAAGGAGATGTCCTCGAGCAGCTTCGACTGCTCCTTGTAGTGCACGAGGAACTCGGTGGACACTCCGAATTCGGGCGGGAAGTCGGAACCCGGGGCCGACGCGGCGATGTAGACCAGCCGATCGGGGTTGGCGAAGGGCAGCGGATCCAGCAGCACGGTCTTGACGACGCTGAACATCCCGGCGGTCACGCCGATCGCCAGTCCGAGGGTCACCACCGACATCGCGGTGAACCCCGGCGTTCGCCGGAGCGCTCGTGACGCGTGTCGAAGGTCAGTCAGCCAGCCAGTCAGGATCCCGCGCATACACACCTCGCGAACGACGGACTAGAGGAGTCAGACGTCCTTCGCTGCCGCGGGGTTCACTGGATGAGTCGAGTATACTGAGAGGCGTCAGTTCGCTGACGCCCGCCAGCGTTCCGAGAGCATCCTGATTCCATCGGGTGCGCGCCGACCGGCAGCTTGGTTTTCGCCGGATTGTTTGCGCCCCACCAATTCTGATGGCGCGCGGTTGGTCCGAAACGGGAGGTCATCGTGCGCACGCTGCCGATGCCCTCCTCGGGGAAAACGCATGACCTTCGGGGCGCCTGAGATGGGCAAGTTCGAGTTCGTCCAGTTGGCCGCGCTTCGCGCGGCTCAGTTGATGCGTGGATGCACACCTCGCGTTGCTCTCGGCTTCAAGCCGACGACCACGGCGCTGCGCGAAGTCGCGGAGCTCAAGGTGTGCCGGATGTTGTCCGATGGAGAGGTGGACCCGGACGCGGTGCTCTGAGGCTCCCGGCAGGAATGGGGGAGGGATCGGATGATGATCTCCAAGGAATCCAAAGCCGCCCAGGCGCGGGACATGCTCGGGGACCTGTATCGCCTGATCGAAGCGCTCGACCGCCGCGTGCCGCGGCTCGAGCGCCTCGGCGAGGCGCAAATCGCGCACGACGCCTCCGACCTGCGCGAGCGCGCCGTCAGCCTGATCCGACGCATCGAGAGCGACACGCCGATGGAGTAGCGGCCTGATTCAGGCCCTGAGGCGTGCCACTTGGACCTCCTCTGTTGTAACTTGTTGGTGCGGAGAGGTACCGAAGTGGTCGTAACGGGATCGCCTCGAAAGCGATTTGTCGGGTAACCGGCACGTGGGTTCGAATCCCACCCTCTCCGCCATCCTTCGCTCGCCATCGGCGAGCTTCGGCTAGGCGGGCGAGCCATCTCCAGGCGAAGGATGGCCACGGGTGGTCCCACCCTCTCCGCCAGATCACACCTCCAGCGTCACGGCGTTTTCACCCGTTTTCACCTCCGAGCTTGCCCTCCTACTTAAGATGAAGGTCCGACGGTCCGCGAGCACGCGCGGATCTCGAAGGAGATGCGAGTATGAGCGGAATCAGGCGGTCGGAGCGCCAGGTCTGCAGTCAGCGGCCGCGGACGATGACGAGGCGGCCCTCGGTCAGCCGGGACGAGAGATACGAGAGTTCATTCGCCAGCAGCACCGCGTCCAGCGCCTCTTTCGCAGTGAGCCCTTCGACCGACCCCCGCTGCACGATCTGGTCGAACCGCGCGCGCATCGACTGATCCTCGCACTCCCACCGCCAGCCCTTCTCGCGGCTGACCCAATCCAGGAAGGCGCGCAGTGTCGAGCCCTCGAGAGTGAACGGCCGGGGCAGCTCGGCCACCCAGCTCCACTCGGGGCCGTATGTGGCGATCTGATCGCGTTTGGGGCGGAGATCCGCCGCCGTCAGGCCCATGGCCCATCCGGCGGCCGCTTTCCATTCGACCCCACGCACGTCCATCGCGACTTCTCCCTCGCGAACCCGCACCAGGACGGCGCTGCCGTCGAGACGCACCTCGAATTGCGTGCCGAGATGGCGGACCGCGGCGAGCGGCGTCTGGACGACGACGTCGCGATCGTTGGCCTTCGGATCGGCGTCGACGTAGAGCCCCCCACGATCGAGTGTCACCACTCCGCGGTCCAGTGATACCCGGGTGTTGCGATCGACCTTTACGATGGTGCCGCCGGCCAGGACGAACATCGCGCGGCTGTCCGGGGCCGTCTCGACGCGATCGCCGGTACGCAGCCGCCGGCCGCCGCCGGTTGGACGCGTGGCTTCGCCATTGCGGTCCGTCACGGTGATCGCGCCCTTCACCATCTGAAGCGTCGCGACCTCGATGTCCGCCTGCGCGAGGGCTTGGGCGGGACTGGCGTCCGGAGTCACCGCCTGGCGCGCGCTGAACCACACCGACGCGAGTACCGTGATGGTGACGGTCGCGGCGATCGCCGACATCTGCAGCGCGCGTCCAAGCCTGCGCCCCCGGACGAGCCGTTTCCACTCACCCTGCGCCGCGGCGCGGGCGCGCGCCGTGTGGTGCTCGTCGGGCACCGGACGGCGGCCGGCCAGCTTCAGCAGCTCGCTCAATCCGTCGCTCATAAGCCCTTCCCGTCCGGCCGTAGCGTCGACATCGTCTGAAACGCCTCCCGAAATGCCAGCCGCGCGCGCGTCAGCAGCGACTCGGCGGCTTTGACGCTGATGCCGAGCCGCCCGCCGATCTCCTGCACCGGCAGCTCGTCGATGTACTTCCACTCCAGCGCATTGGCGTAGTGGATGGGCAGGTGATCCAGCACGCGCTGCACGAACGCGGCGACCTTACGGCGATCGAGGCCCGCGTCCAGATCGCCGGCGAAGGAGGCGCGCAGCGACTCGAGCGCGGCGCGGATCTCGGGATCGTCCTCACTCAGATCGACCGGCAGCCGCCCGCCATCGCGATGGACGTGCCGGTACAGCTCATGACGGGCGAACGTGTAGAGCCAGGCGAGCAGCGCCGCTTCGCCGCGATAGGTCGCCAGCTTGCGAATCGCCTGGCAGATCACCGCCTGCGCGACGTCGGCCGCGCCGTCAGGATTGCCGCCGAGCCGGGCCAGCGCGAAGCGGTACAACGCGGGATACGCCGCGTCGAAAAAGCGTTCGAAGGCGCCGCCGTCGCCGGCGAGCATGGCCCTGACCAGCTCTCGATCCGACTCCGGCGATGGCCGCCCGGCATCCATGACGTCAGAACTTCACGCGCAGGCCGAACGACGGCAGCCATCTGTCCGACCGCGCGACTTCCCGGTCGTGAGGAGGCCAGCCGGTCGACGGCGGCACCTCGACGTGGTGCACGATCTCCTCCCCGAAGACGTTCAGCATCTCGGCGTAGAACTCCCAGTGCCCGAGCGTCGACCAGGTGACGCGGACGTCCGTCCGGCCGTAGGCGTTCAGCCGCTCCGGATTGCGTAGCGAGACCCGCCGCATGTGCGGATTCACCGTCATCGAAACGCTGCCGTCCGGCTTCCGATAGAAGCTCTCTGAGATGAGCGGCGTCGCCGGCACGCCCGACCCGCGCTCGGAGGTCACCGCCACGCGGACGCGGCGCCACGGCTGCATGAACAGCACCGCCTTCACCGAATGCGGGCGGTCGAAGTCGAACGGGAACGCGTCGCCGTACATCTCGCGCGTGGACCGGCTGTAGCTGTAGGAGACGAATCCCCTCACCATACCGGCCGCGCGTTCGAGCTGCACCTCCAGGCCCTTGCTGGATCCGCGACCGATGCTGTCCGCGACGACCGTCGGGCGAGCTTCGTAGACCATGCTGTCCGCCGGCAGATCGGTCGGAATCTTCAGGCGGCTCAGCCGCAGTGCGCGCTGGTCGTCGGTCTCGAGGCGCTGCTCGAGCAGATGATCGAAGCGGCGCCCGTACGCCTCGAGCCGCAGCGTGAAATCACCGGGGAGCGTCCGCTCGACGCCGGCGACGATCTGCCGGGAGCGCTCGCTTTTCAACCGCCCGCCGTCGGCGGCGGTCAACTGCACGTAGTCGTAGCCCTGAAGGCTCTCGTGCGACGGCGTCTGGGCCTGCTCGGCGTAGCCGGCCCACCAGATCGACGACCGGACGCGGCCCGACAGGCGCACCCTCGGCTGCCACAGGGCTTCGCCCGTGAACGAGTTCCAGTCGAGGCGCACGCCCGGCTCGAGCGCCATCCACGATCCGAGCGGCAGCCGATGCTGCGCCCACCAGCCGATCTGCGTCCGTGTCAGACGGGTGTCGATCGGCCCGTCCGTGTACTCCACCATTTCACCTTCGGTCGTCGGGCCGAGGCCTCGCGGTCTCGGGCCGCTTTCCCACGAATTAGCAAACGGTGTCGTTCCGTCCATCCGCCATTGGCTCTGCAGCCAATGGACCTCGACACCGGTATCGAGCAGTTGATCGCCGCCGGGCCTGAACTGGACGCGCTGGCGCAGCGAATGATCGCGCACGAGGAGGTCGCGCTGGTACGGCGGCAACCCGGGGTCCACCGACGAGTCGTCACGTTCGCGCGCCTCGTGCGTGTACGTCGACGCCGTCGTGGTGGCGGCGAGCTTCGGTCCCGCCGTCCACGAGAGATTCATCACGGCCAGCCGGTTGATTCCTGTGTACTTCTCCCCTTCGATGAGCAGGCCAGTGGGAGGCCCGATGCCGATCAGATAGGCGGGAATGATCTGATCGCGCTCGTCCGACATCTCGCGGCCGACGAGACCGTAGAACGTCAGGCGCGTGTGCTCGGTCGGCAGCAGCGTCGTCTTGACCTGCACATCAGCGAAGCCCGGCACCTGGTCGTCGGAGAACCGGTTGAACAGCGGCCGGTGGGAGGTGCCGCGCGCCGCCGCCCACCACGATGCGCCGGCGTTCCCAGGCAGCCGGCCCTCGAGCAGGAGATCGCCGGCCATCATCCCGATCGATCCGGACACCGCGAGCGCGCGATCTTTCACGCCGTCGCGCAGATCGATGAGGGTGACCGACGACAACCGACCGCCGTACCGCGCGTCGAGCCCCGACGGATCGAGTCTCACGCCCGCGGCCGTCGCCGGATTCAGAAAGCTGGAAGTGAACGTGCCGAGACGATACGGGTTGTGAATCTGCACGCCGTCGACGACGACCATGTTGTGTTCCGGGCCGGCGCCGCGAACGGCCAGCTTGCTGTCCTGGCCAGGGACGGCGGTGACGGACGGCAGCTTCCCGAGCGCGTGAGAGACGTTGTCGAGGGCGCCGGCCATTTCAAGGACCGTCGAGGGTGCGAGGGTGTACGTGCCCTCGCGCGTTGCAGGATTGATGAGCTGGCCGGCTTGGCCGGCCTGGCCGGAGACGAGGACGTCCGGGTAATCGACCACCCGGAGCGGGTCGGACTCGCCCACCACAGAGATCGATTCCGGCGCTTTGACCGGTTTCTTCGCCGCCGGACACTTGCCCTGGACGACGACCAGTTGCCGGCCCGAACCGCGTTTGAGCTCCAGGCAATGCTCGGCGAGGATCTGCCGGGCGATGTCGCGATTGTTGCGGGCCTTGGGTTCGGATTTCACCAGCAGCGCCTGCGGCACGCGATCGTTGGTGAAGATGAAGCCCAGTTCGGGCGATTCCAGTGCTTTCAGGACGTCGGCGACCGGCCTGCCCACATAGCGGCGCGTTTGCGCCACTGCGGGCCCGGCCAACAGGATCCCGACCATCGCAGCGGCGGCAACTGGCACGAGCTTCACGCTACCCTCCCCCTGATTGAGTGCCGGGTGCCGCGAAATCCTTCGGCGCTTGACGATTCTGCCATGAGGAATGGAGGACTGGAGCTGGCGAAGGATTCTTGCCAGCCGGACGCTCTTATATGCGAGGAGGCCGCGAAATGAACCCATCCAGGCACTACTTGGCGACTCTTGTCGTCGCGATCGTAATCGTCTCCGCGTTCACCGCACCGTCGGGGGCTCAGAAGTATTCCGACTGGTCAGAACCGATCAATCTGGGCCCAATCGTGAACTCGACCGCAACCGACCGCGGACCGGCGATCTCTAAAGATGGGCTCAGCCTGTACTTTGCGTCGACACGACTGTCCGGCAGTTTCGGCGGAGAAGACATTTATGTCTCTCAGCGCGAGAGCCAGGACTCTGAGTGGGGTCCGCCAGTGAATCTGGGACCAATTATCAATACGACGGCGAACGAGATGGTCCCGGCGTTCTCGCGCGATGGCCACTTACTGTTCTTTGCCTCCAATCGGCTGGGTTCTGCAGGCGTCGACGTCTGGGTCTCCCGCCGCGAACATACGCACGACGACTTCGCCTGGCAACCGGCGGAGAATCTGGGAGCAGGGGTGAACTCTGCGTCGAACGATGCGGGCCCCAATTACTTCGAGAATGATGAGGTGGGCGTGCCACAGCTCTACTTCAACAGTAATCGGCCTGGCGGTCCTGGGATTTCTAATATCTACGTCAGCGAGCAAGCGGCTGATGGCTCGTTCGGCGCGGCGGTTTTAGTCGTCGAATTGAGCAGCCTTGGGGAAACCGCGCGTTCCTCAATTCGTCATGACGGCCGGGAAATATTCTTTACTTCAAGTCGCCCAGGTTCGATTAATCCCCAAGATTTGTGGGTCGCGACCCGGGAAACCGTGTTCGACGCATGGTCAGCACCGATCAACCTGGGCTCGACTCTCAATAGTGGACCGCAGAATGTACAACCCTATATCTCTTCTGACGGGGAAACACTCTTCTTCGCCTCGAACCGCCCAGGTGGTCTTGGATCAACAGACCTTTATATGAGCACGCGCACGAAGCATCCGCAGAAGTAGGCGGCTTGGGGAGCATGCGTATGCGCAGCAGTTCTCTTGCACGCGTCGTCGTCGCCAGTCTTGGCGTCTCTGTCGTCGTCACACCTGGTTGCGGCTGGCTACCGGGAGGGCCATCGCCATCGGGGTTGTTTTCGGTACTGTCGATCTTTCCGACCCAAGGGTCGACCGCTGGAGCCACCACCGCATGGATTTCAGGGACAGGATTTCGGTCCCACGCTACCGTCACCGTTGACGGCAGCCGCGTCGAGGCGACGGTCGTCGACGAGACAACCATCTCTCTCGCAATGCCTGCTCACGCCGAGGGGAAAGTGGACGTGGCCGTGAGCCAGTCCCCTCAGGCGCAAACCGGTGTGCCCGGAGGGTATACGTACGCCTTCGTCGTCCCGCCGGTCATCAGTGAGTTGCTCCCGAACATCGGATCAACCGGCGGCAGAACACCGATGACCATCAGAGGTGCAGGATTTCAGAACGGCCTGACCGTGATGGTCGGTGGAAGAAAATATCAGAACCAATATTCTGGGGATCACACACTGGCCAAGATATTCACGGATGCGCATGTGGCTGGAACGGTCGATCTGATCGTCACCAACCCGGACGGCGGCCAGGCGAGCAGTAAGTTCACGTACGCCTCGCCCGCCACATTTGATTTCAACGGAGTCTGGCAAGGGATCGCCCAGGACTGGGACGGAGAGGTTGCTGCGCCGTTCGTGTTGACCATTCGGGACAACCTTGTCGTCAGCCTCTCGTGCGGCGCCTCGAGCCTGACGCTTGACCCGACGCCGGTCGTGGCCAACGGGCAGTTCCGATCTGTCTACAGCAACGGCGGCCTCATCGAGGGCAGTATCGTTTCCCCGAACTTCGCCTCCGGTTACGTCAATCTGGGTTCTTGTGCCCCCGCTCCATACTGGAGCGCCGAAAAAAAGTAGGAAGGTCAAGAGGTCCCGAAATGAACAAGTCCAAGCTCTGCATCACAAGCCTTGTCGGCGGCATCGCGCTCGTCTCGGCGTTCACGGCATCGCCCGGCCCTCAGAAGTATTCCGACTGGTCAGAGCCCGTCAACCTCGGGCCAAACGTGAACTCGACTGCAATGGATCGGGGACCGGCGATCTCGAAAGATGGGCTCAGCCTGTACTTTGCCTCGAACCGGCCGGGCGGTGTCGGCGTCGGCACTGAAGACATCTATGTCTCGCAGCGCGAGACCCGCGACTCCGAATGGGGTCCCGCAATGAATCTCGGACCGAATATCAATACGAGTTTTGACGAGAGGGTCCCGGCGTTCTCGCGAGATGGCCACTTGATGTTTTTTGCTTCCAATCGGACCGAAGGTTCCTTTGGAGGTGTCGACATCTGGGTCTCCCGCCGCGAAGACACGCACGACGACTTCGCCTGGCAACCGGCCGAGAATCTGGGACCGGGGGTGAACTTCTTGCAACAGGATGAGGGCCCCAGCTACTTCGAAAATGATGCGGTAGGCGCGCCACAACTTTACTTCTCGGCCGGCAGCGCTGCTCGGCCTGACGGCCCTGGGATCTACGTCAGCGAACAAATGGCTGATGGCTCGTTCGGCCCGGCAGTCCGGGTCCCCGAATTGAGCGTTCTTCCGAACACCCAACGCCCCTCGATTCGTCATGACGGCCTGGAAATGTTCCTCACTTCAGCTCGCCCAGGTTCCACTATCCCGGACCTGTGGGTGGCGACCAGGGAGACCGTATTCGACGCATGGTCAGAACCGATCAACCTGGGCTCGCCCGTCAACACTGAACTGGTTGATGTCCAACCGTATATCTCTTCTGACCGGCAGACACTCTTCTTCGCCTCTAACCGCCCAGGTGGTGGACCGACGGACCTTTATATGAGCACGCGCACGAAGGGGTCGGGGAAGTAGTTACCGCCGGCGAGTGGGGCCGCCGTTTTCCGACCATCGTCAAGACAGTTCGGTGGCTCGCACGCTCATTCGAAGTGACTCGCGCCCATTGTCTTCCGTGATCACGCGCGTGTGCGAGGGGTCGGCGATCCACGCGAGCTGATCGGCCAGCATGGCGCGGAGCAGATCGCCATAGATCGTCATCTTCGTGGCCGGTACCGACGTCAGGGTGATGCGCTGATAGGCCTCGTATGTCTTGTGCCGCGCCCGGAGCACTCGCTCGTCCGCGCCGTAGAGGCTCTCCACGTCGATGCGCGCGCCGGGGAAGATCGCAGCGAGCGCCCGAGTCGCCGCCTCATCCAGCGCCGTGCGCACTACGGCCTGCGTCGGGATCCATTCCCGCAGCGTCACGTCTCCGCGCTCGAAGAGGAGGCGCAGCTCCTGACGGTCCATCCGGCCCGCTTGCGTGAAGCCGTGGTAGAACGTCACCGGCACATCGCCGTACCGCGCGGTGCAATAAACCTGTTCCTCGATCCCCGATCCGGGGCGCAGCACGCGTCCCGCCGATTCGACGGTCCCGCCGCCCAGCCAGCCCGCGAACATGTCGAAGAAATGTACGCCGTGCTCGATGAAGATCCCGCCGCTCTTGGTGCGGTCCCAGAACCAGTGGTCCGGACCGAGCCCCTCGTCGCACGCATAGTTCTCGAACGTGCCGCGCAGCACGTCGCCCAGAAGCTTCGAGTCGACGAGCGCCTTAATCTGGGCGAAGAGAGGGTTGTAGCGCTGCATCAGGTTGGCGACGAGGACACGCCGCGTGTCTCGCGCGAGCGACACGATCTCGTCGGCCTGCTCCATCGTGACTGCCAGCGGCTTTTCGACGATGACGTGCTTGCCCGCGCGGAGCGCGGCCCGCGCCTGCTCGTAGTGCAGAAATGGCGGCGTGGCGATGTAGACGAGGTGCACGTCCGGCAGCGCGAACAGCGCGTCCGCATGCTGGACGTCGGCAAGACCGAACCGCGCGGCGCAGGCGAGCGACGCTTCGCGATGCGTGCCGGCGATGTACCGCAACGCCGCGCCAGGCACCTGTGCGAACTGCTGCGCCGCGAACATGGCGAACCCGCCGAAGCCGAGGATGCCGATCCCGACGGCGTTCGAAGACATGAAGACCCCGCGGCGGGGTTCCCGTCTGTCCCGTCAGGTCGTGGTGCGCCGAACGTTCTCGGCCCGCGGACCCTTCGGCCCCTCGCCAAGGTCGAATTCCACGCCGTCGCCCTCCTTCAGATTCTCAAGGCCTTCGCCATACACGGCGCTCCGGTGAAAGAAGTACTCCTTCCCCCCGTCGTCCTTGATGAACCCGAATCCCTTGTCAACTCGTAGCGTTCGAATCAGTCCCGTCATATCGACATCGTCGCGTACGCGCCGACCGGCCGACTGTGCCATTTAGCACAGCACTACCCACACTGAGCAATTCTTTCAACCTCCTGGACCCGGGCCCGTCAGGGTTTTGGTGCCTCGGCGGATTGGCAGTCCGATTGCATTAGACGAGGCCGGAGGGACCGCAATGCCCACCGATGCTCAGCGCCCCGCCACCTCAGAACTTTCGTACCTTGATGCATCGAAGGTCACCACCCCGGCAGGCGTCCTCTCCGAGCTGGATGTCCTGAGCGCTGAGGGGCGGCGGCTCGGCAGCATTGAAGGCGTCGTCATCGACGCCGCCGCCCGCCTTGTGCGGTACCTCTCCGTCCGAACCTCCGGCTGGTTCGGTGGCGGGCGATACCTCGTGCGTGCCGATCAAACGGGTCAGATCGAGGGCGAGCGTAAGGCGCTTCGTCTTCTCGTGGATCTGCGGAACGAAGCCGTGCACGGCCTCGACGCCGCGGCTCTACGCCAGTTTTCTCAAGACGATCTGCTGGCTGCGATGTTCCCTCCGCGCAGGGCGTAGGTCACTTGCCGCCGGCGAGCGCGCGCGCCACACCGGCCTTCACCGATTCGGTCACGCTGGCTTCGGGGCTGGCCGCGAGCTCGATCTTCTGGGCCCACAGGTGAGTCTGATCGCTCACACGGATGAGGTGGGCCCGCGCCACGAGCCCGGTGTCGCCGTTCTGAAGCTGGCCCAGCAGGACGTACTCCGCGTTGAGGGCCGCCGCAATCTTCGGGACATCCTGAAAGATCCGATCGGTCCTGAGCAGCGGCGAGTTGCCGATCACGCCATAGCGCCGGTTGCCGGCGAGCGACACGACCACGGCGTCCGTGAGCGAACCGGCGAGCCGATCGTGATCAGGGTTGCCGGTCTCGTTGTGAAACCGAACCACCGCGATGGTGACGCGCGCGCTGTTGCCGAGCCACCAGTACGCAGCCAGTCCCGCCGCCACCGCGACGCCGACCAGCAGGAGAGCCAGCGTCGTTCGTGACAGGGATGGGTGATCCTGGCGTTCGGCGGGCCCAGGGGCGTCAGCAACCACGCCGATGAACCGGTAGCCGCGCTTGGGAAGCGTCTCGATGAAGCGCGGCGCGTCGGCCGTGTCGCCCAGCGCCTCGCGCAGCTTTGCGACGGCCGTGTTGAGGCCGGCCTCCGCATCGACGTACGTCTCGGCGCCCCAGGCCTCAGCCCGCAACTCCTCACGAGTGACGACGGCGCCAGCGCGACGGAGCAGCACCACCAGCATGCGGAACGGCAAATCCTGCAGCTTCACGCGGGCGCCGTTGCGGCGCAGCTCGCCCGCGCGCTCGTCGACCTCGAACTCGCCGAATCGCATCCCGGCGCCGATTCTATCGGGTTCGCCTGGCCTCCAGAACCAAATCGGGATCGTGCACGGTCAGCATGATGGCCGTCGTTGTCTCGCGAAACCGAATTCGCGCGCGCGGAGCGCCGACGGGGAAGAACGCCAGGTCGCCAATGTGCGTCAGACCCCTGCGGGAGCCGCTGCCGCGGGCGAACTGCAGCACGTTGTTCGCGATCGAAATCGTGATGCGTTCGTCAGCCGCCGGGCCGTAGACGTAATCACCGGTCAAGCGCGCCATCTCGTCCGGCGTGAGCTGTTGCGATGCCGGTCGCGCGTCGGCGCCGGGCAGCGTCTTCAAGTAGTCGGCTACCGCCTGCGCGCGCGCGCCGCCAGCCATCGCGTGACGCAGCAGCGGGATGCCGTGCGGGCCCGGTGTGGCCTCGATGCCGGGCGACGCCGCGACGAAGGCCTTCACGACGTCCAGCTGGCCGAGCATCGCGGCCGAAAAGATCGAAGGCCGCGCGCCGTGGGCGAGAAGCGCCTCCGCGATATCGGGCCGGCCGACATGCGATGCCGCGCCGAGCGCGTCCTCCCAGTCCCCGAAGCCCCAGTCCCACGAGGCGAGCGAGAGTGTCGCGTTGCGCGCCAGCAACTCCTTCACCCGTGCGAGGTTGTTGTGCGAGACCCCGACCATTTCACGGGCGAGATCAGGTGGATGGGAGGGGAAGGATCCAGGAACTGGAGAACTGGGGAACTGGTCAACCGGTGAACGAAGCGCAACAGCCGGGACAACCAGCAACGGCGCACTGTTCAGAAACGAGCGGCGTGACAGAGCCATCGATACCTCCCGAAGGATTCGAGTGGTCATCCTCCCGGGAGCGCGGCCTCCAGGCAATCGACGACGTCTGAATTCTGTCTGAACTTCGCACCACCGACCGTAGTCTGGGCGCGCGGGATCGTTAAAACCGGTAGCTCACGGCGTAGATGATGCCGATCGTGCGGACGTCGATGCCGGATCGCACCAGCGTGCCGTTGTCGAGCTGGCCCAGGACGACGTCGCCCGCGGAGCCCGATCGGTAGTTGAGGCCGGCGGTGAACTGGAGCCGGTCCTTGGTGCCGCTGAGTCCCACCGACCACGTGCCGAAGTGGATCTTCGTGAACACCTCGTCGTCTGGTCCCACGGCGGACCGATCCGTGCCGGCGCCGAAGTGCAGCCGCCAGATGCCGTTGTCGGTGAGGACCACGTGCCCGCCCACCGCGACATTGACGACGGTGTCGGACTGCGACACCAGCCCGGGGAACGGCTGTGTCGCGACCATGGGAGCGCCGGGTCCGGCGGTGTAACTGACGACCGCGCCATCACTTTCCAGCATGTTGTAGGCCGAGATCGCCGTCTCAGCCGACACATCGACTTCGATCTCGAGGCGGCCTCCGACATACGCCACGCCGCCTCGCAGCTCGAATGGCAGCTTGTTCCTGAACCGCGCCTCGGGATCGAAAAAGGAGATGCCGGCGGACGAGGCGCCATTCACGCCCACGCCTTCTGCGGTGATCGAACCGGACGAGTAGACCGTGGGCGCCGGCGTGCGCGCCATGAAGCCGAGCCTGAGCTTGGGCGACGCGTCGTACTGCACGCCCAGAACCGGCCGCAGGTGAAACACCGATCCGGAGACGCGTGATTCGAGCAGCAGAGACCGGAGCGCCGCGCTGTCGGCCGCGCGGGTGCTGGCCACCGCCTTCTTCTCGAGAGTGGTCTGGACGAAGGCGAGCGCGCCGCCGAAGCGCCATCGGCCGGACACATACCCGGCTCCCGCCGTGCCCACGAATCGATCGAACCTCGAATCGGCCGAGAACGCGAACCGCTGCGCCGTGGATCCTCCTGTTTGGATGAGCTCGAGGTCGGTGTCCTGCGACCAGGACTGCACCGTCGCGATGGACAGGCCGAACGTCAGCCGGCCGCCGAACGCGCTCTTCACCGAGAAGCCCACCAGGCTGGGCAGGCGGACCACCGATCCGCCGCTGCCCGGCGTGTCCGAAGGCGTGAGCGTGGAGATCTGGAACAGGCCGGAGCTGCCGCTGATTTCCGCCGCCTGCGCCCGCGACAGGCCTGCCGGATTCAGCCAGGCGGACGACGGGTCACCGACGCGGGCGACGTAGGCGCCGCCTTCGAGCCCGGCGTTCGGCCCGAGCGGCACGCTGTTCGAGTTGGGAAGCAGCACGTTGCCGGCCGGAATGACGACCTGCGGCGGCGGCTGCTGCGCGGACACCGATGCGCCGCCGCAGACCACCAGAATGCCGACGTATGTCCAACGGCGCATGGCGCTGATTCTCGCACGGACGCTATAGTCATGCGTAAGCCGCTCGGAGCGGCATCACGCCGATGCGAATGATGGTCGTCGTCAACGACACGATGCAGCGCGATTACGCGTACGACCGGACGCAGCCGATCGGACGGAACTTCGATCCGGCGTTCGCGCCCGAGCTCACGCCCAGGCAGATGCTCGAGCTTGGCGTGTTCGGCGGTAAGTACATGACGGACTGCCGGCGCGAGTTCCCCGCGAGCTGGTTCCGACGGGCGAAGCTGTCAGAGTCGCGCCGTGACCCGCGCCTCAACTTCTTCAAGGTGAACGCCTCATTGCCGCTCGCGGCCTGGCAGCGCCAGGGATGGATTCACGCCCAGGATCCCCGGGGCTGGTTTCAGTGGTACTGCCGGTACTACATGGGCCGGCGGACGTCCGACGACCGCCGCCAGATCCGTCGCTGGCGCGCAATCGCCCGGCACATCGCGGCCATCAGGAAGCACTGCGACAAAGGCGACCTGAGGTGCCGGCGGCGGCAGCGCCAGGCCGTGCTGCATTGGGCGTATGACAGCCGGAGCGTCTAACGTGCGACCTGACGATCTCTCGCTGCTCCTCACCGAGTGGCAGGGGTACGGTCTCGATTCAGCGGTCGCGGGCGGGGCCCGGGCGATCGCGGATCTCTTCGGCCGCGAGAAGTTCGTTGAGATCGACGCACCTGATCAAGAGTCGCTCGGCGTCGAGGATGGCGTGCTCGGGCTCTCCTCGATCGCGGCACGTGCGGCGCGGACGCTGGAAGTCATCCGCGAGCGCAAGCCGTCCCGCATCTTTACGGCCGGCGGCACGTGCGGCGTCGAATTCGGGCCCGTCGCCTACCTGAACGATCGATATCGCGGCGACCTCGCGGTGATCTGGCTCGACGCCCACGGCGATCTGAACACGCCGCAAACTTCTCCAAGCGGGCGCTTCCACGGCATGATCCTGCGGACGCTGCTGGGTGCGGGGCCCGCGTCGCTCGTCGGCCTCCTCCCAAGACGACTCGCGCCCACTCAGATCATCCTCGCGGGCACGCGCGACCTCGATCGCGACGAGGCCGCCTTCATCAGCGACGCAGCCGTCTCCCTGCTCACGCCTGCCGACCTCCTCGTGCCGGATCGCATTGCCGGCCGCGCGCGCGCCGCCGGCTTCACCAAGCTGTACGTGCATCTCGATCTCGACGTCATCGATCCGGCTGACTTTCCCGACTCGCTCGTCCACGCGCCGGGGGGCGTGTCGATGGAGCACGTCGCCGATACCATCCGTGAGCTGGCCCGCGCCTTCGAGGTCGTCGGCTTCAGCACGGTCGAGTTCCGGCCGCGCTCGGCCGATGCGGCCGTGCGCGTGCGGCACCTGCTGGACCGGTGCGGGATTGATATTGGCGTGCTCGGTCGAAGTACGATGAGGGCGTGAACCGGCTGCCGGCGGCTCTCGTTCTGGGGTGCGCACTTGCCACCGCCGCCGGCTGCGCGCGCGATCTCCCGAAGCCCACCTTTAATAAGGACATCGCGCCGATCGTGTACGCGAACTGTGCGGCCTGCCATCGCCCGGCGGGCGCGGCGCCGTTCTCGCTGCTCACCTATGCCGACGTCTCGTCGCGGGCGGAGAACGTCGCGCACCAGACGCTCTCGCGTCACATGCCGCCATGGCTGCCGGAACGCGGCGAGTTCCCGATCGTCGGCGATCGGCGGCTCAGCCCGGAGCAGATTGACGTCATCCAACGCTGGGTGAAGGAAGGCCGCGCGGAAGGCGCGGCGAGCGACCGTCCGCCGGCTCCGGTGTTTCCGGACGGCTGGGAGCTGGGCCGCCCCGATGCGGTGCTGACCTTCGCGAAGCCCTACACGCTGAAGCCCGATCAGCCGGACGTCTACCGGAACTTCGTCCTGCGAACGAGCCTCGCCTCGGGGGCGTTCGTCCGCGCCGTCGAGTTCCGCACGAACGGCGCGCCCGTGCACCACGCGGTCATCCGCGTGGACCGCACGTCCACGTCGCGCCGCCGCGACGGCGAAGGCGGCCAGCCCGGCTTCGACGGCATGTCGTGGGAGGGCGCGCAGGATCCCGACGGCCACTTCATCGGCTGGGCCCCGGGCCGCGGCCCGATCGTGATGCCCGAGGGCATGCCCTGGCCGCTCGACCGCGGCTCCGACCTCGTCGTCGAGCTGCACCTCATTCCGCGCGATGAGCCGACCACCGTGCAGCCGTCCGTCGCGCTGTTTCTCACGGACAAGCCGCCGGTGCAGACGCCGGTCCGCCTCAAGCTGAGCGAAAAACTCATCGACATCCCCGCGGGCGCGCGCGAACACGTCATCACGCAGACGTACGACCTGCCGGTCGCGGTCGATCTGTTGAGCGTGTACCCGCACGCGCACTACCTCGCCAAGGACATGCTCGTCACGGCCGCGATTGCGGGCGGTCCCGTCAAGACGCTGCTGCACATCAAGCAGTGGAGCTTTCACTGGCAGCAGGACTACCGTTACGTGACGCCGATCCCGCTGCCGGCCGGCACGCGCGTGACGATGCGGTACACGTTCGACAACTCAGCGGAGAACCGCGACAATCCGGCCAAGCCGCCCGTGCGCGTGCGCCTCGGGCCGCGATCCGTCGACGAGATGGCGGATCTCGGCATGCAGGTGCTGACGCGGACGGCTGACGACGCCGGGCGGCTGGCCGCGTCGTTCGAGGAACGGTACCAGAGGGAGTACCTCGCCCTCGGCGAGTCACGGGTTCGCGAGGAACCGAACAACGCGGAGTACCGCGCTTTTCTCGGAAGCCAGTACGTCGATGGCGGACGTTTCGCCGAGGCGATCCCGCACCTCGAGGCCGCCATCCGGCTGGATCCGCGTGACGCCGCCGCGCACGGCGATCTCGGGACGGCGTTGATGGAGCTCGGACGCCTGCCGGAAGCGCTGGCCGAAACCCGCCGGGCCGTCGCACTCGACCCGCGCAACGAGGCGTTCCACTTCAATCTCGGGAACGCGCTCCAGAAATCTTCGCGGCTGGCGGAGGCGGCCGCCGCGTATCAGAAGGCGCTGTCGGTCAATCCGGACTTTCCGGATGCCCACGTCAACCTCGGAGCGCTGTTGTACTCGGTTGGACGGATCAAGGAGGCGCTGCCGCATTTTCAGCGCGCCGTCGATCTCCAGCCGAACTCGGCCGTGCTCCACACCAACCTGGCCGGCGCGCTCGCCGCGTCAGGCCGGTACGTGGATGCGATGCAGCACGCGCGTCGCGCGCTGGCGTTGAAGCCGGACTACGCGCCGGCGATCGACACGTACAAGCGATTACAGCAGATGGGAATTCGCTGACGCATCGCCGGGTCTAAAGACCCGGCCTCCATGCGCAAATTACGCGGCGTCGTCGGGGCTGCCGCCCTCTGCCAGAAGAACGTCGACGAGGTCCTGCGCGGCGGCCAGCGTGCTGCCGGCATCGAGAAAGCGCCAGCCGCTCACGTGGCTGGAGTCGGCGTCGCTGCCCACGCGGCAGTGCACCGCCACGGCGCGCGCGTGGACGGTGAGGCCCGTCAGCGTCTGGAACTCGAACGACATCTGCAGTCCGGGCAGGACCTTGATGTCCGTCTCGATGGCAAAGCCGCCCCGGCTGAGGTTCCGCAGCGCGACCACACGCAGGACGGGATCGACACAGCGGGCACGGACAATGGTGCCCGGGAGCAGGCGGGGCTCGCGGCGGCGGTTGTCCGTGTGATCAAACCCCATTATCCTCACTCCGTTCGCGCAGGCTCGCTTTCGCTCGCCCATTGGTTGGCGGCCGGCAGCACGGCGTCGAGCGCCGCCAGGCACGCTTCGGTGTGTTCGACGACGCTCGCGGCGATTCGCGCGCAGCCGGCGCACCCCGGCACCGCGGATCGGTCGCGAATCAGCACGCCCCGCTCCGCCATCGCGTTCACGATGGCCGACACCGACGGGCCGAGCCGCACGAGCACAAAGTTGGCTTCGCTCGGCCAGTACGTCAAGCCGCGGCTGCGGCACCAGGCGTAGATGCGATCCTTCGAGGCCCGCGCGGCGGCGACGGTGCGTGCGGTGGCGTCCTTCGCCTCCAGTGCCGCGACGAGCGCGCAGGCGGCCACGGCGTTCACGGCGTACGGCGGCTGGCGCGATCGGATGGGTGCGATCGTGTCGGGATGACCGATGAGCGCGCCGATCCGCAGGCCCGCGAGGCCGTAGGCCTTGGCGAACGTGCGGCCGATGACCAGGTTGCGGTACCGATCGAGGACAGGCCCGATCATGGTCCGACCGCTGAAATCCGCGTAGGCCTCGTCGAGCAGCACCAGTGCCTCGGGCGCGGCTTCGACGATCTGCTCGACGGCGGACCGGGGCACGCCGAGGCCGGTGGGGTTGTTGGGGTCGTTGACGAAGATCAGCCGCGTTCGCGGCGTCAGCGCCGCGAGCACGCGGGCCAGCGGAAACGCGAAGCCGTCGTCCATCGTGACGCGCACGACGCGCGCATCGGCGGACTCGGCGGCCAGCGCAAACATCTCGAAGGCCGGCTCGATCACGATCGCTTCGAAGCCCGGTCGCGACGCGCCGTACGTCCGCGCACGGTTCGCGACCGCGTGCAGGCCGTCGTCCAGTCCGTTCGTCAGAAACAGGCCCCGCGGGTCGATCGCGAAGTGGCGCGCGCAGGCGTCTTCAGCCTCGGCGTAGTCCGGGTACTGCGCGAGGTCCCGGGCCGTCAGGGCGCGAGCGGTCTGCAGCACGCCGGGCGCGCAGCCGGCCGTGTTCTCGTTCATGTGCAGGCGCAGCGGAGCGGAGCGGGTCATGCTGCCGCGATAGTACGATAGGCGGCGGGAGGTCGTGCATGTCAGGAAGGCGATTCGTATCCGGGGTGGTGGCGGCGATGCTGGCGGCGTCGGTGGTGTCGGCCCAGGCCCCGCCGCTCAGCCCCGAGGGCAAGGCGCAGGCGCACGTGGGCGGCAAGTACGTGAAACAGGAGTCCGGCGGCCAGGTCTACCAGGGCGGTAAGTGGATCGAGATCACCTATGGCCGGCCGATCCTGCGCGGGCGGACCAACATCTTCGGCGCCGGCAAGACGTACGGGCAGACGCTTCTTGCCGGCACCGCGGTGTGGCGTGCAGGGGCCAATACGACGACCCAGCTGCGCACCGAGGCGCCCCTCGTGATCGCGGGCAAGACCATCGCGCCGGGCCAGTACAGCATGCTCATCGACCTCAAGGAAGGCGCGTGGACGTTCATCCTGTCCAGCCAGGAAGTCCAGAAACAGTTCGACCCGGAGAACAAGACCCAGCTCTCGGGCAGCGTCAACTACACGCCGGACAAGGACGTCGTGCGCGCGCCGATGAAGCTGATGAAGAGCAGCGTCAGCGTCGAACAGCTGACGTGGGGCTTCATCAACGTCACGGAGACCGGCGGCGAGCTGGCCCTCTGGTGGGACAAGGAATTCGCCGTCGTCGCGTTCAAGCTGGGTTAGAACGTCCGTCTCGCCACCCACTCGCGCATCAGCGAATCGACGACGGCGAAGCGGCTGCCGTCCTCGCGCGTGATCAGATCCTCGCGCTGGAGCGCGCCGAGCGCGGCCTGCACGCTGGACGCGCCGCCGAGCCGGTGCCGCTCGCGCGTTTCGGCCGCGAGGAGGCCTTCGCCGCGCTCGAGCACGACGGCGCGGAGCACGGCGCGCTGCGCCAGCGTCAGCCGCTGCCACACGGCGTCGAACAGCGTGTCCTGCTCGCCGAGCAGCCGCTTGAGCGTGGCGTGGAGATCGTCCAGGTTCACGCGGCGGCGGCGGGCCGCGAGCGCGTCGTCCCAGGTCTCGTGCGCCAGCCGCTGGACGTCGTACGGCAGGTTGCCGGCGAGATCCACGACGGCCGCGCCGAAGCCGTCTTCGGCGACGATCCCCGAGCGGCGGAAGCGATCGTCCACGAACGCGGAGAAGACGTCGGCGGGAATCTTGGCGAGGCGCATCACGGGGCCCGCCTTGTAGAACGGCCGGCGCGGCCCGATCATCTGTTCCATCAGGCTCGGCTCGGATCCGGCGAACACGTAGCCGACCTGGCGCTGCTGCTGGACGGCGGCGCGCAGCGCCTGCTCGACCTGGCCGCCGTCGAACGACGCGATGGCCTGGAACTCGTCGAGCGCGATGACGAGGCGGCGGCCGAGCCGCGTGGCCAGGCGCGCCGGGAGCGCGAACACCTCCTCGGCCAGCCGGGCGGCGTCGCGCGCGGTCCGCACCGCGGGAAACGCGAGGCTCACGCCGCCGCCGTCCGCGCCCGCTTCCACGCGCAGCTCCGGCTTCACGCCGCTGAAGAGCTCGCCGATCCAGGAGCGCGCCCGGGCCGTGCGCGTGTCCAGCGCGACGAGCGCGCGCGCGTACCCTTCGAGGAACGCCACGTACGAGCTGAAGCTCGCGACCGTGAATTCGAGCGTCGCGATGCGCTGCCGCGCGAGCGCCGTGAACGCCTGGCGCACGAGCGACGACTTGCCGTAGCGGCGGGGCGAGATGAGGAAGACCTTCTGGCCCGAGGCCAGGTCCGTGACGAGGCGGTCGCGCTCGGCCTCGCGGTCCACGAACGCCTCGGCCGGCACGACCTCGCCGTACACGAACGGGTTTTCCGGCGGCATGGGCGACTCCCCTGGATTACGTCAAACACCGTAACGATAACCTTAATCAACGTAATGCCGCAACCGGCTTGATGGGTTCATGGGTTCATCGGTTCATGGGTTCTGGTTCATCGGTTCATGGGTTCATGGGTCCGGCTGAATCAGAACCAATGAACCCACGAACCAGAACCGATGAACCCATGAACCGATGAACCCATGAACCGATGAACCTGATCAGGCTTAGGATGGTCTGAGCCGCCCATGAACGTCCTGCTGCTGTCGATGCCGGACTCCTTCGAGCACACGCCCACGCTCGCGATGCGGATGCCCAACGGCGCGCTGGCGTCGCTCGCCGGCAACGTCGATCCGCACCACCGCGTGGCGGTCGCCGACCTTGTGCTGGCCCAGCGGACGGTGCCCGAGACCGTGGCCGCACTCGTCCGCGCGCACGCCCCCGACGTGGTCGGCCTGTCCGTGATGACCTTCCAGCGGGGGACCGCCGGCCGCGTCATCCAGCTCGTCAAGGCGATCCGGCCGGAGGCCGTCGTGGTCGCGGGCGGCTACGACCCGTCGCTCGCCCCCGAGGTCTACGAGGCCCCCGGGACCGGCGTGGACGTCATCGTCCGGGGCGAGGGGGACCTGACGTTTCGCGACCTCCTGCGCGCGCTCGAGTCGGGGCGGCCGCTCTCGGGCGTGCCCGGCCTGTCGTACCGGGACGGGGACCGCGTCGTGCGCACGCCCGACCGGCCCGTCAGCGGCCTCGACGGCGAGGTCCGGCCGCCCAACCGCGCCGCCCGCGTGCTCGGCGGCTACACCTTCATGGGACGGCCGATCGACATCGTCGAGACCTCGCGCGGCTGCACCTACGACTGCAGCTTCTGCTCGATCATCGAGATGCGCGGCCGCAACTTCCACGTGTGGTCGATCGACCGCGTGGTCGCCGACATCCGCGACGCGCGCGAGCGCGGCGCGCGGGCGATCTTCATCGTGGACGACAACATCACGCTCAACATCAAGCGCTTCAAGGCGCTCTGCCGCGCGATTGTCGCGGCCGGCCTGCAGGACGTCGACTACATCGTCCAGGGCATGACGAGCGCGGTCGCCGCCGGCGGCGACGAGCTGGCCGCCCTCATGCGGCGCGCCGGCTTCCGCTACGTGTTTCTCGGCATCGAGAACGTGCTCGACGGCGACCTCGCGTTCCTGCGCGCGGCCGCCAAGAACGCGCAGCGGGAGGCCGGGCGCACGACGGGCAACGCGACGCTCGGCGCCATCGATCTGCTGCACCGGCACGGGATGTACGTGGTGGGCGGGCTCATCGTCGGCAATCCGGGCGACACCCGCGCGTCGATCGAAGCGAACCTGACCTTCGCGCGGCAGTTCGTGGACTGGCCGTACATCCAGCATCCGACGCCGTATCCCGGCACGCCGATGACGCGGGAGTTCCGCGAGAAGGGCCTCATCGTCAGCGAGGACCTCGACGAGTACGACGGGACGACGCCGGTCGTGCGGACGGAGCACCTCGAGGCCGAGGAGATCGAGTTCATGCGGTGGCGGGCCGAGCGCTGGATGAAGGTGCGCCATCTGCCCGTGGTGCTGCGGCACGATCCGTGGTTCGTGCTGACGCACATGCGCCGGATGGTCGGCCACACCTTCCGCGGGTCCACGTGGCGATCGTGGCTGGGCCTCGAGCGCGCGCGGACGGTCTTTCAGCGCTACAAGGCGATCCGGCGCGAGGAGCGGAAGTACTTCCGCGATCCCGCGCCCGGTCCGGCGCCCGGCCGGCGGCTGGCTGCATGACGCCGCCGGTGAGCGATCGGGTCATCAGCGACTACGAAGCCCATCTCCACGGCGAGGGCCACTGGCTGCGCGCGTGGGAGAAGATGGGCGCCCGCCCGGCCGTCGTCGGCGGCGCGGAGGGCTACACGTTCGTCGTGTGGGCGCCGAACGCCCGCAGCGTCTCGGTGGTCGGCGACTTCAACGCCTGGAGCGGACACGCGCACCCGCTGCGATCGCTCGGCGCGAACGGCCTGTGGGAGACGTTCGTGCCCGGCATCCCGGCCGGCGTGCTCTACAAGTTCGAGATTCTGACGCGCCAGGGCTTCACGCTCGCGAAGTCCGATCCCTTCGCGCTCTCGGCCGAGCTGCCGCCGCGCACCGCGTCGATCACCGGCACGCTCGGGAGTCACGCGTGGGGCGACGGGGCGTGGATGGAGGCCAGGCGCGCGCGTGGCATCGCGCTCGATCGGCCGATGGCGGTCTACGAAGTCCATCCCGGATCCTGGCGCCGCCGGCCCGAGGATCACAATCGACAGCTGACGTGGCGCGAGCTCGCGGCCGAGCTCGTGCCGTACGTGCACGCGATGGGCTTCACGCACATCGAGCTCCTGCCGGTGATGGAGCACCCGTTCGGCGGGTCGTGGGGCTACCAGGTCACCGGCTTCTTTGCGCCCACGAGACGCCTCGGCACGCCTGACGACTTCCGGTACTTCATCGACGTCTGTCACCAGCACGGCATCGGCGTGCTGCTCGACTGGGTCGCCGCGCATTTTCCGAAGGACATGCACGGGCTCGCGCTGTTCGACGGGACCGCGCTGTACGAGCACGAGGATCCGCGGCAGGGCGAGCATCGCGACTGGGGCACGCTCATCTTCAATTACGGCCGCCACGAGGTGCGCAACTTTCTCCTCACCAACGCGCTGTACTGGCTCGAGTCCTTCCATCTCGACGGCCTGCGCGTGGACGCCGTCGCGTCGATGCTGTATCTCGACTACTCGCGCACGGAAGGGGAGTGGGTGCCGAACCGCTTCGGCGGCCGCGAGAACCTCGAGGCGATCGACTTCCTGCGCGAGCTGAACACGCTGACGCATCAGGAGGCGCCGGGCACGGTCACCATCGCCGAGGAGTCGACCGCATTTCCCGCCGTCAGCCGTCCGGCCTGGATCGGCGGGCTGGGCTTCACCTTCAAGTGGAACATGGGCTGGATGCACGACATCCTGACGTACGTGAGCAAGGATCCCGTGTTCCGCCGCTGGGAGCATCAGCACCTGACGTTCTCGATGCTGTACGCGTGGAACGAGAACTTCGTCCTGCCGTTCTCCCACGACGAGGTCGTGCACGGCAAGGGGTCGTTGATCAATAAGATCGCCGGCGACGCCTGGCAGAAGGCCGCGACGCTGCGGGTCCTCTACGCGTTCATGTACCTGCATCCGGGCAAGAAGCTGCTGTTCATGGGCAACGAGCTCGGGCAGGCCAGCGAGTGGAATCACGACACGTCGCTCGACTGGCACCTGCTCGGCGATCCGCTGCATGCGGGCGTGCAGCGGTTCGTCGCCGATCTCAATCGCCTGTACGGCGCCGAGCCGGCGCTCTACGAGGTCGATTTCGCGCCGGCCGGCTTCGAGTGGATCGATTGCAGCGACTTCGAATCGAGCGTCATCTCGCTCATCCGGCGCGGCTCGAAGCGCGACGACTGGCTGGCCGCCGTCATCAACTGGACGCCCGTGGTCCGGACCGGTTACCGCGTCGGCGTTCCCGAAGCCGGCTACTACGCCGAGGTGCTGAACACCGACGCGTCGCTGTACGGCGGCGGCAACGTCGGGAACTGGGGCGGTCTCATGACGGATCCGACGCCGAAGCACGGACACGCGCAGTCGCTGAGCCTGACGCTGCCGCCGCTCGGGGCGCTGATTCTGAAAAAACGTACGGAGGCCGGCCCGGGTTTTGGGCCGGCATGAGCCGCTCCGAAAACCGGAGCGGCCTACGTACGATCCGCCAGTTCCAGGATCGCCTTCCACTCCGCGTCGCTCACCGGCATCACCGACAGCCGCGGCATGTACGTGAGCGCGAAGTTCTTGAAGCGCTTGTCCGCCTTGACCTCCGCCAGCGTCACCGGCCGCTTCAGCTTCCGCACGGGCACGAGATCGACCACGTGCGCCTTGCCGGTCCTGTCGTCGGGATCCGGATAGGCATTTCCGGTGGCTTTGGCGATGCCGATGACCGACTTCTCGTCACCCGTGTGGTAGTAGAACACCTGGTCGCCCTTGCAGATCGATCGCAGGTGCTTCTGGGCGAGGGGGTTGCGCACGCCCGACCACGTCGTGCCGCCGTCCTTCGCGAACGCATCGTACGCGTAGTTCGACGGTTCTTCCTTCACGAGCCACATCATGGAGGCCGCTATACTACCGCGGCCGATGGCTCTCGCGCCGATCGACTACGCGGTCATCGCTCTCTACCTCGCCGCCATCACCCTCTTCGGATCCTGGTTCGCCAAGTTCCAGAAGACGACGCGCGACTACTTCCTGGCCGGCCGCACGGCGCCGTGGTGGGCGATCTGCTTCACGATCGTCGCGACGGAAACCAGCACGCTGTCGTTCATCGGCGTGCCCGCGCAGGCGTATGCGGGCACCGGCAACATGGCGTTCCTGCAGCTCGCGCTCGGCTACGTCATCGGCCGCGTGCTCGTCAGCGTCCTCTTCATTCCGGCGTACTTCCGCGGCGATCTCGTCACGTCGTACGAGCTCCTGCAGCGCCGATTCGGCACGCCGGTCAAGACGGTCGCGGCGGGCATCTTCCTCATCACCCGATCGCTCGCCGACGGCATCCGCCTCTTTGCGACGGCGCTCGTCATCGCCGTCGTCACCGGCGTGCCGGTGACGTGGACGGTGCTGATTCTGGGCGGCGCGATGATCGTCTACACCGTGCGGGGCGGCGTGGCGGCCGTCATCTGGACCGACGTCGTGCAGATGTTCGTGTACCTCGCGGGCGCCGTCGTGGTGTTCGCCGCGCTGCTCGCGCGGATTCCGGGCGGCTGGACCGAAGTCGTGAGCACCGGGCTCGCGGCGGGGAAGTTCACCGTCCTGAATCTCTCCACGGAGCCGACGACGATCTACACATTATGGGCGGGGCTCGTCGGCGGCGTGGCGCTGACGCTGGCGACGCACGGCACCGACCAGTTCCTCGTGCAGCGCCTCCTCGCCGCCCGATCGGCGCGCGCGGCAAGCGTCGGGCTCATCACGAGCGGCGTGCTCGTGTTCATGCAGTTCGCGCTGTTCCTGGTGATCGGCCTGATGCTCTACGTGTACTACCAGCACGTGCCTCCGCCGGCGCTCGGGCGCCCGGACGAGATCCTGCCGTCATTCGTCGCCCATGCCCTCACCGGAGGCGCGGCGGGGTTCATCGTCGCGGCGATCGTCGCCGCCGCGCTCTCGCCGTCGGTCAACGCGATGGCGGCGGCCACCGTCAACGATTTCTACAAACAGTACTGGCACCCCGACGCCGACGACGTCACGCTGCTGCGCGTCGCCCGGCGGGCGACGATCGGGTGGGGCATCGTGCAGGTCGGCGTCGCGGTCGGCGCGCAGTGGATGGCCCGATCCGTGCTCGACAACGGGCTCGCCGTGCTGTCGCTCGCCAGCGGTCCCGTCCTCGGGGCGTTTCTGGTCGGCGTGCTCACATCGCGGGTCCGGACGGGCGCCATGCTCGCCGGCATGGCATCCGGCATCGTCGTGCTGACCGTGGTTTGGGCCCTCGGAAGCGTGGCGTGGACCTGGTATGCCGCCATTGGCGCGGCCGTCACGGGCGGCGTGGCCGTGGCGGCGCAGGCGGTCTGGCCGGGTCTCGAGACCCGGCCTCCATCGTAATTCAGGCCTGATTTGACCGGTCGGCGTCCAAAGCAGACAAGCGTTCTTGCCGGGCGTCTCCGGCCGTGAAAAAATGCAGAGTTCGTATGCGTGTAGTGCTTGGAATCGTGGTTGTCGGGATCGCGCTGGCTGGGCCGGGGTGTGCGGAGGCGACCGTCTCCGGGCCCACCGCGGTCGGTAACAACGTGACCCTCACCGTCGAGACCTTCAGCGGCACGCTGCCGGTCGGCGGGTCCCGGTTCTATTCCTTTACGGTGCCTCAGACCGGATCGACGACGGCGACGCTGCTGAGCCTCAAGCAGGACGGCGTGGACTCGACTGCAATCGTGCTGATCGGACTGGGCGCGCCGCGCGGGACGGAATGCCTCCTCATCGACGGCAGGCAGGTGTCGGTCGACGTCGTGGCGCAGGTCTCGCTCTCGCCGGACCCCGGCATCTACTGTGCCCGCATCTCCGATGCCGGCAATCTGACCGGGCCGGTCGAATTCTCGATCAACATCGTGCGTCCCCGATGATGTCCACCGTCCGTCGTCTCGGTGCGCCCGCGCTGGCCGCGCTGCTCGCGTGGACGCTGTCGGGATGCGGGTCCAGCCGGCCCGTCGGTCCCACGCCCCTCGCCCCCGTCGACTCGACGCTGCTGTTCAGCGACACCCTGGCGGCCGGGGGCCGTACCTTCTTTTCGTTCATCATCGAGCAGCGGCGGGAGGTCCACGTCACGTTCGCGAGCACGATGGTGGACATCGCCGGGCCGGCCACGCCCGTGCCGCTCTCGCTCGGCCTGGGCACGCCGAGTGGCACGGATTGCGTCGTGACGCACCCGGCCGGCACCGTCGCGCCCGCGCTCATGCCCCAGATCCAGGTCGAGCTCGAGGCCGGGACGTACTGCGTGCGTCTGCAGGATCCCGGGACGATTTCCGCGCCGCTCACTTTTGCCGTGCGCATCCGCGTGGTGGCCGGCTTCTCGGCCCTCCCGTCGCCGGGCACCGACATCTTCGCCACGAGTCTCGCGGTGCAGGGCGCGACCTCGCGCAGCATCGAGGCGTCGCAGGCCGGAGTCATGGTGCTGACGCTTCAGGGGCTGGGCGCCGGCGCGTCGCAACTCGGCCTCGGCCTCGGCATCCCGCGCGCCGACGGCTCGGGCTGTTTCCTGACACAGTCGATCCTGACTTCCGCCAGCGCCACGCCCCAGCTCGCCTTGTCCGTCGAGGCCGGCCTGTACTGCGTGCGCGTGTTCGACCCCGGCACGCTGCCCAATCCCGTCTCGTTCCAGCTGAAGATCGATTTTCCTTGATCGATCCGGGGGGCTTCGCCCCCGCGGACCCCCCCCTACGCGCTCACTTGCGGGGGCCCCTTGGCCCCGCTCCGTTCGCGCGGGCTCGCTGGCGCTCGCTCGTCCGCTACTCGCGTCTCAGCGCCACCATCGGATCGACGCGTGAGGCGCGCAGCGCGGGGCCGTAGGTCGCGGCTAGCGCCACGACGCCCAGCACGAGCGCGACGGTGATGAACGTCGCAGGGTCGCGCCCGCCTGTTTCGAAGAGCAGCCCGCTCATGAGCGGTGTGAGGGCCGCGGCGGCCAGGAGGCCGGCGGCGGTACCGGCTGCCGCGACGAGCAATCCCTGCAGGAGCACCATCGCCTGAATGCCGCGCGACGAGGCGCCGAGCGCCAGTCGGATGCCGATCTCGCGCGCGCCCTGCGCGACGAGATGGGCCATCACGCCGTAGATGCCGACCGAGGCGAGGGCGACCGCCACGATCGCGAACAGGCCGAGCAGCGTCATCGCGAACGAGCGCCGCGCCAGCGAGCCCGCGACGCGCCCGGTCATCGGCATGAGGTGGTAGAGCGGAAGGTCCGGATCGAATGCGCGGATCTCGTGACGCACGCCGGGGGCCAGCACCGTGGGATTCCTATCGGTCTTCACCGCGACGTAGAGCGATCGTGCGGGCCGCTGCGTGTGGGGAAAGTAGAAGGCGATGCGGCCGTCGGTGTCGAGGGCGTACTGCTTGACGCGTCCGACGACGCCGGCCACCGTGATCCACGGCCCGGTCGCGTTGAGATCGCCCAGCCTGATGCGCTTCCCGACGGCCGTCTGCCCGGGCCACAGCTCGCGCGCCATGAACTCGTCGATGATGACCACCCCCGGCTGATCGGGCGTGTCGGTTGGGGCGAAGTGCCGTCCCTCGAGCAGCGGAATGCCCATCGCCTCGAAGTACCGGCCGGCGACGATGCGCTGATCGGCGTTGATGAACTTCTCCCCGGGCGGCGGCGTTCGTCCCTCGACCGTGATCGGGCCCCACGCAAAGAAGCCGCTCAGCGGCATCGTCGTCACGCCGCCGGACGCGAGCACGCCCGGCTGCCGATCCAGCCGTTCCCAGAGCGTCCGGTAGGCGAGCTGCACGGCGGGACCGTCGGGATATTTGGGGCCCGTCATGGCGAGCTCGACGGTGAGCACGCCGCTGGCATCGAATCCGGGGTGAACGTTGTTGAGCCTTGCGAAGCTGCGGACGAGCAGTCCCGCGCCGATCAGGAGAAGGACGGCCAGTCCGATCTCGAGTGCGGCCAGCGCCGGCCGCAAGCCATGACCGCGGCGCCACAGCGAGCCGGCGCCGGCGGATCCGCGCGCGGCGTCCTGCAGGGAGGCTCGCAGGTCGAAGCGCCGGAGTCCTGCGACGGGCGCCAGTCCGAACAGCACGCCGGAGGCCAGGCAGAGCAGCAGCGTGTACCCGAGCACCGGCAGATTGATCGCGATGGCGCCGAGCCGGGGCACGTCCGGCGGCTGGAGCGCGTGAATCCACGCGATGCCGCCCGCCGCCAACGCGATGCCGACGACGCCGCCGGAGAGCGACAGCACCAGGCTTTCGGTGAGGAGCTGCCGCAGCACGCGCACGCGGCTGGCGCCCAGCGCCGCGCGCACCGCCATCTCCTGCCGCCGGCCGAGCGCGCGCGCCAGCAGCAGGTTGGCGACGTTCGCGCAGGCGACCAGCAGCACGACGCCGACCGCGCCCAGCAGAATCGCCAGCGGGCGCCGCACGTCGCCCACGACCTGATCGACGAGCGGCACGATGCTGAATGTCAGGCCGCCGTTCGGCGGATAAGCATCCGGAACGTCCTGGCGCAGCCGCGCGGTGAGCGCATCCATCTCGAGCTGCGCCCGCTCCGGCGTCACGCCGCGCTTCAGCTTGCCGAGGATGTTGTAGTCCTCGCGCGTGCGGATCGTCGCCGCATTGGCGGCGAGCGGCAGCGGCAGGAAGATCTCGCCGTCGAGCGCGACGCCGAGGGTGGGCATCACCTCACGGGGCAGCGAGAATCCCTCCGGCAGCACGCCGACCACTTCGTACGGCAGACCGTTCAGCGTGAGGCGCCGGCCGACGACGGACGGGTCGGATCCGTAACGGCGGACCCACGTGCCGTGGTTGAGGATGGCGGACCCACCGCGTCCGGGGACGTCCTCGCCCGGCTCGAACAGCCGGCCGTAGAGCGGCCGCGCGCCGAGCATCGGCAGCAGGTTCGACGACACCCGGATCGCGCCGATGCGCTCAGGGTCGCCGTCGCCGGTGAGTGTCAGGTTGGCGCCAAGCGCGATGGCGAGATCCTCGAAGCCGCTCTGCGACGTCTTGATGTCGAAGTACTGCGCGGTGGAGAACCAGTCCTCGGCGATGTTCAGTCCCGGCGATCGGTTCCAGAGGATCACCAGTCGATCGGCGTCGCGGTAGGGCAGCGGCTGAATCAGCAGCGCGTGGGCGACGCTGAAGATGGCGGTGTTGGCGCCGATGCCGATCGCAATCGACAGCACGGCCGCCGCCGAATGTCCCGGCTGCCGCGCAAACGCGCGAATCGCGAAACGAACGTCCTGCCAGAAGCTCTGCACGGATCGCGTCTCCCCGGGCCGCTATAATGCCATGCATATGCGCACAACCATTTCGATTGTAGGGATCAGTCTCGCGCTGACATCAGGTTCGGTCGTCGCTCAGCAACCGGCCGGCAGCGGACAGCCGCAGGCCATCGCCGGCGGCCTGCGCATGATGTGGGACGGCGCGGCGAAGAATGTCCGGGAGTCGGCCACGCTGATGCCCGACTTCGCCTTCAGGCCGCCGACCGAGAAGTCGCCTGACGGCAACCAGGTCCGGACTTTCGGTCAGATTCTGGCGCACCTGGCCGGCGCCAACTACGTGATTTGCGCCGCCGCCCGCGGCGAGAAGTCACCGTACGCTGAAGATCACTTCGAGAAGTCGGCGACCACGCGTGAAGCGATCATCCCCGCGCTCGCCGGGTCGCTCACGTATTGCGACGACGCCTTCAGGGCTGACGATCGCCGGCTGGCCGAGACCGTCGCGATGCCGTTCGACATGGGCAAGGCTCCACGCGCGGCTGTGCTCGTGATGAACATCGGCCACGTCAACGAGCACTACGGCAACCTGGTGACGTACTTCCGGATCAAAGGAATCGTTCCGCCATCGTCGCGGAGATAAGCTTGGGTTCTTCCAGCGCCAGCGCAAGCATCCCCGTCGTGTTCGCGACTGCGAAGCTCGTGCCCTGAAGATTCCGCTCTGGCGGGACGCCGGGGATTGGCCGCGGCAGCCCTGACGCGCGAGCGCGAATCAACCCGCTCGCGCTTCTTTCGATCTCACACGTGTCGCGCGGCAGGTCCGCCGGCGACACGCCAATCACTCCAGCGATGGCGGCCGGCAGCCACACGGCGCCGTCGTCGGGCGCAGCCGCGACGATCAGAACGCCACTCGCGGCGGCTTCGACGACCGCGGCCGTCAGCGCCGTTTCGTGATCGCGATTCACGGTGCCCAGGCTCAGATTGACGATGGAGATCCGCGTCGTCACGGCCCATCGGATGGCGTCGACCAGGGCGCGTCCCGAGGTCTGCAATTCGCGATCGAAGACCTTGACCGCGACGAGGACCGCGTCGGGCGCCTTCTCGTGAATCGCCGCGGCCACCGCGGTCCCGTGACCGAGCCGGTCGGTGAGGTCGCCTCCGACGGCGCCCTGATCGTCGATCGCGACCCCGCCGGCGATCCGACCGATGTGCGGGTGGCCCGGATGCACGCCGCTGTCCACGATCGCGACGCTGACGCCGCGGCCCGTCCGCCCGGCCAGGCCCGCCAGGGTGAGTGTCACGAGCCGGTCGTCGAGAGCGGCTTCAGGAAGAGGGCGCCAAACGCGCCGCCGTCGGCTTCGAGCGCAGCGGGCGATCCTGCCTGCACGACACGAGCGCCCTCGAGCACGACGACGTGATCGGCGGCTCGCACGACATCCAGCCGGTGGGTGATGACGATGACGGTGCGGCCGCGCATGACGTCACGCACGCCCTGCACGACGTCCCGTTCGGACACCGGGTCGAGCGCGGCGCTGGGCTCGTCGAGGACGAGAACCGCCGGGGACGCCGCCAGCGCGCGCGCGACCGCGATCCGCTGGCGCTCGCCGGCCGAGAGGGCGAGGCCTCGTTCGCCGACCACCGTCCGGGTCCCCTCGGGAAGGGCCGCGACGAAACGAGAGAGTCCGGCCGCGGCCAGGACGCGCGTGACGTCGGCGTCGGTCGCGGTGGGGTTGGCGTAGCGGACGTTCTCGTCAATCGAGGCGTGGAAGATCGCCGGCTCCTGAGGCACCGCGCGCACGAGCCGGCGCACGTCGTCGAGCCGGACCGCGCGCAGGTCGCGGCCGTCGAGACGCACGACGCCCGCATCGGGATCGAGCAGGCGCACCGCGAGGTCGGCGATGGTGGACTTGCCGCTGCCGCTGGTTCCGACGATGGCGGTCGTGCGTCCGGCCGGCGCCTGAAAGCTGACGCGATCAAGCACGTCGGCGCCACGGCCGTACGCGAGCGACACCGCGTCGAACTCCACCGCGCCCTCAGCCGTCGCGAGCGGCGCGGCGTCAGGCCGATCGGTCACTTCGGCGGGCGTGCCGAGCAGCTCGGCCACACGGCGCCACGACACGCGCGCGGTGGCCAGCGCGCCGTAGAGACCCATCAACGCCTGCACCGGGGCGACCACACGCGCCTGATACGCGAGAAACGCGGCCAGCGTGCCGAGCGTCAATGTCCCTTCCACCACACGCCACCCGCCGTAGAAGAACGCCGCGGCCGTGCCGATCGAGATGAGCAGGGACGGCAGGCCCCCCGTGAGGTACTGGACGCGCTGCACGCCCATGAGCGTCGCGATGAAGGCGTCGTTCAGGCGCGAGAACCGCTCGACCTCGCGCCGCTCGGCGCCCGACGTGACGACCGTGCGCATCGCCGGCAGCGTCTCGATGAGGAAGCTGCCGAGATCGGCGCTCCGTTCGCGCAAGTCGGTCACGCGCCGCTCCAGCCGGCGGCGATAAACTGCCAGCAGCCATGCACTTACGGGCAGCGTCGCGAGGCCGACGAGGCACAGCCGCCAGTCGAGCCAGAGCAGGATGGCGAGGCTGCCCGCCAGAAAGAGCACGTTCCCGACCCACGCCAGCGCCGTTTCCGCCGCGACGCGCTGAATCTCGCCGATGTCGTTGTTCAGCCGCGACACGATGTCGCCCAGGCGCGTCGTCGCGTAGAAGCGCGGCGAGAGCCGCTGCAAGTGCTCGTAGAGATCCCGCCGCATGTCGAACAGGATCTCCGCCGACACCCGCGTGTACTGAAGGCCGCTCACCACGCTCAGGACGAATCCCGCCGCGCCGACGGCGATGAAAATCACCACGAAGTTCGTGAGCTCGCCCGCGTTCCGGCCGAGGAGCGCGACGTCCACGAGCGGCCGCGTCAGGTAGGGGAGATAGAGCGACAGCGCGGTGCTGGCCACGCTGATGCCCAGCACGAGGGTCAGTCTGCGCCAGTAAGGGAGGATGTAGCGATAGACGCGCGCGTCCACCGGCCAAGTCTAACCACGAAGGTCACGAAGTTCACGAAGAGGCAAGGCTTGACTGTTTGAAAGGCCCGGCGTCACAGGGAATCATGAGTGAACCAGGAAATGACGACGCACGTTCCGCCCAGAGACGCGTCGTCATTTCCTGGTTGACTCATGATTCCCAAGTGGCCTTCGGCCACCGACGGGCTTTGCCCGCCGGTGACGCCGGGCCCTTCGTGTGCTTCGTGATCTTCGTGGTGAGATCTTCAGCGCTTCGGCGGCGGCAGCAGCGTGAACCCTGTCATGTCGCCGTCGAGCGTGATCGTGCGCTGGAGCTTGAACGACGTCGTGTCGTAGAGATCGATCGTGTTGCCGGCGGTGTGGATGTAGATGTAGTTGCCGTTGCTGCTCACGCGCATGCCCATGCGGGGCCGGCCCGTGAACTGCGTGCGTCCGATGACACGGTACGTGTCGAGATCGAACGTCCAGAACTCGTTTTCGTTGACGCCGCCGAACGCCAGCCCGTAGCCGCGGCGCCTGTCGCGGTTGAAGCCGAAGGCCATGCCGCGCGCCGGGCCGATCGGCCGGAAGTCGATCTTCTTGTTGGCGAGGTCGACGCGCCCCAGGCCCATGATCCGCCGGTTGTTGATCGGGTCCTGCTGCGTCAGCAGGCCGGTGTAGAAGCCGGGATCGTCGCTGAACGGATCGAAGCCGCCCAGGTTGATGCGGCCGAGGCCCTGTTCCTGCGGCTGCGCGAGGTTCCAGCGATCGACCTCGGTGAACTTCTCGGTCTCGTAGATCAGGACGTCTTCCGCGAACATGTACATCAGCTTGCCGTCCGGCGAGAAGATGACGCTGACGCCCTCGCGCTCCTCGCCCTTGGGCCACGGAATCGTCCTGGCGATCTTGCGCGCCGCCATGTCGTACTGCACGAGCGTCGGTGGCCCGATCTCCCAGCGGTCGCCGTTCAGCGTGTAGTTCTTGACGACGAGGATGAGGTACTTGTCGGTCGGGTCCGACTGCAGCCCCCAGATGCGTGTCTTGGTCGCCCCTTCGCTCAGCGAGTACGTGTCGATCGTCGTGCGCTTGACGCGATCGATGACCTCGATCTTCTCGTAGGTGATGTCGCGGATGTAGATCTTCGAGCGGTCGTTCGAGAAGCGCGCCGAGCCCGGGATGCCGTTCTTCACCGGAATCTCGGCGACGATCTTTTCGGTCGCCTCGTCAATCTCGAAGATGACGCCCTTGTAGCTGCTGACGTACATCGTGCCCGTGCCGCCATACACGGGCTTGGTGGCCGTCGCGCGCTGCGCCTGGATTCCGTTCGCAGGGCCCTTCGAACTGTGAAGGGCCACACCTGCGCCGGCGACGAGGGTCGCGACCGCGGCGAGCGTCAATCCGATCTGTTTCACGTTCGCGCTCACGGGAAGATGATGTCGATCTTCCGCCAGTCCTTCTGGGCCGCCGCGCACTTCTTGGTCCAGTCGGGCGCGTGATTCAGCTGGTCAGGCACCTGCGCCGGCCAGAAGCAGCCGAGGTGGCAGTCGAAGAGGTCGCGCTCCACGGGCTGGCAGAGCCCGGCGGTACCGCCGCTGCTGTCCACTTCCCAGCCCGGAGCGAACACCGTCGAGCATCCGAGTGGAATGTGCGGGCCGGCCGGCTGCTGCGGCTGCTGGAGGGCGACAACGTCCCGGCCTTCGCTCGCGGCGGTTTCTGCCGCGAGCTTCGGCGCGGCAGGCGCGAGAGGATCCAGAGCGTTTGCCAGGCGTCGCGCTTTTGCGTTAACTGGGCTGAGGTGCTTCATCGCTGTCCTCGAATTGACGGAGAAACGCCGGATTGCTTTGAACGATCGCGCCGTAGATCTGGAGACAGGTATCGGTCCATCCCCGGATCCACTCGCAGTAATGCAGGTTGGGCTGGACGGTCGTGCCGTAGCGCGTGTGCGCCTCGTGATAGCAGCCGCCGGCGCAGAGCGGCCGCGCCCAGCACGTCTGGCAGTCGGTCTTCGACGCGACGTGATGCGCCTCGAGAAAGCCGCGCTGGGCCGCGCGATCGATCCCGTCGCGCACGGTGCCGAGCTTGTGCGCGTCCGATCCGGCAAAGCGGTGGCACAGGTTCACGTCGCCCGCGGTGGACACGCCCAGCAGGCCGAAGCCTGCGCCGCACGGCCACGCCTTGCTCGCGCCCTTGTGGATTTCCTGCAGCGTCTCACGGACGTTGCTGAACCCGTGATGCTTGCCCGCGAGTGCGGCGTCCCGGTAGTCCTGCGCCAGGTCGCGGAACTCTGCGAGGACCGACTCGAAGCCTTCTTCGCTGAAGGCGTGCGGGCGGCCCGGTGACGCGGTGACCGGCGCGAAACCGATCTCCCAGAATCCGATCTCGTGCCTGAGGTGGTCGTAGATGCGGCGCACGTCGAGCGTCTCGCGGGTTAGCGTCACGCGCGCGCCAATCGGCCGCGACCGGTGCCGCGCCAGCAGCGCCTTGATCTTCGGCACGATCAGCTCGTAGCTGCCCGTGCCGTTCTTGAACACGCGGAACTTGTTCTGGAGATCCGGCGGGCCGTCCATCGAGATCGTGATGCCGAAGTTGTGCTCCGCCAGGAACTCGATGACCTCGGGCTTGAGGAGCGTCGCGTTCGTCGTGAGCGAGAAGTCGATCTCCTTGCCGAGCTCGGCGGCGCGCATCTTCGCGTAGCCGACCGTGAACTGCAGCACCTTGAAGTTGAGGAGCGTCTCGCCCCCGAAGAATGTCAGGTGCGCCACCGCGCCGGACTCACGCAGCAGGAACTCGACGCTCTCGCGCGCCGTCTCCTCGCTCATCCATTTCGGCTGGCGGCCGTTTTCCGTCTGGACGATCTTGTCCTCGCCGTACTCGTAGCAGTAGGTGCAGCTCAGATTGCACTGGTTGGTGACGTTCAGCACCATCGTGCTGAGCGGCACGGGCGTGAGCGGCAGGACCTTGGGCATCGGCCGGTCCGGCGCCTCGACCCGGCCGAGCGCGCGGGCGCGGACCAGCTCGCCGATCGATTCGTCCACGTCGCTCTTCGCGAATCGCCCGGCGAGCGCGGCCACGACGTCCTCGGGCGACCGCCGCCGTTCGGCGACCGTGTCGAGCACCGCGGCCGACACGTCGTCCACCGCCATGACGGCCGCGCTCGGCGCCAGGTACAGGAACCGCTGTCCTCCCGCCTCGAACGCGTGGCAATCGCCGGGTTGAAGCAGACTCATCGCCCCACCGTGAACACTTCCCAACGCAGATAGAGCGGCACCGTGACGACGAGGTGCGCGCGGGCGCGAACGGGCTTGCCGCCGTCGGGCGGCGTGTGCGTGGCGACCACCCACACGTCGCCGACGTTGTTCCGGTTGCCGCTGCGGGCCGGATTGGGTCCATCGAGCGCGGGCGTGAACAGGCCTCTCGTCGCGTCGATCTCGCCGACGAACTTCCGATCGTCGTCTTCGAACGTCGCCGTGTATTCCTCGATGCTCCACGTCGCATCGACGGCGCCGAGCGGCAGGTCGTCCTTGGAGTCGGGCTTGCCGTCCGCGCCGTTCGAGAACGCGACGGCCTCGAACCGCGCGAACATCTTCGGGAAGACGGCGCCGCCGACGCGCGCCATGTTCCAGGCCGGCGCGACCTTGATCGTGTCCACCTTCTCATACACCACGAGAGGCGCGGACTTCAGCGTGCCCGCCACGAACAGGTCGCGCACGCCGATGGGCGCATCAGCCGCGACGCTGACCTCGAGCGTGAGCATGTCGGACGTCGCGCTCACGATGCGCGCCACCGTGACGCCGCGGCCGAAGTCGATGTCTCGAGGCGTGAGGCCGGTCGCGAAGTTGGCGCCGAACACGCGAAGCGTCTGTGCCGACGAGCCGCGCTTCAACGACGGCCGATCGATGCCGGCCACCACCGTCTCACGGCCCTGGCGGCGGAGCTGGATGTCGATGCCGTACTCATCGTGATCGCCCCAGAACCAGCGGCCCGCCAGGCCCTGCCAGTCGCGGTCCACCCACATCACCTCGCGCAACGCCGAGGCGTCGTCAGTGCCAACCCGCGTGCGGCCTCGCCACTGATAACCCGTGTACACAATGGCGCGGCCCGTGCGGGTCACCGAGCGTCCCGATCGCGCGTAGCGGTACGTGGCCTGGGTCGTGAACTCGTCAGGCGACGCCGGGTTCGCCGTGACCGTCATCGCGCCGAACACCGGGCCTTCACCCGGCTCGTAGCCGCTCAGAATCCACGTGCCGTCCAGCCGTGGGCTGCGCATCGTCGCGGACCATGCCGCCCATTCGGTCGTCGTGTACGGAAATGCCGACTTCAGGTGGCCAAGGGCCTTGTCCATCGGATGGCGATTGTCCGGCGGCCTGCCGTCGGGCCCGGGCTCGGTCGACGGCGGGCCGAATCGGCGGAACACCTGGTTGTCGACCAGGGGGTAGTAGCCGCGGTGCATCGCGACGACGAGATCCCATTCCTTGTCGGTGCGCCGCTGCAGCATCACGCGGCCCATCGAATGGCAGCTCGCGCACACGCGCTCGGTGTCGGCGTTGGCGGTGTACTTGAAGTCGATCAGCCGGCGCTCCACCTCGAACGCCGCGGGCTTGGCTTCCTCGGGCGCGAGGCCGAGCCGGTCGGACAGGTACTTCACGACGACGCGCGCCTGATCCGGCTCGATGTCCGCCTTGTTCAGCGTGACCATCCGTCGAATCGTCTCCTGCCAGCCTTCGGGCGTCGTGCGGCGGAAGGAGATGCGCGAGAGCCGCCCCTTCTCGTCAGCCTTGTGACAACCCGCGCACGCGTTCTTCACCGCATCGTTCGTGATGGGAACGCCGACGTCGTCGGGTTCGGGTTTGGCCTGGGCCGATGCAGGCTTCTCCTGGTAGTGCGTCGGCCGCTCCGGGTTCTGGAGCGGCATCGCCGATGCTTTCAGTACTACGACAGCGATCGGAGCAATCAGAATGACGCCAGCGGCGTACTTCTTCATGAATTCTCGCGTTTTACCATACCCCTCAGCCGTATACCAGCGCGCCTTTCGCGATGAGGGTCGCGATGGCGCCGAGCAGATCCGGAAGCGCGACCGGCCCATGTTCGCGAACGTACGCTTCCGCGATTTCGCCCGCATCAGAGAATCTCGGTGCATGCCGCAGGACCGAGACGAGGTCCACGTCGCGAATGTAGCGGACGCCTTCCGGCCAGTCGGGCAGGAAGACGTGATCTTCCAGCACGATCTCGCGTCCGCGGACCGCGGCGCGCGGCCGAATCTCAAGCCCGTCGCTTGTGCGGAAGTGAACAGCCGGACGCGCGCGCAGGTCCTGGAACGCGGCGAGGACGGCCGGATCGCCGGCGAGCGCGGCGGCGTCCACCTCGGCGCCGGGGTCGAGCTGCTCCGGCGTGTCCGCACGCGCAATCCAGAACGGGTGCCCTGACTGCGCAGCCGCGTCCGCGGCGAACGCCGATGCCTGCTGCCTGGCGCTCAGGTAGATGGCGCGCTCGCGGCGGTCGAAAAACGCGAGGGCGGCGTCTTTCATCGCCGGCCGGATGAGTGACGTGTGGCTGACGATTGCGGCGAGCCACGCGGACGCCAGCGCCTTCTTGACGCCGAACGACGACAGCGGATCGATGAACGACGCCGCGTCGCCGACGAGCAGGAATCCGGGTCCCGAGTACCGTTCAGCACAGTACCCCGAGGCGTCCGCGCCCCATGGACCTTCGACGAGCGAACCGGCACTCGTCAGCGGCTCGAACGCGCGAACCCTCGCGAGCGCCTCCAGGTAGACGTCCGCCGCCGGAACGCCGCGCGCCAGCGCCGTCCGCTGCGGATCCACCATGACGGTGATGTATCGCAGGCCACCGGCGACCGGCACCGACCACGCCCAACCGTCGGCCTGGGCCGCAACGAGCGTAAGACCTCGGGAGTCTTTTTCGTCCGCATCAGGAAAAAGACTCCCGAGGTCCTTTTCCATGCGCCAGATGCCCACCAGCGCCACGGTGTGGCGTGATTCGTCCAGCCGGCGCAGGCCCTGCCGCGCAACGACGCCGTTTCGGCCGGAACAGTCGAGCACCATGGCCGCGCTGATCTCCCGGGTCTGACCATCGGCTTCGATACGGGCACGTGGTGGGTCGGTGGTCACTTCGCGGACGACGCCTGATTCGATCGCCGCTCCGGATTCAGCGGCGAGGGCGCGGAGGCGCGCATCGAAATCCCGACGCACGACCTGAAAGCCCGCCACGCCGGCCGGGAAGGACTCGACCCGGGGCCGGCCGGCGTCCGATCCCGGCGACCACCACACGGCGTTGCCCTGCCACGGCAGAAAGCCGGCGTCTTCGATCGCCGTGAGCATGCCGAGGGCGGACAGGACTTTCTTGGCGCTGGGCGGAATGGATTCGGCGAGCGCGCGCTCGTCCTTGCGCGGTCGATCCACGACGATCACGCGGTGGCCCCACGCGGCCAGCAGCCGCGCCGCGCCGGACCCGGCCGGACCGGCGCCGACGATCAGGATGTCCGGGGGCTCCGCCCCGCGGACCCCCGGCGCGCTCACTCGCGGGGACCCCGTGATCCCCGCTCCGTTCGCGCGGCTCGCTCGCGCGGCTCGCTCGCTCTTCGAGCTGACGTTGCGATGACGCCCGGCAATGGCTCGGCCGCCGCCGGGATCGCGGCACGGAAATCCTCGCCCACGAGCGCGGCCGCGGTGGCCGCCACCTGCGCTGCCGTCACGGTGACAGACTCGCGAACGCCCAGCGCGGGCACGCCGGGCCCCATCACCGCCATCCACGTCGCCTCCGCCGCCGGCACCTTGCGGCCGTGGTCCGTCCAGTCGGTGGTGGTGGCGCCACGCCCGTGATCCGTCGTCACGATCAGCGCGGTTTGATTGGCGTATCCCGGCAGCGCCTGCAGGGCTTCCCACAGCCGCTGCAGGAAGCGATCGGACCGGAACGCCGCGTCGAGATACAGGTCGTACCGGCCTTCGTGCGCCCACTCATCCGTCTCGCCCAGCATCACGTACAGCACGCGCGGCTGGCGCGTGCGCAACGACTCGAGCGAGGCGTGCATGATCGGCGCATCGAACGGCACGCCAGGCCAGTAGGGCGGCAGATCGGCGGCGAGGTCGTTGATGGCGCGCTCGCGATCGGTCTTCGGCAGGGGGACCGGTTGCGCCGCGTCTCCGACCGGGAGCCGGCTGCGGACCACATTGAGAATGAAGGGCAGCACGTCCCACGTGCCGAAGGCGGCGACGCGGCCCTGGAACCCGGGCCGTCCGTTCAGCCATTCGAGCACCGTGACGTTCGGATTTGGCACCTTGTCGTTGCTGTCGATCCTCGGATCCGGCGCGCCCGTCAGCAGCTCGTTGTAGCCCGGGTACGAAAACCAGAGTCCGTTGGTGACCCGCGACACACTCTTCCGTGACGGATCGCCGAAGACCTGGCCGCGCGTGGCCACCACGCTCCAGAAAAACGGCATCATTGCGGCGCGGCGGGCGTCGGCCGTGTTCCGCCAGAACCGCTTTTCCGCGTCGCCCGGTTCCCCGGTGGAGGTCTGCCGGAACAGCGCCCGCTCGGCGCCCGTGAACATTTCCTGCCAGCGGAAGCCGTCAATCGTCACGATGACGACGTTGCGCGCGCGCGTCGCCTGCGCATGGATCGGCGCGCTCGTCGTTGGTCCGCTGAGCAGCAGCACCACCGCCGCTATCGCGGTCATGAAACGCATAGACGCAGTGTAACGGAGGACCCAGGACCAAGGACCTGGGACCCAGGACCCGAAAAGAAAACGGGCCCAGGCATTGCCTGGGCCCGTTGAGTCAAGAGCGGGTTGGATTAGAAACCGAACTGCGCGCCGAAGCGAATCACGCGCGGCGGAATGATGTTGTCCGGCGCGTTGAAGTCGTCGTCGCTGCGGTTGTTGCTGCCCCAGCCCGTGATGGTGTTGACGTTGAGGACGTTGAACCCGTCCATCATCACCTTCAGCCGGTTCTTGCCGCCGCGGAGCGCGAACGTCTTCGAGACGCCCATGTCGAGGAGCTTGACGGCTTTGTTGCGCGTCGTGCCGGTGGGCTGGAACGCCAGCGAGTCGTAGCTCGTGCGGATCACGCCACCGGTCGCCGTTCGGAACCCTGTGTCGAAGTTGTCGCCAGGGCCGTCGATCGAGAGCGTGCGGTTGGCGCCGTCGTTCATGTTGAAGTTGCCGGACACCATGATGCCCCAGCCCGCCGCGTAGGCCCCGCTCATCTTGAACAGGTACCGCGCGATGCTGCTGATGCCGTTGGTGAACTCCACGCCCGTCGGATTGGTGAAGAACACGTTGTACCCCGGGTTCTGCTGAAGGGTGATCGACGTGTTCATCTGCCACTTGTCGCTGAAGCGCTTGTTCGCCTGCAGGATGACGCCGTGGTAGACGTTGTAGTTCTGGCTCGTCATGGTGATGCTGCTCTGCCCGGACGTGAAGAGCGTCCCCGTCGGCACGGTGTAATACGGTGCCTGGAGCCCAGTAATCGGATCCGTGTAGACGTTGCGGATCGTGTACTGAGCGGACACCGGATAGCCCGGCGCCACGCACGGGATCGTCGCAGACGTCTCACAACCCGGCTGCATGCCCTGCGTGTACCCCGTGGTGCCGCGATCGTAGTTGCGGTAGATGTAGTCGACGCCGACGGCCAGGTTCGGGATGAGCTCGTGCTGCATGCCGACGATGGCCTCGCGCGTACGACCGATCTGCGCGCTGTCATCCACCGAGTTGATCCCCGGCGTGATGACGCCCGTGTCCACGTTGAACCGGCCCGGTCCGCCCGGAATGCGTGCGCCTGGCTGGATGCCGCCCGCGACCCACGACAGCTCGTTGACTTGGACGAAGCCGTCGAGGTTCAGGTCCTGCCAGCAGGAGGTGTTGGTTCCCGCGCACGTGCCGGTGTTGTTCATGTTGCCCCAGCTGAGCGAGATCCCGCCGATGTTGTTCAACTGGTTGGCCAACGTGATTTTGGTGGCGTAGTAGAGCGAGTAGCTGGAGTGCAGCTGCGTCTTGCCGTTGCCGAACAGGTCGTAGGTGGCGGAGACGCGCGGCGCGAACTGGCTGAACGGCCGCAGGTGCTTCCCGGTGATCGGGTCCGTGTCGGTCTCGTCCTGACAGAACGCGGGCAGCACCGACGCCCCGGTGCTGGGGTGCCGGATGTCCAGGGTCGCGGCCGGCGTGCAGCCGGCCAGCTGCTTCGACTGCTGCCAGTCGTAGCGGACGCCGCCGTTCAACCGCAGTCTGCCCCGGCTGTACGACTCCTGGATGTACCCGTTGTAGGTCCACCAGTCGTTGTTCGTCGAGAGGCTGTCCGTCGCGACCGTGACCGAGCGCGGCACGAAGCCGTTCAGGTTGGAGCCCGCCGCGACCGGCACGCCCGCACCACACCGCTCATCGTCGTTGTTGTAGCACTGCAGGGTGACGCTCGCGCCGCCGCTCCGGTGGTTGTAAGTCAGGATCGGATTGCGCCGCCAGCCCGCGCCGAACTTCAGGCTGTGGTCACCGCCCAGCACGTTCGACAGGAAGTAGGTGCCGTCCGTCTTCGCTTCCCACGAGTGCCGCTGCGTCTCATAGGTCGTGCCGAGCGAGCGGCTGCCTAGCCCCGTGGTCCGGTTGCCCAGCGACTGGATGTTCCACAGACAGTTCGCCGTGTTGACGTTCGGGTACGCCCCGGGGTTCTGTTCGAAGGGGATGTACTTGCTCTGCTGACAGTCACCCTGCGGCGGGACGTCCTGGTAGTCCAGATAGAACCCGCCATGGACGTACGTGAACTGGTTGTTGAACACCAGCCGGTCCGTCAGGATCAGGGTATGCGTGACTGAATGCGTCGGCAGCGGCATGCCCCAGTAGCCGATCCACTTCGGCATATCGGACGTCTGCTGCGTGACGTTCTCGACGAGAGTGTTGGAGCTGGCGCCGCGGCGGTTCCGGTATTTGTTGTCGCTCTGGTAGAGGTACTGGAACTTGTTGGCCGCGTTCAGCTGGTAGTTGAATTTCCACGACAGGTTCTTGATCGTCGTCTTGTCGTTCTGCAGACAGCCCTGAACGGCCTCGAGGTCTTCGTACCCGGCCGGGGAGGGCTGACCGAGCTGCTGGGCTTCGATCAACTGCTGACAGAACGGGCCTTTTGTGGCGTCGAAGAAATTGACGACACCGGAGTTGATGTCCTGCCAGTCACCGGCGCCCCAGAACCAGAGGCGGTTCCGCTTGATCGGGCCGCCGTACTCAGCCGAGTAGTTGCCAATCCGCTGAATCGGGTTGCCCGACAGGAGGCCCTCGTCAC
>Ga0137313_1000007_pt1 | contig 72307 bp, 64 predicted proteins | sample EasRivERMZT166_2_FD_102287 | JGI IMG/M metagenome (GOLD analysis project Ga0137313, IMG submission 102287) | Soil microbial communities from meander-bound floodplain in the East River, Colorado, USA - East River MetaG ERMZT166_2 | ecosystem: Environmental > Terrestrial > Soil > Floodplain ...
CCTGACGATGGCGAAGGAGGGCTCGACGATCTCGGGCTTTGCCGACGCGTTCGCGCAGGCGGTGAGCTACGCGCTGCAGTACGGCGTGCCGCTCCAGGACCTCGTGGACAAGTTCAGCCACGTGCGGTTCGAGCCGTCCGGCATGACCAAGAACCCGGACATCCGCTTCGCGAAGTCCATCGTGGACTACATCTTCCGGTGGCTGGCCGTGAAGTTCCTCTCGCAGGACGCGCAGTACCGCGCCGGCGTGAACAACCGCGAAGAGGCCACGACGCCCGAGCAGCTCGTGCTCGAGGTCAAAGCGACGGCGGAGAATGGCGTCAGCCGCGCGACTGCCGCGCCTGAAGTCGTAGGCCGGGCTGATCTTCAGACCGGCGGACCGCGGAAGTCCACCTTCGCGGCGATTCAGAACCAGGAAGACGCGCCGCCCTGCTCGACCTGCGGCTCGATCATGGTGCGCTCGGGCGCCTGCTATAAGTGCTCGAATTGCGGCACGACCAGCGGCTGCGCCTAGCGAACACGTTCAATTGTGCGGTCCGTTCTCGGTGTCGTTGTGGCGCTCGGCTTCACCGGAAGCCCTGCGGACGCGGCGCAGGCTGGAAGCGCGGCCATCCAGGTCGCGGCCACGATCGCCACGCTGAAGGTGGCGAGCACGCGTAATGAGCAACCCATCGGGGAGCAGGCTGTTCCCGTCGCGATGGTCGGCCGCAGCGACATCGAAACGAGGATGCTGGCGGCGCCGGGTGACACGACGACGTTGTTCAACGGGCTGCCGGGGCTCCGCGTGCAATCCACGTCCCCGGTGCTTGGCACTACGATCGCGCGCATCCAGGGCTTGCCCGGACACTACACTCGGCTCCTCCTGGACGGCGTGCATCTATACGGCGACCGGCCGGGCGGGTACGCATTGCCCCGCATCCCGCCGATGGATCTCGACCGCGTCGAGATCATCAAGGGACCAGCGGGGGCATTCTACGGATCGGACGCGCTCTCCGGCTCGATCAACCTGATCTCACGAAGGCCCGGCAGCGAGCCGGGCCGCGAGTTCCTGTTCAATCAATCCGCGCGTGGCGAGACGGATGGCCTGCTGTGGCTCTCGTCGCCGGCCACAAGCCCAACAAAGCCAAGGACTTGGACTCACACGTTCCTGGCTGGCGGGCACTGGCAGCAGGAAAACGACGTGGACGACGACGGATGGTCGGACATCCCCGGGTACGCGCGCGGAACCGTGCGCCAGCGTGTCTTCTGGGAAAACGGACGAGGCCGGGCGGCCTCGGGCGTGGCGGGCGTGACGATCGAAACGCGCGACGGCGGCAGCGCGTTTGCGCGCGAGTCGCTGGAAACAAAGACGGCCGACGGCGCCATGTTCGGCCAGATGGTGCTCGACAGCGGGTACATCGTGGGCGGCGCGGGCTCGATGTTCGTCCAGTCCCGCGACCATGACTTCGGTGACGTGCGTGAAAACGAGCGCTTTCAGACGGCCACCATCGAGATCACGCTTCGCCGCCCGGGGACGCGCAACAGCTGGCTGGCCGCCATCGCGAGCGATTGGTACGCGATTCGATCCGATCCGCTTCCAACGGCGTACGTGTCGACCCGGCCCGGGATCTTCTTTCATGACGATTGGCGTGCTGCGTCGTGGCTGGTGCTCTCGGGCAGTCTCCGCGCCGACAAGCACAACTTGTACGGCGTGATCGTGAGCCCGCGCGGATCGGCGCTGGTCCGGCGTGGGCCCTGGGAGGCCCGGGTCACCGCCGGTCAGGCGTACTTCACGCCCAGGCCGCTCATGGAGGAGACAGAGGCGGCCGGCCTGACACTCCTGACGATTGAGGACCCGGACAACCTCAAGATGGAGACCGCGCGCAACGTGTCGGCGGATTTCACGCACAAGACAGGCTCGACGGCACTGACGGTCACCGTGTTTCGGACACGAATCGACGATCCCGCGCAGATCGACCGCACGACGTATACGCTCCGCAGCGAAACCGAGCCCATCCTCACTCGAGGCGTCGAAGTCCTCGGCACGGCCCGGCGTCCGCCCGTTTCCTTCACCGGCACGTACACGTATCTGCGCACGCGTGAGCGCGACGGGCGTGCCCTGGCCCTGACGCCGGAGCACAGCGCCAGTGTGAACGCAGCGGCGGAAGGCAGCCGCGGGCGCATCGGCGTGGAAGTCCTCTACACCGGCGAGCAGCGGCTCGACGCCAACCCGTACCGGACCACGAGCGAGTCCTACGTCGTGCTGGGCATGCTCGGCGAGCTCCGGTTCGGCCAGTGGCGCCTGTTTGTCACCGCCGACAACCTCACGGACGTGCGGCAGACGGACTGGGACCCGATCCAGCGACCGGAGCGTGACGTCGACGGCCGCTGGACGGTCGACGCCTGGGCGCCGCTCAAGGGCCGCGTGATCAACGGCGGGATCCGAGTATCGTTCTAGTGGACGTGCGCCGGACTCTCCTGATTGGACTCTGCGTTCTGGTCGCGGCGGCCGTCGAGACGGGCGCGCAGGCGCCCACGCCGTCTTCCTCGAGCTGGCCCGGGTTTCGCGGCCCGGATCGCGACGGCGTCTATCGGGGATCCATCCGCACATCCTGGGACGGCATCGCGCCGATGTGGAAGAAGCCGGTCGGCGGCGGCCGCGCGTCGTTCGCGGTCGCCGGCGGTCGCGCGTTCACCATCGAGCAGCGCCAGCGCCAGGAAGTCGTCGCTGCCTACGACGTCATGACGGGCGGAACGCTGTGGACCAACGCGTGGGACGCGCGGTTCAAATCCGCATTCATGGGAATCATGGGCGGCGGTGAGGGGCCGCGGGCCACGCCGGCGTTTGCCGATGGCCGCGTGTATGCCCTGGGGGGCCGCGGCGAGCTCCGCTGCCTCGACGCGGCGACCGGCAAGCTGATCTGGCGGACCAATATTCTGCAGGATGCCGGGGCCAGCAATCTGAGCTGGGGGATGGCCGGCTCGCCGCTCGTCGCCGGAGATGCCGTGATCGTTCAACCCGGCGGATCGAAAGGACGATCGGTCGCCGCCTACGATCGCCACACCGGGAAGCGGTTGTGGACGGCACTCGACGACAAGACGGCCTACGTCTCGCCGATGCAACTCACACTCGGCGGCGTCCCGCAATTCGTGATCGTCAGCGCGAAGCGGCTGGTTGGGCTCAGTCTCGATGGGCGCGACGTCCTCTGGGAGTTCCCGTGGAGCACCGATCACGACGCGAGTGCGGCCCAGCCCATCCTGATTGGAGACAACCGGATCTTCTATTCATCCGGCTACGGCACCGGCGCCGTCGTGATCGAGCTGACGAAGGCCGGGGACAGGTTCTCGGTCCGTCAGGTCTGGCGGAACATCCGCATGAAGAACCGGCAGTCGACGTCTGTCCTGCACGAGGGCTTCATCTACGGCCTGGACGACGGGATTCTCGCGTGCCTCGACGCCTCGACCGGTGAGCTCAAGTGGAAGGGCGGTCGTTACGGACACGGCCAGGTGCTCCTCGCCGGCGGCCACCTCGTCGTGACCACCGAGGAAGGCGAGCTCGTCCTGGTCGCCGCCGTGCCCGGGAAGCTGACGGAGCTCGCTCGCGTGCCGGCCATCGACGGCGAGACCTGGAACGTGCCGGCGTTTGCCGACGGCATCCTGCTTGTGCGCAACACGAGAGAAATGGCCGCCTTCGACCTGCGCGCCGACGCGAAGGACCCGGGCATCGTGGGGACGCCTGTCGTCCTGGCCGCAAGCCTCCGCAACGGCATCCATCATCAGGCGCCTGCCCCGGCGGCGGCCGTGACGCAGGCCGCGAGGCCCGGCCGGGGATTCTTCGCGTCCTGGGGCTACAACGGCGACGGCTTCGCGAAAAGCGACCTTCACATGTCTCAGCCTTCGCTCGGGAACGACTTCACGTTCGTCGGCGTGCAGGCTCGCGACAGCAAGACCTGGACCGATCTGTTCAACCACTATCCGTTCGTCCCGCAATACAACGTGCGGTTCGGTTTCTTCTTCAACGAACGGTGGGGTCTCGAGGTGGCGCTCGACCACATCAAGTGGATCGTCAAGGAGGATCAGCAGGTCCGCATGACCGGCACGCTCGGCGGCGCGGCCGTCGACACCCAGGTCACGCTCACGCCGGATGTCCTGGTCTACCAGCTCAACAACGGCTCGAATCCGCTGTTCGTCAACCTGGTCAGGCGCATCCGCCTCGCGGGCGAGCCCGGGCGCACGGGCTACTTCGCCCTGTTGGCGAAAGCGGGCGGCGGGGTGGCGTTCCCCCACACGGAGAACACGGTGTTTGGCCAGCCGAACGAGAAGGGCTTCCAGTTCTTCCATGGCTGGGACCTGGACGCCGCGGCGGCGGTGCGCGTCCACATCTGGAAGCCGGTGTACTTCGAGTTCGAGGGGAAGCTCGTGTACGCGCGCTACTTCGACGTCAAGATCGATCGCGGCACGGCCAGGCACAGCGTCAAGGCCGCTGAGTACAACTGGAACTTCGGCGTGGCGTTCAGGTAGCCCGCATTCGGCGATCAGATTCTAGGGATTGATCCTGATATGCGCGCGAGCTGGCGGCCGAGATCGCCCGCGATCGCCAGCAACGCGTGCTGCTCGCCGGTCGCCACGGCCGTCTTGCCGGCTTCATGGAGCCGCATCGCCGCTTCGATTGCGTGTCCCGCCACGCCGGCCATGCCGCGGAACTCTTCGAGCGTGACCGGCGGCAGCCGCGCCGCCTGACGAAGCGCGGTCATGCCTTCGGCGACGTCTGCCGCGTCGTGCAGCGCACGTAACTCCCGCGGGTCCCACTTGTGCGGCTTCACATCCACCGCGCAGAACGATCCGATCGTCTCGTGCGCATCGGCACGGAGCGGGACGCCCGCATAGGCGACGACCCCGTTCTCGAGGGTCGCCCGGTTCGCCGACAGCAACTGGTGGCACCGGACGTCATCGACGACCAGCTCGTCATCGGCCGTCACGACCCACTGGCAGAACGAATAGCTCAGCGGTGTTTGCCGCGTCGTCTTCACGGGTTCCGGCAGCCCGAATTGCGCCTTGAAGAACTGGCGCTGGCGGTCGAGGATCGACATCAGGACGATCGGCACATCGAGGACTTGCGCCGTGAAACGCGCGAGCCGGTCGAAGGGCTCTTCCGGCGGCGTGTCGAGCAGGTTCGCCCGTTCGAGCGCACGAAGACGATCCGGCCGTCCGAGCTCGGCGTCGGGCGCCTCCACGGCGGGCGGCAGCGGCGCGACCTTCTGCACGGCATCGGCGACCAGCCGGTCAGCCGACGCGGCACCCAGCACGGATGCGACGCCCCACCGCGCGAGTTCCTGACGGGCGGCGTCGGGCGCGTCCGCGACGATGACCGCCGGCAGAGCCGCCGTGTGGGCATTGCAGCGGAGCCTCTTCACCAGCGCAATGGCGCCGTCCGGCGCGCCGCGATAGACGATCGCGGACGGCTGCTCGCGCTTGGCGCGCTCCATGGCGTCGGCCACCGCACCGGCGCGGACCGCGCGCCAGCCCTCGTCACGGAGCGTCTTCTCGAGCGTGCTGGCGACGTCGGGCTGTTCGACGAGCAGTACTAGAGGGGTGTCGGCGACCACGGGAGATCGAGTTTATCCCGTGATGACCTGATTGCCCGCGGTCCGCTCTTTGGGTATCCAGAGATCATGGCCGATTCCACTGGCCCCACCGCCAACGACGTGCAGGGGGGACTGCCTGAACAGGAAAAGCGCGACAATGTCCTCCGTCTGGCGTTCCAGGGCGATCCGGCTCGGCTGGAGACATTCTGCCGCGCGATTGAAGACGTGGTGCCCCCAGGGACGACGGTCATTCTGCGTGGGTCGGCGGTGACGGGGAAGCGCTGGCGGGACGAGGCGCCGTTCGATGCGGATGGCCCCGGCACGAGCGACCTCGATCTCACGCTCGTGGGTGAGGGGGCGCTCCTGTTTTTCAAGGCGACCGGCTGGTTCCTGCCGGGGATTCACACCCGTCCGCTGAGCGACGTCGATCCCGACATCGCGCCCGACCTCGTCCCCTTGCGTCGGAAACTCATGGAGATGGTCAGGCGGCCGGTCAACATTCAGGCGACGCGTGACATCTTCGCGCGGGTCCGGCACGACGTGTTCGACCAGGCGTACTTCACGCTCTTCGTGAAGCCGGAGGGGTTGGCCGTCAGCGGCAGCATGGCGAAGACGTGACGTTCCGGCTGCTCACCTACAACATCATGCGCGGGGGCGGCGGCCGCCTCGACGCGATCGGGAGCATCATCAAGAGCTGCGAGCCCGATCTGGTCCTGCTGCAGGAAGCCACCGATCCCTCGAATGTCGCGCGAATCGCGGCGGCGGCCGGCATGCCGGAGTGGCAGTCGTTCGCAAAGCAGTCGCTGGCGTTCGTGAGCCGGCGGAAGGTCGTGTCCGCGAGCTGGATCCGGCCGCGGATCTCGCGGCACGCCTTCATCGAGGTCGTTCCCGCGGGCGAGGCCCTGCGCGTGTACGGCGTGCACCTGAGCGCCGTGCACGCCGCGTGGACCGAGTACCGGCGCGTGCTGGAGCTGCGGGCGCTCCTGCGCAGCGTCGCACGCCACCAGCACGGCTTCCACGTCCTCGGTGGCGACTTCAACACCATCGCGCCGAACGAGACGCTCAAGATCGGCCTGCTCCCGCGGCGGCTGCGCCCCTTGCTCTGGTTGAGCGGCGGCCGGGTCCGCTGGCGCACGATCCAGACGATTCTGGATGCGGGGTACACGGACGGCTACCGCGCGAAGCATCCAAAGGAACTGGGCGCGACGCTCCCGGCGCGCGATCCGCACATCCGGCTCGACTTCGTGTTCCTGCCGGAACGCGATGCCGGCCGGCTGCGCGCGTGCGATGTCGTCAGCCATCCGGACGCCGCCACGGCATCGGATCACCTGCCGGTCGTCGCGGATTTCGAGACGTGAGCAGGCGCGTGACGTCGAACTTACAACTTCGAACTTCACACTTCGGACTGCGGCTGAATGGAGCCAGCCGATACACTGGATCCATGGGACAAGAACGCGCTGGCGTCCTGGCGCTGGTCATCGCGTCAGGACTCGTCGCCGCGACGCTCGCGGCCCCTCAGGCGCCGCAGGACACGGCCTTCCAGGCGGCACAGCGCCTGTTCTACAACGCGCGATACGACCTCGCCGCGGCGCGGGCCGCCGAGCTTCGCGCGGCGCACCCCGACGACCTCGCGACGTACGAGCTGCGAACGTCGGCCTTGCTCTTCCAGCTGAGGCGCGCGATTGGCGATCCGCCCGACAAGGCGAAGGCGCTCAAGCAGTGCGTGCCGTGTCCGGCGCTGATGGCGGCGTTCAAGGACGAGACGGCCGCCGGCCAGGCCAGGACGCGGGAGCTCCTGAAGAAGAACGCGCACGACGAAACGGCGCTCTTCTACCTCGGCAAGCTCGACCTGAATCACGTCTGGCTGCACCTGGGGACGCTGGGGCGGCGCACCGGCTGGGGCGAGTACTGGGAGGCGCGCCGGTCGCTCGACGCCGTCCTCGCGCGGAATCCCGCGCACGTCCGCGCCCAGGTCGCCCGCGCCTGGATCGACTACATCGTCGACACGAAGGTCCCGTGGGGCGTGCGCTGGACGCTGGGTGGCGGCGACAAGAAGAAGGCGCTGCGGGTCGCCCGGCAGGCGGCCGACGCGAACGCCGACTTCTTCACCAAGGCGGAAGCCGTCTTCGCGCTCTGGGAAATGCAGATCCGCGAGAAGGACTTTGCCCAGGCAGTTGTGACGGCCAGGCGCCTCGCGCTCGACTTCCCGAAGAACCCCGAGGTCGCCGAGTTTCTGGCGGTCCGGGGAAAGTCGCGTCCGTAGCGAACGCGCGCGCTCACGCCGCCGCGCGCCGGCGGAGGCCCACGAGACAGACGAGAAGCATCAGCGCGCCGATCGTCACGCCGGAGGCCGCCGCCAGCGCGAAGTACAGCGTCCGGCCCACCAGGTCGAAAATCATGAAGCTCGTCAGGAAAAACCCGATCGCGGCCCGGACGCGCCAGCCCGGCGGGCTTGCGCCGAACCGATCGACGAGACAGACGATCGCCGGCGTGGCGAGCAGCAGCACGTAGTCCCAGCCCTGCGGTGACAGGAGGGGCATCAGGAGCAGCAGGGCGCTGACTTCGAGATACGCCGGCTCACGCACGCGGCGTCGCATCCACCAGATGGCGGCCGGTCCGATGAGGGCCACGGCCGACGTCAGCAGCGCAAGCCAGGACGATGCAGAGCCCGCGCCAATCCATTTCGCCCACATCGTCATGAACGAGATGTTCTCGGTGACCAGCAGGTTCTCGGACGTGGTGCTGACCACGGTGTGGTACCAACCGGCGAGCAGATCGAGATTGCCCTGCCATCCGTACTGAACGACGGGTAAGAGCAGGCCCACGGCCAGCCCGGCCGCGGCGCTCGCGGACGCGCGAACGCCTTGTGTGACCACGAGCCACGGCAGGAGCAGCAGCGCGTACGGCTTGATGAACACCGCCGCCGCGACGAGGACGCCGGCGGACACCGGACGGCCCGCCTGGATCGCGACCACCGCCAGGACGGCGAGCGCCCCGAGCATCGCGTTGGTCTGTCCGTTGACGAGTTCGATGACGATGAACTTGCCGGTCAGAAGAAGCGTCCACCAGGTGAGCGCGCGCGCCGTCGCGCGCCGGTCGGGAAGGGCCCGGATGGACTGGCGCACGAGCACGGCGATGAATGCGACCGACAACGCGTACCACATGACCTTGCCGGCTTCCGGATGGACAAAGCCGAACGGAATCGCGGCGAAGGCGAACGCCGGCCAGTACTTGAACTGGTAGTGGGCGTCCTCGGCCCGGTAGAGCGGTTCGGCGGCCAGGGCGCGGACGCCGGCCGTGCGGAACACCTCGAAGTCCACAAAATCGCGCCGGCTTCGCGCGACACCGTAGACGATCGCCGCCGCGAGGACCACGGCGAGGACTGCAAGAACCGACCGGGCGCGAATCACATCACGGGGATGGACCCCCGTGAGATTGTGGATCGGGTCACTTCGCCTTTTCCGCCGTCAGTGCGAACGTCTGTTCGACGGCGCCCCACGCGCCGACGTACTTGCCGTTCTCACGGACGACACGGACGACGATCGCGCCTTGCGGCAGATCGAAGAGGGCCACGAAGCCGACAGGCGTGGTCGCCAGCTCCCGCAGGGGAAGCGTGCGATTGAGGCTGGTCACGGCCTGGCCGGTGTACGCGCCGGGCTTGCCGGTGATGTCCATCGTCACGCCCATCGGCGCACCCTCGTCAGAGACCGTTGAGACGGTCCACTTGCCGACGGGATCCATGACTTGAGGCGCCTGTGCGCGGGCCGACGACGACGCGAGCAGCAACAGTCCGGTTACGAACATTCTGGTGGTCATTAACTCGATTAGACGGAGGTGGCGCTGGCGGGTTGCCGGCCGTATCCTTCCGTGAGTTGGAGGTCCTCTGATGTCCCGTCCGCGTCAACTCGCGATCCTGTTTGTGTCAGCCGTGGCGCTCGTCGCGAGTGTCGCGATCGCGCGCCAGGCGCCGCGGCCCGTGCCGCCGTCCGGCCCGCCGTGGCCGACGGGCCCGGTGGCCGTCGCCGAGATCGAGCCGCTCCTGAAGCAGTTCAACACGCCAGGGCTCAGCATCGCCGTCATCAAGGACTTCGCGATCGACTGGGCGAAAGGCTACGGCACTGCGGACGTCGAGACCGGCGCGCCGGTTACCGCCGACACGATGTTTCAGGCGGCGTCGATCAGCAAGCCGGTTGCGGCCATGGCATCGATGAGAGCCGTCCAGGACGGCAAGTTCACGCTCGATCAGGACATCAACACGATCCTGAAGTCGTGGAAGCTGCCCGGTGACGGCTACACGAAGGACCGGCCGGTCACGCCGCGGAGCCTGATGAGCCACACGTCCGGGACGGGCGACGGCTTCGGGTTTCCTGGTTACGCACTGTCCGATCCGCTGCCGACCACTCAGCAGATTCTGGACGGCCAGCCGCCCTCCAATCGGCGACAGATACGGCTCGAACGCGCGCCGCTCACCGGTTTCAAGTACTCCGGCGGCGCCGTGATGATCCAGGAATTGGCGTTGAGCGAGGCGCTCGGCAAGCCGTTCGTCCAGATCGCGGCGGAGTCCGTTCTCAAACCTCTCGGCATGACCAACAGCACGTACGAGCAGCCGCTGCCGGCCGCGCGCGAGAAACAGGCCGCGCGCGCGCACAACCGCACGGGGGCGCGCATGGGCGATCCCTGGCACGTGTACCCCGAGCACGCGGCGGCCGGCCTGTGGACCACGTCGACGGATCTCGCGAAGCTCCTCATCGAAGTGCAACGGACCCTGGCCGGCCCGCTCGCGCCAAAGGGGCCGGCCGGCCGCGTGCTCTCGCGGGCGTCGATGCTGGAAATGGTCACGCCGGTCGGCGTGGGACCGTTCGCCGTCGGGTTCAGCGTCGCCAAGGAAGGCGAGGGCTGGTACTTCTCGCACGGCGGCAGCAACTGGGGTTTCCAGTGCCTCGCGCTGGCACATCGGGTGAACGGCTACGGGCTCGTCCTCATGACCAATGGTGATAACGGCGGCGCGCTCATGAATGAGGTGCGACGGCGTCTCCAGCAGGCATACAAGTGGGACGTGTTCGACGATCCGATCCCGCGGACGTACGGACCGATCAAAGGGGTCGTACCTTGATCTGTGGAAAACTCAGGGGACATCTCTCTCGACCAAGTCCCCTGAGTTTTCCACAGGTCAAGGTACGACCCCCTAGGTCACGCGCAGCGCCGTCAGCGGATCGACGCGCGCCGCGCGCCGCGCCGGGGCGAGGCACGCCAGGGCCGCGGTCGCAAGGATCGCGAGAATCGTGACCGCATAGGCGGCCGGGTCGTACGGTTCTGTTTCATACAGCAGCTGATCGAGCACGCGTCCGGTCGCGAGCGCGCCCGCCAGTCCCAGTGCCAGCCCGATGGCGGTCAGCCAGAGCCCCTGCCCGAACACCAGCCTGTACAGGTGGCCCGGCGACGCGCCGAGCGCCGACCGCAACCCGAGCTCCTGTCGTCGCATGGAGACGGCGTGACTGATCAGGCCATAGATCCCGACGGCCCCGAGCGCCAGCGCCGTGAGCGCCAGAATGCTGATAAGGAGCGTGCCGTAGCGCTCGCCGGAGACCGAGCGGCGGGCGATGTCCTCGAGCGCCACGACGTTCGCGAGCGCCAGATCCGGATCGAGCGCCGCCAGCTCGCGACGGATCGCGGATTCCAGGCTCCGCGGCGGCCCGGCCTTCGATCGGACGACCAGGGTCAACGAGCTCCAGGTGTTCTGCGCGTGAGGGACATAGACCTGTCTCAACCGCTCACGCTCGGCGAGGCCCTCGTAGCGCACTTCGTCGACGACGCCCACGATCTCGCGCAGCACGTTCTCATCGCGCCACGACCGCGCCCGCCGGCCGAGAGGGTTCTCGGCGCCAAACATCTGCGACGCGAAACTGCGGCTGACGATCATCACCGGAGTCGATTTCTCCGCGTCGTTGCGAGTGAAGGGACGGCCGGCGAGGATCGGGATCCCCATCGTGCCGAAGTAGTCGGAGGTGATCACGTTCCATTGCGCGCCCACGTCCGGCCCGCCCGGCGGCTCGGGCCAGCCTTCGGCCAGGAAGACGCGGCCGAGACCGAATCCACCTCCGCCGACCGGCACGAACGACGTCGCACCCGCGGACTCGACTCCGGGGACGGCCTTCAAGCGATCGATCAGATTCTCGTAAAACTGCGCCACCGCGGCTGAACCCTCATAGCGCGGCGCACGCGGAAGAGCGATCCGGCCCGTCAGCACGCGATCGACATCCACACCGGCATGAACGTTCTGGATCCGCGAGAAGCTGCGCAGCAGGAGCGCCGCGCCCACGAGCAGCACCACGGCGCCCGCGATCTCCGCCACGACAAGACCATGGCGCAGGGTCCGCACGCGCCGAGACGTGCCGGCTGACGGCGAGCCGTCCTTGATGGCAGGCGCCGGCCGGACACGCGTGCTCGTGACAGCGGGCAGGAGACTGGAGACAAACATCGCCAGCAGCGCCACAGCGGCCGTGGCGGCGAGCACCCGGCCATCGAGACCGAGCCCTTCGATGAAGGGCGTGTCCGGCGGCGCCATCGCCTTGAGCCCCTGGATCATCCAGGCGCCGAGCGCCAGCGCCGCGGAGCCGCCCACGATCGCGATCACGAGACCCTCGACGACGATCTGGCGCACGAGTCGCCAGCGGCTGGCGCCGAGGGCAATGCGGATACCCAGCTCGCGCTGCCGCGCCAGGCCGCGAACCAGGCCAAGGTGCGCCAGGTTCGCGCACGCAATGAGCAGAACCGCCCCCACGGCGGCCAGCAGCACCCAGAGGCCGATCCGCATGCCTTCCTCGACCATGTACTCGCGCAGCGGCACCAGGTGATTCGTCCAGCCCTTGCGGGACTCGGGGAAGTCACGTTCGAGGCGGCTCGCGATGGTGGCGAGGGCCGCGTTGCCGCTTTCGAGGGTGGCTCCGTCGCGAAGACGGGCGAGAGACTGGAAGATCATGTTGTCGCGCCGCTCGCGGTCCTCCGCCGCGTACAGCGACGGCCGCATGGCCCCATAGAGGGCGACGTTCTCCGGCCACGCCAGTCGATCCGGCAGCACCCCCACGATCTCGTGCGGCACGCCGCCGAACCGTACCGTTCGGCCGACGACATCCGTCGCGCCGCCGAAGGCGCGCTGCCACAACCCGTACGTCAGGACGAGCACCCGCGGCGCCTTGGCCTCGTGATCGCCGGGTTGGAGCGTACGGCCGGCGATCGGTGTCACGTTCAGGACCCGAAAAAACTCGGGCGACACGCTGAGCGCGGACAGTCGCTCCGGCTGGCCGGTACCCGTCAAATCTGCTGCGAACGGCCGCCAGAGGGCGACCGCGTCGAAGAGGGCGGTCTCTCGCTGCCAGTCGAGATAGTCGCCATAGCTCACGCTGGCGTTCTTGATGTTTCGTCCGGCGTGCATGCTGACGGGGACGACGAGCCGGTCGGCATCCGGGTAAGGCAGCGGCCGCAGCAGGATGGCGTCGACAGCCGCGAACATCGCGGTATTGGCGCCGATGCCAAGCGCCAGCGTGAGGATCGCGACCGCAGCGTAGCCAGGCGACCGCCGCAGCGATCGCAGGGCGTAACTGACGTCACGGCGGAGATCGGCGAGCGGGCGCGTCCGGGACGCGGGCGCAGCCGGCAGGTCGGCGCTCCATCGGTCGGCGATCAGGCCCGGCAGCGACCGGCGGGCCGTGACGAGGTCGCGCCCGAGGCGTTCGCGCTCGGCCGGAAGCGTCGCGGTCGCGAAGGCCAGCGCGTCCTCGTCGGATTTCCCCGCGCGGAGGGCTTCGTCGTACACGTCCGACAGGTGTTGCGCGAGCTCATCGAGGATCTCGGGCTCGTGTTCGAGCGCCAGCGGCGGCACGTGCGTTCGGACGATGGCGCGCCAGTCAGGGGTCATGCCGTCCTCCCGTGGTCACTGAGCCGTGGAGATTCTGGCGACGCGTTCGAGCGCCGACACGAGCGACTGCCACTCGCGGCGCTGCGCCGCGAGGACGCGCCGGCCGTCCGGCGTGAGCCGGTAGACGCGCCGCCGGCGCTGGCCGGTCTTCTCGAGCCATCGCCCCAGAATCCACCCGCGGCGTTCCATGCGGTAGAGCATCGGGTAGAGCGACGCGACGTGGAAGCGCAGCAGCCCGCCCGACTCGGCGTCGATGCGGCGGGCGATGTCGTAGCCGTGACGCGCCTGATCTTCGATCGCGGCCAGCACCATCACCTCGGCGCTGCCTTTCTTCAAGTCCTGCTTCGGAGCCATATGTGGTCCAACAACATATCAGACGCAGGGGAGACGTCAAGGGTTGGTGTGCCGGATCGACAGCCGCGTTGTTCTCCCCTTGACCGTCGAAAGAAGCAACGCTAGTCTCCTTCCGACCGTCAGAAGGAGAGATCCGAATGAGCCCCCGCCAGCCGCCGCGCGACGACGACCCCGAAGACGTCCTGCAGGGCACCCTCGACATGCTCGTGCTCCGCGCCATCCAGCACGAGCCGATGCACGGCTGGGGCATCACCGACCGCCTCGAGCAGTGGTCCGAGCACGTGCTCCAACTCGGACAGGGCACGCTCTATCCCGCGTTGTACCGGCTCGAGCGGCAGGGGCTCATCGAGTCGGAGTGGCAGGTCACGGAGAACAACCGGCGCGCCCGCTACTACTCGCTCACCGCCGCCGGACGCCGGCGGCTCGCGACCGAGGTGGCCTCCTGGGAGCGCCTGTCACGCGCCATCAACCTTGTCCTGAAGGCGGCACGCACATGAGCAAGCGAAGCGACGACCTCGATCGGGGCCTCGATGAGGAGATCCGGTTCCATCTCGACCAGGAAATCCAGAAACAGATTCGCCTCGGGCACAGCCCCGAGGAAGCGCGCCGCAAGGCCTACGTGCGCTTTGGCGGCGTCGAGCCGTTGAAGGAGCGGACGCGCGACGAGTTCCGGCCGGCGCTCGTCCAGGATTTCTTCCGCGACATGAAGGTCGGCGCCCGCATGCTCACGCGCACGCCCGCCTTCGCCCTGGCGGCCATCCTGACCATCGGGCTCGGCACCGGCGCCGCCACTGCCGTCTTCTCCGTCGTCAACGGCGTGCTGCTCCGGCCGTTGCCGTTCCCCGAGTCCGATCGCCTTGTCCGCCTGTTTCAGCTGGACGGATCGAACAGGAGGAACAACAGCGTGTCGGGTCCGAACTTCGAGGACTGGCAGTCCATGACGCGCAGCTTTGTGTCGATGGCGCGGATGTCGTTCTGGGGGCCTGTGGCGGTCGCCGGCGGCGCCGAGCCCGTGCTCGCAACCACGACGGTCGTCTCAAAGGAGTTCTTCCAGACGATGGGCGTGCAACCGGCGTTCGGCCGGGGGTTTGCGCCCGACGAACAGCAGCTGGGTGGCGTGCCAGCGGCCATCGTGAGCCGTGCGTTCTGGCAGCGTTCCCTCGATGCCTCGCCGGAGTTTGGCCGGCGCGCGCTCCGCATGGGCGATCGGGCCTACGCCGTCGTCGGCGTGATGCCGGACGGCTTCGAGTACCCGAACGGCACGGCGGTGTGGCTGGCTCGGGAGCTCAATCCGCCGGATACGTCGCGGACCGCGCACAACTTTCAGGTGATCGCGCGGCTGGCCGACGGCGTCCGGCTCGAGGTGGCGCAGGCGGAAATCAGCACCGTCTCCCGCGGGCTGAAGGAGCGTCATGGCGACGGGACCTGGATGTCGGACGCCGGGATCGTGCCGCTGCTCGAGCAGCTGACGGCGACCTCGCGGCCGGCGCTGCGCCTGCTGTTCGGCGCGGCATTGCTGCTGCTCGTCATCGCCGTCCTGAATGTCTCGAGCCTGCTTCTGGCGCGGGCCGCGGCGAGACGCCGTGACTTCGCGGTGCAACTCGCGATCGGGGCGGGCCGGGCGCGGCTGGTGCGGCAGCTGCTGGCTGAGACGTCCGTACTGTGTCTCATCGGCGGCGTGATCGGCAGCGTGACCGCGGCGTGGGGCGTGAGAGCCCTCGTGGTGCTCGGCCCCCGCTCGACGCCGCGGCTGGCCGAGGCGCACGTGGACTGGACCGCGCTGGCGTTCGCACTCGGTATTTCAACCGTTGCGGCCGTCGTGCTGGGTTTGCTCACGTCGCTCGGCGCGCGCGATGCGCACTTGTCGTCGACGCTCTCGGACGTCGGCCGCGGCGGCACCCTCAGCCGGCGCGGTGTCCTGACCCGGCAGACCCTCGTCGTCGCCCAGGTCGCGCTGACACTGTTGCTGCTGGCCGGTACAGGCCTGCTGGCTCGCAGTTTCGTACGTGTGCTGGCGATCGAGCCGGGCTTCAGTCTCGACGATGCGCTGATCGTCGATCTCACGCTCTCCGACGGCGGCTCGAACTTCCGGCAGCGTCGCATCGCGCAGATCGACGGGCTGCTCGAGCGGCTGCGCGGCGTGCCGGGCGTGACCGGGGCCGCCATGACGAGCGGCTTCCCGCTCGGCGGCGGGAACTACGCGAACGGCCAGTTCTTCGAGATGGCGACGGCGGACGAGTTCAAGTCGTACGTGGACATCCTGCGCCTCGGCCCGGCGGCCAAAGAGCGCGCCGGCTTTGCCGGGTTCCGCGTCACCAGCGCGGAGTACTTCCGCTCGATGAACATTCGGCTCATCCGCGGCCGGCTCTTCGAGAACACGGATACGACCGACGGCGGACATGTCGCCGTCATTTCAGAGTCGCTCGCCACCGCGCGATGGCCGGGACGCGATCCGATCGGCCGGTACGTGCAGTTCGGCAACATGGATGGCGAGCAAAAGAGCTTGCGCGTGATTGGCGTGGTCGGCGACGTGCGCGAGATCACGCTCGAAGCGCCGCCCGTGGCGCTGTTGTACGGGTTCTATCGCCAGCGGCCGAACTCGGTCTGGCGTGTCAGCTTCGTGGTGCGCGGACCGTCGCCCGAGACACTGTCGCGGGTCGTCCCGCAGCTCGTGCGCGACGTCAACCCGGACCTGCCGTTCCAGCTTCGCACCGTGCGGCAGGCGTTCGATGCCGCGCTCTCCAATCGCCGGTTCAGCCTGCTGCTGATTGCAGTGTTCGGCGGCGCGGCGCTCGTGCTGGCCATGCTCGGCCTGTACGCGGTGATCGCCTACCTCGTCGAGCAGCGCACGCGCGAGATCGGGATCCGGATGGCGCTTGGCGCGACGTCGATGGATCTGCTGCGGCTCGTGGCGGGACGCGGCGTCGCGCTCGCGATGGCCGGATCCGTGGCCGGCATCGGCGGGGTCTTCCTGCTCGGTCCGTTCGTGCGCGACCAGCTGTTCCTGGTCGGGCCGGGCGATCCGCTGGTGCTCGGCGTGGTCGCGGCCGTCACGGTGCTGGCGTCGCTCACCGCGAGCGTGCTGCCCGCCAGGCGCGCGACACGCGTGTCGCCGGTCGAAAGTTTGCGCGGCTGAGGTGACGCCCGCTACTCCCTCCGCGATTCCTCCACGAGCTGCTGCGGGGTCTTCCGTTCGGTGAACCGGACGTGCATCCTGCCTCGCGAAGGCCGTCCGGTCGAGTGCAGCGAGCTGAATTCCTTTCTGATGCTCTCCAGAACGCATGGGAGCTCGAATCTCTGCCATTCAAACCGCAGGACCGGCGGCGCGTGAGTGTCGGGATCCACGTTCAAGAGACCCGCGACGTCGGTCATCGGTTGGAGCACGTCCGTGCCGGTGTCGCGCCCGTCGAAGTACAGAACCATCGACAACCGGCGCGGCCGGCCGTGGACGAATAGAAGGGGCTGGCCGTTCAACCCCGGGATGGGAGTCTCTGTATATTCATTCTTCTTCTCGAGCTTGAACGTCTTCAGGACAAAAGCGACCTGAAGGACGCGGCCCTGAGCAGTGCCATCCAGAACGCGAATCTCCGCCTCGGCGAGTCTGGGTGGCAGGAGAAGGTCGAGGCAGCCCATGTCGTGGCTGAGTCTACAATCTTCAGCGCGTGTCAGTCTCTCGATCGCTCGAGCCCGCGGCCGCGTCGCCATCGCGCGTTCGCGTCGCCGCCCTGGAGCAGCAGCTCGCCGAGCGCGATCGCGAGCTCACCGCGCTCAAGACCGAGCTGCTGGCTCTGCAGGATCGATACCTGACCGACATCGGCCCGCTTTACGCCGAGTTGGCCGAGCTGGACGCGGCGGTCGCAGAGGTGGAGATTCGGTTGGGCCTCAGGCCCGCAGAGTCCCCCGAACTCCCCGATACTGAGCCCGATACTGAGGACGATGCGGAAGACGATATGGAACCGCCAGCCGGCTGCGGTCAGCGATCGACGCCGTCGGTGGATCTGAAGCGGATCTTCCGCGACGTGGCCAAGGCGGTGCATCCGGATCGCGCGATGGACGAGGCCGCGCGATTCCGCCGCCATTCGCTCATGGCCGAGGCCAATCGCGCGTACGCGGAGCAGGACGAGGACCGCCTGCGCCTGATCCTCCGGGCCTGGGAGCAGAGTCCGGAAGCGGTCGTCGGCGAGACGCCGGAGGCGGCGGAAGCGAGGCTGGCCCATCGCGCGGTCGAGCTCGAGATGCGACTGGCCGATCTCGAGCGGGAGTTCGCCGCCGTGCGGGGATCGGCCATCGCCCGCTTACAGCGCCGGATCGAAGAGACGCGCGCGCAGGGCTGGGACTTGTTTACCGAAATGCTGCTGCACGTCAGACGAGAGATTGCGCGCGCCCGCGCCCGGCTCGCGTCGATCCGCCCGGCCTGAGGTATCCTCTCGGCATGGCCAGCAAATTCGCATCCGTGGCGGCGGCAGCCTGCGTCCTTGTGTCCGTCGCGCTCCTCGCACGAACAGAAGATCCGAAGCCGGGCGTCGACTGGCCGTCGTTCCGCGGGCACCGCGCCGCGGGCGTGGCCGAAGGCTTCCGCACGCCCGAGACGTGGGACGTCGCCACCGGCAAAGGCGTGCAGTGGAAGAGCCCGATCGAGGGACTCGGCCACTCGAGTCCTGTCGTCTGGCGCGATCGGATCTACGTGACGACGGCCATCAGCGGCAAAGGCGACGCCGGTCTCAAACCCGGGCTGTACGGCAACATCGACTCGGTGGCTGACGACACGCCCCATACCTGGAAGCTCATCGCGCTCGACAAGAAGAGCGGCAAGACGATCTACAACCGCACGATCCTGAGCGGCGTGCCGGCTGTGAAGCGCCACCTCAAGTCCACGCACGCCAACGCGACGCTCGCGACCGACGGCACGACGATCATCGCGATGCTCGGGTCCGAAGGGCTGTACGCGTTCGACATGAATGGAAAGCAGCTCTGGAAGCAGGACTTCGGCGTGCTCGATTCAGGCTTCTTCCAGGCCCCGGCCTACCAGTGGGAGTTTTCGAGCTCGCCGATCATCCACGACGGGGTCGTGATCGTGCTCGCCGACGTCCAGAAGGGATCGTTCGTCGCGGCCCACGACGCCAAAACCGGCAAGCAGCTCTGGCGGACGGATCGCACGGACGTGCCCACGTTTGGATCGCCGACGATCCATCAGGCGGGCGGCCGGACGATGGTGCTCGTGAACGGGTGGCGCCATACGGGCGCCTACGACTTCAAGACCGGCGCGGAGATCTGGAAGCTGAACGGCGGCGGCGACATTCCGACGCCGACACCAATCACCGGGCATGGGTTCGTGTACATCACCAACGCACACGGAAAGAGCTCGCCCGTGTATGCAATCAAGGAGACGGCCAAGGGCGACATCTCCCTGCAGGGGGACGCGACGACCAACGAGCATGTGGCCTGGACCGCGCCGCAGTCAGGCTCCTACATGTCCACGCCGGTCCTCTATGGCGACCTGCTGTACGTCACTCGCTGGCAGGGCATTCTGCTGGCCTTCGACGCGCGCACAGGCGAGCGGGCCTACCAGCAGCGCCTCGGCGAAGGCGGCGCGTTTACGGCCTCCACCGTTGCCGGTGACGGCAAGCTCTACATCGCGAACGAAGACGGCGACGTCTTCGTCATCAAGGCCGGCCGCACCTTCGAGCAGGTGGCGAAGAACACGATGGGCGAGTCGCTCTTCGCGACACCCGCCATCTCGGAAGGCGTGATCTACTTCCGGACGAGCCGCAGCGTCATCGCCGTCCGCCGCTGAGCTGCGGCGCGGCGGCCGAGCCCACGACGCGCTTGACCAGGCTGCCCTGGGCGAGCATGGCCGAGCCCCCTGTCACTTCGTTGATGACGGCGAGCTCCTCGATCGTCACCGCAGACGGCAGGCGACGGTTGAATTCACTGAGCGTCTGCCGCTCTGCGACCGTGACGATGTCGAGCCGCTTTGGCTGCACGTTGAGCGCCGCCTGATCGCGCAGCGGTCCGAAGCTGTCGATGATCTGCCGGAAGGTGCCGTCCTGCGCCGATAACGCCGCAGCGCCCGTGTACGTCAGCAGCTGATAGGTCCGGCCGCCGTGGGAGATCCAGCTTGCGATGCCGCCGAGGACCCCGGACTCCGCCTGGGCCTCGAACCGCGCCACGATGGCGGGCAGGCCGTTGACGTCGTCGCGTGAGGTCTGGGCCAGCCGGATGCCCTGGGTCTCGCCGAACTCCCGGGCCGCCGACTCCGGCGCGCCGCGGACGATCGTGAGCTGCAGCGCCGCGTCCTGGTTCGCGCTCGTGCCGAGTACCGCCTGCTTCAGATTCTGTCCCTTCCAGCCGCGAGGGAAGCTGAACTGGAATCGCAGATCGGGATGCAGGAAGCGGCCGTCGCGGAAGAACCCCTGCCGCGGATCCTCACCGTAAACGAGCCCGTCCACCTGGCGCAGGTACTCGGCCTCGCGGACGATCGATCCGCGCGAGCCGGTCGGCTGCGCCGCCGCTTTCTGCTCGATCGTCTTCACGCGTTCGGCGGGAGACGGGTGCGAGCTCAGGAAGGTCGGCAGTGCGCTGCCTTCTGATCCCGGCAACCGCTCGAGCGATCGGAAGACATCGGCCATCTCCGACATCGCATAGCCTCGCGCGCTCGCGTACTGGAATCCGAGGTCATCCGCCTCACGCTCGGCCTCGCGGCCATGCTGCAGGAACAGCAGGCCGAGGCCCGTGCCCACCAGACCCTGGAACCGCTGAAGGCGCGGGATGAGGAGGCCGCCGACCCCCAGGCCGATCTGCGCCAGCTGCTGCTGGCTGATCGCCGACACGCTGTGCTTGGCGGTGACGTGGCCGATCTCATGGCCGAGCACCGATGCAAGCTCCGCTTCGGAGCTCATGAGCGTGGCCATGCCGCGCGTGACATAGACGAACCCGCCCGGCAACGCAAACGCGTTGGGTGTCGGATCGTCCACGACGCCGAACGTCCACGGCAGCGACGGCCGCTGCGACGTGGCCGCCATCGCCAGGCCGATGCGGCGCACGTACGCCTGCAGTTCGGCGTCCTCGACCAGCCCGATCGTCTGCTCGACCTCCTGTGAGGCCTGCTTGCCGAGGGCGATCTCGTCGCTCTCCGAGATCAGCGAGAGCTGACGGCGGCCCGTCACCGGGTTGGTGGCGCACGTGACGGTCACGAACGCCACCGCGGCGATGAGCAGCCGGCCGGCGGTTCGCGTCAGGGTGTGCGGTGGCATGCGGTCCTCCAAGGTGAATCCGCTTCAAGACGCATGCCACGCAAGAGCATAGATGCGGCGGCGGGCGCCCGGCCGCGCGTCGCCTATTGTGGGCACTTTGTTGCCGAACTACGGCCGACCGGCCGGGCCGTGTTCACGCGCGGCTGCGTGAGCGCCGGCGATTTGCGCGATCGCGAAGCGCGTCAATCAGCACAAAACCTGAGGCCCGCCCGGGAGCGGCGCGAGAAAACCCGCGCAGGATCGGGCGCGGACGCACGCTGACCGTTCAATCGTGTAGTTCGCGCCCTGTGGGAAAAGGCGTTGTCGAAAAACCGGCTCTAGACTCGGGAGCGAGGAGCTACCTATATGCGCGCCAAGATTGCATTCGCCGCCGTAATCCTGATGGCCGGCACGCTGTTCAGTGCCGCTGCCGCGCCGATGCCGGACCAGTGGACCCGGAGCACGACGCGAGGGCTCACCGCCTGGGTCGACGTCGACTTCCGTGGCGCTGACCACACGTTCATCAACGACATGCCCGACATCAGCTCGTCGGGCATGGCCCGCATGATCTCGAGCCTGCGCCCCGGACCGGGCGAGACGTGGCAGGTCTGCACCGAGCCCAACTACAACGGGCGATGCCGCATCATCTCAGGCTCCGTGTCGAACATGCAGGAGATCGGGTGGAACGACGTCGTCATGTCCGTGCGCCGGCTGAGCGGCACCGGCTGGGGCACGTCGCCGTCCACGTCCACGACGCCCCCGGGGCGTGCGCTGCCCCCGGCGACGGGCCTCGAGCTCTACACCGGCGCGAACTTCACGGGCCGCCGTGTGGTGCTGCGCCAGTCCACGACGGACTTCCGCAGTTTCAACTTCAACGACGCGCCGCTCAGCGCGCGTGTGGCTCCCAATACCGTGTGGGAAGTCTGCGTTCACATCGACTACGAGCAGTGCCGGCAGATCTCGGGTGACCTGCCCGACCTGAACGACGTCGGCATCTCACGCATGATTTCCTCGGCGCGGCCGGTGAACAGCAACGAGGTCGTGCGGAACCGCGGCTGGTACCAGGGCCGCGGCCAGCAACGGCAGGAGCAGCGGGGGCAGGGGCAGACGACGACCGCGCCCCGGTTGATCGTGTTCGAGGGGCCGAACTTCACGGGCCGGCGCGTGACGATTGAAGACGCGCGCACCACGCTGGTCGGCACGGCCGCCAGCATCCAGGTCGTCGGCGGCCGATGGCAGCTGTGTGACCGGGCGGACTATGTCGGCAACTGCGTCATGGTGAACGGCGACGTGCCGAACATCAGCGAGCTCAATCTGCGCGGACGTGTCGCGTCGCTGCGCCCGGTCGTAGGCCGGTAGCACCCATGTCAGCAAGGCGACATGCAGGAACCTTCGTAGTGGCGATCGCGCTGGCCGGCGGCGGCAGCGCGGTCGCCGCGACGGCGCAGGATCGCACGTTGCCGGCTTCGATCGGTGACCTCAGCCAGGCGAAGCTCGTGGAAGTGCGCGATTCAAGCGGGCAGGCGCTGCTCGCCGGGACGCTCACGACGTCGAAGAACACGCCGAAGAAGACGGAGCGCACGGCCGAGCTCACCAGCCCGTCGGGCCAGAAGGCTAAGGGTGAGGTCGAGGTCGAGATCGAGCGCAAGGATGGCGTTGCGACGAAGGACGAGATCGAGCTGGAGCTCGAGAATCTTCCGGCGATGGCGACCTGCCAGTTGTACGTCGACGGCCAAACGGTGACGTCGTTCGTGACGACGAAGGCCGGGAAGGCGAAGCTGGAACTCGGCCGGAAGCTGACGGCGCCGGGCCGGTAGATCAGCGCTTACTTCTTAACGGGGACCGGCGCCAGTCGCTGCGTCACGTCCAGCGTCGAGATGTGCAGGTTCAGGTCCTTGCCGACGCGGAAGCCGAACGCGCCGTCGGTCGCGAGACCGGCGCGCGGCACTTTCGCGATCTCCTTACCGTTGGCGCTGAACGCCACGTCGGTCGCGCCGACCTCGACCCTCAGGACGTTCCTGGCCGTGGCATCGCCGCCCGGATGCGGCACGACCGCGTCATTGGCCTTCCAGGCCACGACAGGCTCGAATCCCAATGCCGCGCGCCGGAGTACGGCCGCCTGGCCATCACGCCGCGCGACGAAGGCCAGATAGGGCGGTGTCGCCGTCGCGTCGAGCGAGGCGGCGCCGAGGAACACGCCGTACTCGTCCTGGCTGGTGCCGGGAAACAGGAAGATCTGCGCCTCGAGCGTGAAATTGCCGCTGGCCGTGCGGCCAGTCGGGTAGAGAAGTCCGCCCGGGCCCATCGTGATGTGCCAGCCGGGCGGCATCGCGACGAAGTGCCACATGTCCGGCCCGAGCTTGGACTCGGAGGTGACTTTGGCGGGCGCATCGGTCCGCCACTTCCAGTCGGTGGGCGTCTGCAGTTGCCGAGCCGTCGCGGGGACAGCCAGGGCGGCCACCGCAACGAGCGAGAAAGTCAGTCTTTTCATCAACGTGCTCCTACTTCCGCGCCCCAACCATCGCCACGGGCTCGCCCTTCGTAATGGGCGGCGTCCCGATGACGTACAACACCTCGCCGTCGAACGGCGCGACGATGCGCTCGATCGTCTGGCCCTGGAAGTCTGTTACGCGTCCGATGGCCGCGCCTTTTTTCACTGTCTGTCCGCGTTCGACCGCAGGGTAGAAGAGGCCGGTGAAGCCCGCCCGCAACACCTCGCTCGGTTCGATCCAGACCGGCGCGGTCACGGCCGGCGGACCGTCCTTCCGCATGCCCAGGTGTCTCAGCAGGCCCGCGACGCCGTTCTCCACGAGCTTGATCGAACTGTCGTCGACAACCGCCATCCCGCCGGTTTCCGTCGTCAACGCCGGCTTGCCACGGGTGATGGCCGTGTTGGAGAGATAGACGGACGCTGCCGGGTCCGTCGGCCGTCCGCTGTCCACCACGATGTGGTCGAGGCCGAACGCGAGCGCCATCGCCTTGCCGGCGTCGGCCACCTTCGGATCGCCGGTCGTGATCCAGTACGAATACGGCCGCAGCGATTCGTTCCCGTCGCCGCAATGCAGATCGACGACGTGCGTGGCGCGCGCGATCACCTCGCGCGTGATCACGTCCGCGATGCGCTCGGACAGCGTGCCGTCCGCCTTGCCAGGGAACACGCGATTGAGGTTCTTGCCGTCGGCGGGCGAGTAGTAGATCGTCCGGCCGAGAAACGACGGCATGTTGGCGACGTGGACGATCACGATCGCGCCGCGCAGCGTCTTCGGGTTGATGGTCGCGCGCATCCGCTGCAGCGCGATGATGGGCACGTACTCCATCCCGTGCGTGCCGGCGACGAGCGCCAGCACCGGCCCCGGCGACGTGCCGTTGATGACGGTGATCGGAATCGTGGTGCCCGTATCACCGGAGCGCGCAGGAACTTCGAGCGACCCGGACGCCAGCGAACCGGGCGTCGCTGAGATCCCTCCGATCGTGATGCGCTCTTGAGCGTGGATGGCGCTGGTCGCTGAGCCCAGCACGATTCCCACCAGAACCAAACCCGTGGCGAGCCTTCGTCCCTGCCTCATGGCGGGCCTCCCGCCGTGATTCTATGCCGCGGGGCAGGCTCCTATCGGCGGCACGGTGCGCTGCCGGCATCGGCGATCGTCCGTTGCGCCGTGATGAACTCCCAGTCGTACCGGTCGCTGCGGAGCGAGAGTTTCAGCACTCCGAATTGGTCGTTATACCGAAGCTCACTGTTCGGTCGCGCAGCGCCAAAGGCGTAGAGCGGAGCGCCGCCGGTCCCGACTGTGAACTGACGGATGCCGAGTGAATCGGGGATGCCGTCCTGCGTCTGCGTGCCAAAACGTTCGTACACGTGGTCGTGGCCGTTCACGACGACATCCACGCCCGCCGCGCGCAACGTCTGCCAGGCGTCGTACGAGCGCGGGTCGTTGCCGTGCAGGCTCGAGCTGAACAGCGGATGATGCCAGTACGCCAGCGTGCAGACGGTCGGATTCGCAAGCAAGTCGTCGCGCAGCCATTGGTCCTGAGGCGAGCCGGCCGCCATCGAGACGTTGCTGTTGAGCACGACGACGTGCCAGAGACCGAGCAGGTAGCTGTAGTAGCCCACGCCGGCCGGGCCGGCGCGATCGCCAAAGTACGCGAAGTACGGTTCGGCCTCTGGCGACGCGTAATCGTGATTGCCGGCAGACGGCCTCGTGCGGGGCCGATGGCGTCCCCACCCCGGGTCGTAGCAGTTCTGAAAATCTTCGGCCGTACCGGACGGGTAAGCGTTGTCGCCGGCGGTGAAGACGGTTCCGCCAATGCCGTCCAGCAGGCGTCCTGTCTCTCCGGGGCCCGGACTGCCGCACCAGCCGATGTCCCCGGCGCCCGCAATAATCGCTACCGGACCGTCGCTGCCTGACGGGCTCGCCGGGTCCGAACACGCCCCTGCGAGGGCCAGGATGACAAACAGTCGCAGGAGCCGGCCGGCCATGCCGACCCTATCGGTCCCGCTCGGCGCGTGGTTCAGGCGCGACGCATGGACGCCGCCCGCGAACCGGAGTAGAGTGCTGCGCACATTCGTATCGTAGGGCCCTTTGGGTTTCGAAGGGCCAACAGGAGCTTAGTCATGAAGCGAGCAGCCGTCGTTCTCTGTGCGATCGTGGCGATGACGTGGACGCTTGGCGCCTGGCAGACGGGCAGCCAGCAGGCAGGCACGGCCCAGGCGCAGACCGGCGCGCAGACGGGTCAGGCGCAGACCGCTGCGCCGCCGCCGGATGGCCGCGGCCGTGGGCGTGGCCAGGCCGATCCGCGCGATATCGGCGGCGGCCGGTGCTCCGCAAGTCCCTACAACTGCATCGACACGCCAAACCCGCTGCCCAAGGTGAATACCGTCTGGCTCGAAGAGATGACCTGGATGGACGTCCGCGACGCCATGAAGGACGGCAAGACGACGATCATCATCTCGACGGGCGGCATCGAGCCGAACGGGCCATGGCTCGCGCTCGGCAAGCACAACTACGTGCTCACCGCCAACTGCGATGCCATCGCGCGCAAGCTCGGCAACGCGCTCTGCGCGCCGATCGTGAAGTTCGTGCCGGAAGGCAACTACGAGACGAAGACCAGCCACATGGCGACCATGGGCACCATCTCGCTGACTCAGCCGGTCTACGAGAGCCTGCTGACCGACATCGTGCGCAGCTTCAAGGCGCACGGCTTCGAGAACATCATCATGATCGGCGACAGCGGCGGGAACGGCAGCGGCATGGGCGCGGTGGCCAAGACGCTCAACGCCGAGTGGGCCGGCAAGCCGCTCGTCGCGCACGTCCCGGAGCACTACACCTATTCGGTCGTGAGCAAGGAGATGGCGTCGAAAGGGCTCGTCAAGGAAGGGACGGGCGACGGCCTGCACGACGATCCGATCATCTCGATGAACATGTTCATGGCGGACCCGAAGAGCATCCGCTACGACGAGCGCGTCAAGGCCGGCAAGGCGTCGATCAACGGCGTGGATCTCTCCGACCGGAAGAAGACGACCGAGATCGGCAAGGCGATTGTCGAGTTCCGCGCGACCTACACCGCCGACGCGATCAAGAAGGCGATTGCCGCGAACAAGAAGTGAACCGGGTTCATAGGTTCACGGGTTCACGGGTTCATGGGTTCATGGGTTCACGGGTTCTGCAGGAACCTATGAACTCATGAACCTATGAACCCATGAACCAGGCGAGCCCCTCTTACTTGGCTTGGCGCGTCAGCGTAAACGTCAGCTCGATCGGCTGCTCGGCGCAGCCGCCGCCGGCGACGCCCTTGCCTTCAATCACCTTCTGATCCGTCGGGACCTTCGCGGTGCCCTTCACGACGCCGGTGCAGCCCTGCTGCGGGATCTCGTACGGGTACTCGAACGTCCACGTGCCGTCCTTGACGGTGCCGGCCAGCGTGCCGAGGACTTCAATCGGATCGACCAGCTTCATTTTTCCGCTCACCGCGCCCTTGGCGTCCACGGCGAACGTCAGCGTGCCCGTGTACACCTGGCCGTCGGCGCCAGTGAACTTCGCGTCGTACGTCGCTTGCTGGGCGCCCTGCAGCGACCCCGCGGCGACGAACCCTGCAAGAATCAGATTTCGAACCATCTCGAACCACCCTCTCTGACGGACTGCTCAAACAGTATCTAGACGCAGAATACTCTCCCTGAGTTGCGATGTCCGCCCGCGAACACTCGCGGCGACGGCGTAGAATGCGCCCCGTGTTTGTGGGACACCTCGCTGCGGCGCTCGCCGCCAAGAGCGTCGAACCGCGCGTGCCGTTGGCTGCGCTCGTCGCCGCGACGTTCGGCCTCGATTTCCTGTGGCCGGCGTTTCTCCTGGCAGGCGTTGAGACGGTGCGCGCCCAACCCGGCATCACCGCTTTCACACCAATGGACTTCGAAAGTTACCCCTGGAGCCACAGCTTGCTGCTCGCGGCGGTGTGGGGCGGGCTTGCGGCGTGGGTCACGTCGCGAACCGGACGCGCGCGCGGGTCACTCGTCATCTTCGCGCTCGTCGTCAGTCATTGGGTGCTCGACTGGGTGACGCATCGGCCGGATTTGCCGTTGTGGCCAGGTGGTCCCAAGGCCGGGCTCGGGCTGTGGTACTCCGTGCCGGCTACGATCATCGTCGAAGGCGCGCTGCTCGGCCTCGGGGTCGCGCTGTATCTCCGCGCGGCGCCCGCGGCGAGTCGCGTTGGCCACTGGGCGTTCTGGTCGCTCATCGTGGTGACCGTGGTTATCTGGGTGAGCCAACCGTTTTCCCCGCCTCCGCCCAACGTCGGCGCGATTGCCATCGTCGGGCTGGTGGGCGGCGCGCTCCTCGTTACGTGGGCTGGCTGGATTGACCGCCACCGCCGTAGCGCTCGGCCGCCCGCGCCTTGAGCCGCGCGGCGACTTCCTCCCGATTGCGCGGCTCGGCATTCGTGGTCAGCGAATCGACCAGCCGGCGCGCCGCCGCCGAGACGTCGTCCACGGCCTGATTGAAGGCGGCCTCGTTCGCCTTCGACGGCTTCGTGAACCCGCTCAGCTTGCGCACGAACTGCACCGACGACGCCCGGATCTCGTCGTTGCTGGCCGGAGGCTCGAAGTTGAAGAGAGTCTTGATGTTGCGGCACATAAAAACCCAGGGGGTCGTACCTCGATTTGTGGAAAACTCAGGGGACTTCGATCCCCCATGTCCCCTGAGTTTCCCACAAGTCGAGGTACGACCCCTTCCGACCTCGATCGGCTCGTGTCCGAGCTCGAGACCACCAGGGTGGACGTCCGCCTGACCGCGGGCGGCTCAAAGCTGGATGCCTGGCTGCAGCTCGTGGCCGAGCGCGACGCCAGCGACCTGCTCCTGGTGGCGGGGGAGCCGCCATCGCTGCGGATTCACGGCAAAGTGCTGCGGTCCGACGGCCCGCCGCTCGACGGACAGGATGTCGAGGACATCGTGTTCGCGGACCTGCCGCCGCATGCCCAGCGCGCGTATCGCGCCCACGGGATCGCGGATGCGTCCAAGCGGGTGTCGGGCGTCGGCCGGTTTCGCATCAACCTCCATCGCGAGCGCGGACGGGCGGCGGCGGTCATTCGCATGCTTCCCAAGCGCGTGCCGCTGCTATCCACGCTGGAGCTCCCGCCCGGCGCCGAACTGCTGTCCCGCCTGCAACGCGGGCTGGTGCTCGTGGGGGGCGCGACCGGGTCGGGCAAGACCACGACGGTGGCCGCCGTGGTCGAGGAGATCAACCGGCGCGACGAGAAGCACATCATCACGATTGAAGATCCGATCGAATACGAGCACGTGAACCAGCGTTCGATCATCCAGCAGATGGAAGTCGGCGTGGACGTGCCGGACTTTCCGACGGCGCTGCGCTCGGCGTTTCGCCAGGCGCCGGACGTGATCGTGGTCGGCGAGATGCGCGATCCGGAGACCATGCAGATCGCGCTGGCGGCGGGCGAGACGGGACACCTGGTGCTGTCCACGCTCCACACGACGGATGTGCCGTCGACGATCGCGCGCATGACGGACTCGTTTCCCGCCGAGCGGCAGCCGACCATCCGGCAGGAAATCGCGGCCGCATTGTCGGCCGTCTTCGTGCAGACGCTGCTGCCGCGCCAGGGCGGCGGGCGCGTGCCGGCGGCCGAGCTGCTCGTCGTCCAGTACGGGGCGCGCCAGCACATCCGCCGCAACGCGCTGCACCACCTGCACCAGGAGATCACCATCAGCCGGAAGGTCGGGTCGTTCACGCTGGAGGAGTGTCTCGCGCGTCTGGTCCGGAGCGGCCTCGTCGATCGCACCGACGCCGCGCTGCGCGCCAATCACCTCGAAGATTTCGAACTGGCGCTGCGATAGGGGGTCGTACCTCGAATTGTGGAAAACTCGGGGGAGATCGATCGGGCGGACTCCCCCGAGTTTTCCACAATTCGAGGTACGATCCCTTCGGCGCGCTTCTTTGTGTGCTCCAGATGTCGCTCCATGCTGCGGGCGGCCCGGCCTTTCACGACCAGCCGGATCGTGCCGCCGACGAGGCCTGAGAGCCCGCGGATGCGCGACTTGGTGACGAGCAGCAGGATGAAGCCGTCATCCGGCCGGGCGGGATCGCTCAGCAGGAATCGCAGCTCCAGCGCCGTGCTGAAGTAGTGGCTCGCATAGAGCTGCTTCGTCGCCGCCACATACCGCAGCCCATCGCGCCGGTCGCTGGTCGGGTAGATCGTCAGGTGATTGACCCGGATGGTCGGCTTCAGCCCGAATTCGACCTTGCTCCAGTAGAAGAACTCCTCGGCACCGCGCAACGGCGCGCGCGGATAGTCCGTGAGGTAGGACGCCAGCGCCGGCAGCGGCGCCGGCAGGTCGTACGCGAAGCCGAGCAGGCGAAACTCCTCCGCGACGTGCACCCCCGGCCGGTCGTCGTCGTACCGGCCGAGTCCGTCATTGCCGGACGATCGATAGGCCGTCACGAGGTCGACGAGATGCTGTCGCATCATCGCCGTGGCGGTCTCGGCCGATTTCGGCGCGCGCCAGTTCACTTCCGACTGAAAGCGTTTGATGACGGAGTCAGGCAGCTGGAGGTCGCACGCGCCAGGCGTGCACGACTGGAGCGCCGACAGGTCGTCGGCGTCCAGCGTCAGGCCTTTCACGTCGTTCAAAGACGGCGTCGCGCCGAACAGGCCGATCTGAAGCACGCTTGGCGACTTCTCGAATGCGACGATGTCGCGGAGCCTGGCCAGGAGGGCCGTTGGCGGCGCCTGGATGCGAATCGCGCCCACGACACCGATGTCCTCGGCGGCCCGGCCATCCACCGTCCGCGCGACGGGACGGCCCGACTCGATGGTCTTCATGTTCCGCTCGTCGAAACCCATGCGGCCGACGAGATAGGCGCTCGCGAGGTTCCGCGCCTGCGTTGCGCCCGAGGCGCGGCCCGGCCCGATCGCCACGGGCAGCGATAGAATCAGCAGGCCAATCGTGCGCAGAGGCGTCACCACCGTAGTATCGGCCCCGGCCCGCGTCCTCCTGTTTGCCGTCATTCTGGTGGCGGAACTCGCCGTGCTCGAAGCCGGACTTCGCTGGTACGGCGGATCCGAAGCGTCGCCCGGGTTCCAGTCGCTGTTCATGAACGATCCGGCTGTCGGCCACCGGCTGAAGCCGAACGCGCGCACGACCTACACGACCACCGAGTTCAGCACCGACCTCGCGATCAACGCTCAGGGCATTCGTGACGACGAGCCCATCGGCCCGAAGGCGGCGGGCGAGCGCCGCATTCTGGTTCTGGGCGACTCGTTCGTGCTCGCGGTCCAGGTGCCGCTGGCCCAGACCTTCGTCAAGCGGCTCGATGCCCGGCTCAACGCGCCGGCCTCAGGTGCCGGCGCCACGCGGTGGCGCGTCATCAACGGCGGCGTGCAGGGGTACGGCCCCGTCAACGAGTGGCTGTTCTTCGATCGCGTGGCCGCCTCGTTCGAGCCCGACCTCGTGGTGCACATGGTCTACGTCGGCAACGACGCCATCGAAGCGAACAATCTCGAGTCATGGCTGACGGCCGGCCCCCCTCCGCCCGCCGCGGGCGCGGCCGCCCTCGGCGCGGCGCGGCGGTTCGTTCGCGCGAGTCTCGTCTGGCAGAGTGCGCGCGTCCGCTGGGATCAGCTGCGGAGTCGATTCGTTACCCGGATCCCCGAACCGCCCCTCGCGACGTACCTCGAGACGCCGCCGCCGTACGTCGCCCAGGGGATCGAGGTGGCGCGGGCCGCGATCCAGCGCATCGTGGATCGGGCGGCAAAGCTCGGCGCGCGCACCGTGCTCGTCCTCGTGCCGGCGCGGTTTCAGGTCAACGACGTGGACTTCGGGTACATGAACGCCGCCGTGACTCAGGCGGGCGCGCAGCTGCTGCGGCAGTCGGGCACTGAGCGCTTCGCGAAGGCGCTCGCGCCGCTTGGCCTCCCGACACTCGATCTGCTCCCGGTGTTCCTGGCCCAGCCGCACCGCCAGGATCTCTTCTTCCAGCGCAACGTGCATCTCACGCCTCGGGGCCACGAGGTCGTCGAGGCGGCTCTGTTCGAGTTCCTGCAGGCGAACGCCCTGATCGCTCCTCGCTGATGGTCTTCACGTCGCTCCACTTCGCCGCGTTCTTTGTCGTCGTCTACGCGCTCTATCGCGTGCTGCCGCATCGCGCGCAGAACGTGATGCTGCTCGTCGCCAGCTATTACTTCTATGCGGCGTGGGACTGGCGGTTTCTCAGCCTGCTCATCGGATCGACGGTGGTCGACTTCTTCGTCGGGCGGTACCTCGGCCGGGACCGGCCGGTGGCGCGGCGGAAGCAAGCGCTGATCCTGAGTCTCGTCTACAACTTCGGCGTCCTCGCGATCTTCAAGTACTTCAACTTCTTCGAGGAAAGCCTGATCGTGCTGGCCGGCTGGTTCGGCTGGAAGCTCGACGGCGTCACGCTCAAGGTGCTGCTGCCGATGGGCATCTCGTTCTACACGTTCATGACCGTCAGCTACGTCATCGACGTGTACCGCCGCGAGATCCAGCCGACGACACACCTGCTCGACTTCGCGCTGTTCGTCGCGTACTTCCCGCATCTCGTGGCGGGCCCGATCCTGCGCGCCTCGCTGCTCCTGCCGCAGATCGAGAAGCCGCGGAGAATTTCCGCCGTGCAATCGAGCGAGGGACTGTGGCTCATCGGGTGGGGCTGCTTCCAGAAGATGTTCCTGGCCGACAACCTGGCGCCGCTGGTCGAGGCCGTGTACGGTCCGGGCGCCGCGCCCGGCGGCCTGGACGTGCTGCTCGCCCTCTACGCGTTCTCGCTGCAGATCTACGGCGATTTCGCCGGCTACTCGAATATCGCGCGCGGCGTCTCGAAGATGCTCGGCATCGAGCTGAACATCAACTTTCTCTTCCCGTACTTCTCGACGTCGCCGCAGGCGCACTGGCGGGCCTGGCACATCAGCCTGTCCACCTGGCTGCGCGACTACCTCTACATTCCGCTCGGCGGCAGCCGCGGCCCGGCGTGGAAGACGTATCGCAACCTGCTCATTACGATGACGCTGGGCGGGCTCTGGCATGGCGCGGCGTGGACGGTGGTGCTCTGGGGCGTGTACCAGGGCATCGCGCTGGTGGTGGGCCGCATCGTCGGCGACAAGACCCCGGCGAGCGGCGAGTCCCTTGCCGGGTTCACCTGGAGCCGCGTCGTGCCGGCGCTCGTGATGTTCCATGTCTGGACGTTTGGCTGGCTGCTGTTCCGCGCCACGTCGCTGGAGCAAACCGTGCAGCTCACGCAGACGCTCCTCTCCAGCTGGGCGCCCACGGCGCTCACGTGGGGAGCGCTCGCGCTGCCGCTGTTGCAGATCGCGGCGCCGTTCCTGGTGGTGCACGTGTATCAGGCGAGACGCGGGTCGGAGCTTGCGCCGATGGAACTGCCGCTCGTCGTCCGCTACGCGCTCTACGGGGCGATGTTCTGGCTGGTCCTACTGTTCGGGTCGTTCCAGGGCGCGCAGTTTATTTACTTTCAGTTCTGACCGGCATCTGCACGGCTTATCTCACCTGCAACAACTCCATGTCGAACACGAGCATGCCCTTGGGGTTCGGCCTGCCGCCGGGTGAGTCCGGGATCTTTCCGTAGGCGAGATCGGCGGGGATCCAGACGCGCCGCTTCTCGCCGGCGCGCATCTGCTGAAGCGCTTCCATCCAGCCCGGAATCACGCTGGGCAATCCGTCGGGACGGACCATCGGAAACGTGATGGGCGACGCGTCGGTTGACGTGTCGAACATCTTCCCGTCCGTCGTCCAGCCCGTGTAATGCACGACGACGGTCGATTTCAGCGTCGGCTTGACGTCACCGAGTCCGACCCGGAGGATCTTGGACGCGAGGCCGGAAGGAGTCTTCAACGCGTCGGCCGGCGGCGCCGCGACGTCCGGGGGCGCCGGAATCGCGGCGGCTTCGCCCGAGGGCGGCGCTTCTTCCTTCAGCCGGCACGCGCCAAGGGCGCCGATCAGCGCAAGAAGCAAGGTGCATCGGGCGAATGTGGTCATACGGTCAACAAATGCATCGGCGCCGGGCGCCCGGCCCATTATGGGCCAACGACCGCCGCGTCTGTGTCGTCTGAGTGGCGATGGCCCTCACTCGCTGCGCTTGCCTGCTTCTGCTCCTTGCCGCCCTCGGGCCCTTTCAGCCTGCCAGGGGTGGCTCCGATCGCAATCGTCCATATGTGGACGCCGGCACCGCCGACCAGGTGCTCGACTTCGACGCCCCGCCCGGCGGCAAGGGGTTCGCGTCGGTCGTATTCCTGCACGGCGGCAGTCTGCAGGAGGGCGGCGAGCGACGCTCGTCGGCGGTCTACGCGCGCGTTTGCGAGCCGTTCCTCGCAGCGGGCATCGCGTGCGCCTCGGCCGACTACCGCCTGGCCCCGACGTACAAGTGGCCTGCCATGCCGCTCGACGCCGCGGCGGCGGTCAAGTGGGTCCGCACGCGATCGGCACAGCTCGGCGGCGACCCGGCGAAGGTCTTTGTGTTCGGCCACAGCTCGGGTTGCCATCTGGCTGCCGTGCTGGGTGCGAACCCGAAGTACCTCGCGGCCGTTGGCCTCACGCCGTCCGATCTCGGCGGCGTCATCGCGATGGGCTGCGTGCTCGCTCCGCTCGAACAGGCGACGACGCGTTTTCCGATCGAGGAGCTCCGCGAGCGGTGGCCCAAGTCGGGCGACGTGGCGACATTCGGCACGCTCGACGAGCGGCTCGACTCGGACCCGTCGCGCTTCATCGGCCCGCACATGCCGCCGACGCTCGTCGTCCTCGCCGAGGCGGAACGTTTTTTTCCGGCCATCCTCGAGCAGGGCGCGAAGTTTGTCCGGCGCCTGCTCGAAGCCCAGCGGCCTGCCGACCTCGTCGTCGTGCCCGGCCGGCACATGACGAGCATCGGGAATCTCTGGCAGAAGGACGACCCGACATTTGCCGCGATCCGGACGTTCATCGCCAATCCATCGGCGGCGGGGGCTGCTTCGCGGTAAGCCAGTCGATACAATCTCCGGCGTGACCAGCAAGATCGCGAATCTCCCGGATCGATCCGTCCGCTATCTCGAGGCGCCCGCTGACTCGAGCGCGATGCAATCGACGCTGGTCCTGCTGCACGCCTTTCCGCTCTGCGCCGACCAGTGGCTGCCGCAGCTCGCCAGGACGCAGCCCGGCTGGCGCATCGTGGCGCCCGACCTGCGCGGATTTCGCAGCGCCGAATCGCCGGTCGCGGAGCCGGTCCCCGCCGCGATGACGATCGATCGCTACGCGGCCGACGTCCTCGCGCTGATGGACCACCTCGAAATCGCCAGGGCATTCGTGGGCGGGCTCTCGATGGGCGGCTACGTGGCGTTCGGGATGGTCCGGCAGGCGAAGGCGCGCGTCGCCGGCCTGGTGCTGGCGAATACGCGAGCGTCAGCGGACAGCCCCGACGCACGCGGCAATCGCGATCGCATGATCGAGCTGGCCCGGCGGGAAGGCCCCGAGGCGATCGCCAGGGCGATGCTGCCGAAGCTGCTCGGCGAGACGACGTGGCGCGAGCAGCCGGACCTCGCCGAAGCCGTCGGACAGATGGTCCGCGCCAACACCAGCGAGGCGATCGCCGCGGCGCTCGCGGCACTCCGCGATCGCCCGGATTCTGCGCCGCTGCTTCCGTCGATCGACTGTCCGACGCTCGTCATCGCCGGGGAAGAGGACGCGCTCATCCCGCGCGCCGACGCCGATGCGATGCACAAGGGAATCAAAGGCGCCCAGTTGGTGATGCTCCCGCGCGTGGGGCACCTCGGGAGTCTGGAAAACCCGGCCGGGTTTACGGATGCGCTGTCCAGGTTCCTGGGATCGGCAGTAGCCGGAGGGCTTTAGCCCTCCGGGAACCCGCAGGGCTGAAGCCCCGCGGCTACGTACGTCCGGGTCACTCGGCCCTGAGCGCGACCGTCGGGTCCACGGCGAGCGCGCGGCGGGCCGGGACGAACATCGCGAGGAACGCGCCGGCGGCCACCACGCCGCAGACGACGAGCAGCGCGCCCGCGCTGACCACCGGCAGCGAGAACATGAAGCTGTCGATCAGCCGGGCGCCCAGCGCGAAAGCCGCGAGACCCGCCGCGAGGCCGATCGCCACCGGCCACAGGCCTTGCCGGGCGACGAGAGCCAGCACTCGGCCGGCTTCCGCGCCGAGCGCGACGCGGATGCCGATTTCCCGCGTCTGCTGCGAGACGGCCGACGCGACGACCGCATAGAGCCCGAAGACAGTGAGCAGCATCGCGAGCCCGGCGAACAGGACGAAGAGCGTCAGGCCCAGGCGGTGCGCCATCAACGGGGCGGCGACATGCCGGCTCATGGGCACACTCGCGGTGATGGGGACGTTCGGATCGAGTGATCGAAGCGTCGCCCGAATCTCGGCGATCGTCGGATCCGCGGGACCGGCCGAGCGCACCATCAAATAGTCCGGTGAGAACGCCGCTGGGACCTGGCCGTCAGGCAGATAGATCATCGGCACCGGCGGACCGCCGACTTGTCGGTGAATGTCGTCGGTGACGCCGATGACCGTCGACCACTTCATATCCGACGATCCCGCATCTTCGGTGCTGACGCGCCGGCCGACGGGATCCGGCGTCGAGGGCCAGAGGCGCTTCGCAAGTGACGCGCTGACGATGGCGACACGCATCGATCCTTGAAGATCCTCACGGGTGAACGCACGGCCGCGCGCAAGCGGGATCTGGAGCGCCTCGAAGTAGCCGTCCGTCACGACGTTGGCCTGGACGTCGCGGCCGGCCTTCTCAGCGGCCGGCTCGCCCTCGGCGATCGCCTGGAGGATGAAGGCGCCGGAGAGCGGACGCAGCAGCGACCAGCCGGCGGCGCGAACACCTGGCCGGGTCTTGAGCGCGTCAAGCGTGTTGCGCCTGAGCTCGGCGCCACGCTCGGGGGTGTAGCGCGCCAGCGACGGGTTGATCGTCGTGATGGTCGTCTCGCGGACGTTGAACCCCAGATCGAGCGCGAGCGCATGCGCCATCGCGCGTCCGAACGCGAGGCTCCCGCCGAGCAGCACGACGCACAACGCGACCTGGACGCCGACCAGCGCGGCTCGGAGCCGCCCGCGCGAGGTGAATCGCAGTCCCGACCTGAAGACGACGCTCGCCTCGGCGTGGCGGGCGTGCCGGATGGGGGCGAGGCCGAAGATGAGAGCCGTGACGACGCCGAGCGCGCCGGTGGCGAGCAAGAGCTGCGTATTCACGGTGAGGCCGAGATCGCCGATGGCGATCTGGCCGGGCAGGGCGTAGGCGCCCAGGAGCTGCAGCGTTCCGTACGCGACGGCGACGCCGGCGAGCGCGCCTGCGGCGCCAATCCCCAAGCTCTCGACGAGCAGCAGCCGCGAGAGACGCGCGCGGCCGGCGCCGAGCGCGGCTCTCACGCCGAGCTCGTGCCGGCGCCGATCGGCGCGCACCAGCAGCAGGTTGGCGACGGTCGCGCACGTGAGCAGCATCGCCAAACCGCCGGCGCAGACGAGCAGCGTCACAAAGCGCCGCAGGTCGGCCGCGGTCCGCGTGCCCATGGCCATCGGCAGCATCGGCGCAAACCAGGCGCTCATGTCCGGCTTCGCGTCCGGCGGCCGCGCGGCGTAGTAAATCCGCCGAGCGTCGTCGCTCGCCTGATCGGCTTCCGTCCCCGGCTTGAGCCGGCCGGCCAGCGTCAGGAAGACCGTGCCGCGGTTGGTCATCGTGCCGGGCCTGGACAGGAAGCCCGGGGACAGATCCGCAAGATGCGCGAGCGTAACGAACAGCTCGGGCGCGAACTGAAGCGACGTCCCTCGGAAGACGGCCGGGGAGATGCCGACGATCGTGACCGGCCGCCGGTTGACGAGGACGGTCGCGCCGACCATCTCCGGATCGCGACGGTAGACGCGTGTCCACAGCCGCTCGCTGATCACGGCGCGCGCCGAGCCCGCGGCGGTGTCGTCCTCATCCTGCAGCAGCCGGCCCGCGATCGCGGTCTGGCCGGTGAGCGCGAAGTAGCGGCCGGAGACGCCCGCGCCCAGCACCTGCACCGTCTCGCCGCGCCGCTCCAGGGCGAATTGCGCGTTGCTCCAGGCGGAGAGGTCCGTCAGGGTTCGATGTCCGGCGGAGAGATCGCGGAAGTCGGGGTGCGAGAACGAGAACGTCGTCTGCACCACCCGATCGGCCTCGGGAATGGGCAGCGGCCGCAGCACGGTCGCGTCGGCCAGGCTCAGGATGGCGCTCGTGGTCCCGACGCCGAGGGCCAGCGTGACGACGGCCCCGGCCGCGAACAGCGGGCCGCGACGGAAGAGGCGAATGGCATCACGAACATCCGAAGTGACGTTGCGCATGAGAGGGACCCTTGTCTGGCGCCATGTGGACACCACGTCGGCGATGAGCTCGCCCGCGAACTGAACACGTGCGCGAAAGCCGCGACGCTCGTGCCACCGCACGGTCAGCGTCTCGGCGATGTCGGCGCCGTGCGACCTTCGCAGCGCGGGTGGATACGCGCGGGCGATCAGGCGGGCGATGAGAGGCGGTCGCACGATCAGGCCTTCTTCGGCAGCACCCGGCGGGTGCGGGCGAGCGCGACGGCCGACTCCATCCGCGCCGCCTCGGCCTTGAGTAACGCGCGGCCCGACGCCGTGAGCCGGTAGGACCGCCGCCGGTCGTCGCTGTCCCTGCGCTTCGAGGGGACTTCTTCGATGAGACGATCGTCCGCGAGCCACTTGATCGACCCGTACAGCATGCCGGGTCCTATCCGGACCAGGCCGCCCGTCCGCTCCTCGACGTCACGCATGATCGCGTAGCCGTGGCTGTCCGCTTCGGCCAGCGCCAGCAGGATGTGGAAGACGGCGGGAGAGAGGGGCAGGTAGGCGTCGGTGGCCGGCATGGTCACACCATGATATATCAAACTTTGATACATCGTATGAAACTGGTCAACTGGGGAACTGGTCAACTGGTCAATCTGGGTTCGAGCCCGTTGATCAGTTGACCAGTTGATCAGTTGTCCGGTTTCCTACAAGCTCTTTCTCCAATGGATCTCGGTCTCCGCGACAAGGTCGCTCTCATCACGGGTTCGAGCAAGGGACTGGGCTTCGCGTCGGCGCGCGCCCTTGTCGAGGAAGGGTGCCGCGTCACGATTTGCGCGCGCGGCGCCGAGCGGCTGCGTCAGGCGACAGCCGAGCTGCAGGCGCTGGCCCGCCAGCAGGGCGCCGTCCTCGGCGTGGAGGCGGACGTCACGACCGAGGCGGGCATCGCCGCCGTGATGAACGCCACGCTCGAGCAGTTCGGCCGCCTCGACATCCTCGTGAACAACGTCGGCAAGGCCGGCGGCGGCGACATCGCCACGACGCCGGACGAGACCTGGTACGAAGCGTTCGATCAGACGCTCTTTCCGGCGATTCGCGCGTCCCGGGCGGCCGTGCCGCACCTGCGACGGGGTGGCGGCGGCGTGATTCTGATGATCGCGTCCATCTGGGGTCGTGAGTCCGGCGGCCGCATGACCTACAACGCGGTGAAGGCCGCCGAGATCAGCCTGGCGAAGGCGATGGCGCAGCAGCTCGCGCGCGACAACATCCGCGTCAACAGCGTCGCGCCGGGCTCGATTCTCTTCGAGGGCGGCTCGTGGTGGCGCCGCCAGCAGGAGGACCCGCAGGGCATCCGCGAGTTCGTCGTCCGCGAACTGCCGTTCGGCCGCTTCGGCAAAGCGGAGGAAGTGGGTGACGTCGTCGCGTTCCTCGCGTCGCCACGCTCGAGCTGGATCTCGGGCGCGTGCGTCACCGTCGACGGCTGTCAGAGCCGGAGCAACATCTAAAGGGGCCGGGGTACGTTTTACGTAAAACGTAAAACGTACCCCGGCCCCTTTAGAGCGCCTGGCGCGCGGCGCGCTGGCCTTGCGACATCGCGCCCGTCGCGCTCTGGTGGCCGCCGAGCTCGGAGTGGCCGATCGCGATGCGTCCGTACCCCTTCGCCACGATTTCGCGCGCCGACGGCCGGCCGTCCCGGCCGAAATAGAAGCCGGGCGGCTGGACGAGCCGCGCGTGTCCCCAGCGATTGAGAATGATGCCGGCGATGTCGCGGCGCGCCTCGAATCCCCCGCCGGCAAAGAGGCGCGTCATGTGCCGCCGGATCAGCCGCTCGTAGTCGGCGTAGCTCAAATCCAGCAGGCGTTTCCGTCCGGCCGAGACTTGCTCCGTCAGCGTCCTGCCCGGCGCGTACAGGCCCATATAGAACGTCAGCACTGCCGGATCGGCCGGGCGCATCGGCGCGGGCGTGGCGCCCGTGACCATCGGCCGGCGGATGTTGCAGGAAAACCCGAACTCGTCATCGAACCATCGCGCGGATGGCGCGCCAAGCGCGTGCAGGAACCGCCAGTTGGTGAGCGCGACGTTCACGACGAGCGCCGGTGCGTGCTGGAACGTGGCGTACGCGGCGCGCATGTCGTCCGGCATGTCCGCAAGGACCGCGCGCGACATGCCGCCGCCTGAGGCCATCACCACCGCGCGCGCTCTCACGCGGAACGGCCGGCCGTTCTGTTCGTACGCGACTGCGACGTGCTCGCCGTCGGCGCCCGTCTTTGCGTGCTCGACGCGAACGACCGTCGCGCCCAGGCGGATCCGTGTCTGCTGCCCCTTGCGATCGAGCGCGGCGGTGTCGATCCGGCCGCTGTGGACGCCTTCGAGACCCGGCGCGCCGGAGATGCCGTCCGGCACGAGGTACTTCACGAAGTGCCGGGCGTAGAACGCGTTGCCGCCCGGAAAGGACTGCGGCAGCGGCCCGGTGCGCGATCGCACCCGCGCGACGCCGGGCATGCCGATTTGCGACGCGGCGAACGCCGACACCGCGTCCGGCCCGGCGCCGTTGATCAGGCCGACCACGGGCGCGATGAACGCGGTCACTTCCGGCCTGAGCTTGAGGACGCCCTCCAGATACTGGGCGTACGTCATCGTGTCGAGCCGGCGGCGGAACTCATCCGTCGTCTCGCCGTTCGTGTTGCGCCAGCGCAGCAGATCCGCGCGAACCTCCGCCGGGAACGGCGTCTCGGCCAGGTCGTTCTGCCAGATGTTGCGCAGCCACGTCGGCTTCGCCGCGCCGCTTTTCGCGTCGAAGAAGTAGCCGACGTCCACCTGCGTCTCGTTGACGCCATCCATGTGCGCGTAGTTGTCGAGCGGGATCCGCAGGCCGCCGACCGACGGATCGACCTCCTGATAGGCGAAGGAGCGCGGCAACCCGAAGTCGGTCCAGGCCTCGCCGGCGATCGACGTCGCGCCCTCGCGCGGCGCGCCGAACTGGTTCGACGCCTGCGGCCCGACGAGCCGGACGCCGTTCACCAGGAACTCGTTCTGTTTGGCGCCGCCGCCGAACATGGGGTGGTTCTCGAGCACGAGGCAGGTCCTGGCGCGGCCCGACGCCTTCGCGACCGTGTACGCGGCCGTCAGGCCCGCGATGCCGCCGCCGACGACGATGACGTCGTACATCTCGCCGGTGTCGGTCGTGTTCGACGGCAGCTTCACGTACACGCCGTCGCGCACGCGATGGGCGGCGTCCAGGACCGGCTTCGTGTTGCCGTTCGATCTCGCGTAGTCGCCCGCGCCGCCGAAGCCGGTCCACGGGTCCGTCTGATCCTGCGCCAGGGATCGCGCCCACGCGGGCGCCGCTCCGGCAATCAGCATCCCGCCCGCGCCCAGCAGGGTGGCGTTCAGAAAGTCCTTGCGCGTGATGCGCGCGTCCAGGCCGAGGTCACGGTCTTCGGACATACCGGTCGTAGGCCGCTCCGGGTTGTGGAGCGGCGAGGTCATTTTCGCAGCTTCGCCTTCGACGCCTCAAACGCTTTCGCGACAATCCCGGCGCGGTACTCGGCGAGTTTCTTGCCGATCTCAATGACCTTGGCCATGTCGGTCATGTCCACGCCGTGCAGGTTCAGCAGCCCGGCCTTACGGCGCTCGTCAGCGCGGATGAGTTTTGGATCCACGACGGCGGTCTGGGCCTCGTAGTAGATGTCGTCGTGCATGCCGTTGCGCGTGTCGGTGCGCGCGTCGGGCTGCGCGCCGGGCGTCTTGTTGATCTGCGTGATGCCGAGCGTCTTCAGGAAGTCGTAGCTCCAGCGATCCTCGTCGTAGTACTCCGGCAGGAAGTGGACGCGGGCCGTTTCGGCCGCCCACTTCGTGTTGAGCGCCTGCGCGACGTTGCGCATGCCGCCCTGATTCCCGCCGCTGTCCCCGAGCAGGATGATGTCCGTGAAGCCGTGCGTCTTGTAGCTACGGCAGATGTCGGTGAGCAGCGCCTCGTAGGTCGCCGGCTCGAGGCTGATCGTGCCGGGGTAGGCCATGTGGCCGCCGCCGGTCGGCTCGATGCGGCCCTCGGGCACGAACTTCACGATGGGCGCGATCAGCGACTTCGGAATGGCGCGCGCGATGTAGGGCAGCACGGTTTGCAGCACGAAGTTGTGCTTGCCGCCCGCCAGGTACGGCCCGTTCTGTTCGACGCCGCCCGTCCCGATGATGATCGTGGTCGTGCCCGACTTGATGAGGTCGCGCACCTCCATCCACGTCAGCTCCTCCGACCACAGGCTCGTGCCGGCGGCGATCGGCCGGGGCGCCTCCAACGCCGCCTGGTTCCCGCCGCCGCGGCCGCCCTGCGCGGGTGGGGCCGGAGGTGGGGCCTGACCCTGGGTCTGACCCGAGGCCTGACCCTGCGCGCCCGCCGTCGTTGTCGCCGCCGCGAGCAGGGCAGCGGCCATCAGGAGTCGTGAGGTGTGCATCGGATCCTCCGCGCGCAATCATGCCCCAAAAACGTTCGCCGTTTGACGATTGCCGATTAGCATGTCCGGGCATGGCTGAGTGGATCGACACCGTCGCGACGTGGCTCTTCCGGTATGTCGTCATGTGGGTGCTGCTGGGGACCGGCGTGTTCCTGACGCTGCGGCTGGGCGTGGTCCAGCTGCGCCGGCTGCCGGAGGCCTTCCGCGCGATGGTCGCCGGGCAGCAGGCGGGCGCGGCCGGCGTCTTGTCGCCGTTCCAGTCGTTCATGACGGCGCTCGGCGCGTCGATCGGCACTGGCAACATCGCGGGCGTCGCCACGGCGGTCATCTCGGGCGGTCCCGGCGTGCTGTTCTGGATCTGGGTCTACGGGTTTGTCGCGACCGCGATCAAGTTCGCGGAAGCCGTGCTCGGCGTGAAGTTCAGGGAAACGACGGACGGGCACACGCAATCCGGGCCGATGTACTACCTTCGTGACGGCCTGAAGAGTCCCGCGCTGGCGTGGACGTTTGCCCTCGTCGCCGGCGTGGCGGCGCTGACCACGACACCGTTCACGCAGCCCAATTCGATCGCGATCGCCGTGAACTCCGTCTTCGGCGTGCCCACGTGGGTGGTCGGCATCGTGGTCGCGGTGCTCACCTGGGCGGTCATCATCGGCGGCATCAAGTCGATCGGCCGCGCGGCCCAGGCGCTGGCGCCACTCAAGGTCGGCCTCTATCTGATTGGCGGGCTCATCGTCATCATCACGTTCGCGGAGCGGCTGCCGTACGTGTTCTCGCTGGTCTTCAGCGAAGCGCTCTCCGGCCGGTCGGCGATGGGATTCAGCTTCTTCATGATGATGCGCTACGGCGTGGCCCGCAGTATCTACGCGAACGAAGCCGGCTACGGCACCGCGGCGGTGGCGTACGGCACGGCGAAGTCCACGCAGCCGTCGCAGCAGGGCCTGCAGGCCGTCATGGAGGTCTTCATCGTCTGCTTCGTGACGGCCACGATCAGCGCGATGACGATCCTGGTGAGCGGCGTCGCCGAAGCGTCCATTGCGGTGCAACCGATCGGCAAGCAGTGCGTCGCGCCGTGCGTCACCAGTACGGCGGCCGTGGCGGCTGCCTTCAATCTGGCCGTGCCGACGTTCGGCGGCTGGGTCGTCGCCTTCTGCGTGTTTCTCTTCGGCTACACGACGCTCATCGGCTGGGCCTACTACGGCGAGCAGTTCCTCGAATACATCATGGGCCGCAAGGTCACGATGCCGTATCGGTGGATCTATTGCCTGCTCATTCCGTTCGGCGCCGTCATCCGGCCTGAGGTCGTCTGGGCGTGGGGCGACCTCATGAATGCGCTGCAGGTGTTCCCGAACATCATCGGCCTCATCGGATTAAGCGGTATTGCCGCGATATATGCGAAGGGAAAGACGTAAACCCGGAGCGGCCTACGTACTTCACCGACGCTCCAGACGGGTGAATACCTGCTGGTGACGATTCGGGCCTCATGACGTAATAGCCGCATGTTGATGCGGCGTTGCGCCTCCGGCTCCGTTGCGCTTTCGCTCGTGGTCAGTGTCCTGGCCGGCGCGGCACCAGCGTCCGGGCAGACGCCGAGCGCGGCAGCCGCCACCACGGTGACGCCCGCCTCGCTCGCGCGCGTCAAGCAGGCGCTCGCCGAGCCAGGCGGCACCAGATTCGAGCTCTCTCAGCCGGAACCGCTGCCGTACTTTCCCGAGCGACCCTTCTGGACCCGGCGCAAGGTCGCCATTGCCGTCGGCATCGGCGCGGCGGCGATGGCCGGCACGGTCGCGCTGTTCAAGGAAAAGGAACTGCGCGGGATCAAGTCCGATCTCGAAGCCCTGCCGCCAGGTGCGAATGACGAGTGGGCGGCGATGCGATCGGAAGCCGACCTCGTCATGAAGGAACGCAACTTCTGGATGGCGGCGGCAATTGGCGTGGGCGGCGTCACGGCCGGCTATGCCATCGCGCTCCGCAGCTACGAGATTCCGATCGTTCGCCCACCTCGCACCGCGAAACCGGGCGCCCGCCGCGACACCGTGGGACTGCGTCCGCTGAGCACGATGCGCGGGCTGATCCTTCGCTGGAGCTTCTAGTCAGGTCGCGCATGCGCATGCGGACTCCTCGTCACCCGGCTCGGTGGTTCCGGACCAGATGGCTGGTCGCGACGAGCATCGCCGGCGTGATCGTCTGGTTGGCTGCCTGCACCAGCCTGGATGAGCTCACCCAGCCGGACTGCGCGTACACCGTCGCGCCGAGCACGATCGAGGTCGGCAATCAGGGCAGCACCGGCACGCTCACCATCAGAACGCCGGGTGTCTGCGCGTGGGCCGTCGAAAGCCCCTCGGGTTGGGTGAGCCTGACCGGCGAGCGATCCGGCAAGGGCGACGGCAGCCTTGGGTACGCCGTGGCGGCGCACGAGGGATTCGACTACCGCTACGCGACGCTGACCGTCGCAGGGCACAGCGTGACGGTGTCCCAGGCGGGCCGGCCTCTGCCTCCCGTTTGCTCCTATTCGGTCTCCCCCTCCGCCACAACCGCGCCCGCGACCGGCGGCGCGGGTTCGATCGCGGTCGCCGCGCCCGCGGGTTGTGCGTGGGCGGCGTCCAGCCAGACGGGCTGGATGACAATCACTTCCGGCTCGAGCGGATCGGGCAGCGGCGCTTTCGGCTTCGTCGTTGCGGCGAACACCACGACGACGGCCCGGACCGGATCGATGTCGGCAGGCGGGCAGACGATCGGGGTCACGCAGTCCGGAACCACCCCGCCGCCTCCGCCGCCCAACTGCAACTACACGATCTCGCCATCGTCGGCGAAGTTCGCGACGGCGGGCGGGACGGGAACGATCAACGTCACGGCCCAGGCCGGGTGCCCCTGGACCGCCGTGCCCCAGCAGAGCTGGATCACGATCCTGACCGGCAGCAGCGGCTCGGGCAACGGCCAGGTCCAATACCTCGTCGCCGTATGTGGCTGTGGCCAAGATCGCACTGGCCGAATCGTCGTGGCCGGCCGCAACTTCAACATCGATCAGGACGGCAAGACACCCTGACGTCCTCCGGCGTCCTACCTTCAGGGCGCTGATCCTTCCAGGCGCCCGCCACAATTGTGATCGGAGGCTTCCCATGAACGCTCGACGTTGGGGTGTGGTTGCCGCAATCGCTCTGCTCGTGCTGTCGTCTTCCGCGCAAGTCCCGCTGGATGCGCGCGACAGCCAGGACGTGATCTCCGTGAACGGCGAATCCGAAGTTCGCGTCGTGCCGGACGAAGTCGTCCTCAGCCTCGGCGTCGAGACCTTCAATGCCGCACTCAGAACCGCGAAGAGCATGAACGACGAGCGGATTCAGAAGACGATGGCCGCCGCGCGGAATCTGGCGGTGCAGACTGCCCAGATGCAAACCGACTATGTCGGCATCGAGCCGAAGTACGAGCACGGCGACATCGCGCGCGTGCTGCAGGGCTATGTGGTCCGCCGCACGGTCATCATCAGGCTCAAGGAGATCTCGAAGTTCGAGGATCTGCTCACGGCCGCGCTCGAGGCCGGCGTCACGCACGTCCACGGCATCGAGTTCCGCACTACGGAGCTGCGGAAGCATCGCGATCAGGCGCGCGTGATGGCGATCAAGGCGGCGCAGGAGAAGGCGGAGCTGCTGGCGAGAGAGTCGGGACGCAAGGTCGGCGCCGCGCGGTCCATCGGCGAGGCGTCGTACGGCTACCACGCCAGCTATGGCTCCTGGTGGGGCACGCGGTACAGCTCCATGACCCAGAACTCGATTCAGAACGTCGGCGGCAGCGCGCCGCTCGAGAGCGATTCGACGCTCGCGCCCGGCCAGATCTCGATCCGCGTCAGCGTGCACGCGAGTTACGTCTTGCAGTAACGGCGCTATCGCTGATCGCAACAAGCGAGGTCCTGGGACCGAGGACCTTGCTTCAGAATCCCGGCGCGAGGCCGAAGGTGAACATCCAGCCGCGCTGGCGGTTGAGCGGCCGGACCATGTTCAACTCGACGATCATGAACCCGAACGCGTTGACGCGCGCGCCGAAGCCGACGCTGGTCACCCAGTCGCGCGTGCCGCCGAACGTCCGGGGCCGGGTGTTGCTCGTCCAGGCCACGCCCGTGTCGGCGAACGCGAAGACGTCCATCGGCACGCCGCCGTAGTCGAGACGCCCGCGGAACAGGCCGACGAGCGGCGCGCGGACTTCGAAGTTGCCGACGAGGATGCGGCTGCCGATGAGTCGCGACGACTCCGGGCACGAATCGACGGGCCCGGGCGTGCAATCGGCGGACGTGAACGTGCCGATGTCGTAGCCTCGCACGAGCGACGAGTAGCCGAGGTAGAGCGGCGAGATGCGCTCGCTTTCCGCCGAGGCGCCGTAGCGCCCCTGATGCAGGCCGCGCACCGCGAACGTGATCGGCGGCGCCGGCATGAAGTACTTCCTCACGTCGAGCGAGAGCCCGGTGAACTGCAGGTCGCCGAACGTGGGTGCGATCTCCAGTCGCGTCCGCTGGCCGACGATCGGGCCGGTCGCGCCGAACGACGTCGTGTCGCGGACGAGCGCCGCGGAGGCGTCGATGAGCCGCAGCGATGTCGGCGCCGAAAGGTCGATCTTCTCTTCGCCAATCAGATCGCCGGTATTGAAGTCGAACACACGCCGCTGCAGCTCCCGTGAAAAGCCGATCTGCCGGACGGACGAGGCGAACTCGGCGCGCAGCGCGCGGCTGAACGGGTACGCCGTGAGCGCGCCGGCTTGCGTGTGGGTCTGCCGGAACAGCTCGATCTCCTCGACGACCACCGCTTCGCCGCCGGCGTCCACCACCTCGGTCTGGACGAACCCGCTCGTGAAGGGCATGTGCTCGCCGATCAGGCCCCAGTACCATCGCCGCGAGCGGTTGAGATACAGCAGCTGTCCGCCGATGTCGCGGACGCCGCCGTTGATGCTGAGGTCCGTCGCGACGATGTGATCGCCCAGCGTGTCGCTGAAGACGAGCGACAGGCCGCCGACCGCCGCCGCGCCGAACGATCGCGACACGCTCATGCCGAGCGCCTGCCCGACGCTGAGCAGATGCAGGCCACGGTCGCGGTCCTCCACCGTGCCCGGCGGGTCCGGCGGAAGCCCGTCCTTCGGCTGGCGCATGAAACTGGTGACCGCGCTCGTCCGCCGATCGCGAGGCGGCAGCTCGGGCGTCACCCGCGCCTGGCCCGGTTCGGCGACGTCAGCGGCGCCGTCGGCAGCGACCACATGAATTTCGTAGCCGCCCTCGCGAAACATGCTGAACGCCACGCGGCCTCCCGACGGCTCCACCGACAACGCCGGACTCAGCGGCGTGATGCCCGTCACGCCCGTCGTCGTGCGCGTGACCCGCTCCACGGCGCCCTTCGGGGTGAGGCGGTAGATGTCCTGCGTGCCGTTCGAGTTGGACAGGAAGTACAGCCAGCCCGTGTCGGACCAGGTGGGATTGGTTTGATCGCCCTCGAGATTCAGCGGGAGTGCCTGGGGCGTGCCGCCCGCGAGATCAATCGACGCCAGCCGATAGTCGCCGAAGGCGAGCGTGCCCAGATCCGACGTGAATCGGTCCGTGACGAAGGTGAGGCGCGTGCCGTCGGGCGACCAGGCCGGCTGCAGGTCCGCGTAGGGATCCTGCGTCAGCCGGCGCCGCGTTCCCGATTCGAGATCGACGACGAACAGATCGGTGACGCCGCCCACCTGACCGGCGAATGCGATCAGCCGGCCGTCGGGCGACCATGCGGGCTGGTAGATCTCGCCCAGATCGGGGAACGGAATCTCGCGAACGATGTCGCCGTTCTCCGCCTTCACGATCGCCAGAACCGGCCGTCCCTTGCGAACGGCCGCGTACGCGAGCTCGGTGGCATCGGGACGCCATGCGCCGGCCGACGCCAGGAAATGGAGACTCTGGAAGTGCGGGTCGACAGCCGTCTTGGTGAGCGTCGCCGTGATCCGGCCCGTCTCCGCCTCGGCGATGTACGCCTCGACGGACAGCCGGTTGCGTTCGGAGAGGAACGCGACGTACCGGCCATCCGGGCTGAACGACGGCCCGAGGTTGAGCCGGCCCCCGCCCAGGCGCTCGCCGATGACGATGTCCGTCGGGCGTGACGTGTCTTTGACGCGCTCCTTGAAATCCGGCAGTGCATATTCCGCGAGCACGGCCTGGCGCCATTCCGCCGAGAGCGTCTTCATGTCGCGTCCCGTGACGGCTTCAATGACGGTGAAGACGTCGCCGCGCGAGCCGCCGGTGGGATCGCCGAGGTGCGTGAGCATCGTGCCGAGGGCGCTCTCGCCGAACCGGCCCGCGATGTACGCCCAGAAGGCGTGCCCGAACCGGTACGGAAAGTAACGCGGATTGTCGAGGTCATTGATGTCCGGGAAGCGCCCGCGGAGCGCCGAGTCACGCAGGAACATCGCCGTATGCACGTCGGCCGGGCCGATGGAGAGGTACTCGGCCATGCCTTCGATGAACCAGAGCGGCGCGCCGATCGCGAGGCCGAGCGCCTGATACTGAAACGCGTGCACGATCTCGTGGCCGAGCACGTGATCCGTCTCGCCGAGCGTCGCGGCAAACGGCAGCGCGATACGCCGGCGCAGCCCCTCGGTCACGCCGCCCGTCGCGGGATCGATGAGCCCTTCGATCACGTTGGTCTGTTCGAAGTGCGGATGGGACGCGAAGAGCACCAGCGGCTGCCGGCCGATGAGCTGGAAGCCGAGGACCGGTCCGAGCCGCTGACGCCAGCGTTCCGCCATGCGGGCGGCGATGCCGGCCGCGGCTTCTTCCTCGGGATAGAAGTAGACGTCGAAGTGCTCGGTCTTCAGGACCCGGAAATCGAGTCGCTCGTACGCCACCTTGTTCTGGCCGAAGTACTGGGCCGAGGCCGGCGCCGGCACGGCGCAGCAGATCGCCGCCGCCAGCAGCGCGGCGGACAATGGCTTTCTTGCAAGACGCATAGGTTATTCCGGAGCAAAACGTCTGCCATGGCCCGCACTGGAGCGCATCGCGCTCCGGCCGCCTTCTGTGCACGGTAAGGGTCAATGTGGGCAGCAGAGTGTCCAGGAAGTAGGCCATATACTTTCGGCGTGCGGCTACGTCCGTCCGCGGTCGCCCTCCTGCTCGCGCTTTCCGGCGGGTCATCGCTCCACGCCAACTGGCCGTCCTTCCGGGGCGAATCGGCGCGTGGTGTCGGGACCGGCACGCCGCCGACCTCCTGGGATCTCGCTAAGGGCACGAACGTCGCCTGGAGCGCGCCGATTCCCGGCCTCGGACACTCGAGCCCGATCGTGTGGGGCGATCGCGTCTTCATCACGACCGCGGTCGCGGTGAATGGGAAGGACGCGCCGCCGGTCACGGGCGTGATGGAGACCGTTGGCGTCGCGATGGCCTCCGGCATCTTCGACCACGAGTGGCGCATCTACGCGCTCGATCGCGGAACAGGCCGCGTGGTGTGGCAGCAGACGGCCTACAAAGGCCGGCCGCGATCCCGTCACCATCGCAAGTCAACCTTCGCGTCGGCCACGCCCGCCACCGACGGAAAACACGTCGTCGCGCTCATGGGCTCGGAAGGCCTGTTCTGCTGGGACGTCGAGGGCCGGTTGCTGTGGCGCAAGGACTTCGGGCTGATGAACGTCGGGATGTTCGACAACCCTGAGACGCAGTGGGGGCCGGCCAGCTCGCCCGTGATCGCCGGCGATCTCGTCATCGTGCAGAACGACGAGCAGACCGATTCGTTCCTGGCGGCATTCGAGCTCGCGACCGGCAAGCAACGCTGGCGTCAGAACCGCGAGGCGCAGCCCTCGTGGTCCACGCCGCTCGTCGCGCAGCAAGGCGATCGCACGCTCATCATCACGAGCTCGCCTCGAATCGTGCGTGCCTCGGAGCTCTTGACCGGCCGGGAAGTGTGGCGCATGGAAGACGAGGCGCCGGTCCGCGTGCCTTCGCCGGTCTTATCGGGTGACGCCGTGATCGTGACCGGCGGGTATCCGCCCGCCGGGCGCTCGACGCTGGCCATTCCGCTTGCATCGAGCGGACGGCTGTCGACCAAGGCCGTACGCTGGCGCATCGATCGCGGATCTCCTTACACGCCGACGCCGCTGGTGTACGACAACGTCCTGTACGTCCTCACTGACGGCGGCGTCTTCTCGGCGTACGACGCGGGAACGGGAACGCTCATCTACCACGCGCGCCTCGGAGCCGGCACCACCGGGTTCAGCGCGTCGCCTGTCGCGGCCGGCGGCTTCATCTACGTCGCCAGCGAAGACGGTGACCTCTACGTCGTCCGCGGGGGCAAGACACCTGAGATCGTCGCGACGCACGCGTTCAAAGAAACAATCTTCGCGACGCCGGCCCTCGACGGCAACCTGCTCATCGTGCGCACGCGCGGGCGCGTGATCGCGCTCGGACAGCCCTGAGCATGGCCGCCGGCGATCGCTCGGCCTCGCTGGGTCTGTCGGCGCTCGTTCTCGCCACGGCGATCGCCTGGGCCGGACTCCTCTGGTACCCGCAAGGCATGAGCCTGGCGGGTTTTCTTGCTAGCTGGACGCTCATGATGGCGGCGATGATGCTCCCGTCGATTGCGCCGCTCGTGCTGCTGTACCGCGGATCGCGCACCATCATGGCCGCCGGCTACCTGCTGGTGTGGGGGATCGTCGGCCTCATCCCGTACTGGGCGATGGCGTGGACGATGAGTATCGAGCCGAAGCGTGCCGGCGTCGTGCTGGCGGCCGCCGGCGTGTACGAGCTGACGCCGTTGAAAATGGCGTGCCTCCGGCACTGTCAGAGCCCGGCGACATTCCTGCTGCAGCGATTCATGCGACCCGCGTTCGTCCTCGGCGTCGAGCATGCGGTCTGGTGCCTGGGCTGCTGTCTCGGGTTGATGGCCGTGCTCGTCTTTGCGGCCGCGATGGATCTGCGCTGGGCGGCGGCGCTTGCGGCCGTCGTGTTCGCGCAGAAGGTCCTGCCGTGGGGATCGCGATCGGCGCTCGCGGTCGGCGCGCTGCTGATCGTGGCGGCGGTGATGGTGTCCGTGTGAGGGAGCTGTGGCTGATACCTGGAGCTTGAAAGGCTCGGTGCTGGTGGCGTGCAACTGCGACTGGGGTTGCCCCTGCAACTTCAACGCGCCGCCGACGACGGGCAAGTGCGAAGGCGGCTGGACCTGGCACGTCGATCGCGGCCGCTACGCGGACGTGCCGCTCGACGGGCTGAACTTCTCCGTCTACGTGAACTGGCCGGGTGCGATTCACGAAGGGAACGGCGAAGCGTTGATTCTGGTGGACGAGCGGGCGAATGGCGCTCAGCAGGCGGCCATCCGAGCGCTGGTCGGCGGCAAGATCGGCGGGCCGTGGGGCGTGCTTGCGTGGACGTGGCCGACGATTCACGGGCCGTTTCCCGCCGCGTTCGACGTGCAGCTCGACGGCGTCAACTCGCGCGTGACGTGTGGCACCTACGTGCACATCGAAGGCGGGCCCATCCGGAATCCCGTCAGCGGCGCCGAAGCTCACCCGCGCATCGTCCTGCCCGAGGGCATCATCCTGAAGGAAGGGGAGCTCGGCGCCACCACGCGATTCCGAGTGAAGGGCGGTATCGCCTACGACCACTCGGGGCAGTACCTCGCGCTCGGGCCCTTCGACTACGAGGGCCCCACGTTAAGTACGTAGGCCGCCCCCATGTCGCCCGTTTCCACCTCCAACTCGCGGCTCATCTACGACGCGCTCAAGTCGTGCGGCGTGCGTCTCATGTCCGCGCTGCCCGAGACGTGGCTCGTGCACCTCATTCGCATGGCGGACGACGATCCCGAGATGACGCTCGTCCGGCTCGCCAAGGAAGAGGAGGGCGTCGGGATTTCGGCGGGCGCCTACCTGGCGGGTGTCAGCTCGGCGATGCTCATGCAGAACCACGGGTTCCTCGCGTCGGTGAACGGCATCGTCTCGTGCGCGCAGCTGTACCGGATTCCGCTGCTCATGGTGATCAGCCAGCGCGGATCGTTCGGCGAGCGCGATCCCTGGCAGACGGAGGGCGGCGCGGTGACGGAGAACGTCCTGCGGGCGCTTGGCATCGCGTACGATCGCCTGAGCGAGCCCGGCCATGTCGCCCGTCGTATCGCGCACGCCAGGACGCTGGCGTACTCGTCCAACCGGCCGGTCGCGCTGCTGCTCGAGCGCGATCTAATGTGGGAGGACGCGGGCTGATGGCGATGCTCCGGATCGACGCGCTGCGCGCGCTCTACCCCGAGCTCGAGAGCCGCGTCGTCGTCACCATCATGGGCGCCGTCGCGGCCGAGCTGCAGTCAATCGGCCACCGAAACAACTTCTTCTATCTGCAACATGCGATGGGACTTGCGTCGTCGATGGGTCTCGGCATCGCGCTGACGCGGCCCGACAAACAGGTGGTGGTGCTCGACGGCGACGGATCCCTGCTCATGAATCTCGGCGGCCTGACGACGATGGCGCGGTACAAGCCGGGGAATCTGGTGCACGTCGTCTTCGACAACGAGAGCCTGCTGTCCGTGGGCGGCTTTCCGACGGCGACGTCAACAGGCAGCGATCTGGCGGCGATTGCCGCCGCAGCCGGCATCCCTCGCACCGCGACGGTGCGCACCGTGGACGCGCTGACGGCCGCGGTTCAGGAAGCGCTGGCCGCGAAGGAGCTGACGACGATCGTGGCGAAGGTCGACGCCGTCGGTCCGCCGGCGTACGTCACGGACCTGGCCCTGCTCGAGAACCGCTTTCAGTTTCAGCGCTACCTGCAGGGGCGGTCATGACGTCCGCACTCACGCAGCTCATCGACGATCTGAACGCCGGCCGGCTGCGCGTGATCGATCTCACGCAGCCGCTCGGCCCGGCCACGCCCGTGATTGGCCTGCCGCCGGTGTTTGCGTCATCGCCGGGCGTGACCATCGAGGTGATCTCGCGCTACGACGAGAAGGGCCCGGCCTGGTACTGGAACACGCTTCATCTGGGCGAGCACACGGGCACGCATTTCGACGCGCCGGTCCACTGGATCACGGGCCGCGATTTACCGGACAACGCGTGCGACACGATTCCGGCCCGACGGTTCGTGGGCCCTGCGTGCGTCATCGACGTCACACCCGACGTCGAACGCGATTCCGATTTCCTCCTGACCGTCGGCGGCCTGGAGCGGTGGGAGACCGCGCACGGGCGCGTGCCGCGCGGCGCCTGGGTCCTGCTGCGCACGGGCTGGAGCCGCCGGACGGATGGGGCGTCGTTTCTCAACGCCGGGGCCGACGGTCCTCACAGTCCGGGCTTCGACGCCGAGGCCTCGCGCGTCCTCGCGCACGATCGCGACGTCCTGGGCGTCGGCGTCGAGACGATCGGCACCGACGCCGGCCAGGCCGGCCGGTTCGACCCGCCGTTTCCGAACCACACCATCATGCACGGCGCCGGCAAGTTCGGTCTCGCGAGCCTGTGCAACCTCGACCAGCTTCCGCCCACCGGCGCGATCGTCATCGCCGCGCCCTTGAAGATCGTGAATGGCAGCGGCAGTCCTTTGCGGGTCATCGCGATCGCGCCGTAGAGTCCGTGATCCCGTTCCCCGCGACGCACTTGTCGATTCTTGAGCGCCTGCGCGGCGGCGATCCGCAGGTGCGCCATGCGGCCTTCGGGGATCTCGCGGAGGGTTACTGGCGGCCGAGCTATCACTACCTGCGCCTGCAGTGGCGGCTCGCGCCCGAGGTCGCGGAAGACGCCGTTCAGGCCTTCTTCACGGTCGCGTTCGAGAAGGGCTACCTCGAGAAGTACGACCCGTCGAAGGCGCGGTTCCGCACGTTCCTGCGTGTCTGCTTGGATCGCTTCGTCCAGAACCTGCAGAAAGCCGAGCAGACCGCGCGGCGGGGCGGGCTCGCCGAACGGCTGCCGCTGGACTTTCCCGGCGCCGAGCGCGAGCTGGCCGAGCGGGCGAGCGTCGACCTGGGCGATCCCGATCGATTCTTCCGCGACGAGACCATTCGCGCGCTCTTTGGCCGCGCGCTGGAGAGCCTGCGGCGCGCCTGTGACGCGGAAGGGAAGCCGCAAGTCTTCCGCGTCTTCGATCGCCACGACGTGCGGCCGGACGACGAGACGTCGTACGCGACCGTCGCGCGGGAGCTGAATCTCAGCGTCGCGCAGGTCACCAACTATCTGCACGCCTCCAGGCGTCGCTTCCGGGAGCTCATCCTCACGCATTTGCGCGACCTGGTGGCGGACGACCACGAGTTTCAGGCAGAGGCGAGAGATCTGCTCGGCCTGGAGGTCGAGCCTTGACCTGGTTGTCGAATGAGGCAGTCGATCGGTTGCGTGACGTCGCGACCCGGCCGGAGCTGCCTGGGGATCGGTACGTGATCCTGCGCCCGCTCGGCCGCGGCGGCATGGGGCGCGTGTATGTGGCGCGCGACAACGTCCTCGATCGCGAGGTCGCGCTCAAGGTGTCCAACGCGCCGCGGGCCTCGACCGCGCTCGACGAACGGCTCAAACAGGAAGCGCGCGTGCTTGCCGCGCTCGAGCATCCCGGCATTGTCCCCGTCCACGACTCAGGCGTGCTGGACGACGGACGCGTGTTCTACGTGATGAAGCTCGTGCGCGGCCGGACGCTCACCGAGCACGCGGGCGATCTGACGAGCGAAGCGGCGCGGCTGGCGGTGTTCGAGCGCGTTACCGACGCGGTGGCCTTCGCGCACTCCGCGGGCGTCGTCCACCGCGATCTCAAGCCGGCCAACGTGATGGTGGGCGCGTTCGGCGAAGTCCTCGTGCTCGATTGGGGCGTGGCGCGGCGACTCGATCAATCGAGCGACGCTGAACCCGCCGGCACGAGGCTCGGCACCGTCGGATTCATGGCGCCGGAGCAGTCGCGCGGGGACGCGGCGAGTGCGGGGCCCTCGGCGGATGTGTACGCGCTCGGCGCGCTGCTGCATTGGCTGCTCAGAGGCGAGACGCCGCCTCGGCGTCTCCGGGCCATTGCCGGGCAGTGCCTGGCCGCCTCGCCTGCAGATCGCTATCCGGACGCGTCCGCGCTGGCGGCGGATCTCGCGCGCTATCGGCAGGGCGCACCCGTGTCGGCGCTTCGCGAGTCGGCGCTCGAGCGCGGCTGGCACTGGGTGCGGCGCCATCAGGCCGTCATCCTGCTCGTGCTCGCGTATCTGGTAATGCGCGCGCTGTTTGCGTTCGCGAGGCGGCCATGACGGAGCGCGACTCGTTGCCACCGCGCCAGGAGATCATCGCCACGCTGGTTCACGGAACGATCCTGCTCGGGCGCTGGCAGATCTTGCTCCGCTTCCTGCGCCGCGTACGCGCCGCCTTCTCCCGGGCCAACGCGAAGCTCCAGTGGTACCAAGGCGGCTCTCCATTCGCCATCTCGCTCAGCCAAGCGCTTGGCGAGGATTGCGATTGCGACATTCGATCCTTCTCCTGGACCGGCGGCAACACGGTGTGGGACCGGCTGTCCGCGGCCCGGACGTTGCGTGAGCACATCGCGGAGATCGCGGATAAGCATAAAGGTGCGGTGCAAGTGCTCGTCGGCCACAGCCATGGCGGGAGCGTCTGCCAGGAGGCCCTCGGCAACCGGGACACGCGGAAGAACGTGAAGGCGTTCGTATCGCTGGCAACGCCCTACGTGCACGTGCGGCAACGATCCGACTCGGAGAACGTCACGACGGCGCTCGGGATCCTGGGCGTGCTTCTGTTCACCGCGGCCCTGCTCTCGACGATGTTCTGGCTCGAGCCTCGTGTGGGAGAGTTCTGGAACGTTGTCGTCGTCACCATTGCGATAATGGCGGCCGCCGCGCTGGGGGCCACCGTGTGGAATCGCCGTCGAGCGCGGATCGAGGGGGTGCGCGCGTGGGCTCAGTCCTTGAACGAGGACGAGGAGGAGGACGGCGCGCCGGCCCGCATGGTCGTGATTTCGGACGGCGATGAAGCGTTGCTCGCGCTCAAGATTGCCGAGGCTCTGGGCGCGGTGTCGCGCGGCCTCTGGCGGGCAGCCTATCGCGTCGTCGAGCTCGTCGAGCAGGCGTGGGCGGCGTTGGGCTGGCGCGTCTGGATCATCTACGCGTGTCTGGTGGCCGCATTCCTGGTGCTCGGCCTGAAATACGACACGACGTCGCCGTGGGGACCCGTAGAAGGCGTTCCCTTTACGATCTGGTTTCCGCTCAAAGTCGGATTCGTGGCGCTCATCGCGCCACCCTTCTTGTTGTTTCTGGTCGGCCTCGCGTTGTTCGTGCCGGCACTGGTTGCCATGCTCGTGGGATTCCCGCCGCTGGTCTTCTTTCGTTGGCTGGCGTTTGGATGGGGAGGCGCCCCTGGTGTGGACGTCACGGCGGAGAGTCTTCCCCTCGGAACCGTCACCGCGGTGCGGCTGGCCGCGCCAGCGCCGCCGATCGTGCCGGCGCCGACCGGCGGGCGTGGGCTGCGGCACTCCGAGCTGTACAACGACGCGCGCGTTCCGCCCTTGATCGCGACGTTCATCAAGAAAAGGGTCCTGCCGGCTTCGTGTAATGGGGTAGTGAGGCAGCGATTGGAGGATTCGTGAAGAAGCCTGTGCTTGGCTTGTTGCTCGGCGGCATTCTTGGCGCGTTCGATGGCCTGACGGCGCTCGTGTCCGCGCCTGAAACCGCGCCGGAGATCGTCGGCATCGTGATCGGGTCAACTTTCAAAGGACTCATTGTCGGCTGGATTGTCGGCTTCTACGCGTCGCGTGTGTCGTCGCTCTCGGGCGGGTTGATCCTGGGTCTGCTGGTCGGCGCCTTCTTCGCGTTTCTCATCGCCGCGATGCCGAATGCCCAGGGCGGCCACTACTGGGTCGAGATCATGGTGCCGGGGGCCATTGTCGGCTTGATCGTCGGCTATGCGACGCAGCGTTTTGGATTGGGGAGGAACAGGGTCCGTACGTAGGCCGCTCCGGGTTTTGGAGCGGCCCAGCTGGTCCTAATGGTCGTTCCCCACCCGGCCGAAAGCCGGATCCATGAGCCTCCTGACGCGGCATGTGCTGCTTCCGGCCATTGCGCCGGCGACGACCGTGGCGCTCTACTTCACGCCGGTGCTGTGGTTCGGCTGCGTGAATCGAGGCCTGATGGCCATCGCGGTCGTCCTCATGTCGGCGACCGGCGCGTTCGTCGCGCTCGCCCGGGGCTTCCGCGCCAGGTCGCGCCGTGAACCCGTGGATTGGTGGCTCCTCACGGCGCTCATTCTCACCATTCCGCTCGCACTGATTGTCGGCCTCGGATAAATCGCCTTTCGCCTCTTGATCGCCCGTAAATCCGGCGGTACCATGCCTCGGCATGCTCACGCTGCCGGCGCTCCACGGCGACAAGGATCAGTCCCTCCAGGCAGCGCTCGCGCGGTGGCTTAACGAGTTCGAGGTCGGGAAGCAGCTCGACGACGATCCGCATGTCACCGCAGTCCGGCGGCTGCCGCCTCAGACGGCGCAATACGCGCCGTTTCCTGAATCGCTCGACCCGCGTCTTCTGGCGGCGCTTCGCGCGCGCGGCATCGAGCAGCTCTACACGCATCAGGCGGAAGCCATCGAGCACGTCGCCGCCGCCCGTCACGTCGTCACCGTCACGCCGACGGCGTCGGGCAAGACGCTGTGCTACAACGTGCCCGTTCTCGACGCCATTCTCAAAGATGCGTCGTCGCGCGCGCTGTATCTATTTCCAACAAAAGCACTTGCGCAGGACCAGCTCGCGGAGCTGCATCAGCTGGCCACCCTCATCGGCGAGCAGGGTGGCGGGGACATCGGCGTGTTCACGTACGACGGAGACACGCCGCAGGACGCGCGTCGCGCGATCCGTGCGCGCGCGAGCGTGGTCCTCAGCAACCCCGACATGCTGCACTCGGGAATCCTGCCGCATCATCCGCGGTGGGCGAAGCTCTTCGAGAACCTGAAGTTCGTCGTGATCGACGAGCTGCACGCGTATCGCGGCGTGTTCGGCAGTCATCTCGCGAACATCCTGCGGCGGCTGGCGCGCGTGTGCCGGCACTACGGGTCGTCGCCGACCTTCATCTGCTCGTCGGCCACGATCGCGAATCCACAGGAGCTGGCCGAGCGGCTGGTGGGGGCTCCGTTCTCGCTGGTCGATCAGAGTGGCGCGCCGAGAGGGGAGAAGTTCTTCCTGTTCGTGAATCCGCCGGTCGTGAGCCCGCAGCTCGGCATCCGGCGGTCGTACACCTCGGAAACGCGCCGCGTCGCGCTCGAGTTCCTGAAGCGCGGCCTGCAGCTCATCATCTTCGCGCAGAGCCGGCTGACCACTGAGGTGCTCACCACCTACATGAAGGACGCCGTCGAAGGGCCGCCGGGCACGCCGGAGATCGTGCGCGGCTATCGCGGCGGCTATTTGCCGCTGCGGCGGCGCGAGATCGAGCGCGGCCTGCGCAGCGGCGAGGTGCGCTGCGTCGTGTCCACGAACGCGCTCGAGCTGGGCATCGACATCGGGGCTCTGGACGTGGCCGTCATGGCGGGGTACCCGGGATCGATCGCCGCCACGTGGCAGCGTGCGGGGCGTGCCGGACGCCGGAGCGGGCGGTCCGCTGCCGTGCTCGTCGCCTCGAGCGCGCCCATCGATCAGTTCGTCGCGCGCAACCCGGACTACTTCTTCGGCGCGTCGCCCGAACATGCGCTCGTCAATCCCGACAACCTGCACATCCTGCTCGACCACGTGAAGTGCGCCGCGTTCGAGCTGCCGTTCAGGAAAGACGACGTGTTCGGGAACATCAATATTCAAGAAATGCTGACGATCCTCGCCGAGGAAGGCTTTGTGCACCTCGTGGACGGCCAGTGGCAGTGGACGCAGGATTCATATCCGGCCGATGCCGTGAGCCTGCGGTCCGTGACGTCCGACAACTTCGTGGTGGTGGCGACGGGGGAGGACGGGCAGGAGCGCGTGATCGGCGAGACCGACTTCACGAGCGGTCCGTCGACGCTGCACGAGAAAGCGATCTACCTGGTCGAAGGCCAGCTGTTCCAGGTCGATCGGTTCGACTACGAAGGGCGCAAGGCCTTCGTGAGCGCCGTCGAGTGCGATTACTACACGACGGCGATCACCTACACCAAGGTCACCGTCCTCGAGACCTTCGAGTCCACCTCTCAGGACCCAGGACCAAGGACCCAGGACCCGGGACCATCCCATGGCGAGGTGCATGTCGTTTCTCGTGTGGTTGGCTTCAAGAAAATCAAGTTCTACACGCACGAGAACGTCGGCTCCGGCGAGCTCGACCTGCCCGAGCAGGAAATGCACACGACGTCCTACTGGCTGACCGTAGACGCCGAGACCATGGCGGCGCTGCCGTTCGGTCTCGCGGACCGGCGCGACGGGGTGATCGGTCTGGCGCACGCGATGCGCAACGTCGCGCCGCTGCTGCTCATGTGCGACAGCCATGACCTGGGATTGTCGGTGGACGGCGTGGCGATGGAAGGCTCGTCACGAGTCGGCGGCCTGTCGCGGGGCGCCGCGGCACAGGCCGAGCTCTCCGCGTCGCCGACGATCTTCATCTACGACAACTACCCGAGCGGCATCGGGTTCAGCGAGCCGCTGTACGGCATGCACGATCAGCTCATCGCCCGCACGCGCGAGCTGATTGAAGGCTGCCCGTGCCACTCCGGATGCCCGTCCTGTGTCGGGCCGGAAGGCGCGACGGGCCCGCAGGCGAAAGCCGTGGCGCTCCATCTGCTGCGCGTGCTCACCGCGGCCCTGGTCGCGGCCTGACGTCATGCGCGATCTCGCCTCCCGCCTCCGGCACATCGTCCGCCAGGATCGCGAGGCGCAGGCGAACGCGCCGCGTGAGCTGACGTACGTCGCGCCGGACTTTCCCTCGACCGGCGGCGGCCACGCGGCCGAGCGCGTGGCGGAGGCGCTGAACGGATCAGTTCATGCCGTCGGCGACAGCGCGTGCGCGGTGTTCGAGCACGCGTGGGACTCGACGGACTGGCACGGCCGCCGGTCCATCGGCAGCTACGCGCCTGAGGCTGACCAGCCGATCGCGTTGTTCGACACGCGCGTGGCGGCGCTGCCGGAATGGGCCAGACGCGTCGTGTTCTTCGACGTCGAGACCACGGGCCTGAGCGGCGGCGCGGGCATGCTGGCGTTCCTGGCGGGATGCGGCTGGTTCGAGGACGGCGGGTTCAGGGTCCGCCAGTTCCTGCTGGGATCGGCCTCCGGCGAGCGCGCGCTGCTCGCCGGGCTCGCGTCCATCTTCGACGAGGCGTCGCTGGTCGTGACGTTCAACGGCCGCACGTTCGATGTGCCGCTGATGGAAACGCGCTGGGCGTTCCATCGCACCTCGAGCCCGACCGATGATCTGCCGCACTTCGACATGCTGCCGCCGGCAAGGCGGCTATGGGGACGACGAAACGACCTCGGGAGTCGTTTCGTCGCCTCTCATTCCGAAACGACTCCCGAGGTCGTTTCGTGCTCCCTCACTTCACTCGAACGCTCCGTCCTCGGCTTTCACCGTGTCGGAGACGTGCCGGGCGTCGAGATCCCGTTGCGGTACTTTCAGTTCCTGCGGACGGGCGATGCGGGCCTCATTGAGGATGTGCTCGAGCACAATCGGCTCGACCTCCTCTCGACGGCCGCCGTGATGGCGCGCGCGCTGGGTCTTGCGCAGGAGGGACCCGAGGCGTGCCGCGACGAGCGCGAGCAGCTCGGGCTCGGCCGGCTGTACGAGCGGGCGGGCGATCGCGATCGCGCGGTGCGCGCCTACGAGCTGGCGGCGCGCGAGACGAACGACGACCGGCAGGTCCGCCGTCACGCGCTGGCGCGGCTGGCGGCCATCCTGCGGCAGGAGGCCCGCTTCGATGAGGCGGCTGACGCCTGGCACGGCGTCCTGGCGCTGGCGGAATCGCAGGCGGAAGCAGGCACGCTCGAACGACGCGCCGTCGAGGCGCTCGCGATTCACCACGAACATCGCGCGCGGGACCTCGCGTCTGCCCGTCGCTACGCCCAGAGGCTGCGGTCGGCCGCGACCGGCCGCGCCCGCATCGATGCCGACCACCGGCTCGGCCGCATCGACCGGAAACTGAAAAAAGACGCCGGGAGTCTTTTCTAAAGCTTGGCGTGGATGTCGAACCAGAGGTTCTTGTTGGGGATGGGTCTGGCCAGATAGTCGACCCACTCGCGGCGCGCTTCCTCGTAGCTCTTCCACGCGCCGGGGGTGTCCTCGCCGAACGGCCCGGTCGATCCCCGCGCGAACTGATGGGCAATCGATAGGCCTTCGCGCGCCGGCTCCGGACACGACAGCTGCTCAACCGTCGTCTGGTCGATCAGCTTGAACCAGCGGTACGAGATGCCGTGCAGCGTGTCGATCCAGGCCGGTCCCGGGCCCGTCTCGACCGAGATGTACTGCGGGCGATCCGCAAGGCGGCCCGCGGCCTGCACCGCCGCGTTGTCCATGCCTTCGATGTCGATCTTGAGGTAGTACGGCACGCCGTGCGTCTGCAGGATCGTGTCGAGCGTGACCACCTCGACGACGCCGGTTGAGAACTCGCCGCCGCGGGTGCCGATCGACTCGATCAGCGAGCTCCACTCGCTGTAGGTCTTGTTGATGTAGAACGGGAACTGGCCGGGCTTCGATCCGATCCCGAGATTGAGCAGCGTCAGCCGGCCCGACGCCGCGTCACCGCTGAACTTCGCGCGGCACTCCTCGACCAGTGCCGGGTTGGCCTCGATGCCGACGACCCGGAAACCCTTCTTCAGATAGAACTCGGTGTCCTGGCCGGTGCTGAGGCCGAGGTCGTAGATCAGGTCTCGTTCCAAGGGGGTCGTACCTCGAACTGTGGAAAACTCGGGGGAGATCGATCGGGGTGAACTCCCCCGAGTTTTCCACAGTTCGAGGTACGACCCCTTGTCCTACGCGTTGGCGCGGGTCTTCTTGGTCGTCTTGGCGGCCTTCGCCGTTTTGGCGGCTTTGGTCGCTTCCTTGCGGGCGGTGGCCGTCTGCGTGCCGAACCGCTTGGTGAACCGTTCGACGCGGCCCTCGGTGTCAATCAGCTTCTGGCGCCCCGTGAAGAACGGGTGGCACGCGTTGCAGATTTCCAGGTGCAGCTCGGGTTTGGTCGAGCGGGTCTTGAACGTGTTCCCGCAGGCGCACCGCGCCTCGACGTCGAAGTACTTGGGATGGATGCCGGCCTTCACTGTGAGCTCCTAGGCGATTCAGGCAAAACGAAAGTATAGCCCAGCGCGCCGCAGGCGCCCAAACCGGGCCGAAACGCCCCGGAATCGGGCCCGGTCGCCCTGCTAATGTTGGCCCATGCCCCGGGAGCCCGAGCGCGAGCGCCTCGTCGTCGGCGGCCGCGAGGTCTTCGTCACGAATCCCGCGAAGGTCCTCTTTCCGGAGACCGGACACACCAAGCTCGACGTTGTGCGGTACTACCTCGCTGTCGCCGATGGGGCGCTGCGGGCGGCCGGCGGACGCCCCAACATGCTCGTGCGCTTTCCGAACGGCATCGGGGCCGAGCACTTCTATCAGAAGCGGGCGCCCACGGCCCGGCCCGACTGGATCGAGGTCGTCGAGCTGCGCTTCCCGTCCGGGCGCACGGCCGAGGAGCTGGTGCCGCGCGACGCGGCGGCGCTCGCGTGGATGGCGAACCTCGCCTGTCTCGAGCTGCATCCGCATCCGGTCCGCGCCGAGGACGTCGATCATCCCGACGAGCTGCGGATTGATCTCGATCCGGTGGCGGGAGTGCCGTGGACGCAGGTGCGGGACGTCGCCGCGGTGGTCCAGTCGGCCCTGGCCGACGTCGGGCTGACCGGCTGGCCCAAGACGTCGGGATCGCGCGGCATTCACGTCAACGTCCGGATCGAGCCTCGCTGGACCTTCACGGAAGTCCGTCGCGCCGCGCTGGCGTTTGCCCGCGAGGTGGAGCGCCGCGCGCCGGCGCTCGCCACCAGCAAGTGGTGGAAGGAGGAGCGGCACGGCGTCTTTCTGGACTACAACCAGAACGCGAAGGATCGCACCGTCGCCGCGGCCTACTCGATCCGTCCGAAGCCGCATGCGCCCGTGTCCGCGCCGCTGTCATGGGACGAAGTGCAGGACGCCGCCCCGCACGACTTCACGCTGGCGACGATGCCCGAGCGGTTTGCGCAGGTCGGTGATCGGCACGCCGGCATCGACGACAACCCCGGCTCGCTGCAGGCGCTGCTCGAGCTCTCCGCGCGCCAGGAGCGAGACGGCCTCGGCGACGCGCCATGGCCGCCGCACTATCGGAAGCAGCGCGACGAACCGCCGCGCGTGGCGCCCTCGCGCGCGAGGACTACCGCGCCGCGAACACCTTCGAAAGCTCGTAAGGCGCGGTGACCTCGAGCTGATCGTAAGTGCAATCCGAAGGCGGTTTGTCCGGGCGCCAGCGCACGAAGACCGCCGCGTGGCGGAAGCGATCGCCCTGCATGTGGTCGTACTTCACTTCGCACACGCGCTCCGGTCGCAGCGGCTCCCACGAGAGATCCTTCCCGGCGCTCCACCGCGACATCCCGCCCGGCATGCGCGACGTGGCCGCGGCGTCGCTGGCCCACGCCCGCCAGGGGTGATCCGCGAGCGCATTCTCTCGAAGCGGCGCCAGCTCGAGCGCAAGTGACTTGCGCGTGGCCATGGTGAACGCCGACGTCACGCCGACGTGCTGCAGCCCGCCGGAGGCGTCGTACAGGCCGAGCAGCAGCGAGCCCACCGTGTCGTTGCCCGACTTGTGCCACCTGAAGCCGGCGACGACGCAGTCGGTGGTGCGGGCGTGTTTGATCTTGAGCATGGCGCGCTTGCCCGGTTGGTACGTGCCGTCCCCGGGCTTTGCGATCACGCCGTCGAGGCCCGCGCCTTCGAATCGCACGAGCCAGTCGGCGGCGACCGTACGATCCGTCGTCGCGGGCGTGAGATAGAGCGGCGGCGCGACGTCCTTCAGGAGGGTTTCCAGTTGCCGGCGGCGCGCGTGCTGCGGCTCGCCTCGGAGATCGCGGCCGTCCACGGCCAGCACGTCGAACGCGACGAAGGCGGCGGGCGTCTCCTTCACCAGCTTGGCGACGCGGGACGCGGCGGGATGCAGCCGCATCTGCAGCGCGTCGAAGTCCAGACCGTCATTCGTGGCGATCACGATCTCGCCGTCGAGCACGCAGGGGCGCGGGAGCGCGCGCACGCAGGCGTCATGCACGTCGGGAAAGTAGCGATCGAACGGCCTGAGGTCCCGGCTCTGGATGAACACGTCATCCGCGCTGCGAAACACCATCGCACGGAAGCCGTCCCACTTGGGCTCGAAGAGATAGCCGGCCTCATCAGGCAGGGTCTCGGTGAGCTTCGCGAGCATCGGCTCGATCGGCGGCGTCAGCGGGAAGTCGGCGGCCATTGGAATCGCGGGCGGTATCCGAGCTCCTGGAGTCGCGCTTGTGCCGAGTCGCGCTCGATTGTCCAATACCCCACCTGGGCCAGCGCGTCCTCCAGAGGGGAAGACACGCCTTTGGCGAGCCACTCGCGGCAACTGACGACCCAGGCCTCGTTCACCCGGAGCCAGCCTTCCGCAGCCTCGAGCGCGCCGAACGCGTAGAGCAGATCGCGTCGGGGCCAGAGGCTTGAAGTCAGATGGTCCAGAAGCAAGAAGTACAGGTAGCCGCGGATGAATACGTGCAGCCCCCACGGAAGCGAGTCTGATTCCGACTGGGCGAAGAGCACGTCCGCCCAGGTCGCGCAGACGACCGCGATGAACACACAAGGCAGCAGCAGGCTCGCGACCCAGGCCGGAGTTTGTGCAACCGGTGGTTTTGGCTGCGGGCGTCGCCGGTGTCGGACCCTCGTGACGATGTGGACCGCGAGGAGGGCGAAGAGGATCGACACGATCGCCCAGCCGAGCACCTCCTCCTCGGTCGTCGACCACGGCCCCGCGATACGCCGGAGCAGCAGGCCCAGCGCCGCCGCGGCCGCAGTGAGGGTGAGCATGAACACGGCCGGCATCCACGTCAGCACGGCTGCCGTCCGCCTGGGGCGATCGTCGGCGGCGACGAGTTCGCGGGCCCGTTCGCTGATCAACCCGCGCAGCAGCTCGCCCAGGTCGCTGAGCCGCACCGGCGAATCGTTGATGAGCGCCGAGACTTCCGCTTCGTGCCGCTCGCGCCACGCGGCCGGATAGCGACGCACCATCGCGAGGGCGAGGCGGCGAATCATGTCTCGGGGTTGCTATTATCACCTCGCCCGGAGGCTTTTCGATGACACGCACGACCGTCCTCGCCGCACTTGCCCTGACGACCACCCTCGTCGCCCAGACCGGCGAGCCCTTCGACGCCGCCGCCGTCGCGAAGATTCGCGACGAAGGCATCAATCGCTCGCAGGTGATGGAGACGATGTACTGGCTCACGGACCGGTACGGGCCGAGACTGACCGGATCGCAGGAGTTCGAAGAGGCCGGCGATTGGGTGCTGAAGCAGCTGCAGGCGTGGGGCGTGGCGAACGTGCGCAAGGAGCGGTTCACGTTCGGGCGCGGCTGGTCGCTCGTGAAGTTCCATGCCTCCATGCTCGAGCCGCGCGCGCAGCCCATCATCGGCGTGCCCAAGTCGTGGACGCCGGGCACGAACGGGACCGTTGTCGCCGACGTCGTCCGCGCGGACATCGCGAACGAGGCGGACGCGGCCAAGTATCGCGGCCAGCTCAAGGGGAAGATCGTCCTGACCCAGCCCTCGCGCGCCGTTCGCATGCTCGACGGCGACATCGTTCTGCGGTACACGGACGATCCGAAGTGGCTGGAGGAGGCGCTGTCGATGCCGCCACCGCGCGCGGGCGGGGCCGGTGGCGCGGGGCGGGCCGGAGCTGCGGGCGGACGCGGCGGCGCGGGCCGCGGCGGGGAAGCCGGCGGGCCGCCGCCGTTCAACGTCAACGACTTCTATCGAGCTGAGGGTGTGGTCGCGCTCTTCGACCGCGGCGGCAACAGCGACATGAGCGCCGGCGGCAGCGACCTCACGTGGCAGACGCAGCGTGTGGACGGCGGCACGATCTTCGTGCAGTCGGGCGGATCGGCGACCGGCAACGTCGCCACCACGCTTCCGCAGGTCACGCTCGCGGTCGAGCATTACAACCGGATGGTGCGGTTGCTGGAGCACAACACGCCGGTGAAGGTCGAGCTGAACATCGAGACGAAGTTCCGGGAAGAGACGCCCGATCGTCCGGGCGGCTTCAACATCGTCGGCGAGATCCCCGGCACGGACAAAGCGGACGAGATCGTGCTGATTGGCGCGCATTTCGACTCGTGGCACGGCGGGACCGGCGCCACCGACAACGCCGCCGGATCGGCCGCGATGATGGAGGTGCTGCGCATCTTCAAGGCCGCGAACCTGCGGCCTCGCCGCACCGTCCGCATCGGGCTATGGGGCGCCGAAGAGAACGGGCTGCTTGGGTCGCAGGCCTACGTGCGGGAGCACCTGGGCACGCCCGCCGAGCCGAAGCCGGAGCTGGCGAAGCTGTCGGCGTACTTCAACATCGACAACGGGACCGGGAAGATCCGCGGCATCTGGATGCAGAGCAACCCCGCGGTGAAGCCGATCTTCGAGGCCTGGGTGCGCCCGCTGAAGGATCTCGGCGTCGAAATCCTGGGCCCGCGATCGGTGTCGCAGACGGATCACACGCGCTTCGACGCCGTCGGCGTGCCGGCGTTTCAGTTCGTGCAGGAGCGGTACGAGTACAACTCGCGGACGCACCACTCCAACATGGACGTCTACGATCGCGTGCAGGTCGAGGACATGAAGCAGATGGCGACCGTCGCGGCCGTCTTTGCATGGCACGCGGCGAATCGCGAGCAGATGCTGCCCAGAAAGTAGGTCGCCATGCGGCTGCGCGTTGGCGTTCTGATTCCGATCCTCATCGGCCTGGCTCTGGCGGCGCCGCTCGCGCGCCAGGCGCCGGCCGGCGACTGGCCGGCGTACGCGGCCGATCAGGCGGCGAGCCATTATTCGCCGCTGGCGCTCATCACGCGGGCGAACGTCGGCGGCCTCGCGCCCATCTGGGAATGGAAGCCCAATGAGGACGCGATGCCGGCGTTCGGCACGCGGCCCGGCAACTTTCAGAACACGCCGCTCATGATCGACGGCGTGCTCTACGTGAGCACGCCGTACAACCGCGTCGCCGCGCTCGATGCGGAGACCGGACGCGAGCTCTGGACGTTCGATCCGAAGGCGTACGAGGACGGCCAGCCGCCGAACGGCACGGGGTTCGTGCATCGCGGCGTGGCGGCCTGGCGCGACGGCACGCGCCTCCGCATCTTTCTCAACAGCCGCTGGCGGCTGATCGCGCTCGACGCGAAGACCGGCGAGCCCGTCTCGACCTTCGGCACGAAGGGCGTCGTCGATCTGACGGAAGGCTTGCGCCGGCCGGTCAACCGGAAGCACTACACCAACACGTCGCCGCCGGTCGTGTATCGCAACCTCGTGATCCTGGGAAACGGCGTCGGGGATCGGCTGACGTACAAGGGCGATCCGCCCGGCGACGTGCGCGCGTTCGACGCGAGGACCGGCAAGCAGGTGTGGCGCTTCAACACGGTGCCCGGCCCCGGCGAGTTTGGCCACGAGACGTGGGGCGGTGAGTCGTGGAAGACGGCGGGGCATACCAACGTGTGGGCGCCGATGGCGCTCGACGACTCGCGCGGGCTGCTGTACCTGCCGGTCAGCACGCCGAGCAACGACTTCTTCGGCGGCGACCGGCCGGGCGCGAATCTGTTTGGCGAGTCGATCGTGTGCCTCGACGCGGCGACGGGCCGGCGGCGCTGGCACTTTCAGATCGTGCGACACGGGTTGTGGGACTACGACCCGGCCTCCGCGCCGAATCTCGTCACGATGACGGTGGACGGGAAGCGCATCGACGCGGTCGTGCAGCTCACCAAGCAGGGATTCGCGTTTGTCTTCGATCGCGTGACCGGCCGGCCGGTCTGGCCGATCGAGGATCGGCCCGTGCCGGCGTCGGACGTGCCGCGCGAAGAGGCGTCGCCGACGCAGCCGTTTCCGACGCGTCCGCCCGCGCTCACGCCGCAGGGCGTCGCGGATCAGGACGTGCTCGACTACACGCCGGAGCTGAAAGCCGCGGCGCAGGCGGAGCTGAAGAAGTACCGGATCGGACCGCTGTATACGCCGCCGTCGATGGTGGGGACGCTGATGCGGCCGGGCATCATCGGCGGGGCGAACTGGGGCGGCGCGGCGTTCGATCCCGGGAGCGGGATCCTCTACATGAAGATCAGCCACCAGGCGGCGCTGGCGCGGATCGTCGTGCCGGACCGGTCGGCGTCGAATCCCCGGGCTGACGAGGTGGATGCGGCGCTCGTCGGGGACGTGGGAGGCGCGACGTCGTTCACGCCCGGCGAGCGTCAGGCGTCACTGCCGCTGTTCAAGCCGCCGTACGGGGAAGTCGTCGCCGTCAATCTCAACACGGGCGACATCAGCTGGCGGTCCGCAGTGGGGGACTCGGCCGCGATGCGCAATCACCCGGCGCTCAAGGGCGTCACGCTCCCCGAGCGGCTGGGTGTCGCGGGCGCGCCCGGCGCGATTGTCACCAGGGGCGGGCTGGTGCTGATCGGCGGCGCCGACACCGGACTGAATGCGTTCGACGCCAGGACCGGCGAGCTCGTCCATCGCGTGGACCTCGGCCGCCGCACCTCCGGCACGCCGATGACGTACCGAACGGCGTCGGGGAAACAGGTAATTGTGATTGCGACAGGCGCCGGCCGTGACGCGACGCTGGTGGCGCTGGCCGTGAAATAAAAGGGGCCGGGGTACGTTTTACGTAGAACGTAAAACGTACCCCGGCCCCTTTTGCCGTTAGTGTCTTGTGCTGCCGAGCTCGTCGACGCCGAGATCGTCGGTTCGCGGCAGGGCGGCCGGCAGCGGGCCTTCCAGCGCCTGCTTCAGCACCTCGTCCATCGTCTCGACCAGGTGCACGCTCATCCCGTCGAGCACGTTCTTCGGGATGTCGGCGAGGTCCTTCTCGTTGTCCTTCGGCAGGAGGATGTTGGTCAGGCCGGCGCGGTGCGCGGCCAGCACCTTTTCCTTGACGCCGCCAATCGGCAGCACCTTGCCGCGCAGCGTGATCTCGCCTGTCATCGCGACGTCGCGCCGCGTCGCCACGCGGGTAATCGCCGACACGAGCGCCGTCGCCAGCGTGATGCCCGCCGACGGCCCGTCCTTCGGAATCGCGCCTTCCGGGATGTGCACGTGCACGTCGGTCTTGCGGTTGAAGTCGCGCGGGATGCCGAGCTCGGCCGACTTCGACCGCACCCAGCTCATCGCGGCCTGCGCCGACTCCTGCATGACGTCACCGAGCTTGCCCGTGAGCGTCAGCTTGCCGCGGCCCGGCATCAGCGTCGCTTCCGTCACCAGCAGCTCGCCGCCGACTTCCGTCCACGCCAGGCCGGTCGCAATGCCGACCTCGTTCCGTTCCTCCGCGAGGGACGGCCGGAAGCGGGGGACCCCGAGGTACTCGGTGACCTTGGCGCCCGAGATGTTTTCCTTGAACCCGGCGCCTTCGACGACCACCTTGCGCGCGACCTTGCGGCAGATGGACGAGATCTCCCGTTCGAGGTTGCGGACGCCGGCCTCGCGCGTGTAGCGCTGAATGATCTGCTGGAACGCGTCATCGGCGAACGTCAGGTTCTCGTCGGTCAGGCCCGCGCCCTCGATGGCCTTCGGCGTGAGGAAGCGCTTGCCGATCTCGACCTTCTCCAGCTCGGTGTAGCCGGCGAGCTGCAGCACTTCCATCCGGTCCCGCAGCGCCTGCGGGATCGTGTGCAGGACGTTGGCCGTGCAGATGAACATCACGTTCGACAGGTCGTACTCGACGTCGAGATAGTGATCGAGGAACGTGTGATTCTGCTCCGGGTCCAGCACCTCGAGCAGGGCCGCGGACGGGTCGCCGCGGAAGTCCATCGACATCTTGTCGACTTCGTCCAGCAGGAAGACCGGGTTCATCGTGCCGGCCTTCTTCATCATCTGGATGATCTGGCCGGGGAACGCCCCGATGTAGGTGCGGCGGTGGCCGCGAATCTCGGCCTCGTCACGGACGCCGCCGAGCGACAGGCGCACGAACTTGCGGTTCATCGCGCGTGCGATCGACTTCGCCAGCGAGGTCTTGCCGACGCCCGGAGGGCCGGCGAACGTCAGAATCGTCGCCTTCGGCTTCTTGACGAGCGCGCGCACGGCCAGGAACTCCGAGATGCGCTCCTTGATCTTCTCCAGGCCGAAGTGGTCCTCGTTCAGGATCTGCTCGGCCTTCTTGAGGTTCCGGCTTTCCTTGGTCTTCTTGTACCAGGGCACCGCGATCAGCCAGTCGAGGTAGTTGCGCGAGACGGTGGCCTCGGCCGACATCGGCGGCATCGCTTCGAGCCGCTTCAGCTCCTCGATGGCCTTCTTCTCGACTTCCTTCGGCATCCGGGACTGCTCGATCTTCTTCTTCAGGTCCTCGGATTCGTTGCCCTTCTCGTCCTTGCGGCCCAGCTCGCGCTGGATCGCCTTCATCTTCTCGTTGAGGTAGTACTCCTTCTGCGCCTTCTCCATCTGCTTCTTCACGCGCGACTGGATCCGGCGATCGACCTGGAGCTTGTCCACCTCGGCTTCGAGGACGGCCACGATGCGCCCGAGGCGCTCGACGGCGGAGACGATTTCGAGCAGGTTCTGCTTTTCCTCCACGCCCACCTGCAGATGGGCCGCGATCGTGTCGGCCAGCCGGGACGGGTCGTCCACGCGAACGGCCGCGATCATCGCGTCGTACTGCAGGTTGTTCGAGAGCTTGATGTACTGCTCGAACAGCGTCACCACCCGCCCCATGACCTCCTCGGCCTCGGCGGCGGTTTCCGCCTTGCGCGGAATCATCTTCACGGTGACGCGGTAGAAGCCCTTGTCTTCCTTCCAGTCCACCGCGCGGGCGCGCTCCAGCCCCTCGACGAGGACCTTGATGTTGCCGTCGGGCAGCTTCAGCGACTGGACGATGCTCGCCACGCAGCCCATCGTGTAGATGTCGGCCGGCTGCGGATCGTCGATCGAGGCGTCGTGCTGCGCCGCCAGGAAAATCTTCTTGTCGGTCGCCAGCGCGTGCTCGAGCGCGCGCGTGGACGACGGCCGCCCGATCACGAACGGCATCATCATGTGGGGGAAGACCACCACATCTCGAAGGGGCACGACGGGGAGCGTTTCGTACTGATCCATAGTTGGCAACTCAGTAACTGATCAACTGGTCAACGGATCAACTGGTCAACTGGTCAACAGGTCAACTGATCAACGGGAAAGCGCTGTCGTTGGCCAGTTGTCCAGTTCATCGGTCGATCAGTTTCCGCTCATCCAGCCTTTTCAATCACCGTAATCGGTTTCTCCTTCGACTCTACCACCTCGCGCGTGATGACACATTCCCGGATCTTCTTCTGGCCCGGCAGGGTGTACATCAGGTCGAGCATGATGTCCTCGATGATCATGCGCAGGCCGCGCGCGCCGATCTTCCGGCGCAGCGCCGCTTCCGCAATCGCCTCGAGGGCGTCGTCGGTGAACCGCAGCTTGACGTTCTCGTATTCGAACAGCCGCTGGTACTGCCGGGTGATGGCGTTCCGCGGCTGCGTGAGGATCTGGATGAGCGCGGGCTTGTCAAGTTCGTGCAGCGTCCCGACCACGGGCAGGCGGCCGACGAACTCGGGAATGAGACCGTACCGGATGAGATCTTCCGGCTCCATCTGGTCGGAATCCTCGCGGACCGCCGTCTTCACGTCGGCCTTGAAGCCCATCGTCTTCTTGCCGAGCCGGCGGGCGATCTGCTTGTCGAGCCCCACGAAGGCGCCGCCGCAGATAAAGAGGATGTTGGTCGTGTCGACCTGGAAGAACTCCTGGTGCGGGTGCTTGCGCCCGCCCTGCGGCGGGACGTTGGCGACCGTGCCCTCGAGAATCTTCAGGAGCGCCTGCTGGACGCCCTCGCCCGACACGTCGCGCGTGATGGACGGATTTTTCTGGGTCTTGGCGATTTTGTCGATTTCGTCGATGAACACGATGCCGCGCTCGGCCCGCTCGACGTCGAAATCGGTCTCGTGGAGCA